>Ga0081540_1000379_pt1 | contig 44561 bp, 43 predicted proteins | sample TabmetS2T1R1_FD_71024 | JGI IMG/M metagenome (GOLD analysis project Ga0081540, IMG submission 71024) | Tabebuia heterophylla rhizosphere microbial communities from the University of Puerto Rico - S2T1R1 | ecosystem: Host-associated > Plants > Roots > Rhizosphere ...
CGCTGTGCAAGCGGCTCCGGGACACCTACGACCTGTTCGTCATCACCAACGACATCTACACCAAGGAGGATCAGCTCATCCTCACGCGCGCCGAAGCACTCTCGGCCGAGCGAATCATGGGGGTGGAGACCGGCGGCTGTCCCCACACGGCGATCCGGGAGGATGCTTCCATGAACCTCGCGGCCGTCGAGGAGATGAGCCGGCAATTCCCCCGTGCGGAGCTGTGCTTCATCGAGTCAGGGGGTGACAACCTCGCCGCGACGTTCAGCCCCGAGCTGGCGGACCTCACCATCTACGTGATCGACGTCGCAGGCGGCGAGAAGATCCCGCGCAAGGGCGGGCCCGGAATCACCCGGTCGGATCTGCTGGTCATCAACAAGGTCGACCTCGCCTCGATGGTCGGGGCCAACCTCGACGTCATGAAGCGCGATGCGCTCAGGATGCGCGGAGGTCGCCCGTTCGTGTTCTCCATCCTGAAGGCAGGCGAGGGAGCCGAGCTGATCGCGCGCTTCATCATCGAGAAGGGAGGACTCCCGGACTGGTCTCCGCGTGCACCCGACGAGGCGGATGGATTGCTGCGCTGACCGCCCACCGGCTACGGAACGGAGAGGCTGGCTCGCAGTGCCCGTCGAAGCCGGGCGCGTCCACGATGGAGCCTGGTCCGCTGAGCGCCGTCCTGGATCGCCAGACGACGACAGGCCTCCTCGGAGCTTGCCCCGGCCACATCGCGAAGGAGGACGACCGACCTCAGTGACTCCGGCAGGGCCTCCAGGGCCGTCTTCAGCTGTCGGAGGACCTCGCGCCGCAGGACGAGGATCTCGGGAGTGACCTCGTCGGTCGGGAGAGGGGCGCGAACCCTGCCGACCGCGTGTGGAGTCGGGTCATCGTCGATGGCATCCAGCGCCGCGAGGGGAACGAACCGCCTCTCGCGCCTGAGTCGATTTCGTGCACAGTTCTTCGTGATGGCCACGATCCAGGTGATGAGCCCGGAGCGACCGCTGAAGTCGCGACGGTGAGCGAACACCGTGAGCCAGGCATCCTGGACGGCATCGTCCGCCGCCTCGGAATCCCGAAGGAGCTGATTCGCCCGTCGCCGCATGACGCCGTTGTACTTGCGGAACAGCTCGGTCCGAACGGCTGGATCGCCGTTCGCCAGCCGGCTCAGGAGTCGTGCCTCTTCACCGTTGCGCTCGCACATCACCAGGGTCTCGCCTCCACGGCGTTGACCGATGCAATGCGCAGACCTCCTCACCATGCAGGGTGAGGGCGAGGCGAAGGTGGAGGGGGCGACCGCGGCGCGTCACCTCGCGACCACCGGTCGTCGCCGGGACCTGTCCGGTCCGCCGCGACGGCGGCGCGCCTTGAGCCGTCGCCGGTGGGCCGCCTGCTTCGCGCGGTTGCCGCAGCTGGCCATGCTGCACCACCGGCGCGCATGACCCCGCGTGTGATCTGCGAAGAGGAGCGTACAGGTCGGGCCCTCGCACGCCTTGACCTGCGTGAAGTCCTCCGTGCAGACCAGCCGGGCCAGCGCCTCCCCCACCGGGAGGAGGAGCGCGTCCGGTTGACGCCAGCGGCGCACGGTCTGCAGCGCGAGGGATTCCCCCTTCGGTCCTCCCGCGGCAATCCGCCGGAAGGTCTCGTCACGCTCGAGCAGACGATTGAGCGGCTTCAGCTCCGCAAGGTCATCGGTCGTCAGCGACCGTCCCATTCGCTCACGCAGGTAGCCCCGGAACCACTCTCGCAGGCTGCGCCGTCACCGGGCGCGCTGGAAACGGCCAGCTCGAGCTCGGCCTGCGCCCAGTCCTCGGCGTCGTGCCCCGCGCCACCGCCCCGCCGCAGCCAGATCTCGTAGGCACGCCGGGCGATCTCCTCGGGGGAGGGAGGAGACTGCCGATTCTGGGGTGCTCGGTGCACCTCGGCCTTTCTCGGAGGGGGACGCACCGCGGGCCCTCGCTTCCCTGGAATCGTCGAGCCACTCATGAACGAAACAACCTCGTGTACTGGGCCTCGTGAGCCATGGAGGAGAGATCCACCCTGAACGCCGCCGACCCGAGGTCGTCGAGCGCCGTCCTCTCCGCCTCGGCGGCGGTGAGGAGAACCGCTCGCTCCAGCTCGGCGATCGCCAGCTGCCCGTCGGTCTGGCCGAGCGGCACCAGTCGTACCCCGGCGTTCACCTGACTGGAGAGGTAGGCTTGCAGGAAAGCGGCGAGGGCGAGCCTGACCGGAAGGCCCGCTCTCGCCGAGCGAACCCCGAGGACGACGGCCAGCGCAGGCGGCAGACCTCGTCCGGAGAGAGCCTCCGCCAGCCAGTCGAGGGTGGAATCGGGCCAGACCCTCCGGAGCGTCGCGAGACAGGCGGTTCCCTGCTGAGAGGACTCGAGCGCGAGCTCGGAGGTGCCTCTCAGAACTGCCGCACGCTCCGCGAGGTTCAGCAACCGCGGGCGATCCTCCTCGACGGCGCATCGCCAGGCCTCGCCGAAGAAGATCGCCTCGTTTCGACCGGAGCCATGACGCAGGTCCGCCTCCAGCCAGTCGACCAGACTGCGACGGTCGCGGACGTCGCCCGCCTCGACGGCCCATTCCAGGCCGTGGGAATAGCTGTACCCGCCGGTGGGAAATGCCGGCGAGAGCCAGCTCTGCTGCCTCAGCAGCGCCAGCACGGGAATGGCCGGGCCGTGCTCAGTCATGGTGGTGGCCCCCCCGACCGCCGTAGGCGCCGCCTTCCGGCTGGAACGGCGCGTGAACGTGCCTCAGGTCCGCTCCGAGGCCGTGCAGCATGTGCTCGATCACGTGATCGGGTCTGAGGCGAAGGACCCGTTCGCCGATCTCGGTCGGCAGGTGCCGGTTTCCCAGGTGCCAGGCGAGGCGCACCAGCTGGTGTGAATCCTGGTGGCTGACCTCCACGATCGGCTCCGCAGCCGCCCGGACCCTGAGCCATCGCCCGTCGTCGAGCAGGAGCCCATCGCCGTCGGCCATCGCGACGGCCTCGGGAAGCTCGAGCAGGACGGCCTCGCCATCGTCTGCGGTGAGCCGCACGCGCCGGCGGTGTCGGGCATCGAAGTCGAGCGTGAGAGACCCAGCGGCTTCCTCCAGCGGCCAGTGCCCGGTGCGGCGGTGAACGAAGGCGCGATGCATGGTCGTTCTCGATCAGTACAGGAAGTAACGCTGAGCCATGGGAATCACGGCCAGCGGCTCACAGGTGAGAAGCCGCCCATCGGCCCGCACCTCGTAGGTTTCCGGGTCCACCTCGATCCGAGGAGTGGCCGCGTTCAGGACCATCGATTGCTTTCCGATCCGGCGGGTATTGCTGACCGGAACCAGCTTCTTCCCGACCTGAGGCAGCTTCCCTCTGGCGAGGAGGGACTGACTCACGAAGGTGACCGAGCTCTCGATCAGCGAACGCCCGAAGGCTCCGAACATCGGCCGGTAGTACTCGGGCTGCGGATTCGGGATGGAGGCGTTGGGATCTCCCATGATCGCCGCGGCGATCACTCCACTCTTCAGCACCATGTCCGGCTTCACTCCGAACAGCGCCGGGTTCCAGATGCAGAGATCGGCCAGCTTGCCGACCTCGATGGAGCCCACGTGGCTCGCGATGCCCTGCGCGATGGCCGGATTGATGGTGTACTTCGAGACGAAGCGCCGGGCCCGGAAGTTGTCGTTGTCACCCTTCTCCTCGGGACGCTTCCCGAACTGCTTCTTCATCTTGTCGGCGGTCTGCCAGGTCCGGGTGATGACCTCGCCGACGCGCCCCATCGCCTGGCTGTCCGAGGACATGATCGACAGCGCGCCCAGGTCATGAAGAATGTCCTCGGCGGCGATCGTCTCCTTGCGGATCCGGCTCTCGGCAAATGCGAGGTCCTCGGGAATGCGCCGGTCCAGATGATGGGTCACCATCACCATGTCCAGCGCCTCCTCCAGGGTGTTCACCGTGTACGGGCGCGTCGGCGTGGTCGAGGCGGGAAGCACGTTGAGCTCGCCGCAGACCTTGATGATGTCCGGGGCGTGTCCGCCGCCGGCGCCCTCGCTGTGGAAGCTGTGGATCGTCCTACCCTTGAAGGCCTCGAGGGTCCTCTCGACGAACCCGCCCTCGTTCAGGGTGTCGGTATGGATGAGGACCTGGACGTCCAGCTCGTCCGCGACCGTGAGACAGGCGTCGATCGCGGCGGGCGTGCAACCCCAGTCCTCGTGGAGCTTGAGCCCGCACGCGCCGGCCTCGATCTGCTCGACCAGCCCCGGTGAGGTGCTCGCGTTCCCCTTGCCAAAGAATCCGAGGTTCACCGGAAAGGCGTCCGCGGCCTCGATCATCCGCCGGATGTGCCACGGTCCCGGCGTGCAGGTCGTGGCGGTCGTCCCGGCCGCCGGCCCCGTTCCTCCGCCCATCAAGGTGGTGAGCCCCGAGTAGAGCGCCTCGTCGAACTGCTGCGGACAGATGAAGTGAACGTGCGTATCGATGCCACCGGCAGTGACGATCTTTCCCTCGCCGGCGATGACCTCCGTTCCAGGCCCGATGACGATGGTGACGTCCGGCTGCACGTCCGGATTGCCGGCCTTGCCGATGTCCGCGATCCGTCCATCCCTGATGGCGATGTCGGCCTTGACGATTCCCCAGTGGTCGAGAATCAAGGCGTTGGTGACGACCGTGTCCACCGCGCCCTCGCTGCGCGAACGCTGCGACTGCCCCATCCCGTCCCGGATGACCTTTCCGCCGCCGAACTTCACCTCCTCGCCGTAGGTGGTGAAGTCCTTCTCCACCTCGATGATCAGGTCGGTATCCGCCAGGCGGACCCTGTCGCCCACCGTCGGGCCGAACATCTGCGCGTACGCAGCCCGTGTCATCTCCCGAGGCATTCGCTCACCTCTGCACCGGGCCCATGACCGCACCGCTGAAGCCAAGAACCCGGCGTGCGCCACCGTAGGGAATCAGCGACACCTCGCGCGATTGACCCGGCTCGAAGCGCACTGCCGTTCCCGCGGGAACGTCCAGGCGGTACCCGAGCGCTGCCTTCCGGTCGAAGTCGAGGGCCGCGTTGACCTCTGCGAAGTGGTAGTGACTTCCGACCTGGATCGGCCGGTCGCCGGTGTTGGCGACCGCCAGGGAAATGGCCGCTCTCCCCTCGTTCAGGACGATCTTGCCGGGTGATGGAATGATCTCTCCAGGGATCATCGGTTCTTCCTCAGCGAATCGGGTCGTGGAGGCTCACCAGCTTGGTGCCATCCGGGAACATCGCCTCCACCTGCATCTCCTGGAGCATCTCGGCGATGCCCTCCATCACCTTCGCCCGGTCGAGGATCTTGCAGCTCTCCGATCGCAGCTCGGCGACCGACTTGCCGTCCCGCGCGCCCTCGAGAACGAAGTCGGTGAGCAGCGCGACGCTCTCCGGATAGTTGAGCTTGATCCCTCTCGCCATCCGCTGTCGGGCGACCATCGCCGCGAGCGCGATCATCAGCTTGTCCCGTTCACGTGGGGTGAGGTTCATCGGGTCGGATCTCGAGCAAGGGGTTCAGGACGACCACATCTTCGGCACTCGAAACGGGGCGCCACCCAGCTCCCGACCGAGACCATCGAGAAGCCCGCGCAGCGCACGCCTCAGCTCGGAGGCCGCGGCTGCTGCGAGGCGGACGACGATCAGGCCGCCGACCGAGGTGGCACCGCCGGCGCAATGCAGCGACGCGATCAGGTCGCGGATGCGATCCAGTCGCCCATCGAGCCGGGGCCCGGAATGGATCAGCGTGGCCGCCGCCCTGTACTCGCCGAGCAGGGCTCTTCGACGGAGCTGGGGAAAGGTCTCGCGTGTCGCCCGGAAGGTGTCCGCCCAGAGCAGGCGACCATCCACCTTGACTTCCCAGCTGTCGCTGATGAGCCCGTCGAGGACCTCCTCACCCCGCGCGGCGCGTCCCAGGACGAACCACTCCAGCGCGAGGACCTCCGCGTCTGCGGCGACCTCGACCTCGGTCCGTCGCCGGAGGCGTGCCCGATCGAAGACGATCGTCTCCTGCGGAAGCCACGCCAGGCGCGCGGCATCCCGCGCCTCGAGCGTCGTCCTCACCTCCGACGACTCCTCCAGGGCCCGGTAGACCCTCTCCGGCGTCTGGGACGTGACGGCGATCGAGGCGCTCTGCAGCGCCGTCACCGCGCACTGGAGCCGGTCTCCTCCTGCGATGCCTCCGGCGGTGTTGACGACAACTGCCTCCGGCGCCTCTCCAGCCTGAGTCCTCGGGAACATGATGCGGACGGGAGATCGTTGAACCAGGTCCTCGATCCGGGTGACTCCGGAGGAGCCACCCACCACCAGCCGGCCGGAGCCGTCCGACCGCTGAAGATCGCTGTCGGACGGCCCCGCCAGCCGGCTCAGAACCCGGCCAGCCCTTCCGGGCAGTTGTACGGGATTGCCGTGGTGGTCACTTCCTGCAGCGAGCCATCCGGTCTGGTGGCGTACCCCACCAGCTTCGAGGCGTTCCCGTAGATCTGGTAGAGGTACGCGCCGTCGGGCGAGACCCAGTTGTCGCTCGGACCGCTGCTGACGTCTCCACAGAGGCCCCGGAACGTCCCGTCGCCCTCGACGTCCGGGCACGCCGGATCCTTGGCGATCCGGAGCTCGGGTCCGTCGATGTGAAAGCTACTGATGTTGCTGTATCCGAAGACCGTGGCGTACAGCAGTCGTTCGTCTGGAGAGACGGCCAGCCAGCAGAGCTCTGCGATCGCGCCCCGCCTGGTGTTGATCGGGACGATCTTGCCGGCACGGATCCTGCCGTCCTTCTCGATGCGGCACACGCTCACTCCGTCACCGACGGCGTATCCGACGATGAAGGTATCGGGTCGGCTCTTCAGAAAAGCGATGTAAAAGGGAGAACCGCCTCCACCGTCCTGGAACGTGGGCTCCCCGAGCGAACCGTTCGCGTTCACCCGGAAGACGACGATGCCATCCGGATCGGGTGCATTCGAAGCAACCGACCTCGGCTTGCCGTCCTTGCCGTTCACCCAGAGGATCGGTGAGCCGTCAGGATAGGTCCCGGAGATGGCGATGGGCACGTCGAACGTGGTGCCCACGAGGAAGAATTTCTCGTCCGGTGTGAGCACGCCCATGGTCGGGACACGGTGTGTCTTCTCCGGTGTGTTCGCGGTGTACCGCTCCATGCGCGGCGTGAGCTTCCCGTCCTTGGAGACCGACATGAGCCGGATGTGATCCGGGCCAAAGGAGTGGAGGACATAGAGCGTCGCCTTGGATGGACAGAAGGCCAGTGCCTTCGCGGTGCCACTCTTTCCTTCGACGGCGTTTCCGGTGGGCTTGTTGTCGATCAACGTGAGCTTGCCCTTCTCGCCCACGGAGAAGCTGGACACCGAGTTGTCCCCACCGTTCGTGGCGAACAGGAGCTTGTTGTCCGGTGAGAGGATGACGCTCGCCGCGCCCTCGAAGGAATTGGGCGCGCTCTCCTGACCGCTGATCGGCTTGAACGTCCCCGAACCGGCACCCCCGGTGGTGACGCGAGCGACCTCCGTGAGCGCGCCGTTGGAGGCACGACGATAGTGGACGATGCAGTTCCGGACCTCGTTGGTCTGCATGTACAGACATCCGGCGTCCTGGCCCGACATACCCATGTGCCCGTGCATGCCCATTTCTGGCTGCATCTCCATCGCTGGCTGCTCACCCATCTCTGTCGTCGGCATGAATCGCTGTCTCGCTTTCTCTGTTGATTGAGGGGGAAGTCGCTCTCCGCCCGGCATCCGGCCCGCGCTCGGGGCTCCGCGCGGCTGCTCGGTGCGGAGGAGCAAGGCGAATGCCAGCTGCCAGACCTGATCTCGAGCTCCCGGCACCCGAGGCTCGATCGAGAGAGCGGGACACCTGATCGGAACGCGCGATCCCGAGCGGGGGGTGGCCCGCGTCCGTCCCGGGGCGTGTCGATGGAGCGACACCGGGGACGACCGCCCGACGCAGTGTCTCGCGGTGTCGCTGGCGCGACACCGGTGACCACCGGGCGATGCAGGAACCGACCTCCGCTCCGCGCCCGACGCCACGGAGCGGGTCAGGCGGCGCTGGCTCCTCCGTTGCAAGACCGGCCGAAAGCGATTCGCGCCGTTCCAGAGGAGACACGGTTCATGAAGCTCGGCATCGCGGTCGTCTTCACGCTGATGATGTTGTCCGGCAACCCACCATCCAGATCACACGCAAGCAAGAGCTTCAACGGCTTCGATCTGGTCGACAAGACGGGCAACATCCTCCGAAAGCCGAACGACTATCGGGACAGTTTCCAGATACTCGGCGTCTTTGGCGTGAAGGATCCCATCCCCATGGCTCCTGGCGGCGCGCAGGAGCAGGGCATGGAAGAGCTCCACTATACCTACGCCTCGCCCGGCACGGCCGAGTACTACCGGAAGACCGGCAAGTTTCCGGACGGGGCCGTACTCGTCAAGGAAGTCGACACGACGGAGACGGGTCGACTCACGACGGGGGACGCGCACTGGGCATCGGGAACGAAGCAGTGGTTCGTCATGATCAAGGACGAGAAGAACCGCTTCCCGAACAACCCGCTCTGGGCCGAAGGCTGGGGCTGGGCGCTCTTCAAGGCGGATGCGCCCGACAAGCAGGTCGCCACGGCCTTCACCAAGGACTGTCAGGGCTGCCACCTCCCGGTGAGCTCGACGGACTGGATCTACATCCAGGGCTATCCCGTTCTTTCAGCAAAGTAGGCAGCACAGCGTTGTGTGTTTCTTCAATCTCGAGGCGAACAGGAGACGTGCAGATGAAGAAGTTCTTGTGGGCAAGCATTACTGGAATCGGCCTGGTCGCAGTGAGCGTGGTCGCCGTCAGGGCCAAGGCGGTTGCCGCCCAGCCGCAGGAAGGATCGCTGATCGTCTACGATTCCCAGGGAAGGCTAAAGCTGCCGGACCCTACGGTCTTCAGGAAATGGGTCTTCCTCGGAGCTCCCACCACGCCGAACGGGCTCAACAACGGGAAGGCGAACTTCCCCGAGTTCCATCACGTGTACGTGGAGCAGAAGAACTTCGACGAGTACATCAGGACGGGGACTTTCCCCGAGGGAACGATGCTGGTGAAGGAGCTCACGCGCGTTCTCAACCCGACCTTCCCGGATGGCTCTCGGAAGGAACCGTCGGGACGTGGTTTCTTCAATGGTGCGTTCAACGGCATCGACCTGAGCATCAAGGACAGCAAGAAGTACGCGAAGACGAACGGTTGGGGCTACTTCACTTTCGGCCACCATCCATTGCCGTATGACGAGTGGGCCAGCGAGGCATCCCCGACCCAGTGCGCCGGCTGCCACCAGACATACGTGGCCAGCACGGACATGACCTGGATTCAATTCTACCCGATTCTCAAGCAGAAGAATCCCGTCAAGTAAGGCAAGGGAATTGAAAGATGTCTCTGGTCTCTCCCGGCTTTTCAGGGCGACGTGACACCACCGACGGCAAGCTCCCGCCCGGGCAGTACCTCACCGCCGGCTTTCCCGTCCTCTCCGCAGGGCCCACCCCGCAGGTGTCGCTCGAGAAGTGGGAGCTCACCATCGAGGAGGGGACCGATGTCCTCCGGCGCTGGGACTGGAAGTCGCTTCAAAGCCTGCCCGCCGAGACGTTCACCGTTGATCTGCACTGCGTGACGCGATGGTCGAAGCTCGGGACGACCTGGGAGGGGATCTCGCTCGACATGCTCTTCGCAGGGGTGAAGACGGATGCCGGCCATGTACTCGTCCACTCCTACGGCGACTACACGACCAATCTGCCGCTGCAGGATCTGCTGAACCGGCAGGCGTGGATCGCCTTCCGCTTCAACGGGGCGGAGCTCGAGCCCGAGCATGGCGGCCCGGCCCGGCTTCTCGTTCCGCACCTGTATCTCTGGAAGAGCGCGAAGTGGGTTCGGCGGATCCGGCTCATGGACAGGGACGCGCCCGGATTCTGGGAAGCCCTCGGCTACCACAACTACGGAGATCCGTGGCGTGAGCAACGCTACTGGGGCGACTGATGTGGCGGGTGGGGACAGTGGTCGCGTTGCGCGATGAGACTGCAACGGCCCGGTCGATCGCTTTCGAGGTGGAGGACTGGCCGGGCCACCTTGCCGGTCAGCACGTCGACGTTCGCTTGACCTCTGCGGATGGGTATTCCGCGGTTCGTTCCTACTCGATCGCTGCGACGCCGAACTCGGAGCGACGGGTGGAGATCACGGTCGAACGGCTTCCGGATGGAGAGGTGTCCCCGTACCTCACCCGGCAAGTGGCGGTCGGCGACCGTCTCGAGCTGCGTGGACCCCTCGGGGGATGGTTCGTCTGGCGACCAGAGCAGAGCGAGCCGATCCAGCTCATCGCGGGAGGCTCCGGGATCGTTCCTCTCATGGCCATGCTCCGCTCGCATCGTTCCGCGCGGAGTGCCGCGGCTTTCCGTCTGCTGTATTCGGTTCGCGAACCGGGTGCCGTTTACTATCGCGGCGAGCTGGACGCTCCGGTGGACGCAGTCCCTGCAGCGAAGGTCACCTACGCCTTCACCCGGGCGGCTCCGAAGGGCTGGCCGGGGCGGATCGGGCGGATCGACGCGACGCTGGTGGCAAGCACCACCTGGCCCGCGAAGCTCGCCCCGACTTGCTACGTCTGCGGACCGACCTCGTTCGTGGAGAGTGCAGCGGCTCTTCTCGTCGCTGCCGGCAACAGCCCCGAGAGGATCAGGACCGAGCGTTTTGGCCCGACGGGAGAACGGCGATGAGCGAAGACGACTGCCTGGACGGAAACGCCGCCGCCGGGCCGTTGAGCACGGTATTCGCGGTCGATCTGACCGCTGCGGAGTGCCAATGCGCGCACTGCGGTGCAATCGACCGCTTCGCGAGAACGCGTCTCTACATGACGGGCCCGGGAGTCGTTGCCCGGTGCGCCATCTGCGAGAGCGTGCTCCTGCGGCTGGTCAGTGCGGGTCAGCGCCTGCTCCTCGAAGCACGTGGGCTGGCCTACCTGAGTCTCGAAAGCTCGCAAATCCAGGAGTCCGGCCAGTAGCCACCCAAGGCAGAGACGTCCATCGCGCCATTCCGACCCTCGAGCCGGACCCTGGGGAAACGCGCGGTCGATGCTCTCGAAAGGAAATTCATGCAAGGAACCATCAAGCTGTTTCCTGTTCTCGTGCTCCTGACAGCCAGTCTCTCGATTCTCGCCGAGGAGCGAACGGAGGGAACGGAGACGAAATCCAAGTCGCAGGAGATGATGGTCATCGACCCGAAGGTTCGCGACCAGATGATGGAAACGACCAAGGAGATGGACAAGCAACTCCAGGAGTTGAAGACGTGTGTCGCTCGCGAGCGGGCATCGGCGGCGAGCTCCGGACGACCGATCTCACCGGCGGAGCGCGCTTCATTGGATGCACAGGTCCAGGCGCTGCAGAAGTCCATCCAGCAGCTCCAGCAACAGACGGACAACGGTCCGCACTACCTCGACCAGAAGAACCCGCTTCGACCCTAGAGCCGACCCGTCTGGTGGAGGTGCGCAGCCTGGAGGACTGCCCGGTGTTGCGCACCTCCGAGTCGGGGCGATCGATGAGCGGTGGCCCGCTCGAGAACACCGATCCCGGGCTCCTCCTCCTCCTCAGCACCATCGCTGGACTGGTCGACGTGGTCGGCTTCCTGGAGCTGGGGCACGTCTTCACCGCGCATATCACCGGAAACCTGGTTCTCCTGCTCGCCGGCTCGCTCGGAGCGGGCTCGCCGACCCTCGCTCAACTTCTCTCGATCCCCGTGTTCGCGGTGGCCGTCGGGGCGGCCTAGCTCATCGCAGGACGTTCCGGACCCTCCCGCGGTCGCCGTGAGCTCTTGCTCGCACAGGCGCTGCTCCTCCTTCTGCTGCTCACGCTCGCGCTGCATCAGCGAATGCATCCGCCTTCCGTGGTGATGGCCATGCTGGCGGTGACGGCCATGGCCTTTCAGAATGCGTTCATCCGGGTGTCGCTCCACGAGAGCTGGACCACCTCGGTGATGACCGGGAACGTCGTGACGTCGAGCCTCGCCCTGGTCGCGCTCTTGCGACCGATGCCGTGGACGCGCGACGAGTCGCTCCAGCAGCTCCGAGCGACCGGCCCCCTGGTCCTTGGATTCATGGCCGGATGCCTCGTCGGGGCGATCGGCGCCCCACGGCTGGGGCCGTGGGCCTGGAGCATCCCGGCCGGGATGTCCGTGGTGGCAGTCGCCACCGAGGCCCGGTCCCTTGCAAAGACCGGCTGCTGACGTTGTGAACATCCGCTCCGGCGTGCTTTGACGGTGCGCCTGCCATGCTCGGGATCCGCGAGGCGCTCCTCTTCCTGACGGTGGTCGTCGTCGCCGTTCCGCTCTTCAAGCGACTGGGCCTGGGCTCGGTGCTCGGGTACCTGGTGGCCGGGGCACTGATCGGCCCTCACGGGCTCCGGCTCATCGCCGGCGTCGAGGAGGCGGCCCACATCGCCGAGCTCGGGGTGGTGCTCCTGCTCTTCCTCATCGGCCTCGAGCTGCAGCCCCGCCGGCTCTGGGAGCTCCGGACCCGGGTCTTCGGCGTCGGCGGATTCCAAGTCATCCTGAGTGGGGCGGCCTTGGCCCTCGCCGCGCTCGCGCTGGGCCTGTCCTGGCAGGCCGCGGTGGTGGCCGGGCTGGGCCTGTCCCTCTCCTCCACTGCCTTCGCCCTGCAGCTCCTCGGCGAGCGCAGCGAGCTGCCCACGCCCATGGGCCAGACCGCCTTCGGGATCCTCCTGTTCCAGGACCTGGCGGTCATCCCGCTCCTGGCGGTGCTCCCCCTCCTCGGTCCGGGCGGGAACCACGTCGACACCTCCTGGGTGCCGCTGGCGAAGGCCGCCGGCATGATCGTGCTGGTCATCCTGGTGGGCCGCGGGCTCCTGAGACCCGCCTTCCGTCTCGTCGCCTCCGCGCGGAGTCAGGAAGTCTTCACCGCCTCGGCGCTGCTCATCGCCATCGGGACCGCCGTCCTCGCCTCCGCCGTCGGACTGAGCCCGGCCCTGGGGGCCTTCATGGCCGGGGTGCTGCTGGCGGACTCGGAGTACCGGCACGAGCTCGAGGCGGACATCGAGCCGTTCCGCGGGCTCCTCATGGGCCTCTTCTTCATCTCGGTGGGAATGTCCGTCGCCCTGGAGCTGCTGTTCGAGCACCCGCTGGTCATCGCCGGCCTGGTGCTGGGGATGACCGCGCTCAAGGTCCTCACCATCGGGGCCATCGGGCGGCGGGTCCTCGGAGCCTGGCCGGTCGCCTGGGAGCTCGGAGTGCTCCTCGGTCAGGGGGGTGAGTTCGCCTTCGTGCTCTTCGGCCTGGCGGTCTCCTTCGGGGTCCTCACCGGAGGGCTCCGGGACACCCTGGTCCTGGTGGTGAGCCTCTCGATGGCGCTCACCCCCCTGCTGACCCTCGCCTGGGACCGTCTGCTGGCCCCCCGGCTCCGCACCCGGGACGACCGGCCGTATGATCGTGCCGTGGAGCAGGACACTCCGGTCATCATCGCGGGCTTCGGTCGCTTCGGGCAGATCGTCGGCCGCATCCTGCGGGCCCGGCGGATCGCCTTCACCGCCATGGACGCCGACCCCGTGCAGATCGACTCCCTGATGCGCTTCGGGATCAAGGTCTTCTACGGCGACGCCTCGCGGCTGGACCTCCTCCGGGCCGCCCGGGCGGACAAGGCCCGCCTCTTCGTCCTGGCCATCGACGACGTTCAGTCCTCGCTCCGCACGGCGCGCGAGGTGCAGGAGCACTTCCCGCACCTGGTCATCTTCGCCCGCGCCCGGAACCGGGCCCACGCCTACCAGCTGCTGGAGCTGGGCATCACCCACGTCGTCCGGGAGACCTTCGAGTCCAGCGTCGAGCTGAGCGGGCAGGTCCTTCAAGAGCTGGGCTTCAGCTACTCGGACGCGCGCGGCACGCTCGACCAGTTCCGCGAGCACGACGAGCACCTGCTTCAGGAATCCTTCCACTACCAGCAGGACGAGAAGAAGCTCATCGAGATCGCCGAGCGCTCGCGCCGCGAGCTCGAGTCGCTGTTCGCCCGCGACGCCGACGAGGAGCGAAAGAGCGCGTGAGGGTCCTCGCTCCCCAGATCCGTCAGGCGACCTCCGGCGATGCGCCCGGCATCGCCCGCGTCCAGGTGCTCACCTGGCAGCAGACCTACCGGGGGATCCTCCCGGACAGCTTCCTCGACGGCCTCGACGTGGAGCGGAGCGCGGAGAGCTGGCGCGCGGTGGTGGCCGACCGGCGTCGCGCCACCCACGTCATCGACGCCATGGGGATCCTCGGGTTCTGCACCGCCGGACCCTCCCGCGGGGACCCGAACGGCTACCGGGGCGAGGTCGAGGCCATCTACGTGGATCCGGCCGAGCAGGGTCAGGGCCACGGCACCGCGCTGGTCCGGGCGGCCATGGACTGGCTGGCCGCCAAGCGGCTCACCCCGGTGCTGGTCTGGGCGCTCGAGGCCAACACCCGGGCGCACGGCTTCTACCAGTCGCTCGGGGCGCACCGGCTCGACACCCGCCTGCTGCGCATCGCCGACGCGCTCTACCCCGAGGTGGGCTTCGGCTGGCCCGAGGGCGGGTCTCCGCCGTGACGCCCCCGTCTACTGCGGACTGATCGGCCCGTGCTGGACGACCTCGAAATCCCTGCCGGTGATCGCCTGGAGTGAGCGCGTCTCGGAGTTGGAGAATCTGGAGTCCGGCGCCCCGGAGAGCCAGAAGCTGCTCCCTCCCCCGTTGTCGGCGACGAACATCCCGTATTGCTTGAGCGCCTGGAGGATGACCCGCATCCGCCAGCTGAAGCCGGAGATGTCCACGTTCTTCTTGAGGCGGACCCGCAGGCCCATCGGCGGGCAGTTCGACCCGGTGGCGCAGGTCCCCGCGGCGTGGGTCGCCGGCCAGACGAAGCCCTTCTGGCTGTGGCCGACGACGAACCGGAGGGCGTGGCGGATGTAGCCGGAGTCCACCTCGTCCCAGCGCACCAGGCCCGGGAAGATGGGCAGGCCGGCGGCGTCGGCCGAGGTCCAGCGGAGCGGGCGAGAGTCATCGATGTGGAGGTCCCACTTCGCCCCGTTGGAGGCGCTCCAGGAGCCGTCCGAGTTCCGTGAGCCCTGGAAGAGCTCGTAGAGGAAGCCCCGCTCCCGGTCGACCACGATGACGTGGTGGTCGGGCGAGGGGTCCGGCGTCGCGTCCCAGGGGATGGGGAACGGGCCCGGGTCGCTCTCCTTCGGGAAGCCCCAGTAGGAGATCTTCACCATCGCCTGGTCCGACCCGACCTCGGTGTACGGGATGCCGTTCCCGTCCGCGTCCCAGGCGGCGGTGAGCGGATCGTCCGCCCCCATGTCGGCGATGTACGCGTCGGAGTTGGGGTCGACCGGGTCCCCGTCGATGCGGGTGTTCCAGGGACTGTCGGGCGGGAAGATGGACACCTTCGTGGGCGGAGGTGGCGGTGCCGGCGGCGGGGACCCGGCATCCGGCGCAGGGGGGTTGCCGTCGATGGGCCCGGCGTCCGGGCTATCGGGAGTCCGTCCGGGCAGCGGATCTCCGGCGTCTTGCCCGTCCGGCGCGGCCCGTCCGATCGGCCCGGAGGCCGGTGGCGTGGTGGCGTCGAAGAGGGAGGCGCCATCGCTGCACCCCGCGAGGGCGGCCACCAGAACGAGCGTGAGGGTCCGCATGGGCGGGCGACCCTATCCAGTGGGACGAGAAGCAAGAGGGGGCGCGTCATCCCGTGCAGGGTGTGTGACACCGCGTCACGGCTCTCGGTCGGAGGGCATCCCGGCGCGCGAGCGTCCGGTGTGCTGGGCCAGGGGGACGCCGACGTGGCGGCGCCAGGCGACGCTCGACCGGGCTCAGCCCCCCGAACCAGGGGGACGCCGATGTGGCGGCGCCAGGCGCCGCTCGATCGGGCTCAGCCCCCCGAACCAGGGGGACGCCGATGTGGCGGCGCCAGGCGCCGCTCGATCGGGCTCAGCGCGCGTCGCCGAGCGAGGCGATCCACGACTCCGGAAGCCCGGCCGCGCGGGCGCCTCGGACGAGCGCCTCGACGAAGCGCGGGCTCACCGGGCCGTCGCCGCTCTTGCGTGCCGGCGCCGTCGTGAAGGCGATCGCCGTCCGCTCGCCGTCCGGAGTCCGGACCCGCACCTCCCGCTCCACGCACATGCGGGTGATGACCCCCTCCTTGTGCTGGATGATGGGCCAGTCCTTCGGCGCGATCTCGAACAGGAGCCCGTGCACCCCCTGGCCCGGACGGTCCTCCAGCCCCGCCACGCGGCCGCCCCACCACCGCGAGGGGAAGTCGTAGACCAGCCCGAGGTCGAGCGCCTCCACCCGCGTCCCCGCCGGCAGCTGGAAGAAGTCGTAGCCGTGCTGGTGCCGCCACTCCTCGAACGCCGCCGGATCCAGCACCGTGGAGTAGGCGAAGTAGGCCCGGGGCGGGCCGTCCTCCAGCTTCTCCCGCGCGGCCATCACTTGCTCGTAGTGCGCGTCCATGCCGCCTCCGTCTGCTGCGCCGCCAGCCGGCTGTGGCGGCGGCCGTAGAGGAAGTACAGCGCGATGCCTATGGCCTGCCACCCCACGAAGCGCTTCCAGGTGATCAGGGGCAGGTACAGCATCAGCACGCCGCATCCGAGGATGGAGAGCAGCGGCAACCAGGGAACCCCCGGACACCGGAACGGACGGGCCCGGTCGGGGTCGGTCCGCCGCAGCACGATGACTCCCACCGAGACCAGGATGAAGGCGAAGAGGGTTCCGATGTTGGTGAACTCGATGGCCTCGTTGATGTCCACGAACATCGCCGGCAGGCCCACGAAGATGCCGGTGAGGATGGTGGTCACGTACGGGGTCCGGTAGCGCGGGTGCACCTTGGCCGCCCAGCCGGGGAGCAGCCCGTCCCGGGCCATCACCATGAAGATGCGCGGCTGACCGAGCTGGAAGACCAGGAGTACCGCGGTCATGGCGATGACCGCGCCGAAGGAGAGGATCCCCGCCAGCGCCTCGAGGCCTGCGGACTGGAGCGCCTTGGCCAGCGGGTCCCCCACCCCCAGGTCCTTCCAGCTCACCATCCCGGTCAGCACCAGGGTCACCGCCGCGTAGAGCACGGTGCAGATGCCGAGCGTGGCGATCATCGCCCGCGGGATGTCACGCTGCGGGTTCTTCGCTTCCTCGGCCGTGGTGGAGACGGCGTCGAAGCCGATGTAGGCGAAGAAGATCAGCGAGGCCCCGCTGAGAATCCCGCTCAGCCCGTTGGGGGCGAAGGGCGTCCAGTGCGCCGGCATCACGTAGAACGTGCCCACGCCGATGAACCCGACGACCATCACCAGCTTGAGCACCACCATCGCCGTGTTCACCCGGGCGCTCTCCTGGATGCCGAGCACCAGGAGCACGGTGAGGAGCGCAATGATGAGGCCGGCCGGCAGGTTGAGGACGATGGGAACGCCGAGGATGTGAGGCGCCGATTCCAGGAGCCCGGGTGTCCGCTGGGCGTGGTCCACCGTGGTCGAGAGCCAGTCGGGCAGATGCAGCCCCAGTCCGGCCAGGAGCGACTTGAAGTAGTCCGCCCAGCTGACCGCCACCGCCACGTTCCCCACCGCGTACTCGAGGATGAGGTCCCAGCCGATGATCCAGGCGACGAACTCACCCAGGGTCACGTACGCGTAGGTGTAGGCGCTTCCGGCCACCGGCACCATCGCCGCCATCTCCGCGTAGCAGAGGGCGGCGAAGCCGCAGGCCAGCGCCACCAGCACGTAGGAGACCACCAGGGCTGGACCGGCCGCGACGTGGTTCGCCCCTCCCGAGGCCGCGGTGCCGATGGCGCTGAAGATGCCGGCGCCGATGACCGCCCCGATTCCGAGCGCGGTGAGGGGGAGCACTCCCAGCGACCGCTTCAACCGGTGCTCTGAGCGGTCCGCGTCTTCCTTGCAGGCGTCGACGTCCTTCCGGCGCAAGAGGGAGCTGGGCATGTGAGGCGGCCGGTCCTAGCACGGGAGGTGCCCGGCAGGGCGTCGGGCAGCGAGTGACGTTGAGGCCGCCTCCCCCTCCTCGCTAGACACGCCACTCACATGTCCGACCCAGCCCCTGCCACCTCCGATGCCGCGCTCGAAGCCAGCGTGGTCGCCGCGCTCGACCGGGCAGCCGCCCGCTACGAGGTCCTCGACTGCGACCCGGCCTTTGCCGACACCGCCGCCTTCTGGGCTCGCTACGGGATCGACCCCGGCGACTCGGCCAATGCCATCCTGGTGGCAACTCGGCGCGAGCCGAAGCTCCATGCCCTGTGCCTGGTGCTGGCCACGACCCGGCTGGACGTGAACCACGCGGTCGCGGATCTGATGGGGGTCAAGAAGCTGTCCTTCGCCTCGGGCGAGGAGACCGCGCAGCTCACCGGGATGCTGCTCGGCGGAGTCACCCCTTTCGCCATCCCCCAGAGCCTTCCGCTCTACGTCGACGCGCGGGTGGTCCGCCGGCCGACGGTCATCGTCGGAGGAGGCAGCCGGGGCAAGAAGGTCCGGGTCGACCCCGAGATCTTCACCCGACTCCCCGGGTGCCGGGTGGTCGAGGGGCTCGCGATGGAGCGCCCGGACCCGGCCTGATCACCCCTTGGGCGGCTGGGCCGCGGGCTTGATCGCCTTCTTGATCTGATCGGTCGTCTGCTTGCTCTTCGGCAGCTCCGGGTGCTCCTCCTCGACGTGCTTGTGGACCTGGTCCAGGAGCTCGATGTCGCTGTCGCTGATGAAGTTTGCCGGGCAGGCCGGGTCGATGTCGGAGCAGGAGAACATGAATGGCATGGAGACGGCCTCCGCCGCGGGCGGGCCACGCCCCGTGGTCTCCCCCGGGAACTCTGGGAAACGGGGTGCTTCAGCTCGCTCCGCCGGGCGCACCGTACCGCTGGTGTCCAGGAAGGAGAAGACGGTCCGGGGGTGCTACGCTCGCCACTGAATGTACCCGGATCGCTTCCGGCTCCCCTTCCTCTCCGGGGTGCTGATCGCCGCTGCGGAGCGGCGACGTCCTGGGCTCGGCCCCTGGTCGCCCCAGATGGAGGAGCAGCTCCGGCGCGCCTTCGAGACCGAGCTGGAGGACGTCCGGAGGAGCTTCCTCGAGTCGTTCGACGACCCCGCCTGGTTTGCCCGGGTGGAGGAGAAGATCCAGGAGATCGCCCTGCCCCGCTACCTGGTCGAGGCCAGGCGACAGACCGACCTGGAGCAGCGCGGCTACGGCATCTGGCGAGGCGGAGATCTCGTGTCGCGCATCGTCTGGGGGCTGGGCGGCTTCGGCCTCGGCGTCTTCCTGGTGAGGGCGCCGTTCATCCCCATTCCCACCACCTGGGACCTGCTCGCGTTCGGGATGCTGCTCCTCTGCCCCTTCATTCCCGACGCCCAGATCGCGCTCCACCGGCGCCGGCACCGCCGCGCGCTCCAGGCCATCGTCGAGGACCTCCAGGACGCCGAGGCCAAGCTCGAGCTCTATCAACCGCTGTCCTTGCCGGAACCCAGCGCCAGCGCCCTTCCCGCGTCCAGCGCCTCCCTCCGACAGAAGGGATGACCGTGCAGCCGTTGCAGGTCCCTCCGGGCACTTTCCGGCGCCGCTTCGACCTCCGCGGCATGGGGCGACAGGTCTTCAGCCGCCGACCCCGGCGGCTGTACCTGATCGTCGCGGCGGCGGTCTTCGTGCTCGTCGCCTGGGGCGTGTGCACCGTCTACGTCAAGCCGAACGAGTTCGCGGTGAAGCAGGTCACCGTCGGCCGTCACAAGGGCATCCTCCCCGAGGTCTACTACCCGGGACTCCACTTCGTGAGCCCGGGCACCGAGCGGCTCCACGTCTTCCCCACCGACATCCAGTCGCTCGACCTCACGAGCGACCCCAAGGAGCGGCCCAAGGACGACAAGCGCGTCACCCCTGCGATCAACATCCAGACCTCCGAGGGCTACACCGTCACCGTGGACGTCTCAGTGCTCTACCGGATCGAGGACCCGTACAAGGTCCTGACCACGATCGGCCCGGGGAAGCTGTACGAAGATGCGCTGGTCATCCCCCGCACCGAACAGATCCTTCGCAAGCGGCTGGGCGAGCTCGACGCCGAGGAGTTCTACGACGTCAACAAGCGCGCGACCCGCGCCCGCGGCGCCCGCGAGGAGCTCAACGGCGAGCTGGTCCCCAACGGCATCCGGGTGACGCACATCTTCCTCCGGCGCTACGAGTATGACGCCCGCTACCAGGCAGCCATCGAGCAGCGGAAGATCCAGGACCAGACCGTCTTCAAGAACATCGCCGAGGCCGAGCTGGCGGCGGCCACGGCCGAGCGCGACCGGGTGCTCGCCCTGGGCCAGGCGGCGATCCGGGTGGAGCTCGCCCGCGGCGAGGCCGAGAAGAAGAAGCTGGAGGCCGAGGCCGACCTCTACTCCCGGCGGCAGCGGGCAGCCGGCGATCTCGCTGTCTCGCTGGCGGAGGCCGAGGGAACCCGGCTGGAGAACGAGGCGCTCCGCGGCGTGGGCGCCGAGAACCTGGTCGGGCTCCGGATGGCCGAGGTTCTCCGGGGGACGAAGATCATCGTCGTCCCCACCGACGGCGAGGGCGGGGTCAATCCACTGGACCTGCGCTCGGCGCTGAAGCGCTTCGACGTGAAGGGGGGCCCATGAGACCGCTCCTCTGGCTCGTCCTCTTCGCCCTGCCCCTCACCGGCTGCACCTGCCACAGCACCCACAGCACCGAGGTCGGGGTCCTCACCCGCCGGGCCACCCTGGGTGGGCTGCTCGGCAAGCCGGGGGTTCAGTCCGAGATCTACGCCCCGGGCGCGACCTACCTGTTCCCTATCTTCCTCACCGACTGGCACACCTTCGATGTCTCGCTCCAGAATCTGAGCATGGTGCGCGATGTGAAGAAGGGCGATCGCAACCACGAGGACGACCTCTTCTTCAAGACCATCGACGGCAACGACATCCGGGTCGACGTCACCGTCGCCTGGGCCGTCGACCCCAACCGCGCGCCCTACCTCCTGAACAAGGTGGGCGAGAGCACCGAGCAGGTGAAGGAGAAGCTCGTCCGCCCGGCCTGCCGGAGCGTGGTCCGGGACGTGCTCAACTCGCTCCGCTCGGAGGAGTTCTACGTCTCCGAGAAGCGCTTCGCGAAGTCCGCCGAGGCGCGGGACCGTCTGGCGGCGGTGCTGGAGCCCGAGGGAGTGCTGGTCCGGCAGGTGATCCTCGGCGAGCACCATTTCAATCCAGAGTACGAGAAGGTGATCCGGGACAAGAAGCTGGCCGAGCAGAACAGCGAGCGGATGCGAAGCGAGGCGCGCGCCTCCGCCGAGCAGATGAAAAGCGAGCTGCAGAAGGCGAAGGGGAGCGTGAATCAGACGCTCGCCGCCGCGCAGGGGGCCCTGGACACCGCCAAGCTCTCGGCGGACGCGCAGCTCTTCCAGAACCAGAAGCAGGCCGAGGCGCTGGTGGCGGAGAAGAAGGCCCATGCCCAGGGCGTGCGGAAGCAGAACGAGGCGCTCGCCGGGAGCGGAGGCACGGCGCTGGTGAAGCTGAAGATCGCCGAGTCCCTGGCGGGCAAGGACCTGGTGTTCCTCCCCGGAGGGAAGTCCGGCGTGGGCCTCCAGACCCTGAACTTGAACCAGCTCCTCCAGGCCATCACCGCGCAGCACGCCGCCGCCAGGGCGGCGCCCACCGCCGAGGAGAAGCCCGCCGCGCCTGCGCGCTGAGGGGTGTCCCGACGCTCCGCGCCCGAGCCGGCATCGGGGAGACCGCCGCGCGCTGGGTCCGGTCCCCGGGCTCGGTGACCCTCCTCGGTGACCGTCGTTGGAGAAGGGCTGGCCCCCGGTCACGGGGGTGAAGGGCCGGAAAAGACGAGTCGCCTCACCCGCTTCCGCCGCTCGGGCCAGGACGGCGCCCGCCTCGGTTCAGGGGCCTGCCGGGCCTCGCGGATCCACCGGCGTTGCAGACGAGGCCGGTCGGGAGCATCGACGCGGCGCATGAAGATCGGCGAGGCTCGCCGGCGTGTTCCCGCGGCCCCCGTTCGGCTGGGAGTTGACCGAGGCGCAGGAGATCGCCGGCTTCGAGAGCCTGAAGCCGAGGCTCGCTCCACTCTGGAACGCCATCCACTCCTACGAGGAGGAGCCGTACACCTCGGTCGTCGTCCCCTCGCTGACGCTCGACCGCGAGGAGCTGGAGAAGGTTCCCGGCGCCACCTTCTACGACGAGCGGCTGCTCTTCCTCCTCATCCGGCTGCGCAACCCACGCGCGCGGATGGTCTACGTGACCTCGCAGCCCGTGCACCCGATGGTGCTCGAGTACTACCTCCAGTTCCTCGCCGGGGTGCCGGCGAGCCACGCGCGGACGCGACTCACGATGCTCGCGACGCACGACGGAACCCCCCGCCCGCTCACCGAGAAGATCCTCGAGCGCCCGCGGCTCATCCAGCGGATCCGCGCGTCGATCTCCGACTCCCAGCGCGCCTACCTGACGGTCTTCAACGGCACGCCCCTGGAGCGAAAGCTCGCGGTGCTGCTCGGCATCCCGATGAACGGCCTCGACCCTGCGCTCGGTCACCTCGGGAGCAAGTCCGGCAGCCGCAAGGTGTTCCGCGAGGCCGAGGTCGCCATGCCTGCCGGCTTCGAGGATCTCGGATCCGAGCAGGACGCGGAGCGGGCCCTGGCTGAGCTCCAGCGGCTTCGCCCCGGACTGCGCCGGGCGGTGGTGAAGCTCAACGAGGGCTTCTCCGGCGAGGGCAACGCGCTGGTGGAGATGCCCTCCACCCAGGAGCCGGGCGAGCTCCGGCGCGCGCTCCACGGGATGCGGCTGTCCGTCCCCACCCAGAAGAGCGACGTCTTCCTCACCAAGCTCTCGAAGATGGGCGGGGTGGTGGAGGAGTTCCTCGAGTCTCCGGAGACCACCTCCCCGAGCGCGCAGCTCCGGGTCAGCCCCTCGGGGGAGACGCTCCTCATCTCGACCCACGACCAGGTCCTCGGGGGAAACAGCGGCCAGGTCTACCTCGGGTGCCGCTTCCCCGCGGCCAGCGCCTACCGGACGGCGGTCCAGGACGCCGCGATTCGCGTCGGCGACGTCCTCGCCCGGAAGGGCGTGGTCAGCCGGTTCGGGGTGGACTTCCTCGCCACCCGCGCGGCGGCCGGCGCGCCGTGGGCCCTGCACGCCCTGGAGATCAACCTCCGGATGGGAGGCACCACCCACCCGTTCCTCGCGCTGCGGTTCCTCGTCGACGGCGGCCAGCTCGAAGCCGCCGACGGCCTCTTCCGGACCCCCGAGGGGCTGCCGAAGTTCTACCGCTCGACGGACAACCTCCAGGCGGCCACCTACCGTGGCCTCACCCCCGAGGAGCTCTTCGACATCGTCACCCTGCACCGGCTCCACTACAACCAGGCCACCGGGCGGGGCGTCCTCTTCCACATGCTCGGTGCGCTGTCGGAGCACGGGAAGGTCGGGCTGACGGCGATCGGAAACTCCCGGGACGACGCCGAGGCGCTCTACCGGAACACGATGGAGATGCTGAACCGCGAGTCGCTGCTCGGCCATCCTCCGGTCGCCGGCGGTGGGGAGGGACGTCCGTGAGCTACGTGGACCCTGGCATCCGGCGCGAGATCGTCGGCTGGCACAGCCCGCGACTGGGCATCGACATGCCCATCGTCCGCTACGGGACCTGGGGCCGGGCCCTGCTGCTCTACCCCACCGCCGCCGGGGACTTCCTCGAGGCAGAGCGGATGTGGCTCATCAAGTCCCTCGAGCCACTGCTCTTCGACGGGCGGATCACCGTCTTCGGCATCGACAGCATCAACCGCCACGCCTGGATGGCGGACGGCGTTCCCCTGCCCGAGAAGGCGCGGCGCCAGGCGCTCTACTCGGGGTACGTCGAGGAGGAGGTCGTCCCCCACATCCGGAAGGTGCTGCAGAACGACGGGGCCCGCATCGGCGCCACCGGCGCGAGCTTCGGGGCCTTCCACGCGGCGAACGCGGTCTTCCGCCGCCCGGACCTCTTCGACACGCTCATCGCGATGAGCGGGTTCTACGACCTCGGCCCCAGCTACCTCTTCGGCTTCGGCAACGACGACGTCTACTTCAACAACCCCACCTCGTACCTGCCGGGCATCGAGGGGCACTCTCTGCATCTGCTCCACCACGCGGCGCTGTACATCGGCTGCGGCCAGGGTGCCTGGGAGAAGCCGGAGTACTCGCGGCAGCTCGCCGGGGTTCTCGGGAGCAAGGGTATCCCCCACCAGCTCGACCTGTGGGGTCACGACATGCCGCACGACTGGCCCACCTGGCGGAAGATGCTCCCCTACGCCATCGCCGAGCGCGTGGGCTGGTGAGGAACGCCGCATGGACCCTGGACCGCGCGCCGCCTTCAATCGAGCCTGGACCCCGGCGCTCCACCGCCGCTACGTGGAAGGTCTCCAGTCGATGCTGGGCGAGGTTCCCTTCCGCCTCGCGGAGACGCCGTTCTTCCTCTCTCCCGAGCTACGCGACTCGCTGGACACGAGCGCGGTGGAGATCGTCGCCCAGCTCTCCCGCCCTGCCCTCCTCACCCAGATGCAGAAGGCCATCCCCGACCGGTACCGCGCGCCGGGCATGGACCCGCTCCCCAGCTGCCTCCAGGTCGACTTCGCCATCACGCCGGCGCCCGGCGGCGGCCTCGAGGGCAAGGTGGTCGAGCTGCAGGCCTTCCCCTCCGGCTACGCGATGATGCTCGCCTTCGCCCGGGCCTGGAGCGACGTGCTGCAGTCGGTGCCGGAGATGGAGGGGCCCTGGAGCTGCTGCGTGCTCCCCGACGCCCGGGCGATCCGGCTCCTGGGCGACACCATCCTCGGCGGGGAAGATCCCGAATCGGTGGTGCTCGTCGACTTCGAGCCGGGGCAGCAGAAGACCCGTCCGGACTTCGTCGCCACCCGGCAGCTCTTCGGCGTCGACTCGGTCTGCCCCACCGAGCTGGTGAAGGAGGGACGGCGGCTGTTTCGCCGGACCGCCGACGGACGCCGCGTCCAGGTGCGGCGCATCTACAACCGCATGGTCTTCGACGAGCTGGAGAAGAAGAGCTACCAGCTCCCCTTCGCCTGGTCCGACGACCTCGACCTCACCTGGTGCAGCCACCCCAACTGGTACTGGGTCTGGAGCAAGCTGTCGCTCCCCTACCTCGAGCACCCCGCGGTGCCGCGGGCCCGGTTCCTCTCCGACGTCGACACCCTCCCCGAGGACCTCTCCCGCTACGTGCTCAAGCCGCTCTTCTCCTTCGCCGGGAGCGGCGTGGTCATCGACGTCCGGCCGCTGGACGTGGAGCACATCCCGAAGCACCAGCGCGGCGGCTGGCTGCTGCAAGAGAAGGTCTCCTACGCCCCGGCCATCCGCACTCCCGAGGGCCTCGAGGTGAAGGCCGAGGTTCGGGTGATGCTGGTGCGCCCGCCGGACGCGGAGACGCTCGTGCCCATCATCCACCTGGTCCGGCTGTCGCGCGGGAAGATGCTCGGGGTGGACCAGAACCGCGGCCTCGACTGGGTCGGGGCGAGCGTCGGGCTCTGGCGTCCGGTCTCGGACTGAGTCAGGCGGAGCGGCGCGCCGCGAAGCCTTCCCCGTGGCCGGGCGGTCGGCGCCGGGGCGTGTCCATGTACTGGCGGAAGGGGAAGCCGTCGTGGTTCTGCCGGCCCTCCTTCACGCAGGTGACCGCGAGCTTCGCCATCGCCTCCACCACCATCGTGAAGTGCTTGGGGAGGATGGAGTGCACGTCCATGTCCGGCGCGGGGTTGGTGAAGTCGATGGCGTAGGCCACGCCGTCCTTGATCGCGAACTCCACCGAGTTCATGTCGTAGCCGAGCGCGTGGTTCAGCGCCCAGGCGCCGTCCAGCACCTGCGTCTCGAGCGCCGGGCTGAGGTAGCCCTCCTGATCGAGGTAGCAGCGGCGCCGTGGGTCGTAGCGGATGGGAAGGATGAACTCCTTGCCCACGCAGATGCAGCGCACGTACTCGTCGAAGTCGATGAACTGCTGCAGCGTCATGACCAGCTGGCCGCTCTCGTCGTACGCCTGGAGCAGCTCGCCCATGTCGTTCACCCGGCTGACGTGCTTCCAGCCGCCGCCGTCCGCAGGCTTGAGGATGGCCGGGAAGCCGACGTAGCGGGTGATGGCATCCCAGTCGAGCGGGTACTCGAGGTTGCGGAGGCTGCGCTGCAGGTCGATGGCCGGGATGTACCCCTTCGAGGGGAGCAGCACGGTACGAGGAACGGTGACGCCGATGCGCGAGGCCAGGGAGTAGCCGAAGAACTTCTCGTCGGCGCTCCACCAGAACGGGTCGTTGATGACGTAGGTCCCGGCGAGGGAGGCCGCCTTGAGGTGGAACCGGTAGAACGGCACCTCGTGGCTGATCCGGTCGATCAGCACCCGGTAGCGGGGATCGTACCGCTCCGGCGTGCCGCCGACCTTCGCGTACTCGGCCTGGATTCCGGCGTGCGTGTTGACCCGGGCGATGAACGCCTCGGGAAAGCTCTGCTCCTGCCCGACGAGGATTCCGACCCGCTCCGGCATGGCGTGTACCTCCGCGGCCGACGGTTTAGCAGACCGTCGCGCTCAGGAGGCCAGCGCCCGCTCCTCGAATTCCTCCATGGACTGTACCGGGGGTGGAATGGGGTGCAGGCCCCGGACGGCGGCGAGGCGGTTGAATCGGTCGGTCAGCCAGCCGGGGATGAGCAGGGCGAAGGTCCGCGCCAGGCGCGTCGGGTCGGCCAGGGTGCGCATCATCCGGTCGTAGAGCGAGTGTCCGTAGGCATCGCGCAGGGCCTCGGCATGCTCCGGCCGGTCGATCCAGGCGAGCACCCCCGCGCGGTCCGCCTCGGGATGGAACTGCGTGCCGTCCAGGCCGGGGCCGAAGCGGAAGGCGAGGAGGGCCTGGCCCTTGTCGCTCTTGCCCGGTCGGCTCTCCGTCGCCAGGAGCGCCCCACCCTGCGCTGCCACGCGCCGGGCATCCATCTCCACGGCCTGCCACTGGCGGTGCTCCCAGATGAAGAGGCGGTCGTCGAAGGGTGCGAGGAAGGGAGCCTTCCGGCCCTCGGCGCTGACGTAGGCGGGGAAGATCGCGAACTTGAGATCCTTCCGCTGGCGCATGTGGGCGAACTCGAAGTGCTGCACCGCGATCTCGTACGAGTGGCAGACGAGGAACCCCGCCGGCGGCGCCTCGGGCCGATGGGCCGCGGCCTCCATCGTCCAGTCGAGGAACCTCCGGTAGGCGGTGCACCACGGCTGGTCCCATCCGTCGTGCGGCGACCCGGGACCTCCCGAGGAGACGAAGAGGTCGACCTGGCGCGAGGGGACCTCGCCGAGGTTCCGGGGCTGGACGTGGTCCAGGTGCACGGTCAGCCGCGGATTGGCGGCCCGCACCCGGCTGACGAAGGCCGTGAGCAGACGCCGGAAGCAACGAATCGCCTCGTTGGCGACTCCGTTGTTCATGTCCACCAGGCTGACTCGAAGAGGTTCCATGCGCAGAATGTGAAAGTATGGCATCGACGGTGACACTCGGCACGCCGAGCCATTCGAAACGATGGGGGAGTCCCTGAGCGAGACAGTTGAGGAGCTGGCAAGGACCGAGGCCCCCCTTCCTGTCGCCGAGCGCCTGGGAACCGACCGGCGGTTCACCGGTCGCGGTGTGGTCGTGGCCTTCCTGGACTCGGGGTTCTACGCACACCCCGACCTGACCCAGCCCGAGAACCGCATCCGGGACTACGTCGATCTGGTCGGCGGTCGTTCCGGAATCGAGGCGCTGTCGGAGCCCGACGTCTCGAGCTGGCACGGGATGATGTCCAGCGTGGTCGCGGGTGGGAACGGCATGCTCTCCGCCGGCCGCTACCGCTCGCTGGCACCGGACATCGGCCTGGTGCTGGTGAAGGTGGGCAATGCGGCGCGCATCAAGCACGACGACCTCGCCCGCGGCATCGCCTGGGTGGTCGAGAACCGTGACCGCCACGGCATCCGGGTGCTGAACATCTCGGCCGGCGGCGACCACGAGGCGAGCTACCTGGTGGACGGGCTGTCGCAGATGGCGGAGCAGGCGGTGCGCGAGGGCATCGTCGTGGTGTGCGCGGTGGGGAACCACGGCGAGCGCCCGGGCTACGTGCTCCCGCCGGCGAGCGCCCCGGCGGTCATCTCGGTGGGCGGCCTCAATGACTTCGGGGATCCGGCGCTCGGGAGGATCCTGCCCTATCGGTCCTCGTTCGGGCCCACCGTGGACGGGATCCAGAAGCCCGAGGTCATCACCCTGGCGGACTTCCTGCCGGCGCCGATCCTGCCCGGCACTCCCACCGCGCGCGAGGCAGAGCTCCTCACCCGACTCGACGCCGCGCCGGATTCGGACCTGACGCAGATCCTCGCCGAGAACCATGGCGTGTTCGGGCCGCTGGATGCGCTCGTGGGGAAGCAGCCCTACCTCATCCGGCAGGTGGTCGCCGCCGGGCTCCGCGACGGGCTGGTCATCGACGAGCACTACAAGAAGGTGGACGGGACGAGCTTCGCCGCGCCGATCGTGAGCTCCATCGTCGCCCAGATGCTCGAGGCCAACCCGTCCCTGGGCCCGGGCGAGGTGAAGCGGATCCTGATGCGAACCGCCGCGCGGGTGCCGGGCATCGAGCTGGAACGGCAAGGCTGGGGCGTGGTGCGGCCCGAGGCCGCGGTCGAGGCGGCGCTCCAGGCCCGCTGAGCCAGCTACTCGGCGCGCATCACCTCGGCCGGATCCACGCGGCTGGCTCGACGCGCCGGAAGCCAGCTCGCTGCCGCTGCGACCGCGAGCAGCATCGCGACGGCGCCCGCGTAGCTCCAGACGTCGAGCGTGCCGACGCCGTACAGGAACCGGCGCAGCGCGGGCCCGAGAACCAGCGCCACGCCCGCGCCGAGGACGAGCCCGGCCGCCGCGAGCGCGAGTCCGCGTCCGAGGACCAGCCGGGCGACGTCGGCCGCCCGTGCCCCCAGCGCCATCCGGATGCCCAGCTCGCGGGTGCGCTGGGTCACGAGCTGCGAGAGCACCCCGCCGATGCCCAGCGCGGCGAGGAAGAGCGCGACGGCGGCGAACCCGAGGGACGCCGTCGCCGCGAGACGGCGCTCCAGCAGCGCCTGCTGGACCCGGACGCTGAACGACACCGGGGTCGAGGCCAGGAGCTGGGGATGGATGCCCTGCAGCGAGGTGCTCAGGGCCGCGAGGAGGGGCGGATCGACCGCCCGCGCGCGCACCACCAGGTCGTGCTTCGAGTCGATGACCTGCCCCATCGGGAGGTAGACCTCGGGCCGGGGCGGGGCGTCGAGCGACTGGCGAATGTCGCCCACCACCCCCACCACGGTGCGCATCTCGTGATCTTGGAGTCCGACGGCGAGGTGCTGCCCGATGGGGTCCTGCCCCGGCCACAGGCGCCTGGCGAGGCTCTGGTTGACCACCAGCACCGGCGGCCGGTCCGGGCCGTCCTCGCGGACGAAGTCGCGCCCGGCGAGGAGCGGGGTCCCGAGGACGGCGAAGGTGCCGGGAGCCACCAGCCGGAAGTCGACCGTCTCGGGCCAGAGCTCACCCAGGTCCGAGGTGCGTGCGCCGGTGGTCATCCCCCTGCCGCCGTAGGGCGACGGCCAGATCGCTCCCACGGCCTCCACGCCCGGGAGGACGGAGACGCGCTCCAGCTCCGAATCCAGGAGGCGCCGGAGATCGGGGTCCGAGGTCGTGTCTGGCACCGCGAGCTCCTGGGCGACGAGCCCGGGAATCCGGATTCCGGGGTCCACCGAGGCGAGCCGGAACATCGTCCGGCCGAGGAGCCCCGCCCCGACGAGCAGGACGACGGAGAGCGCGACCTCGAGGATCACCAGGGTGGAGCGAACGCGTTCGTGCGCTCCCCCCGTGACTCCCGAGGCGCTGGCCTGCAGCGAGGACCGGAGCTCGCGGGGCAGCGCGAAGGCACCGGCGACGGCGCCGCAGGCGAGCCCGCACACCGCCGCCAGCAGCGCAGCGAAGCCCACCACCCCGCCATCGATGCGGTAGCTCGCCACGACCGAGCCGGCCCGGGGACCGAGCGGAACGGAGGCCGAGAGCAGGAGCCCGGAGAGGAGCACCGCGCCCGCGGCGGCGAGCAGCGCCAGCACGCCGGATTCGACCAGCAGCTGCCGGCGGAGATCTCCCAGCGATGCACCGAGCGCCGCGCGCACGGCGAGCTCCCGGCGGCGGCGGACCGCACGGGCCAGGAGGAGGTTGGCGACGTTCACGCAGGCGATGAGCAGGACGAAGCCGGTGGCTGCGAGCAGGAGCAGCGGAAGCTCCTCGCGCCCTCCGAGCACCGAGCGCCGGAAGGGAACGACGTCGGCGATCTCCGGCGCCGAGCTGGGGTGAGCCTCCACCACGCGGTCGAAGGCGGCACGGACCTCGGCGCGTGCCTCGGCGAGCGTGGCGCCGGGCGCGAGGCGGGCCACCGCGCGGACGATGTCCGCACCCTGGTGCTCCATGTTGTTCTTCGTGAACGGCGTCACCCCCAGCGGGAGCACGATGTCCGCCGGGGTCTCGGAGAGCGGAAACTCGGCACCCGGGGCGACGACCCCGACGATCTGGTACGGGTCGCCACCGAGCTCGAGCGTGCTGCCGAGCACCGCCGGAGATCCGCCGAGCTCCGTGCGCCAGAACCGGTCGGTGACCACCGCCACGTAGGCCGCGGAGGGACCCACCTCACCCGGCTGGATGTCCCGGCCCATCTGCAGCGGCAGCCCCAGCGTCTTGAAGAGGCCTGCGCTGGCCAGCAGCACGTTGACCTTCTGCGCCTCGCTCTGGCGCGTCCAGGCGAAGGTCTCGCGGCGCCAGGTGGCCAGCGAGGCGAGGTGCGGCGCTCCCTGGGAGATCTCCTGCGCGTCGGGGACGCTGAGCGGACCGGGCAGCTGGTCCGCCCGTACCCGGGGGCGGAGGCCGATGGCGACGAGTCGCTCGGGGTCGCCGAGCGGCAGGGGGCGCAGCTCGAGGGCCTCGACGATCGCGAACAGCGCGGCGTTGGCGCCGATGCCCAGGGCGAGCGCGAGGATCACCGCCGCGCTCAGGCCCGGGGCCGCCCGGAGCTGACGGAACGCCGACCGAAGATCTCTGGCAAGGCCGTGCACTGCCTGGTCGTCGAGCGAGAACCGTGCCAGCGCCGAGGCTGCCGGCGGCTGGAGACGCCTGGTCCGAGCCGTCCGGATCCGGGATCGGTCGTTCCGGAGTCGCCCGTGCCGGCCGCGCTCGCGACCCGTGCGATCGCACGAGCCTTCCCCGTTCCCGCCCCGGGATGCAACCCGGTTCCGGTGGGACCCAGGCGAAGGCGAACCACGTCAACGCACGGGCCGACGTGGCCTTCAGCAAGGTGGGGGATCAGTGAACGCCAAACCCGGAAGCGTCCGTCCGACGACCAACCGTCTCCCGGGACGATGAGAGTGGAGGACGGTCCGACTAGGATGCGCTCGAGGGGTAGTCGAGGGCAGCGATGCGTAGACGCAAGACGCCAAACGAGGACCTCTTTGCCCTGGTTCTCAAGCACTGGCGGTCCCTCCCGTCCGAGCGGGAGAAGGCGGAGTTCTTCGTCGAGGTGGTGCTCCGCGACGAGCGCTTCACGGACCTGCTCCCCTTCATGGTCGATGCAGCCCTGAAGGAGCTCGAGCAGAAGGAGCCCGACTTCTCCAGCAGGTCGCGGAGCAAGCTCTCCGACGCCAGGGAGAAGAAGGTCCGCGAGGCGTTCTCGGAGGCAACGAGCGAGTGGGAGCGGGCCCACCCCGGGGCCTCGGGCCTCGCGGACGCACACAGAGCCTGGCGCTACGCCGTGGGCCGGGCCGGCGCGAGAACGGGCGCTGACCGGAAGACGATCAAGAGGCGGTTCCCGGACCCCGTCGAGACGGCCCGGGCTCGCGTCCGGGCGCACGCTCAGGCGCTCCGGGACGGCGCGCCGAAGAAGTAACGACGGACGAAGGCCTTCCCGCCCGGATGCCAGTCCACCGGAAGAGCGCTACCTTCTCCATTGCCGCCCATGCCGACGCCCTCCATCGCCATCACCGGATCGACCGGACGACTCGGGGGACGGGTCGCCCGGCGCCTCTCGGAGCTCGGCCTGCCGCAGCGGCTCATCGTCCGGGACGCGGGCCGGGCCCCGTCGCTCCCCGGGGCCGAGGTCCACGTGGCCACCTACTCCGACCGGGCGGCGCTCGCCCGCGGGCTGGAGGGGGTCCGGACCCTGTTCTTCGTCTCCGCCTCGGAATCGCTGGAGCGCCTCACGCAGCACTTCGCGCTGATCGACACCGCGGCGGCCTGCGGCGTCCGTCAGGTGGTCTACACCTCGTTCTTCGGCGCGGGGACCGAGTCGACCTTCACGCTTGCCCGCGACCACTGGGCCACCGAGCAGCGGGTGCGCGCGGCGAGGCTCTCCTTCACCTTCCTCCGCGACAACATCTACCTCGACTTCCTTCCGGCGATGGTCGGCGAGGACGGGGTCATCCGCGGTCCCGCCGGGAAGGGACGGGTCTCCGCGGTGGCGCAGGACGACGTGGCCGACGTGGCGGTGGCGGTGCTTCAGGATCCGGGCGCGCATGCCGGAACCACCTACGAGCTGAGCGGGCCGGTCGCGCTGTCGCTCGAGGAGATCGCCGCCGCATTGACCGATCTTCTCGGCCGGGAGATCCGCTACCAGGACGAGACCGTCGAGGAGGCCTACCAGTCGCGCGAGAAGTTCGGCGCGGACGGATGGCGGGTCGAGGCGTGGGTGAGCACCTACCTCGCGATCCGGGAGAGCGAGCTCGACCGCGTCACCGAGGACGTGGCGCGCGTCGCGGGCCATCCGCCGCGGACGCTCGACGAGGTCCTGGCGCAGCGGAAGGTGTGAGTACGCCTCACGACTTCCAGGTGAAGCTGAAGGCGCCGAAGAGGATCCAGGTGCCCGCGTAGCTCCCGGAGACGCGCCCGGCGAGCGGGCCCCGATCGACGTCGACCCGGGGGCTCCCGCCCAGGAGGAGCTCGGTCGAGAACGCGATGTCCCAGTGTCGATCGATCGCCAGTTCCGCCCCCACACCCAGCCGCAGTTGATTGGCGAGCGCGAGCGAGAGGCTGCGGTTCTCGTCGCTGGTCATCGAGGAGTCGTAGGCAGCTCCGAAGTTCAGCCTCCAGGGATCGGAGAGCTTCACCTGGGCTCCGAGACCGACGTGCCAGGTGTCTCGGTAGTTGATCTGGGTCGTGAGGCCCTTCGGGTCCGACGAGGTGGTGAGCCCGATCTCCACGGCTCCGAACGCGGCCCAGTTCTGCCACCCGACGTCACCCATCAGCGTCCAGCGTTCGTCGATCGCCTGGGAGAATCCCAGCGTCATCGTCTGGGGGACCTTCATCCCGAGGTCCAGCGTTGCGGTGTCCAGGCCCGTTGCCGCGAGGACGGCGCTGATCGCCGGGCCGAGACCGCTGAAGCTCGGCGCGGAGGAGAAGTTCAGCTTCACCGGGGACGTGTAAGTCAGCCCCAGGCGGGTCGTGGGCTGCGGGGACCAGAGGAGACCGAAGTTGGCTCCCACGCCCCAGGTGTTCGAGGAGACCTCCAGCTTCCCGTCCGCGGATTGCGGTTCCACGTTCCGGATCGCCACCTCCTGGCGGAGATGACCGGACATCACGTTGACGGTCGCTCCTACCGAGAGACCCTCCTGGATGCGCCAGGCGATGGCGGGCATGATCGAGATCCCGAGGAGCGTCGTCTTCGTCGTGTAGTAGCGGCCGAGCCACGCCGGGTCCCACGACTCCGGGGCACCGAAGTTGGTGAAGACGCCGACGCCAGCGCGCAGGTTTTCGGAGGGCGCGAACGTGGCGAAGGCCCCACCGCTCGGCAAGAGGCCCACGGCGTTGCCTCCGTCGTTCGTCCCGAGCCCGGGGTCGGTCTGCGAATCCGGGGCGAACCGGAGGTGCCCGTACACGAGCACCGATCCGACCTGAACCTGGGTGCCCTGGAGCTGCGTCATCCCCGCGGGGTTGGCGAGGAGCGTGGAGGGGCTCGCGGCCCGCGTCGTGTAGCCCGCGGAGGCGAGGCCGACCTCCGAGGCCCCCACCTCGTAGAAGAGAAAGCCCGCTGCCGACGCCAGCGAAGGGCTCAGGCCGACCGCGCAGCACAGCGCCAGAAGCCGCGAGTCCGGCCGCCAGTCGAGCATCGCCCCTCCGTTCCTACGTCGGCCCTCGAGCATCGCCCCGGAGGGCCGGACAGGCCATCACGATCCGCCGAAGCCGCTTCCCGGAGCTCCCGAAGGGCCGCGGCCCACCGTGGCCCGAGCATGGACGGTCTCGACGTGGGCCGGCGCACCCGCGCCCCGTCCGGCGCGAAAGGCGCATCGGGCGATCGCCCGGGAAGAACGCATACGCCGAGCCCGGCCGGCTCTCGTCGAAAAAGTCCGCTGAGAGCGGCGCGATCGGACAACTGAAAACCAACCGTGTGCTCGAATTCGCCTCACGCACGACACACGAAGCATCGGTCGCGCTACGAGGTGCGGCTGTCAGACACCGACCGACAGGTACGGCTGTCTCCGATTCGATCGAATTCCCCTTGGATCGACTGGCCAGATCGCGTGGAACATGATTGAAGCGATCTCGATGGCAGTTCGCTTCTGGCTCGTGCTGTCGCTCCTGTTCGTCCTGGCCTGCGACGGCTCGATCACCGGGCATGGTGGATCCTCACCGTCCTCGCCCTCGTCGCCCTCGTCGCCGTCCTCACCCCCGGCGCCTCCTCAGACCGGCGATGGGCGGTACGTCTGTGACGCCGGCGTCTACCCCGCGGCAACGCAGGCGCGGCGGCTGACCCCGCTCGAGTACCAGAACTCGATCGGAGTGCTGTTCGACGGCCGCCTGACCGCCAGCAGCCAGTATCCGGGCACCGTCGGCAAGTCGATCACCGGTTACTCCACCGAGCCCGCCCTCAACGACATCGGCTCGGGAGGCGCGGAGCAGCTCATGTTCGCGGCCGAGGACGTCGCGCTCCAGGTCCCTGCCGTGCTGTCCCAGATGCTTCCCTGTGCCGCCTCGACACCTGGTGAGCCGTGCGTGAACACGTTCCTCGACAAGTACGGGGTGCGTGCCTACCGGCGGCCGCTCACGACCGCCGAGCGGAACGAACTGCTCGACGAGTACCGCGCCGGAGTGGCCTCGGGCGCGAGCTTCGCCGAGTCGATGGCGATGGTCGTCGACCACCTCCTCCAGATGCCGCAGTTCCTCTACCTGGTGGAGAAGGCAGCGAACGGCACCCGCACGCTCGACGGGTACGAGCTCGCCAGTCGCGTGTCGTTCATGTTGACCGACGCGATCCCCGACGACACCCTGCTCGCCGCCGCGCCCAATCTCGGCGATCCGGCGACCCTCGAGGCCCAGGCGACGCGCCTGCTCGCCTCGCCGCGCGCGAACACCACCCTCGCCCGCTTCTTCCGGGAATGGACCGGCACGGTGCAGGTTGCGCCGGGCGACAAGGACCAGACGGTCTTCCCCACCTTCGACGCGGCCCATGCGAAGTCGATGAACGATTCCTTCGACCGGTTCGTGCTCGACCAGATCCGGAACCAGGGAACGCTGCGGACCCTGCTGCGGAGCCCCGACGCCTTCGTCGATGCGAACATGGCCACCTTCTTCGGCGTGACCGCGCCGCCCGCCGGGCAGTGGGCCAAGGTCACGCTCGACGCCACCCGCTACACGGGCGTGGTGACCCAGCCGGCGATGCTGGCCTCGCTGGCCCACTCCAGCGAGTCCTCCTTCGTGTTCCGCGGGAAGTTCATCCGGAAGCAGCTGCTCTGCGAGAACCTGGGGATGCCTCCGCCGAACGCGCAGCAGACGTTCAACACCATCCCGCTGCCGCCGAACCCCACCGGCAAGGACATCTCCGCGGCGGTCGTCGCCCGGCCGGATTGCTCCGGCTGTCATGCGCTGATGAACCCCGCGGGCCTCTCCTTCGAGCATTTCGATGCGCTCGGCCAGTGGCGCACCAACTACTCGAGTGGCAAGCCCATCGACCCCACCGGGGTGCTGCCGTCGGTCGGTGGTCGGCCCGGCGTCGCGGGCCACGACCTGACCTTCACCGACCACGTGTCGATGATGGAGCAGCTCGCCGGTGAGCCCGCGGTCGCGACCTGCCTGGCCACCCAGGTGTTCCGCTTCACCTTCTCCCGGATGGACACCACCGCCGACGTCTGCGCCATCCAGGACATCGGCGACGCGGTCAAGGCCGCGGGAGGCAGCCTGAGCGAGGCAATCCTGGCGATCACCTCCACCGACGCCTTCACCCACCGGAGCGACCAGTGAGCCAGCGCATCGATCGCCGGCGTTTCCTGGTCGGGTCGGGCGGTGCGCTGCTGGCGCTTCCGATGCTGGAGGCCTTCGCCCCGCGCACTGCCTTCGGGCAGACCGCCGCGGCGCCGAAGCGTCTGGTGGTGGTCTTCCACCCTCACGGCCGCGTGGTCGGCCCCGGCGGCAACGAGAACTGGGCGCCCCGGACGACGACCGGCCCGCTCCCGGCGGTGGGCACCGCGCCCAGCCCGGCGCTCGCGGCGCTGGCTCCGATCAACAACGAGATCGTCACCCTCTCCAACATCGACAACATCGTTCGCCACACCTCGGGCGATGCCGACGGCCATGCCAGCGCCAGCGCCACCTGCATGACCTGCGTGAAGCCCGCCGGCCAGACCCCGAAGGGCGCCTCGCTCGACTACGTGGCGGGTCTGCGGCTGCGCTCCAGCGCGGCCCAGAAGATGGCGATCGTCATCCCCGGCCAGGCCGCGCCCTTCGACAACTCGGTCACCGAGAACAACGTGTTCCTCGGCCCCAACGGGACGCCGGGGAACTATCAGGCGATCGACCCGGCCGAGCTGATCCGGGACCTCTTCGCAGGGGTCACGGTCGGTCCGCCGCCCCCGCCCCCACCGACTCCAACCTTGCGTGACCGTCTCACCTCGCGTCGGGCCAGCATCCTCGACGCGGTGGCGGGCGGCTTCACCACCCTGCGAGCAACCCTCAACGCGGCGGACCAGGCCCGGCTGGACCAGCATGCCCAGTTCATCCGCGACACCGAGCTGCGCTATCCGACGGTCCCGCCACCTCCGCCGCCGGTGCCGTCGAGCTGCGCGCCGCCGTCTCCCAGCTCGGTCCCGAACTACGACTGGCCGAGCTTCCGGAAGGGCGAGCACGACGACGTCTTCGCCCAGACCCAGATCGAGACGCTGGTTCAGGCGCTCGCCTGCGACGTCACCCGCACCGCCAGCCTCTACTTCTGGGCCGCGGGGGATCCCGGCTTCGTCACCGAGTTCGCGCCGGGCACGAGCCCGTACATCGCCGGGAACTGGCACGCCAGTGTGCACGGCGACGGCAGCCCGAACGACCCGACCCCGGCGAGCCTCACCAAGGGCTTCGGCTTCTACAGCAAGTACTACACCAAGCTGATCCAGCGCCTGGCCGCGATGCAGGACATCGACGGTTCGCGGCTCCTCGACAACACGCTGGTCGTCTGGGTGAGCGACCTCGGCTACGGCTCGGGTCACTATTGCTACAACTACCCGGTGGTCCTCGCCGGCATGAAGGCCGCGTTCTCCAAGGGCCAGGGGCGCCACGTCGTGGGGACGGTCAACTCGCTCGGCGACCTCTACGCCCAGGTGCTCCGGATGCTCGGCGGGAGCGACACCACCTTCGGCACGACCGGGACGCTCTCCAGCGCGGTGGGCTCGACCAGCTTCAACTTCCTCCCGCAGATGGGCCGGCCCGGGCTGATCACCAAGGACACGCCCCTGCACTTCGGGGCGCTGGACCTCTAGAAGGCGCCGACTTCTCGAGAGCCCTACTTCCCGGGCCCGGAGACGGCAGAGTCGTACTCGGTCCACGCCGACGTGCACGCGCGGAGTGGAGGGCCGCATACGGGACGCGCTCGTACCGGCGAATCCGCTACCGGCACGAGGGCGGTCGGTTTCGTCGAAATCTGATGAGCGTCTGCGTCAGGGCCCGTGCGTGCACCCGAAGTAGAGGAAGTCGCGCGTAATCTCACCCGCGGCGTTCATGGCAACGTGAACGTTCAGGCGGAACTGAATCTTCTGTCCAGTCGTCGTGTTGCGTAGCGGGAGGTGCGCCACCTGGTCCCACGAGAGGAACGGGGACACGGGGCACTCGGGACCTTCGAGCAACTGGACGCCACTATTGCTCGCTCCTGGCAGGAAGACCCACTTCTGGCCCGTATCCAGCGACGTGAACTCCTCCGGGTCGTAAAAGATATGCCAGTTATCGTGGACGCCACCCGGAACCGGAACACAATGGTCCAGGGCGGTGACGGTTCCGAGGTACTGGAACATCTCGCCGTTGACGCAGTCCATCGGGAAGACGAAGTCGCCCGGCGCATACACGATCTCCGACTGCACCCATTTTTCCTGACCGTTCGATGTCTTGAGCGCGCTCCGGCGCGCCGTCACCCCACTGCTCTCGCCCCCACAACTGATGAGCGCAACTGCCGCCACGAAAAGCAGACCCAGCATTCTGGAGTGCATGGTTCCTCCCCGTGTCCTGGGCAGCAGGACTCCTCGCGCTGCCACGGGACGAAGCGCACAGGCACACCAACCGCGCCTGCAATCAAGTGGATTCGGCTTAATGGGAGGCTAAAAATATGAAGCTGGTTTCATGGATCCCTGATCCACGTAATCCCAGAAGTCCCTGGGACGCTCGCGTCGCCCCGCCGGCCGGATCGCCCACAGGCGCGCCTTCCAGCGTCCTGGCATGGGCGGGAGATCGTGGCGACGCCATTCATGCGCCCGCGGTGATCACCCGCTGAGTGGGGGCCCAGGGGCCTGTCCTTACGAAAGCGTTGGCCGCGCTTCCTCGGGGAGGAGTACCGTCGGCCCATGATCCCTCCGAGCTGCCTGCGACGACCGCTCCTCGCGGTTGCTCTCATTGCCGCCTGCGCAACTCCTGCGCCGCCTCCGGAGCGGCCAGCTCCTCCGCCAACGCCTCCAGCGGCTGCATCAAGTCCGGGAGAAGCCTCCGGGGGGACTGCGGTTGCCCCGGCGCAGCGGGCCGGCGAAGGGTCGGTGCTCTCGCCGGATTCCCTCTCGGGAGCGGAAGCAGATCGCGTGGTCGAGCTGACGAAGAAGGCAGCTCCACTCGTCGATGCCTTCTTGAACTCCAACGCGCTCTACACGCGAGATGGCAAGCAGGTGGTGCTCATCTCCAACCGCGACGGCCTTCCTCAGCTGTACATCGCGGATGCAGCCCGGCCAGATTCGCCCGCCCGGCGACTCCTCGAGTCCAGCGAGCGGGTGAGCCTGGCCGGCACGACGCCCGATGGGAAGGCAGTGCTCATCCGCACCGATCGTGGCGCCGACGAGAAGTGGTCTATCTGGCGCGTGAACCTCGACGGCTCCGGCGCGACCGAGCTGACGACGGGTGAGCGGATCCAGCGCGATGACCCGCTGACGGCGGATTCCGCGCCGGGGACCATGTTCTACTCCGCGCGTCGGATCGGCGAGGCGAGCTCCGCGGTGTACGCGGCGTCGACCATCGAGCCTGGGACGGAGCGCGAGGTGTACCGGGACCCAAAGCCCGGATTCCTCACCGACGTGAGCCGCGACGGAAAGAGAGGGCTCTTCCTCCGCTATCCCTCGCACTCGGAGAACTACCTGGTCGTCGTCGACCTTTCCTCGGGCACGACCCGGGCCCTCTACCCGCGAAGCGGAAAGGTCAGCATCTCGGCGGCAAGGTTCTCGCCGGACGGCCGCACCGTCTATCTGGCAACCGATGGCGGAGGCGAGCAGGCCTGGCTGCTGGCGCTCGACGCGGAGTCAGGCAAGGAGAAGGCCCGCTACGTCGAGAAGCACCCCGCGGTTGCCACGATCTCGGACGTCGCGGTGGCGAAGAGAGGCGGCGCGGTCGCGCTGTCGATCGACGCGGGAAACCACGCCGAGATTCGCCTGCTCGAGGGAGCAACGCTGAAGCCGCGCGCCAAGGTGACGATGCCGCTCGGCGTCGGCGGGATCTCCGACTTCTCCGAGGACGGCAAGCGCTTCATCGCCATCTGGTCCACCCCCAGCACGCCGACCGACGCGTGGGCGATCGATGCCAGGACCGGCAAGGTAACTCGCTTGCGATCGGAGCCCCGTCCGTCGCTCGCGGGAGTTCCACCGATCGAATCGAGCATCACCTCGATCAAGGCCAGTGATGGCCTGACCCTGCCGATCAACGTGTCTCTTCCCAAGAACCGCTCGGGGAAGCTACCGGTGATCGTCTGGTATCACGGGGGGCCTGCCGGCAGCTCTCCAGTCCGATGGTCGGCGTACTCTGCGTTCTTCATCGGTCAGGGGTACGCATGGGTGGAGCCCAACGTCCGCGGCTCGTCGGGATTCGGCCGCGCGTTCGAGGAGGGCGACAATGGCCCGGCGCGGCTCAAGGCATTCGATGACATCGAGCGCACCGGCCGCTGGGCGGCGTCGCAGCCGTGGGCGGACCCTGACCGCGTCATCGTCTTCGGGGGCAGCTACGGGGGTTATACGGTGCTGGTCGGACTCACGCGGATGCCCAAGCTCTGGCGCGCCGGCGTGGATCTCTTCGGGGTCGCGAATCTCCAGACGTTCATGGCCTCGACCAGCGGTCTCATTCGCGAGATCTTCCTGGTGGAGTTCGGTGATCCGGACAAGGACGGGGCCTTCCTCGACTCGATCTCGCCGCTGAAGGACGTGGACAAGATCGCCGTGCCGCTGTTCGTCTACGCCGGTGCGAACGATCCGCGGGTGCCGCGCAGCGAGTCCGACCTGATCGTCCGCGCCCTTCGGGAGCGCCACGTCCCGGTCGAGTACATGGTCGCCGACAACGAGGGCCACTCGCTGTCGCGCAAGGTGAACATGATCGAGTTCCTCGCCCGGTCAGCGCGCTTCCTGGAGCAGTACGCCGGAGGGGCCGCACCACGGCATGGAGCAAGGTGAGGACACTGACCCAACCCACAGAAGACGGCCCCGGAACCAGAGCTTCTGATTCCGGGGCCTCGATTGGTCGGGGCGACTGGATTTGAACCAGCGACCACCTGCACCCCAAGCAGGTGCGCTACCAGGCTGCGCTACGCCCCGGGAACTGCTCGACGATTCTGACTTCGGACTGCGGGGGAAGCGGATGTACCTGCCGGCCCCCGGTGGGTCAAGCCGCTCCGCCGGACCCCGAGCCGCTGCCAGCCGCTGCTGCAGCCTCGGCCGAGGCGTTCAGCGCGCTCTTCAGCACCTGGCTGGGACGGAAGGTGAGGACGCGCCGCGCGGAGATCTCGATCTCCTTCCCCGTCTGGGGGTTCCGCCCGACGCGCGCGTTCTTCTGGCGCACCTGGAAGTTCCCGAAGCCGGAGATCTTGATCTTGTCTCCGCGCTCCAGCGTCTCCTTCACGGTGTCGAAGACCAGCTCGACGATCTCGGCGGACTCCTTCTTGGAGAAGCCCACCTTCTCGTAGACGCCTTCGATGATGTCGGCCTTCGTCATGCCCCCAAGTCTGCCTGCCTGCTCCTGAACGTGTCAACTCCTCGGACTTGCTGAGGGTTTTAGCGGCCCCTCAGCTGCCCGCCGAGGCGCCTCTGGACCTCGTCCACGATGCGCCCGTGGGCCTCCTGGACCTCGTCGTCGCGGAGGGTGCGCTCCGCCGACCGGTAGCTGAGCGCGAAGGCCAGGTTCTTCTGCCCCTCGGGCAGGGGTGCGCCGGTGTAGACGTCGAACAGCGCCGCATCCTCGACCAGTGGCTGCCCCACCTCGAGGATGACCGCACGCACCTCGGCGGCCTGCATCGCCGCCGGGACCACCACCGCCAGGTCGCGGAGCACCGCTGGATAGCGCGGCAGGGGCCGGAACCGCGGTGACAGCCGGGCCACCTTCTCCAGCGCCCCGAACTCGAGCTCGAAGGCGAAGATGCCGGGAGGAAGCTCGAGCTGCCGGGTCACCAGCGGATGCAGCTCGCCGATCCACCCGAGCACCACCTCCCCCACCCTCGCCTCCGCCGTCGCCCGCGGATGGAACGGCGCCACCCGCGCGAGACGACACGACGGCTCGTCGGCCGAGAGCGCCGAGAGGATGGCCTCCACGGCGCCCTTCGCGTCGGCGAAGTCGTTCGTCGCCTCCTTCGCCGTCCAGCCGCGGGGATCGCGCCGCCCCCAGAGCACTCCCGCCACGTGCAGGCGCTCCTCGGCCACCGGTCGGAGGTCCTTCCCGCCGTGCGGATCGCGCAGGTAGGCCCGCCCGATCTCGTAGAGCCGGAGCGACTCCGGCTGGTGGCGCACGTTGAAGGCCACGTTCGAGAGCAGCGAGGCGAGGAGCGAGGTCCGCATCACCGCCTGCTGGGGAGTGAGCGGGTTCTTCAGGGCCACCGCCCCCACCGGCGTCCCGAGCTTCTCCAGCGCCCGGGGCGTCACCCAGGGGAGCACGGCCGGGTCGACGAAGCTGTAGTTCACCACCTCGTCGAAGCCGGCCCCGGAGAGCGCGCCGCGGACTCGCCGCTCGACCTCGACCCACGACGGCTCGGGCGTCAGCGTCGCCGAGCTCGCCGGAAGCACCGAGGGGATGTGCTCGTAGCCGCGGACGCGCGCGACCTCCTCGACCAGGTCCTCGGGGCGCTCCACGTCCTGTCGCCAGCCCGGGACGCGCCAGCGATTGCCCTCGGCGGCGAACCCCAGCGAGCCGAGGATGGAGCGGACCTCCTCCTCGGGCACTGGCGCGCCGAGGAGACCGTCCACGTCGCCCTTGCCCAGCGGCACCGCCCGGGGCTCGGCCGGACGCGGGTAGAGGTCGATGCGTCCCTTGCGCACCGTCGCTCCGGACAGCTCGGCCATCAGCGCCGCCGCGTGGTCCAGCACCTCGGGGAGCACGCTCCTGTCCACCCCACGCTCGAAGCGGTAGGACGCCTCGCTGTGCAGCTGGTGACGCCGCGCCATCCGCCGGATGGTCCCCGGGTCCCAGTTCGCCGCCTCGAGCAGCACGCGGGTGGTCTTCTCGCCGACCTCGGTGTCGGCGCCGCCCATGGTCCCGGCCAGGGACTGGGCTCCACGGACGTCCTCGATGACCAGGTCGTCGGGCACCAGGGTCCGCTGCTTGCCGTCGAGGGTCGTCAGCGGCTCGCCCTCCCGTGCCCGGCGCACCCGGAGCAGCCCGCCCTGGACGCGGTCCAGGTCGAAGGCGTGCATCGGCTGTCCGAGCTCGAGCATCACGTAGTTGGTGACGTCGACGATGTTGGAGATGCTCCGGATTCCGCAGCGCTCCAGCCGCCGCCGGAGCCACGCCGGTGACGGTCCGATCCGCACGCCCTCGAGCACCCGGGCGCTGAAGCGCGGACACCCGACCGGATCGGCGATCTCGATCCGGATGGCGTCGGAGGCCGGTGCCCCCGACTCGGTGGGCACGCGGAGCTTCCGCTGCAGCGGAAGCCGCAGCACTGCGCCCGCCTCGCGCGCCACGCCCAGGTGGCTGAGCGCGTCGCCGCGGTTGGGCGTGACGTTGACCTCGAGCACCGTGTCCTCGAGGCCCAGCGCCTTCGCCAGCGGCGTCCCCACGACCAGATCTTTCGGGAGGATCAGCAGGCCGCTCGCGTCCTCGGAGAGGCCGAGCTCCTTGCCCGAGCAGAGCATGCCGTGGCTCTCCACCCCGCGGAGGCTGGCCCGCTGGATGGTCGGGCCGCCGGGGAGGGTCGTCCCCACCGTGGCCAGGGGGACCAGGTCACCCACCTGGAAGTTCTTCGCCCCGCACACGACCTGGAGCGCAGCGCCACCCGCCTCCACCTGGGTGACGGTCAGCTTCTCCGCCCCGGGATGCGGCGCCGCCGCCGCGACGCGCGCGACCACCACTCCAGCCAGCGCCTCGGCCGGGCGATGCATGCCCTCCACCTCGAGGCCCGCCCGGGTCAGACGCCGGGCGAGCTCCTCCGGCGCCGGAAGCGGCGAGACGAACTCCGAAAGCCACTCGACGGAGACCTTCATGGCTAGAACTGCTCCAGGAGCCGGACGTCGTTCTCGAACAGGCTGCGCAGGTCATCCAGCCCGTAGCGCAGCATCGCCACCCGCTCGATGCCCATGCCGAAGGCGAAGCCGGTGACGCTGCCCTCGGGGTAGCCCACCGCCTTGAAGACGTTCTGGTGGACCATCCCGCAGCCGAGGATCTCCAGCCATCCGGTCTGCTTGCAGAGCCGGCACCCCTTCCCTCCGCAGGCGCCACAGCTCACGTCCAGCTCGCCGGAGGGCTCGGTGAAGGGGAAGAACGAGGGGCGGAAGCGCGTGCGCCGGTCCGCCCCGAAGTAGGCGCGGACGAACGCGTCCAGCGTCCCCTTCAGCTCCGCCATGGTCACGGTGCGGTCCACCAGCAGGCCCTCGATCTGGTGGAACATCGGAGTGTGCGTCGCGTCCGAGTCCGCGCGGTAGACCTTGCCCGGCACCACCACCCGGATGGGCGGCTTCTGGGTCAGCATCGTCCGGATCTGCCCCGGCGAGGTGTGGGTGCGCAGGACGATGCCCCCCGGGTCGTGCTGGAGGTAGTCCCCGTGCACGTAGAAGGTGTCCTGCATGTCCCGCGCGGGATGGTCCGACGGGAAGTTCAGCGATTCGAAGTTGTAGACGTCGAGCTCCACCTCCGGGCTCTGGACCACGTCGAAGCCCAGCCGCTGGAAGG
>Ga0081540_1000380_pt1 | contig 44546 bp, 46 predicted proteins | sample TabmetS2T1R1_FD_71024 | JGI IMG/M metagenome (GOLD analysis project Ga0081540, IMG submission 71024) | Tabebuia heterophylla rhizosphere microbial communities from the University of Puerto Rico - S2T1R1 | ecosystem: Host-associated > Plants > Roots > Rhizosphere ...
CGGGGCCTACGCGCCGACTCTGCCGGCCGGCTGGAGAGTAATAGATGTCGCAGATTTCAATCGCGACGGCTATTCAGATTATGCACTCTTCGCTCCCAGCACGAATCAAACGGCACTTTGGTATTTATCTGGACCAACGTTCATCGGAAGCGCTTATGGACCGACTCTTCCCAATGGATGGGAATTTGTTGGCACGGCCGATTTTAACGGCGATAACAAACCGGATTACGTGCTTTACAATGCCAACACTCGCCAAACAGCCGTTTGGTACATGAACAATAACGTTTACATAGGCGGTGGCTACGGTCCAACGCTTCCGCCCGGGTGGAGCCTGATTGGTGTAGCCGATTTTAATGGCGATGGCCACCAGGATTACGCCGTGGTCTATGCCAGTACAGGCCAAACAGCCATCGGTTATTTATCGGGACTTACGCTAATTGGGGTCGCCCCAGGACCAATTATTCCCGGCGGCTGGGCATTGCAAGCCACAGCAGACTTTAACGCCGACGGCAGACCAGACTTTACTCTTTATCAGGCCAGCACCCGTGAGACAGCGATCTGGTATCTAAACAATAATGTTTATGTCGGTGGGGCCTATGGTCCAACGTTTCCTGCGGGCTGGATCTTGGCCGCACCTTGAGGAATCTCCTCCGTCGCACAAACCTGATCTAATGTGGATCGCTGTACCACTCTTTGAAATCTCCTTTGTGTTCGTGTGTTTCGATCAGCTTGCCAGCCGCATTGTAAACGCGAATCACAGCGGCATGTGAGCCGCTGACAAGGTTCGCGTAATCAATGGCGTCAGCTACAGCATCTTTGCCGCTCAACAACACGCACCGAAATGGAAGCGCATCAGAGATTAGGTGTACGCCTAAATGATCTTTACGTAACCTGACTTGATATTCCTGAATCGAAACCATAGCAACTAAACCCCCCACCGGCCGATTGACCTCTGTGTTTGCAGAAACGGAAATGTTGGTGGTGTTGGAAAGGCCGAACGTCGCAACATCTGCTGCCCATTAGGGACGGCCATTGGCATCCAGTTCGCAGCCGTATTCCAGTCGCCCGAGGTGGGATTGAGATCCCATGTTGCGCTGTCAGCGTGAGCGACCGTAGGGGTTAAGACCGAGACGGTGACAACGAGGATTGTTTGAAGGATAATGATTCGTATCAAGCGCGGATACAAATGCGTGGACTCGGGCGCGAAACGGACGTGATAGTGTAGGGCGGTGCAGGGAGCTTTAGCGAATAACGGGTACATAGCAGGATTCCTTTGTTACCGAATGGGAAAGCTGCTTGAGCTGTGCCCGTCGTACCCTGCGTGTAACGGCTTGGCCCAGATTCGGGATCGTCACGATTCGAAGAGCATGTCGCAGGCCAAACTAAACTGAGTGAACCATTGGGCGCACGTAAGGGATTCAGAGTGACGCCGTTAAATTCCGAGGACTATTACGCAATAGCTTATCTGCAGTTTTCTACGGACCCGTAAAATGTAAGTTGCACCAACAGCTAACACTTTGCGTCCTGCTCAGTAATGGCTTACGATGTTCGTCCGAAGAGAATCTCCCAAAGGGGCGACCAAGATCGTTTCACCGCCGGGTGCGTTGCGCGAACGCGGCTAAAGACCTATCGGGCTATTGCCCTGGTACTAGCTGAGTTGGACGCCGAGAGAGAAAAATGCGGGTTCGATTCCCGCTGGCCGCTCGTTATCATCCAGTCAGATCTATTTGTGGGCTTCGGTTTGCTTGCGTTTACGAAGCCACGCTACGTTTTTGCGAATCACTTGGCCTCCTTTTACAAGCGAACGCTGTCCTCCGAGTTTGGGATCGAACACGCTGACGTCGGCAGGAAGTGCGGCCAGGAATCCGCAAAAATTTGCTACTCCATTGTATTTGAATGCTGCCTCACGCACGGCTTTGGGCGTGACTGGGCGTCGGGCACCCGTTGGTCGTGAATCGCGCTCCTGAGCAGCGAGCGACGTAGATGATTCAGGATAGGGAAAAGGAGCGGGCGACGGCAAGGGTGATGAGTCCCAATCAGGCGGCGGCACCGGAACCTGCGCAGGTGTTTCATACGGATAGGGACCCGGAGTTTTGACGGTCGAGATCTGCGAGTGAACTCTTTCAGCAGGGAAAGCGACCAGGATCGCCAGTCCTCCAACAATTCCGATAATTGCGGTCAGTCTTGTGGCACGGCGTGTTTTCATGCCGGTAAACTGGCGACTTTGCGGTGCTCGGGGATTTTTCTTACTATGAGGCTCAAGACGGGCATGTGGTCTTGTCAGTTCCCAAATTAGGTGGATCGCTAACGGACTAGGAAGCGTCGCGCTAAAGCCAGCATGCCGAGAGCCACACCGAGCAACATTACCGTAATGCCACCGTCCGGAACCCCTACACCACGTGGGCCAAAAAGTGTCCACCCGGTGAGGTAGTGCCCGGCAGCTAGAAAGGGAATCGTTATTATTCCCCTCAGATTACCGACGTACCAGACTTCGGAACCGTAGCCGACGTAGGTCGCAAACAGATATGTGTATAAACCACCGGTGCGAAGGTTTATCGTTCTGCCACCGCCGTTATGGGACTGAGCGGTGGTCGGCAAGGATGTAAAACTATTGTTTGAGCGAAAATAAACTTCGCCATTAGCGACGTCGATCGCGCCAACAGCCATGCCAATTAAGTGATCTACGTAGATTGCCTTGTCTTGATTATCCGTTTTTGGTTGTATCCCCGGCCAGAGGAAGCCCAGCTCGTGGGAGTCCCCGACACCAAGAGCAAAGGCTTTCGCGTCGTGACTCGGCGCAAGCATTGCTCCGCAAAAAGCCACGTAGAGCAAGAATTTGTGCCTGGAAACTGGGTTTGATTGCATGGCGCGTCGTAAAAAAAGTGTAATCGTACAAAATGCTGCAAATGCCATGCCAATAGAAGGCGCTTTCATCTTTATGAACATAACTATATCACTCACAGTATGTTACGGTAGAAGAAATTTCGATAAATTGATATTCCATCGGGGAAGACGTTGTAAAGCCGTTCAGACGAATCTGAGCCAATCAAACACAACATAGCATAAGATACTTAAATCAAACAGTTTACATAAGTTTTTGATGCGTAAAAATCTCCGACGATTCAATCATTCTATTCCTGTTGTTCGCTATTGGTCCGGTGCAAGTAGCTCGCGATTCCGCCAAGCAAAGCCAACAGCCGAGTAAATCGTCAGCGCGACGGTAATCCACACCAGTACCGGCCCCGCTTCGGTCCAGGCGCGCACCCACCATGTCGATTTCTCACTAACGTATCGCAGTTCCGCTATCGAAAGGAGCGCAAGGAAGAAAACGATCGTAATAATTTGCCACGACGTTTTCTGTTTTCCCAGCCGTTCCGCCGGCAGGATCTGGCCCTTGGCACTGGCCATTAGGCGCAAGCCCGTAATTAGAAAATCTCGCGCGACGACAGTCGTGGCAGCCCACGCCGGGACAGCTTTAAGAGGGACCAACGAAATAAAGGCGGCAGCCATCATGATCTTATCCACTAACGGATCCATCAACTGGCCAAAGTTCGTGACCACTCCGTAACGCCGGGCGATCTCCCCATCTATGAAATCCGTCAGGCCCGCGATGATAAAGATAACCAGCGCCGTGGTGCGCGCATATTGCCAGGAGGAATTGAGGGTAACGACAAAAAACACGGTTAGCGCCAACCGGCTTAGAGTAATGCGGTTCGCCCAGTTCATATTGTAGCCGCCTCGCTGCGCGACGCGGGGCGTAAGGTATTGCTTTTAAATCGGGGCTTTTTCCAAATCGGAACTTTTTTCTTCAACTCTTCCACTATCCATCGACTCGCTTGAAACGCTGCTTCGCGATGTCCACTGCACACTCGCGTAAAGAGAGATGGTTCTCCGACAGCGACAAACCCAATCCGATGATGAATGATTATGGATCGCAACCCAAATTCGATCGCGGCGTGCTCCGCAATTTGCTTCAGCTGATGTTCGGCCATTTCGCGGTGCGCTTCGTAATCGATTCCCTCGATTTCGCGGCCATCCTCGGAGCCGCGCACAATCCCTTGAAAATCGACTCTCGCGCCTGCAGTGAGATCGACTCGGTCCTCTGGCGCATTGAGTTGCGCTTCTGTCACCAAAACTTCGCAAACCGGATTTGCCATAAGGTTCAAATGCTCGCTACAGTGACTCGCCCCCCTTGTTTCAACTGTTGGAAAAGAAGATACTAAAATGAATACGAATCAATGTGATATTGGATTGATCGGACTTGCAGTGATGGGTGAGAACCTCGCCCTAAATCTCGAATCGAAGGGTTTTTCTGCCGCGGTGTTTAACCGCACCACTGAAGTTACGGAAAAATTTGCCGCTGAGCGCGCCAGCGGCAAAAATATTCAGCCGACGCGCACGCTGGTAGAGTTTGTTGCCGCGCTCAAGAAACCGCGCATAGCGATGATGATGATCAAGGCCGGCAAGCCGGTGGACATTGTTATTGGCGAAGTCGCACCATTACTCGAGCGGGGCGACGTGCTGATCGACGGAGGAAATTCCCTTTTCACCGACACCCAACGGCGCGGCAAGGAATTAGAGGAGAAAGGAATTCATTTTGTAGGGATGGGCGTTTCCGGAGGCGAAGAAGGCGCGCTCAAAGGGCCTTCCCTGATGCCGGGGGGTTCGCGCGAGTCATGGGAAATCATCGCACCTATTTTCCGAAAGATCGCTGCGCAGGTAGATGGCGAGCCGTGCTGCCGTTACATGGGCCCGAACGGCGCCGGTCATTACGTCAAGATGGTCCACAACGGCATCGAGTACGGCGACATTCAATTGATCTGCGAAGCATATGCAATCATGAAAGATGTTCTGGAGATGCAGGCTCCGGAGCTCGCAGACGTGTTTGCAGAATGGAACAAGGGCGAACTCGACAGTTACCTGATCGAGATCACGTCAGAAATTTTTCGAAAGATCGACCCTGATACTGGCAACTCGCTGGTGGATATGATTCTGGATAAGGCCGGACAAAAAGGGACAGGCATCTGGACACTTCAAGCTGCTATAAAACAATCCGTCGTTATTTCTACAATTAACGCTGCAGTTGAAGCGCGGGTTGTCTCTGCGCAGAAAGAAGAGCGTGTGGCAGCGTCCAAGATTTTGCCACAACCAAGACTTCGAAAATTCAAAGGCAACCGGCCCCGCTTTGTCGACGCGATCCGCGACGCGCTTTACGCGTCGAAAATTGTTTCTTACACACAAGGAATGGAGCTTCTGCGCTCTGGAAGTACCGGTTACAAATGGAACCTCAACCTCAGCGACATCGCCACCATCTGGCGGGGCGGCTGCATCATTCGTGCGAAATTTTTGAACCGGATCGTCGAAGCGTACCGACGCAATGCCGCGTTACACAATCTGCTGCTCGACAAGTATTTCACGAGAATTATCAAAAAAGCGCAGCGTAATTGGCGCGTCGCGGTAGCAGGAGCTATTAAGCAAGGGGTAGCTGTGCCAGCGTTTTCTGCGTCACTTGCTTACTTCGATAGTTATCGCTCCGCTCGGTTACCGGCGAATCTTTTGCAGGCACAACGCGATTTCTTCGGCGCCCACACTTACGAGCGAATCGATAAGCCCGGCGTATTCCACACCGAGTGGATTGAATCCGATCAAAAACCAGCCGAAAAACCGACCGAGCCCAAAAGGCCCGAACCGCATCACGCTGGCGAGTAACGGCCGAGGGCGTCGCGCTTGGCCGTCCGAAGTCGCAGTGATATTGCTAACGAAAATCGTGCGACTCGCTCCCCACGAGTTGTTCGTGCAGGAGCGGTCTAATCTCGCGGGCTTTGATTAAAGTCACGTTGTCCGAATTTTGCACTTCGCCTTCAATCAGCAGAAAGGCTTCTTCTGTGATCACCAACCGAAAGTGTTCGAACAATTCTGGCTCGACAATTGCATTCGATACGCCGGTCTCATCTTCCAGGCTGATAAAAACGAATCCTTTCGCCGTGCCGGGACGTTGTCGACAGATCACGTTGCCAGCGATTTGGATAATCGAACCGTGTCGCGCGTGTGGAAGATCGATCGCACGCCAAATATTCGGCAAACTTTCGCGCAACAGTTTCATCGGATGTGGGCCGGTGGTCAGGTGCATCGTTTCGTAATCTGCTTTCACGCGCTCAGGTAAGGTCATTCGCACAAGCGGGGAGATTGTAGAGGCGCTCGCCGCGGCGACCGCCTGTTTTCGTGATTCGGCGTTTGACACAAACACCGTTACAACGCGCGACCGCACTAACAAATCATCGTGTAATGTTTCTTCCACTTCCCACATCGCCGCGCGCCGATGTTCGACAAAACAATTGAACGCCCCCAATTCTGCCAATTTGCGCAATTCGTCTTTTGAGAGCGGAACGCGTCGCTTGAAATCGTCCAATGAATCGAATTGTTGTGCTTGTCGTTGCCTAACGAGTATGTCAGCGCATTCTTGGCGTAATCCGTTCACGACGCAAAACCCGAGCAGCACCGTGTTGTCATCGATAACTGTGCAGCGCCAGGTAGACTGCGAGACGCAAACCGGGTTGATCTTCAACCCATGCCTCTGCGCATCCTTCACAATCGTGGCAGGCGTGTAAAAACCCATCGGCTGATTATTCAACAGGCTCGCATAAAATTCCGGCGCCCGATGCACTTTTAAATACGCGCTGCCATACGCTAGAATGGCAAAACTGATCGCATGCGATTCCGGAAATCCGTAAAGCGCAAACGATGAGATGGACTGAACGATTTTTTCGATCTTGTCCGGCGCCACCCCTTTGCGTTCCATTGCAGTTCGCAATTTCACGCAAACCTTGTTCATCCGTTCTTCGGAACGATGAAAACTCAGTGCGCGTCGCAATTCTTCCGCTTCGTCGCCGGAAAAATCGGCCATCACCATTGCGATCTTGAGCATTTGCTCCTGGAACAAGGGGACACCGAGTGTACGTTTTAAAACAGGTTCCAGACGCGGATCAAAATATGTGGGTGGTTCGCGTCCAGCACGGCGCGCAAGATACGGATGGACCATATTACCCTGGATTGGCCCTGGCCGGATGATCGCCACTTCGATCACCACGTCGTAAAAACATTCCGGCTTCATCCGCGGCAAGGTGGCCATTTGCGCGCGGCTTTCGATTTGGAATACCCCGATCGTGTCAGCCTTTTGCATGATTTCGAACGTCTTCTTGTCCTTTGTCGGAATGTGTGCCAGATCGAGTGGCCGTCCGCGTTCACGGCATAATTCGAACGCGTCCTGCATCACCGACATCATGCCGAGGCCTAATAAATCTACCTTCACGATGCCGAGATCTTCACAATCGTCCTTGTCCCATTGAGCAACGACACGCCCGGGCATTGAAGCGTTTTCCAGCGGCACAAACGAACTGAGCTTGCTCTGGCAGATAATCATGCCACCGGAATGCTGGCCGAGGTGCCGCGGCAATCCATAAATCGCACGATAGAGTCTGATGAACGCCGGCATCCGCGGATGATTTTTCGGCAAACCAGCCTGCTCGATTTGCGATTCGAGCTCGAGCGTGTGCGGGAAATCGCCACTCGCAAACAGATGGGAAAAACGGTCAATGATGCTCGGCGCAAAATTGAGCGCTTTCCCAATCTCGCGAGCCGCGCTGCGTCCGCGATAACTGATAACATTCGCTGTCATCGCGGCGCCATGTTTGCCATAGCGGCGATAAATTTCCTGGATCACTGCTTCGCGGCGATCGCCGCTCGGAAGATCCAGATCGATGTCAGGCCAGCCTTTGCGGCTCTCGTTTAGGAATCGTTCGAACACGAGATGATTTTCCACCGGGTCGACCGGCGTGATTCCCAGGCAATAACAAACCGCACTGTTCGCCGCGCTGCCCCGGCCCTGGACCATGATGTTGTGTTCGCGACAAAAATTGACGATGTCCCAAACAATCAAGAAATAGCCGGGAAAACCGAGTTTTGTGATGAGCGCCAGTTCCTCTTCAAGCTGACGTTTCACTTTCGTGCTAATCGCAGCGTAACGTTGTTGCGCACCGAACCAGACGATGGTGCGCAAGAATGAATTCATGGTGTGACCAGCGGGCACCGGATACTCTGGAAATTCGTACCCCAGATTTTCCAGCGAAAACGTGAGTCGCTCGGCCAGCCGCGAAGTGTTTTCAATTGCTTCCGGCAAATCAGCGAAAATTGCTCGCATTTGCCGATCGCTCTTCAAATGGCACTCGGCGTTTTGGGCCAGCAATTTTCCGGCAGCATCCAGATGTGTGTGCTCGCGGATGCAGGTGAAAATATCAAGCACTTCGCGCCCGTACGGCTTCGCGTATTTCACCCCGTTTGTTGCAAGGAGCGGTAATCGATATGCGCGCGCAACATCGATCAGTTCGCGATTGATCCGGTCTTCACCCCGAATGAAATGCCGCTGAATTTCTACGAAAACATTTCCGCGGCCAAATATGTCAATTAGAAATCCCGCGCGGTCCGCAAGACTCTGGGTAGCGCACGCGTCTCGCGTGCAACCGCCAGTCCGGCTCGGACTTTCGCCGTCGCGCCGAAACAATCTTTCCTTTAGTCGAGATTCGAGGTGTTTATCGCACTCAGGTAAAGTTCGCGATCGCGAGACGCACTCGCCAGCATCCGAGACAGATGCGCTACCCAGAAGTACTACCAGCCCCTTCGCAAATTGCGACAGCTCGTTCCATTGCATCGCACATTTGCCTTTTTCGCTACGCAAATGCGCGTGGGTTAGCAGTTCGCACAAATTTTTGTAACCGGTGCGATTTTCGACCAGCACTGGGAGAACACTGCCGTCGTCGATCGACAATTCGGAGCCAACGATTGGTCGTACCTTGTGTTCGCGCGCAGCGACGGAAAATCGTTGCGCCCCATAAATGCCATTGCGATCGAGCAACGCCATCGCCAGCATTCCCATCTCGGCGGCTGTATCAGCTAATTGCTCCGGGAACGAACCGGCGCGCAAAAAACTGAACGCGCTGGAGGCATGAAGTTCGACGTAGCTCACTTCCGTCGTGATTCGTTGAATCGTTACATCGGCCGCAATTCACGATTCTCGAATCTTCGAATCACGGTTTTGTCAGTCATAAATCCCATCAATTCTCCAAGTTTTCTCCGATTCGTGACACCGAACCAGTTCCCCATCTTCCAGTTGCAGATCCCACTCCGCACACGCCCACGATTTTTCGTCCCACCAGTTTCCGGAAATCAAAAATGGGCCCCGCCGATCGATGATTTTACCGCGAACATCTGCGCTGCGAACGTGCATGGGACAGTCTTCATTTAACAGGACGGATGCAGATCCACTTGGCCGAAATCGACGCAGCGCTGGCCGAAATGTTGCTTCGATACCCTTCGAGGGATTGAACTCGATCGCCCCTACCTGCCATGCGAACGGTTCCATTCGAAATGCATCCGGCCGATGCGTTTCTTCTAACACCAGTGTGCCGACACGATCAGCGCCCAGAAGACCGGTCAAACGTGCAAGCGTTTCTGAGAGTTGATGCGGATTTCGTAATGTAGTTTCAAATAATCCGAATTGTTCTCGCGCAGGCTTGATCGGCTGCGCACTCAATGCGACCGCAACGATCGGATGCTCGGATTTAAAATTCTCCAAATGCGTATGCAGCATCCGGAAGAGAAGATCGACATTGTTGGTCGGCTGCGGAATTTTGAAAATGCGCTCGTAAATTTGTTTATTGGTGAACGTGATCCGCAAGGTTAGTTCTTTTGTGACGAGATAAATTCCGCTCAACTGAACGGCGAGTTGCTCCAAAAAACGGCGAAGCATAAAGAGAAGCGGCTCGGCGGTTTCAATTTCGTTTTCAAATTCGAAGCTCTCCTCAAACGACTCCGGAGGGCGGATTAATTTAAGCACTCGATTCGATTGCCCATTAGCCCGTTCCCACATTTGGACTGCTTCAGGACCAAGTCGCGCGCCTAGCTGCTGCTTATCCAACATTGCGAGCTGCCCAAGGGTATGAATCCCCCACTTGTGCAGGATTGCCAGAATTTGGTGTATCTCGGTCCGTCGATCTCTTGCTGTAGAGGGATTTGACGAATCAGAGCGCTCCATGCGCTCAAATTAAGTCACCGAAAAAATATGTTCAAGTGAACATTACAAATCCAGACTTAAATTATTTCCACCGGGCATTTCGGTAATGCTTGCAGGAAAGCGCGGCCGTAGGGTCTGGTTACGATACGATTGTCCAGAATGACGATAATCCCCCGGTCGCTCTTTGTTCGGATCAAGCGCCCTACCCCTTGTCGCAACTTTAGGATCGCTTCCGGCAGTGAATATTCAGTGAACGGATCGCCCCCGCGCTCCTCGATCAATTCGAGTTTCGCTTCGATCAGTGGATGATCAGGCACAGCAAAGGGCAGACGGGTAATGATCACATTCGAAAGAGCCTCGCCGGGGACATCGACCCCCATCCAAAAACTGTCGGTGCCAAAAAGAACGCTGCGCGGCGTGCTTTTGAATTGATCAAGAAGTTTTCCGCGCGGCGTGCCCCCGCCCTGCACCAGGAGATTGAATTTCTTTTGCGAAAAGAATTGCGCCATTCGGTTCGCCACCTGCTGCATCCCGCGATAATTCGTGAACAGGACGAACGCGCGACCGTCGGTCTTCTCGACAAAATGCGCCACCCAACGTTCGAGCGCTTCCTCATATTGAACGTCGCGCGGATCGGGCATTTTCTTGACGATGAACATCTTCATCTGCTTCTGAAAATCGAACGGGCCGCCTAGCAATGCCGGCTCGGCCTCCTCCGCGCCGATGCGTTGTCGAAAATAAGCGAGATCCTTGCGACCCACTGAGAGCGTCGCGCTTGTCATGATGCACGAACAATTGTCGCGAAAAATCATTCGACGCAGGACCGGCGCGATATCGATCGGCGCGGCGTTAAGGGTGAGAAATTGGGCCGTCTTTCCCGTGCGCTCGACCCAGTACACATGCTCGGGAGCGCTTTGCTCCAGAAACGCTGCGATTCCCAGCCGGACGTCACGAATTCGCCGGCCATATTCCTGTAATTCCGCTTTTAGAAATTCGTCGTCCGTTCGTTTAACAACGTCGGCTATCCGAGCGTGTAAGGTCGTCAGGCGACGCGTGATTGTGTCCCGAACAAGATCCGTCTCACGCACACGAAATTCGCGGCCTTTCTTGAAATCGCATTTCGATTCAACAGCAGCGAAAAACTTCTCCGCGTCATCGACCAGCTCTGCCGCGAGCCGTACGCCCTCCGCGTCGCGCATTACGGTGAACAGGCCCTTGCGTGTTCGCGCATTGTAGAGGCGCTGGATCGTCGATCGTAGCCCGTATTGCGAAACACCAACGCCGACTCGCCGTGACGCAACCTGTTCGACGGTGTGTGCTTCGTCCAAAACGAGAAAATCATTCGGAAAAATGAAACCGCTCTCGCGCTCTGCCTGCAATTCCGGGTCGCCGAGTAAAATGAAGAGAAGCGTGTGATTGATTACCAGAATGTCGGCCGCCAGCAGACGTTTCCGCGCTTGCTGATAAAAACAGTGTTGATCCTGGCCGCACGTTTTCTGTGTGCAGATGTGCGCTTCGCTGCAGACCTGTATCCATACCTTGGGATCGGGCTCGACTGATAGATCGCTGAGTGAACCGTCGCGTGTAGTGCGCGCCCACTCAGCCAGCCTGTTCAGCTCAGTTTTCTCCGGCCCGGTGAAAAGCTCATTGGCTTGCTGCAGTGCGCGTTCCAATCGTCGCTGACAAAGATAATTTTGGCGGCCCTTTATCAACGCGGCCTCAAACTCGACCGGGAGGATCTTTTTCAGAATGGGGATGTCTTTGTAAAGAAGCTGCTCTTGAAGGTTAATCGTGTGCGTCGAGACGATTGCCTTTCTCTGCTGCTCGATCGCCAATAAAATTGCCGGCGCGAGATAAGCCAGGGACTTACCTACACCGGTTCCCGCTTCGACTACCAAATGGCGCTCTTCCTCCAGCCCGTGGGCGACAGCGACCGCCATTTCCTGCTGTTGAGGACGGAACTCGAAGTTCTTTGCCTTCGAGAGCGGGCCGTTCCCAGAAAAAAATGCGCGGACACGTTCGACAAAATCACTGCCCAAGCTGTCCTTCAGTGCGATCACGACATTGCCTCCGGCTTCGCCGCGTGTGCGCGACTCCAAACACAGGCGATTATTGTATATTTACGCAGCTTCCTCATTCCGATTTCGCCATTCCTTTTCTGTCATGATTTGGCACGCGCCATTGATTTGAGTACGCTAATTGGGACAAGACCATCTAAATCGCAATGAAACTCCTCGACCGATACGTCATTCGCAATTTCTTGCAGGTGTATCTTTACTGCATCGCCGGATTCATCTCCATCTGGCTCATTTTCGACGTGAGCGATAACATTTCGACATTCATCGATGAACGCGTCAGTCTTTTTCTGGTCGTTCGTTACTACGCCACGCAAATCCCGCAGGTTTTCATCATTCTGCTGCCGGTTTCGCTTCTGCTGTCGCTCCTTTTTGCTCTGGGCCGAATGTCGCGGGCCAACGAAATTGTCTCTATGCTCACCGCGGGCATAAGTCTTCCGCGCGTTCTGATGCCGTTGATCGGCATGGGCCTGTTGACTGTGGGAGCCAGCATGGCGCTCAACTATTCGCTTGCGCCGCATGCAGAACTGGCCCGCAAAAATTTCCTTTCCGAAGCGCAAGCGCGTCCCAGTCGTTACATCCAGGGCCAGATTTTTCGTAATCGCACCGATTTGCGGACCTGGTTCATTCAGAACTTCATTCCTCGCGGTAGTACGTTTAACAACGTTCAGGTGCTTCAACAGGACGCGAAAGACAATATAATTACAAATTATGTCGCAAGCCGCGCTTCCTACCGGCCGGAAACCAAAACCTGGGATTTGGAGAACGCAAAGGTCGTTCACTATGATGACGCGGGAAATATCGTTGATGAGCAGATTTATCCTTCGCTCAAGATCGAGCACTGGAGTGAGACACCTTTCCGGCTCGGCAGCGCGAATGAACGCGCGGAATTTCTAAGTCTGCCAGAACTCCGAGAGTATTTGCGTTTCAACGCTGATTTCCCCGCCACCTTGCTCGCTCCGTTTCGGACACACCTACACTACCGGCTGGCTCTTCCATGGACATGTTTGGTTGTTGTCTGCATCGCTGCGCCGCTTGGAATCGGCTATTCTCGCCGCGGTGTGTTATCGAGCGTTGCCGCTGCGGTTTTTCTCGTCTTTTCAATGAACTTCCTGGTGCACCTGTTTCTCGCGCTCGGCGAAGGTGACCGCGTCTCTCCATGGGTGGCGGCATGGATGCCGAACCTTTTTTTCGCCGCAATTGGCCTCTATTTGCTTTATCTGCGCGCCTCCAACCGCGAGGCGCCCAGTTTGGTTCATCTTTTCGCCCCGCGTCGTATCGTATCACGATGAACCCGCTTCCAAACGAATGGGCGATCACACATCGGGCAGACGTCTGCGCCATGACGCATCGGCCGTTTGTTGCCGGAGAATATTTCTATACCCTCCTGTATTATGGGCCGGACGGCTATCGCCGCGAGGATCTGAGCGAAGAGGCGTGGCAAAATCGAAATGAAAATATTCAACCATTTTCATTTTGGAAATCGCGCTACGAGCCATTGCCGCCGAAGCCGCAGGAGTTTCTGCCCAGGGAAAACGCGGAACAACTCTTTCGTCGTTTAGTTGCATCCAAAAATCCGCCTGCGAATGCTTGCTACGTCCTGGCCGCGATGCTTGAGCGCAAACGCGTTTTGAAACAAGTGAAGACGGAAGAGAACACCAACGGGCGTGTTTTGATTTACGAACACGGCGCAACCGGCGATGTATTCATCGTACCCGATCCGCAATTGCGACTCGACGAGCTGGAGAACGTGCAAAACGAAGTGGCGGACCTCCTCCGGACCGCGGCACATGGTTGAAAGATCGACATGCTTCTTCCCTGGTTTTTCGAACAATTTCCTCTTTACCTCGCGCCGATGGCCGGCGTGTCGGACAAAATTTTCCGGCAGCTTTGCAAAGAATATGGCGCCGACGTTCTCACCACGGAATTCGTTTCTGCCGAAGGAATTTTCCGCCGCAATACGCGGACGCGTGAGTACCTGGATTTTGATGAGATCGAACGGCCAATCGGTGTGCAACTCTTCGGTGCCAACGGCAAGCACATGGCGGAAGCGGCGTGCCGGGTCGTTGATTGGGTGCGTCCAGATTTCATTGATCTGAACTTCGGTTGTCCTGTCAATAAAGTAGTCTCCAGAAATGGCGGCTCCGCATTGTTGAAAGATTGCCCGACTTTGGCCAGTGTCGCGACCGCGGTAGTTCGAGCGATCGCGCCAGTGCCGGTGACGGCCAAGATTCGCATTGGCTGGGATGCCAATTCGATCAACGCCACGCGCGTGGCACGCCTGCTCGTTGATGCAGGAATCAGGGCGATAACTGTGCACGGTCGCACACGCGCGCAAGGTTATGCTGGTACCGCGGATTGGGATATCATCGGCGCAGTTGCCGCGGCTGTTCCGATTTCAGTTATCGGGAACGGCGACCTATCCAGTGCCGCCGACGTCGCGAAACGACGGCGTGAAAGCGGAGTCGCGGGCGCGATGATCGGTCGCGCGGCCATGAGCGCCCCATGGATCTTCAATCAGATCAAGGAATATCTCGCCAGCGGACTGATGGCGGATGCGCCCAGCCTATCGGAAAAGTGGAACCTGGTTCTGCGCCACTGCCAGCTCGCGGTTCGCGAATGGGGCGCGGAGGAACCCGCGATTCGATCGATGCGCGCGCGCCTGATGTCTTATTCGTTGACGATGCCCAATGCGAAACGGTTGCGTCAAAACTTTGCACATGTGTTGACGTTCGCTGAAGTTAAGGCGATCGCGGAAGAAAATATTTTGAATCAAGAAATTACGAGTACGGAAGAGGAAAAAGTTGAAAATGCTATCCCTGCGTTGCTGCTTGCCTAATGTTTTTCGATGACGACGGAATCCACCGCTATCAATTATAAGATCGGCAACGAGCGCCTGATCAGTGTTACCGACACAGCGGCTCGCAAGCTGGAGTCGCTGCTTGAAGAAAAGGGCAAGCCAGAAGGAGCGCTACGTCTGGCAGTGGTCGGCGGGGGATGCTCCGGATTGCAATACGTCATGGATTTGGTGGATGGCCCGAAGGAGCGCGACATTCTCGTGCCGATCTCGAATGTGCGGTTGGTTGTTGACCCGAAAAGTGCACTTTTCGTGAGCGGCTCGGTACTCGATTACAGCGAAGATCTGCAAAAAGGCGGTTTTAAAGTGACCAACCCCAACGCCGTCGCGCACTGCTCTTGCGGCGAAAGTTTCGCGGTCTAGTTCGAAAACAAACGTACACGTGGTAGCGGTGCCGATAGAGTCTTCGCATCGATCAAATGCAAAGTGGCATGTCGTTCTTGATGTGCTTGGACCCACGGTCAAATTAATGGTTCTGCCATCAAAGAGCCAGGATACCACTGGCTCGCCAGCCCGGAAGAAAACGCTGCAGTCGGGATCAACCTATTGGCATAACGCCGTTCGCGTTCTGTATTGTGCATGAAAACCATCACGGACTTCGCCGCTGCTATTAATTCCCACGATCTTGAAAAAATAACTGCCCTGATGAGCGACGAGCACACGTTCATCGACGCACACGGCAACGAAATGGCAGGAAAGGAGACGATGAAGGCTGGCTGGGACAGTTACTTCGGGCTTTTCCCGGATTACTACATCGAGATCGAACAGATTTTTAGTAAAGGCGACCTTGCCATGGCCTATGGTTACGCAGGCGCAGGAACAGGAGAAAAGGCCTGGAAAATTCCGGCGGCCTGGCGGGCGATCGTACGAGATGGAAAAATTGAGCTATGGCAGGTGTACGCCGATACGAAGATTCAATTCGAAAGAATGAGAACGCGAGCGCCGAATCGGATAACTACACCTTCATGATCTCCGCTTCCTTGTGCTTCAGATGATCGTCGACCGATTTGACGAACCGATCTGTGAGTTTTTGCACTTCTTCCTCTACATCACGAAAACCATCTTCGGTTAATTCACCTGCGGTCTTGAGTTTTTTGGCTTCGTCGAGTGCAGTACGGCGGTTGGTGCGCACGCGCACACGCGCTTCCTCTGCCATTTTACCGAGAGAACGGACCAATTCCCGCCGTCGTTCTTCTGATAACTCTGGGATTGGCAGTCGAATAATTTTTCCGTCAATCGCAGGCGTGATGCCAATCTTTGATTCCTTGAGTGCCCTCTCGATGTCCTGCACCGTGCCAGCGTCGAAAGGCTGAACAACGAGCAACCGCGACTCGGGCGTCGTGATCAACGCAAGCTGCTTTAGCTTCATGGTCGACCCGTAAGCGTGGACATCGACGTTTTCGACGAGACCGGGCGAAGCCTTACCGGTGCGCACCGCAGCAAATTCATGCACCATGTAGTCCACGCTCTTCTCCATCGACATCTCGGCCTCCAAAAGAATGTCATCTCTGCTCATGTTGCTGAAGTTTTACGTCGTTGGAAGTTCATCGCAAACCAGTGTTCCAACTTTTCGCCCTAGCACGGCATCGCGGATGTTGGTGGGGTTATTCATGTCAAAGACGACAATGGGTATTTTGTTGTCCATGCACAGACTAAACGCAGTCGAATCCATAATTTGTAAGCGTTTCGCAAGCGCTTCCGAAAAAGTGAGCTTGTCGAAGCGTCGCGCATCCGGGTGCTTCTTTGGGTCGCGATCATAGACACCGTCAACCTTCGTTGCTTTCAGGATCACATCGGCGCGAATCTCGCTTGCACGCAGTGCCGCCGTTGTGTCCGTAGAGAAATAAGGATTGCCCGTGCCAGCAGCGAATATGACGACGCGGCCTAGCTCGAGATGACGAATGGCGCGTCCGAGGATGAATGGCTCTGCCACATTTCTCATGTCGATGGCTGTCTGGACGCGCGTTTCGACACCCATTTGATCGAGCGCGCTGCGTAACGCCAGTGCATTGATCACGGTAGCAAGCATGCCCATGTAATCCGCAGTAGTTCGATCCATGCCCCGATGCGACGCCGAGACACCGCGCCAGATATTTCCGCCTCCAATGACCACTGATACTTGCACTCCTAGGTCTCGGACTTCTTTTATCCGTTCAGCAATTTCACGCACGACTGTGGGGGCAATGTTGTCGCGCCCACCGCGTTCCTGCACAGCTTCACCGCTCAGCTTGAGAACGATGCGCTTATATGCTGGCTTCTCGGTTTGCATTGACTTGACCTAAGATAAACAAGGCACGACGAGCTTTGGAAGGCAAAACGACGAGGTTTCGACCTGCGATCCGGGGAGCACAGGCTCAGTCGGCCACGGACGTGATCACACTATGTCCACGTAGAAAATTCGGCGCCCTCATGCGTCGCTTTCCTTCAAGTTGCACTTCACCCAAAGAAAGCGCGCCTTTGCCTGCGGCAACAATCAACTCATTCTGCTTTCTCATGATTTCGCCGGGTTCGCCTCGAAGATCGACGACTGTTGCCGAGAATATTTTTAAATTGTTCGTGCCGTTAATTGAAATGGTGGTAAACGCGCCTGGCCATGGATCGAACGCGCGAATTTTTCGCTCGATCGCGTCAGCTGGCTCCGACCAATCAATTTTGCCGTCTTCCCGTTTCAGCTTCGGGGCGTACGTCGCAAGAGTGTTGTTCTGCGGAGTCCTTGGCGCTTTTCCATTCGCAAGCAACTCCAAAGAGTCGAGTAGCGCTTCGGGCGCAGCCGTTGCCAACCGATCGTGCAATGATCCGCCGCTGTCGACGGCTAAAATATCAATGGTCCGCTGCGACAAGACGTCGCCTGTATCGAGTCCTTCATCCATGTACATCACAGTAACGCCGGTCTCGCGATCACCGGCGGCGATCGCCGCTTGGATCGGCGCGGCGCCGCGCCACCGCGGCAGGAGCGAGGCGTGCAGATTCAAGCAGGCAATCTTTGGAATTTCGAGAACGTCACGTGGCAGGATTTGCCCATAAGCCATTACGACGATCACATCTGGCCTTAACGTTCGAATTTCTTCAATTGCTTGTCGGTCTTTGATCCGAGCCGGTTGCAAAACCGGTATCTTTCGTCCAGAAAGCGCCTTCTTAATCGGCGATGGCTCGATCGATTGAGAGCGCCCCACTGGTTTATCGGGTTGGGTCACAATTCCGACGACTTCTTGCTCCGACCTCAGCAAAGCTTGCAGCGTCGGCACGCCGATATCGCCCGTGCCGATGAAAACAATGCGCATGCCGATTACGGCGTGAGTTAATGCAATGCCGTAGAGTGGCGCCGACGGCGCCCTGCCATCGCCATCAATTTTTCACCGGCCGTGATTTCCCGGCGGCCTACCGAAGATCCGCACTCAGTGCAGAGATAATCGAAAATCTCCTTGTCGGGTAAGACTAGAAGTAATCGCTCCCGCACAGGCATAGCGGCTTTGCACTTTTCACAGTACAAGCTGGATGCTGTGAAATTTTCAAACTGTTGCTGGCTCATACACGCCGTTCACGCTCTTTAGAATATCGAGCAGAACTTTGGCGGGCGGCTGAGTCGCGTCAACCACAGTTACCAGCTCTTTCGAATAATGAAAAAGTACTGGCTTCGATTCCTTTTCGTAAATGTCCAGGCGTCGCTGGATAACCTGCTCATTTGCGTCGTCGAGGCGGTTGTCTTTGAGGGCGCGCTTCTTGAGCCGATAAAAAAGCGTTTCGCGACTTGGACAGGCGAGATGAAACACTTTTTTTACGTCGATCATTTCCCCCATGATCTTTGCCTGCCCAACATTCCGCGGAATACCGTCTAACACCAGCGTGTCGATGTCCGGCTTAAATTTGTGCGCTTCCACAGCCGCATCGATCGCCTCTCGCCAAAGCTCAACTGTGATATCGTCCGGAACTAACTGACCTTTGCTCGAGTATTCGAGGAAGGCCTTCCCGACTTTCGTGCGTGTGTCAATGGAGCGGAATACATCGCCGCAGGCGCAATGATAATAGCGCGGTATTGTCCCGAGCGTTTTGCCTTGAGTGCCTTTGCCGCTACCCGGCGCACCAAAAAGGATAAACGTGTTGTATCGCATAGGAGAAAACCCGTTTATACCGCAGACGGCCCGAAGCTGGAAAGCAGAAATCGACCGGGCTAATCTCCGGTCACCAACGGATCGACATTTACCCTGCGCCCGGAACGGTCGAAGCGCACGCTACCATCGATTAGCGCAAAAATTGTGTAGTCCCGGCCGAGCCCAACATTTTTTCCAGCCAGAAATTTTGTCCCCCGCTGACGCACAATAATGTTTCCGGCAACGACCCTTTCGCTGCCGAACTTTTTGACACCCAGCCGTTTGCTGACGCTGTCCCGGCCATTCTTGACGCTGCCTTGTCCTTTTTTGTGAGCCATCGAGAAAGTTGTTAGTTAAGAGTTAATAGTCCGCGATCCGTTCTTATTCGTCCGTTTTCTTCGCGGTAGATTTTTTCGCTCCCACACTGATGCTTTTGATCTTTACGCGCGTCAATTTGCGGCGATGCCCAACCGTCCGGTGATAGCCCTTGCGCCGTTTATACTTGAACGCTACGACCTTTTTGTCCTTGCGCTGTTCCAGAACTTCAGCCGTGACCTTTGCTCCGGATATAAGTGGGCTCCCGTGTGTCACATCTTTTCCATCAGCAAACAGCAACACCTCGCCGAAGGTCGCGGTCTTGCCAGGATCGACATCCAGAAGGTCGACATCGATCGTATCGCCTTCGGCGACGTGAAACTGTCTGCCACCGGTTTTAATAATTGCGTAAGCCATGGGTCGGAGAAAAAGCCGCGCAAAGTTCCACAGAAGAGTCGGTTTGACAAGCGGAAAGCTTAACCCGTGCCCGACGCCGCGCCAGCTACGCTGCTGCTTCCTCGGCCGCTCCAACAAGTTCTTTATACAGGACTTCGTAGCGCCGCGCAGATACGTCCCATGAAAAATTGCGTGCCATCGCGCTCTTCATCAGCTTGGTCCAGAGATTCCGGTCGCCAAAGATTTGCCGCGCTCGCTTAATCGCGTCCCAGAAGGCGTCGCTTGAATATTCGTAGCAGAGAAATCCGTACCCGCCATTTGAGGTCGGATCGTAATCCTCAATGAGATCGTGAATTCCGCCTGTCGCTCGCGCGACCGGGAGAGCGCCGTACTTTAAGTTATACATCGCGCTCAAACCAGCCGGCTCGAACCGCGACGGAATCAGACTGATGTCCATCCCCGCCTCGATCAGGTGCGCCAGTTTTGCGTCGTAATCTTTTTGATATGCAAATCGCGTCGGGAATTTTCTGGCTGCGACCGCGAGGGAAGTTTCGTACGCGGGATCGCCCTCCCCGAGTATGATCAAGCGCACATCATCCCATAAGAGTCGATCAAGTAGCGGCACCAGAATCTCGAAACCTTTTTCCTGAATGACACGAGTCACCATGCCGAAGACCGGACCCCGCGGCCCGGATGCGAGTTTCATCTCTCTTAACAACGCATCGCGGCAAATCTGTTTTCCACGAAGCCGTTTTTCATCGTAGCGTGCTGGTAACAAACGATCCGACGCTGGATTCCAAACCTTGTAATCTGCACCATCTAAAATAGCGCTTAGGCGATTTGCATTTTCGCGCAATACCCCATCGAGCCCGCAGCCGCCGGACGGCGTCAGAATTTCGCGCCGGTAATGTTCGCTAACCGTTGTGATCTTATCGGCGTACAGAATTCCGCCCTTGAGAAAATTCAGTCGTCCGAAGAATTCGACTCCGCGCAGGGTAAAAAATCGCTCGGGTAAATTGGTAAGCCCGAAATCAAGTCCCCAAAAGCTGCCTTGATCAGCGACATGATGAATGGTCAACACAGTTTTGAACGGCAAGCCGTGCGCATACACGAACACCGGCACGAGCGCCGCCGGCCAATCGTGCACGTGCAGAATTTGTACCTGCGGCGTTAGTCGGCGAGATAGTTCCAGCGCCGCCTTGCAAAAAAAGATAAATCGCGAGGCGTTATCCTCGTAGGGTTTGCCTCGTTCCCCGTAGATTCCGTCGCGATTAAAAAATTCATCACAGCAAACCAGAAACAACTGCACCCCGCTGGCACTTCGCCCCTCGAGGTATCGGGCAGGATAAACTTTGTCGCCCACCGGAACGTCGACAGCGATCCCGGTGTTCTTTGTCTTGATTGCGCGGTTCTCTCGAATCTCCCGGTAGAACGGAAGAGCCACACAGACATCGTGTCCTAGGGCGCGCAGGGCAGCCGGCAGCGCGTCCATCACATCGATCAGGGCCCCTGTTCGCTGCAGTGGCGGCCCTTCGGCGCTAATCATCAGAATTCTCATTCGACGTTAGTGTTTATCCTCTAAGGAGTATTCGCGTTTCACCCACTCGAGCGCTTCCTCCCGAGTGAGCAATCTTCCCTCGAGCTGGCGCGTCTCGACCGCTTCAAGAATCTCGCCAAACTTCGGGCTCGGTTTGAAACCGAGAGCAATCAGATCGTCCCCTCGTACGAATGGCGGCGGAATAATTGGTTCGTTAGCAAACTCTTCGCGTTTACGAACGAGGAATTCGTAGTTATCGAGCATGCGATGGCTGCCCTGGCAATCAACCCGATGCAGCTCGAGCTCATCCTCAAAGGTTGGCCGCGCCATGAAGCGTTTCAATTTCGCTACCCGCATCTTGGGCGCGTCTTTAAAAACCATGTGCTGCCGCACCATCTCAACCGTGGCCTCGATTTCAACGCCGGAAAATCGCAAACGCCGCATGATTTCTTCGGTCATCTCAGCGCCGAGACGATCATGCCCGCTAAAACGAATTCGCCCCGTTTCATCCACGGTTGCGGTACGCGGCTTGGCAACGTCATGAAACAAAACCGCGAAAGCCAGCGGCACAGAAACTTTCTCCGGCAAAAAATCCAGCATTAATCGTGTGTGCTTGAAGACGTCACCTTCAGGATGAAATTGCTCGGGTTGTTCGCACCCTTTCATCGCCTCAATCTCGGGCAGAATGGCGCGCATCAGTCCGCTTGCATCGAGCAAGTCCCAGCCGCGCCCTCGGTTCGGTGACAGAAAAATCCGCACCAACTCATCGCGGATTCGTTCCGCACTAATCTCGTTGATCGAAACCGCGCTGGCGATCAGTGCGTCCCATGTTTTTGCATCGATCTGGTAATCGAGCACCGTGGCGAACCGCACTGCTCGCAGCATGCGCAACCGATCTTCCGTAAAGCGCTGGGCGGGGTCCCCGATAGCACGCACCAGGTTCGCGGCGATATCGGCGCGACCACCGACGAAATCAATCACTTCCTCTACAACAGGGTCGTAAAACATTCCGTTTATCGTGAAATCCCGGCGCCGCGCATCCTCTTCCGGCGATGAAAAGTGAACTGCGGTCGGATGCCGGCCGTCATTATAAGCCTCGTCGGACCGAAATGTTGCCACCTCAAATTGGAAATCGTTTTGCAGAACGACGATCACACCAAAGTGCGCACCGACCGCAAAGGTTCGTGGAAAAAGTCTCTGCACCACCTCCGGTCGCGCGTCCGTGGCAATGTCGTAGTCCTTTGGAGCCAAGCCGCGAACCATGTCGCGCACACAACCGCCGGCGAAGTACGCAAAGTGCCCGTCCTCGCGCAAGCGCGCAGCGACTTTGCGAGCGGTGTCTTCCATTGGCGAAGCTTTCACAAGACCACTGTAGCCGCTTTGCTGAGCGAAGCGCAACGCGCACGAAGACCCCGGCATGCTTGCGCCATGCACAGCGCGACGACTACAGCAATGCTGTTTTTGGGGGCGCCTTTTCCTTCCAAAACGAATGGATAATAAACAGCACCACCGCGACCGAGATGCAGGAGTCAGCGACATTGAAGGCCGGCCAGGGATGCGCGTACGGGATGTGCAAGTCGAAAAGAAGAAAATCGATCACGTGCCCATAAAGAAGGCGATCAGTAAGATTTCCCAGGATGCCTGCGAGAAGAAGTGCCAACGAAAGATCGCGCCAACTATCATGTGTTCGCGCCCGCAAGAGCAGGCCCAAAACAATCACAAGTGCCGCGAACGAAATAGCGACGAAAAAGGTATTGTTGCCTCTGAAGGATCCAAACGCTGCGCCCGTATTAGTCACGTTTACTAGACTGAAGAAATCGGCGACCAGAACCCGCGGCTCGTCGGGGCTGATGAAGCGCAAAACCATCTGTTTGGTCCACTGATCCAGTGCGTACAATGGAATCGAGATAAAAAGAATATACTTCACACGTTTCAGTCTTTGATGTCATGTCGAGCAGAGTCGAGACATCTCTAAGTGGATTTCTGTTTGTGAGATTCCTCCACCCAGTTGCGTCTCTACTCCACTACGCTCGGAATTGCGGAACCGCATCAACGCGCTTTCTCTGATAGAGCGCTAACAACGCTGTCGCACCGATCGCATAAATCGGGATGCTCTTTGCTTGTACTGACAGCTGGCCGGTGACGCCAGCAACGGGCGCATTTTTTGTATGCTGTTTTGGCGACGGACGCGCTCGCTTCGGCTCCCTGGCGAATCGTCAGATCACTGAGAATGAAAAATTCCTCCAGCTCTTCCTTGCTGATTTTCGTCGTGACCTCGGAGTTTGAATGTAAAACAACCGCTGCCTCGAGGGCATTCCCGATCAGCTTCTGCTGTCGCGCATGCTCGATCGCCTGACCGACTACGCCACGCAATTTCAGGAGCTCTGCGACCTGATCGCTCGCTTCGCGCCCTCGATGTTCGAATGGAGGAAACTCTTGTAAATGGACCGAACCGCCCAGCACTGAATGCCGCCACGATTCTTCCGCAGTAAATGCAAGGACCGGCGCGAGCAATCGGCACAGTGCACCGAAAATTTCATGCATGACCTTTTGCGTTGCGCGACGCCGGGGCGAGTCTGCGGCGTCGCAATACATCCGGTCCTTGGTGATGTCGATATAAAGGCTGCTCAGATCGACGGCGCAAAACTGGTTCAGATTGTGATAAACCTTGTGAAACTCGAACGCTTCGTACGCCAATCGGCAATCAGCAATTACGTCGTTCAAACGCTCCAAAATCCAGCGATCGACGAGCGTTGCAACCGCTGGCGTTGAATGCAGCCCCCCCGGGTCAGCGCCCGCAGCTACAGAAAAATCGTAAAGGTTTCCGAGCAGAATGCGCAGCGTGTTTCGAATCCGACGATAGGTGTCTCCCAGACGCGTAAAAATTTCCTCGGAAAATGGTACATCAGCCGTGTAATCGATGCTGCTTGCCCATAAGCGAACGAGGTCCGCGCCGTGTTCACTTACAAAATGGCCGGCGTCTACAGGCTTCTCATAAGCGCTGGATTTTGAAATTTTCTTCCCATCCAAGTCGACAACGAATCCGTGCGTAACGCAAGTCTTGTACGGTGCGCGATTGTTCAGTGCGATACTGGTCATCAAGGACGATTGAAACCAACCCCGATGCTGATCGGTCGCTTCCAGGTACATGTCGGCCGGATCGCGCAACTCCGGGTGCACGGCGCAAACCGCTTTGTGTGAAACGCCGCTGTCGATCCAGACATCGATCGTATCATTGCGTTTTGTTGTTCCTGGCGGAAGACCAAGCTCTCGAGCGAGATCGACGTCGCTCAATTCAAACCAAATATTCGAGCCACGCTCGGCAACCAGATCGGCGAGCTTTCGGATAATTTTTGCGTCAAGAATGGCTTGACCGTCCTTCGAATAGAAAACTGGCAGCGGCACACCCCAGCTACGTTGCCGGGAAATCACCCAGTCAGGGCGAGATTCAACTGTGCCCGCGATACGATTTTCGCCCCACCCTGGAATCCATTTTACTTCGTTGTGAATTGCACTTAGCGCCCTGCCACGGAGCTCATCGATCCGAATGAAGAACTGCTCGACATTCCGAAAAATAATCGGTGTCTTCGAACGCCAACAGTACGGATACGAGTGATGAAAGTTCTGTTGACCAAGCAACATCCCCCGCTCTCGCAGCAAATTGATGATGTCGGCGTTGGCATCAAACACATATTTTCCAGTTAGATTTGGCAAATTGGCTTCATCGGTAAACCGTCCGTGATCGTCCACCGGAGACAGAATTTCTAAACCGTTGGCCCTGCCTAACCAATAATCGTCCTCCCCATGGCCGGGGGCGATATGCACCAAGCCGGTGCCGGTATCCATGGTTACGAAATCGGCAGCAAGCATGGTTGATTTTCGGTCGAGAAATGGATGTTGCGCCTGAAGTCCGACCAGCTGTTTGCCAATACGAAAAGTCGATTCTTCCGGGGCAACAAAACCAGTTTGCTGAATGAATTGATCGCGAAGCTTGCGAGCAACGATCACTCGCTCGTCCCGATTGCTCAAAATTTCATACTCGGCGTTCGGGTCCACTGCGATCGCGAGATTTGCGGGCAACGTCCAGGGCGTGGTTGTCCAGATCGCGACGCTGACTGGCTTATCAGTTGGCAAACCGGTTTTCGCGACTTGGTCCGGAGGAAGCGGGAACCGCACATAAACCGCGATGTCGTCGCGGTCCTGGTATTCTACTTCAGCTTCAGCCAGAGCGGTTTGTGCGCCGGTGCTCCAAAAAACCGGCTTTTTCGACTGATAAACGAGACTTTCCTCAACAAATACAGCGAAAGCGCGCAGGATTTCTGCCTCATATTTGGGATCCATCGTCAGATACGGATGCTGCCAATCGCCGAAAACGCCGAGCCGTTTGAATTGCTCGCGCTGGATATTGACGAACTTCCAAGCAAACGCCTCCGATCTTTTGCGAATCTCAAGCGGAGAAAGGCCGCGTGATTCCTTTACCACCTTGTATTCGATGGGCAGGCCATGACAATCCCAGCCCGGTACGTATGGCGCGCGTTTGCCGAGCATGGTCTGCGATTTAACCACGAAATCTTTAAGAATTTTGTTGAGCGCAGTTCCCATGTGCACGTCTCCGTTGGCGAACGGCGGCCCATCATGGAGGACAAATAGTTCCCTACCCTGTCGCGACTTCTGGATTTGTTGGTAGAGTCGGGTCTCCTCCCACGCTCGGAGCATTTCCGGTTCGCGCGCGGCGAGGTTTGCCTTCATCGGAAACTCCGTGCGCGGCAAATTGAGAGTATTTTTGTAGTTCTGACTCATGGCAGAGCGGGCGAGGCTACGTAACATCCGCTGTCGCGCAAATCAACGCGTGCAAACATGCGGCTGGAACGCGCGGCACGTAACAGTGTGTAAAGACAACTTCGCGCTATGCCAACGCCTGAAAAATCGACGGACACCGTGCATATTTTCGTTCTGGCCGACACCCACAATCGTTTGCCAGAAACGATTAGAGAAATCGCCAAAGATGCTGACGAAATCTGGCACCTGGGTGATGTTTGCACGGAAACCATTCTCGACGAGCTCCGCGGGATTGGGCCTCGCGTAACCGTGGTGCGAGGCAATTGCGATAGTAACTTTGTTTGGCCGCTCGTTGTCGATCTTTCGCGAGGTGGATTGAAATTCCGTCTCCAACATATACCGCCTGACCATTTGCCGGATGACGTTGATTTTGTCCTGCACGGGCACACACACGTTCCGCGAAACGAAAGACGCGGGAGCGTGCTATTTCTAAATCCGGGTTGCGTGACTCGACCGAATAAGGGCGCACCCCCAAGCGTGGCATGGCTACAAATTGGGGATGGAACAATCAACTGGAAACTCGTACCGTTACGGTAATGCGCTGTTTACCGGTGGCGCGTTTGATCCGGCCTTGAATTGCGCAAAAAAACACCAACAACTACAACATCACGCGATTCCCAGGCGCAACCCTGCAATTTGCTGGTTGACTCCAGAGCTTAAGACGATTGCACGGCGCGCTCCAGTCACGGACATTCGCGAACGCGAAAGCCGCAACGAAATGTTTGGGTCCACGTGAAGCACCGGCGGAAGCTCCCTGTGAAGCAAGGCTTGGGCTCCCACGATGACTTGCCACAACCCCGACGCGCCTACGCTTTCGCCCAGAGCCGGCTTTGCCGTGTAAGCAATTGCATCAGGAATCACCTGCTCCAACGCTACCTGCTCCGCTTGATCGATGAACGTGCCGTTAGCGCTTGAGATCACAAAGTCGATTTCGGTTCGGCTGAGGTCACGCAGCATTCTCTTCAAAATTTCCTCCGCTTCCGCTCGCTTTCCGTAGCAGCCGCCCGGGTGAGCGTCTTCAATTGTAATCGGCCCTTCTCGTGCGACGACGATTGCTCCTGCGCCTTCGCTCAAAATCATTCCTCGCTTTTGTTTACTGAATGGCTCAATCGGAGGCGCTGACCGAAGCAAACGCCATCGCCAGTAGGCGTCACACAACAACCAATCGACTTCTTCGGTCCCGACGACCAGGCAATAATCGAGAGCCTCATTCGTCATTACATCCTCGGCCATTTTTATTGCCAGGAGACCCACCGCTCCGTCGCCAACCACGGTGTAAGTGGTCCCGGTAACGCCCAGAATTGCTGCGAGATGGCTCGCCGGCGCATTAAAAACTGTTTCCGGAAACAAGATGGGACTGGCCGACTGCGCACCCATCTTGACGACATCGCGATAGAAACGTTTGGTGTAAATGACGCCTCCGTTGGAGATCGCGAAGATCAGCGCAATTCGCCCCGCGTTTTGCGAATCCGCCTTTACACCGGCCGCCTTCAACGCCTCCAGACCTGCCGCTGCGGCGAACCGCGAAATCACGCTGGCCCGGCGAAGACGCGGATGCGCCAAACCCGTTAGCGCCGACTCGGGTACACGGAACGCGCTGTAAGATCGGTCCCCAACCCGTTCGGAAATTGCTGTCGCTGACGCCTCGTCGCCACGAAGCAGCCGGTCCCACACCGTATCAACGCCATTTCCAAGAGGGGTCACCCACCCCATTCCGGCGATCGCCAAACTCATGCTCCAACTCGACGCATCAGAATCGAAGCATTCGTGCCGCCAAAGCCAAATGAATTCGAAAGCGCCGTACCCACTGCAGCCGGTCGCGAATTGTTCGCCACAACGTTTAGATCAAGGCCGTCATCTAAAGCCCCAAAATTAATGTTGGGAGGAAGAAATTGATCCTTGAGCGCCAGCAAACAGAAAACGGCCTCCACTGCGCCAGCGGCTCCCAGTGAATGCCCCATCATGCTCTTGGTCGAACTCACCGGAACGCCATTAAACAGCGTACCGATCGCCTTCCCTTCGGCTGCGTCATTGAACATAGTGGCTGTCCCGTGGGCGTTGATATAATCGACTTCGCCTGCAGAAATTTGCGCACTTTGAAGAGCTCGCTCCATCGCCTGCCGCGGTCCGAGACCGGAAGGATCCGGCTGCGTGATGTGAAAATTATCCGTGGAAATCCCGTAGCCGATAATTTCTGCCAGGACAGGCGCCTCACGCTTTCGAGCGAACTCGAGATTTTCCAACGCGAGAATGGCGGCGCCTTCGCCCAGCACCATGCCGGTGCGATGTCGATCAAACGGGCGGCATTTCTCCGGCGTCGAGGCTTGGAGTGAATCAAAGCCGGTGAAGACCAGTTCCGAAAGAGCGTCATAACCTCCGGTCAATACGCGCTGATAGCGCCCCGATCGAACGCATTCGAACGCATGACCAATTGCATTTGTCCCCGAAGCGCACGCGTTCGCAATTACCTGACATGGTACAGACGCCCCGATAACCTCCTTCTGCGCATCGATTACCGGCTTTTGTGCCGGGTAATTGGCGATCCACGTCGGCGCGCGTCGCAGATCCCCTGACTGATGCAACGATCGGTAATATTGTTCCCCATAAGACATGCCGCCGCTCGTTGTCCCGATTACCATCAACTCAGGCTCAAACCGATGCGCTTGCGCCATGGCTTCCGTTAACGCATGAATCATCATCTGCGACGCTCGATGCAAGCGTCTGGCGCGGTGCGTTTTGTTCAGGCCAGCGAGCAGGCGTTCATCGGAAATTTGACCGGCCGTTTTGCAACGACACTCGGCTACCGAAAATCGTGTTACGGCGGTGACACAATCCCGCGCATCCCGCAGCGATTCGAGCGTTTCCGCCAGCCCAAACCCCAACGGGCTGACCACTCCTGCGGCCACGATTGCCACTCGCTCAGAGGTCTTTTCTCCGGTAGTACTGCTTAATTGGGCCATGTAAGAGGCAAAATTTGTTACGCTATTTTCTATTGCTTTCCTTGTGGAAGCACTTTACAAATGAACCAAATCGGAAACGGAAGCCCGGAAGTTGGTGGATTGTCAGTTGAGTTTATTCAGTGGCGATTTGAAATCCGATAAGCGGGAACAGTGACCTGGCGGCCTTTCCAAGAATAAACTCGACGATGGGAACTAAACTATACGTAGGCAATCTTTCCTTCAACACGACGGAAAACGAACTGCAGGAGCTTTTCTCACAGGCCGGTACTGTGCAGGAAGTTACCCTGATGCAAGACAAATTCACCGGCAAATCGCGTGGCTTTGCGTTTGTCACCATGGGTTCCGAAGAGGACGCTCAAAACGCCATCTCGAAATTCAATGGCCAGACGGTTGAAGGCCGGCCATTGACCGTTAATGAGGCTCGCCCACGGGAAGCGAGACCGCCCGGTGGCGGCGGACGCGGTTACGGCGGTGGCGGTGGTGGATACGGTGGCCGTCGCGAAGGCGGCCAGCGAAGAGGCTACTAGGCTTTCGCCTTGGTCCGGCTCTTTGTAGCCGCGTCAAAGTTTGTTCGCCGTGGCGGGTGGCGCCGTACGCACTCGTAATTGTGCTAAACGCTTCGACACAGTGAGGCGACTACACCGGCATCAACGTTTTGAAGAAGATTTGGGCAGGGCTGGATTCGAACCAGCGAAGGCGTAAAGCCAGCAGATTTACAGTCTGCCCCGTTTGGCCACTTCGGTACCTACCCGTTAAATGCGGCGATTGATATAGGCTCGTGCACGGCGGGTTGCAAGTGGTCACACCGCGACCACGGGTGTCTCTTAAATGACGAAATTCGAGTGACGAATGCCGAACATTCTCCATTGAGCAAGAGCTTTCTCAATTCGCTCGGACTGATAGAGGCATCGTCAGTTGTGAAACTCCGCGATGCTATCGATCACGTATCGCTGCGCTTCACGCGAAATCTCAGGATAAATGGGTAGCGCGAGCGTTTCGCGAGCCGCGCGTTCAGCCTCGGGAAAATCACCTTTCTTGCAGCCAAGATAGGCAAAGCATTTTTGCTCATGGAGCCCGAGCGGATAGTAAATCGCCGTCTCGACTTCACATTTGGTTAGGTGCTCGCGCAAAGCGTCGCGCATCGGTGTGCGAATGACATATTGATGATAAACGTGATGATTCGTTAGGCCACGATTCCGATAAGGTTCGCAGGGTGCGGCAATCCTTTCAGTCAACCCAACCCGCACGAATTCCGAGCTGTAGAAATCCGCGGCGGCGCGCCGCGCGGCGGCCCACTTTTCCAGATATGGGAGTTTAACCGCAAGTATTGCCGCCTGTATTTCGTCCAGGCGAAAATTACCTCCAATGACGTGATGGAAATAGCGCGGCTCCATCCCGTGTTCTCTGAAAGTGCGTAGCTTTTTTGCCAGCTCTTCATCGCGGCAAACAATCATCCCCGCATCACCGGCGGCCCCGAGATTTTTCGAAGGATAAAAGCTAAAAAAGCCGACTTCGCCCATGGTTCCGGCTTTGGCGATCCTTTCACCAAATGGAAATTCGGCTCCAATCGCCTGCGCGGCGTCTTCGATCAAAACAAGCCGGTAGTGCTGGGTGACTTCACGGAGCGCCTCCATCTCGCAGCATAGACCAAACAAATGGACTGGGATGATGGCGCGAACTTTCTCTCCATTCCTGGTTGTCCATTCGCCATTTGAATTCATACGACAATTTTTCTCGATGCACTCCTGAACCGCGGATGGCCGAATGTTGTATGTCTCAGGATCTATGTCGGCAAAAAGCGGTCTCGCACCAACGCGTGCAACGCACCCGGCGGTAGCAAAAAAAGTGTAGGGCGTGGTGATGACGGCATCGCCACGCCCGATTCCAAGCGCCATTAAGATGGCCAGCAAAGCGTCGGTGCCCGACGAAACACCGACGGCGTTCGGCATATTACAATAAGCGCAGATCGCCTTCTCGAACGCCGCCACTTTTGGACCGAGGATGAAACGGCCGCTGGCCAAGACGTCGTTGATCGCCTCGCGAATTGAATCGCCCAGGCCGCGATATTGTTCGCCAAGATCGAGAAGCGGCACGTGCATGGCCAAATAGCTTGGCAGTTTCGCCATTCCGTTCAAGATGTTGTCGTTCCGGCGCCGCCGGTATTGATCGCGAGGTCTGCGCACGTTAGCCTGTTTGCATGGCGGTCCTGCGCGGCCTTTTCTGGTTTGTGCTGTTTATCGTCCTAACCTTTTGCTTTGTTGTGCTATTCGAGTATGGGCCGCACGATTTCGCCAATGGGGTTCAGAAAGAGTACGCCCGCGTGAAATCGTTTGTTGTAAAGCAAACCGAAACAATCGGGAAGCCGAAGAAGAACCACTGATCGAACACGCGGGTTGTCGTTCTAAGTTTTTGAGGTGGTGAATTCCTTGATGCTCCGGCGTCAGGGGTAGCAAATCTCCGCCCCAATTTATATTGTGCCGATCATGGCAAGAGTTTCTATGGGCAAGGAAGCAAGAAATTCTTTCAGCTTCTCGATATTCAGAACCGGTCGCGCCAGATGTGCTGCGAGAAAACTGGTATCCGGGGTAACAGCAATCCCCGCCTGAGCTCGGATTTCACATTCGGTCAATCGTTCGATAACGCACAACACGTTCTGGTAGCTTTGGCTTCCAGTCCGCTCGCCGTGCGGCGGGACGGGCTCCCCGTGGCGATCCAATTGATTATCGGCAGGATGCCGATGCCACTTCGTAAATTGAACTGTGCAGATGCCGGGTGCGGTTTCTTCAGCAAATGGACTGAGCGTAAACGCGTAGTGAAGCAAAACTTTCTGAATCGATTTCTCCTGCTGACGAGCTCGCACTTTGATTACGACCTGCAAAGATCGCGCCAGAGCCTGACTAGGAGTCATTCCTTTGTCGATCCCCGCCTTTTCTGCGACGTCGTTCAGTTGAACGATTACAGGCTTCTTTTCCTGTTCCTCGATTAAGGCTACCGGTTTTGCGCAAAGTCCAGGCTGATGCCGCATAGCAGCTTGCAAATAAAAGTTCGGTAAATAAATCGTCGCAAACATCGATTAATCACCACTAACTATTGCTTGCCGCGCCGTAAGTGGCCGCGGCAACTGAAGGCGGGACTATTGATTTGAGATGCGATCGTTTTACCACGATCCGCAATTGAGAAATTGCATCATGCTTTTCCAAAGTTTCCAGGTTCCATGAATTTTCGAGAACAACTTTCAACTGCGCGCTGCTGACCATTTCATGACGAGTAAGCACCAGACAGGCCGTGGGCACCGATTCGACCAATCGTTGCAAGCGATACCAGGTTGTTTGCGGAATTTTACGCAACTCTTCCGCAGAATTGAGAATCAGATCGACAATCACCAGGGGAAAGTTGCCATCTCGCAAGAGCAGATCCGCCGCTTTGATTGCTTCCAGGGCTTTCATACAACGCACCCAAAGCAGCTGATGCAGAATGGAATTGGCCACGGCGCATGGATCGAACGAATCACGTCCATCAATTAGTGCGACGAAATACTTATCGCGATATGCGCCACGGATGAAGGCGTGAACGAGCGACGCGCTCCCCGCACTTCGCAGTGGGCTGATTAACTCGGTGATCGCTCCTTTGGGCAAACCGCCCCCAACAGGTTGATCGAAGAAAGCTAAACCTGTGACTAATCGCGTTCCTACCGGCATGGGGGCCTGTGGGAAACGAATCGCAAGAAGGTTGCGCAGATCGATAATCTTCCCGCTCATAGCCATCGTAGAAAATGACATTCCCGAGATACATGTTCAAGTGAACATTAACAGAAATCCTGGCTTCTCGATATGGGAAGCTGCCTTCCTTCCAGCGTTCGGCACTCTCTTAGCGCGGTTTCCGCCGCTCTTGCTTCCGAACCAGCGATACCATCACGCCTTGCACCTTCAGTTCGCGAGCCGGAACCAAATCCGGGTAGCGCGGGTTTTCCGCCTTGAGATATGGCCGGCCGCGCTCGACAACATAACGTTTCAATGTGGTTTCGCCGTCGATCAACGCGGCAACAATGTCGCCGTCGTGCACATCTTTGGCGTTTTCCAAGATCACAATGTCGCCATCAACAATGTGTGCGCCGATCATTGAATCACCGCGGACCCGCAAAGCAAATGTGCCGCGATTCTTTTGCACATTGGCGGAGCGCGCATCCAGCGACACGTGGCCCTCAACAGTCTGTTCGGTCAACGCCGACATGCCCGCCGGGATTTGCCCGTAGATCGGAACATCGGTAATCCTGACCTTCATGGCTGGAGTGATCAACGCCCGGGCCTTGCGCGCATGCCGATCGAGAAAACCTTTTCGCTCCAGCGCGGCGATGTATTGCATTACCGACGTCTGACTGGCAAATCCGAAATGATTTTGGATTTCGCGCGTACTCGGGGTGATCCCTTTCTCACGTTGCTCGCGCTGGATAAAATCGAGAACTCGCTTCTGCCCCTCGGTAAGCATGTCCTAAAATCGTCTGAATCGCAGTGAAGGCAAGTTCAAATGAACATTCCACATTTCTTTCGTGCCGAACGAAGTCGGGGAATCAACTGGAAGGGGCGTTTGAGCTAACGCTAATAGGTCTTTCGACTTGGCTTCGCTTCGCTGCGCTCCGCCCAGGATGACTACAAACGCACCAGATCAACCAAAAACTGGCACCAGAGATAAAACATCCCACGCCAGGAATATTTTACGTCCCCTGCTGCCGTCTGTTTGAGAACACCCTTATGAATGTTGTGCGCGATCTGGTCTCGCAGATCGTTCTCCATTTCTGCCTCAATTTGTTCCTCGTCGAGCGTGTCGATGGCAGCGGGATTCACACCGTTTCGCCGGAGAAAATCGCGATGGCTTTGATACAGCTGCCAGAATGATCTGTCAGGACGCTGTCGATTAATGCGGAACAGGGGAGTCAGTTTCAACCCATAGGAGAGCGGATAATTCCACGTCGTCCAAACGGTGCCGCCTTTGGCGCGCGACGAAATGCGCAAGTAATAAAACGAGAAATCCCGCTGCTCGTTCAGGCAGATCGCAGCTTGGGCTCGATCTTCTTCACGGTAAAACAACCGGAAAAACTGGCGATAATCTTCCCAATCCCAGCCGGCGTCGCCGACGTGGACAAACCCTTCGTCTTCGATCTCGCGCGTGATTTCACTGAGCGCTGGGAATGTATCCGAAGACGGCGGACTTTTCGGCCGAAGCCGTTTTTCCTTTGGAAGCCGAAGCGCGCGAATTCGAGTGAGGATTTCCAGCCACGGCAAAAAGAGCCAGCTCATCGCGCCGACAAAACCCCACATCCAGCTGCCGGTAATAAAATAAACACCGAGAAAAGTGGCAGCGAGAATTCCAAGCGCGCCCGCCTTTTGCGCATACGAATTTTGAAAGCTGCGCAAACCGGCGCTGAGCACGGCCACGCCAAGTGTAACAAAGAAACCAAATAGCATCAGGAACTGATTTCCTGCGGATTGATCCGATGCTCGGTTAGAAATTTCTCGAGCTGATTGGTGTCAAAATTGGCTAAAACTTTATCTCCTGCCACGAACGTGGGCACATACGTCTGCGAGGAAAGCTGCTTCATTTGCTCATACGCTTGTCGATCTTTTCCGACGTCAATCTCCTGGAAACGGTATCCCTTCTCCGTGAGATAATCCTTCGCGTCGATGCACCACGAACACCACTTGCGGCTGTACAGGGTCAGTTCCATCGGCAGCGCGCAAATAAACGAACGATGATCGCGGCGTCAACTGAGATACTTCCCGCTGGTTCGAAAAATCATAGTGCGCCCCCGGGGCGTTCAATACGATTTCGCCCAAATAACGCGTCGCGCACTGGCCTCGCCAGTAAAGATGCATTTGCCGGGCTCCGGCGAATCATCCAGTGGAACGACGCGAATGGTAACTTTAAGGTCGTTCTTGATTTGTTCTTCCACTTCCCGTGATCCGTTCCAATGCGCGAGAGCAAAACCGCCGTGGATCTCCGGCTTCGCCGGGTTTTTAGGCGCAAAGAAATCGTAGAAATCTTCTTTTGATTCGATCACACGCGTGTTTGCGTCACGAAACTCCTTTGCGCGCTGATATAGCGAAGCCTGAATTGAGCTGAGGATCTCGGGTACGCGCGCGACGAACTCGTCCACCGGCATCGACTCTTTTGCCTTCACCGATTGATCGCGTCGGCTCACTTCGACGGCGTTTTTTTCAAGATCGCGCGGGCCGATCTCAACGCGCAACGGCACGCCCTTTTTGATCCACTCCCAATTTTTGACACCGCCGCCCAGCTCCCGCCGGTCGACAGTCACTTCAATGGGAACATCTGCATAGCGAATGTCCCGCAGGCGCGCTGCAAGATTGTCGCAAGCTTCGATTACCTTTGCCCGTGTCTCTTCTTTGGGCGCGACCGGCAGGATGACAATTTGAGTGGGCGCAATGCGTGGCGGCAAAATGATCCCGTCATCATCGCCGTGCATCATAATCAGCGTACCAATCAGCCGCGTCGTCATTCCCCAGCTCGTCGTCCAGCCAAATTCCTGTTTGCCCTGGCGATTTTGAAACTGGATGCCACTCGCACGTGCAAAATTTTGACCGAGAAAATGCGATGTTCCGGCCTGGATCGCCCTGCGATCCTGCACCATCGCTTCGATCGAGAGCGTTTGCACCGCCCCGGGAAAACGCTCGCTCTCGGACTTTTCTCCGCTGAAAACCGGCACAGCCAGATGATCACGGACGAAACGTTCGTAAAGATCGAGAATCAGTTTCGTTTCTTCGCGCGCTTCAGCTTCCGTTTCGTGAACAGTGTGGCCCTCCTGCCACAGAAATTCAGTTGTCCGCAAAAACAGGCGTGGCCGCATCTCCCACCGCACGACGTTTGCCCATTGATTGATCAAGATTGGCAGGTCTCGATAGGATTGGACCCATCTCGCGTAGCTGGCGCCGATGATCGTTTCCGAGGTTGGCCTCACGACAAGCGGTTCTGTCAAAGGACTGGCTGGTTTCATCTTTCCATTAGCGTCCACCTCCAGTCGTGTATGCGTGACGACGGCGCATTCTTTGGCGAATCCTTCAACGTGTTCCGCTTCCTTCGCGAAATAACTCAGCGGAATGAAAAGCGGGAAATAAGCGTTGCGATGCCCCGTAGCGCGAAACATCGCGTCCAGCTGACGCTGCATGTTTTCCCAAATCCCGTAACCCCACGGTCGAATCACCATGCAACCGCGCACATCCGAAGGCTCGGCCAGCTCCGCCGCGCGGATAACCTGCTGATACCACTCTGGAAAGTCCTGGTCGCGCCGTGGCGTGATTGCAGTTTTGGCAATTGTCGTATTCATCGTATCACTGGCATTTCGCAGAAACGCCTACAATTGTAGGGCGGCTGTGTCAGCCGCCAACTGGGATTTTACAAATACGCTAAGACAGTTCCGCGCACACAGGTTGACAGGCGCTTGCACTACTCGTAGTTTTCGTGCCCTTTTTCTTTAGTGATGAAAACGTTTTCTGCCAAAGCCAGCGAAGTCTCACGCAAGTGGTGGGTCATCGACGCCAGGGATCAGGTGCTGGGAAAAGTAGCCGTGAAGGCGGCTAATCTGTTACGCGGAAAAACGAAGACAGTTTTCACACCGCACGTCGATACGGGCGACTTTGTGATCGTCATTAACGCGGAGAAAGTGCGGCTCACCGGAAAGAAAGAAGAACAAAAAACCTACATGAGTTTTTCCGGATACGTGGGCGGTCACAAATCCGAAAATGTCCGGGCGCGCCGCGAGCGGCATCCGGAACTGCTAATCGAGCGCGCCGTTCGGGGAATGATTCCACACAATCGGCTCGGTCGGCATGTTTATCGGAAGCTGAAAGTTTATTGCGGTGATTCTCATCCGCATGCCGCGCAACAGCCCCAGGTCGTTGAGCTCACCAGAAAATAATCCTATGCCAGAAACTGAGGAATTTGTTGCCACAGGTCGCCGCAAAACATCGGTCGCGCGCATCCGCATGACGCCGGGCAGCGGCAAGATCGATATCAATGGTCGCAGCTTTGAAGATTATTTCCCGACTGTGCCCCTACAAAACGTCGTGCTCCAACCGCTTCAAACTGCCAAGGCGGTGAATGCTTATGATTTGTCGATTAACACGACCGGTGGTGGGATCATGGGGCAGGCTGGCGCCGCGCAGCTTGCCATCGCGCGCGCTCTTCTTCAGGTCGATGGCAATTTGCGAGGCTCGCTGAAAGGCGAAGGATTGCTTCGCCGGGATCCCCGCATGAAGGAACGCAAAAAATCCGGGCAACCCGGCGCGCGCAAACGTTTCCAATTCTCGAAACGTTAATGTGGTAACGCGCGGTCCCCTGCCCGCCGAAGGCGGCGCGAGCGGATATGCGCCCTAGCTCTACGGCTTGTTTGGCGTTGCTGCGCTTTGGGGGGCCGGCGCGCCTTGTGGAGCCGGTGCTGGCGCCGGGGGCGCTAAGAACGGCGGAACTGTCGCTGCCGGTGGCGCGACCGGCACAGGAGTGCTGCTTGGCTTCAGCAGACGCAATTCCTGCATCGCCTGGCCGGCCCAAAAACTCGTTCGATATTGCGTGAGGATCTTCTCGCAGATGCGGCGCGCTTCGTCGTCTTTGTTTTTTCCCTTCAGAATGTACACCTGCGACAGCAACGCCAGCGGCGCGTTGAAACTGTTCGGATAAGTTGTCGCGATCTGTTGGTAGGCAGCCAGCCCTTCATCGCTTCTACCCATCGACTCCAGATTGGCTGCCATCGCCATTCGTGCTGTGCTCACGAACTCATGCTGAGGAAATTTGTCGATGAAAGCCTGAAGCGTCTTGTTCGCTTCAGCAAATTTCTTCTCACCCCGCTGCGCTTCAGCAAGTAACAGGTAAGCGTCAGCGGCCGCCGGGCTGTCTGGGTAGCTATCAATCACCTGTTGATACTGCTGGGCAGTCTTCGCATTCGCCAACAAAGCCGAAGCCGCTGCCGCGCGACGATCGGAATAATAGCGGTACCCAGCAAAGGCGATGACAGCGAGCAACGCTACAATTAGCGCCGCGATGATCTCTTTTCTAAAGCGCTCAAAAAAGAAGCGCGTTTCCAGCGCAACATCACGGGAAGGAGGCGGAGCTGTTGGCATAAAATTATATCTGCTCTTTCGGTTCGAACCGGGCAAGCGGTTCGTCTTATGCCACGCGATGGTTTCTTGCGCAAGCGGTACTAAGATCGGCACCCACTCGACCCGGCTTTGTGCGGCGATACAATCTTAGCTATGAATGCACTTTGGAACTCTTTTGAAACCCTGCTCGGCCTAAGCGTGGAACCGAAAAACCTGACCTTTGTTCAAATCTCGCTGCGCGGGATGATCGTGTTTCTTGCTACGCTAGCCATGATCCGGTTTGGGCACAAACGATCCCTTTCACACAAGACACCGTTCGACGCCGTTTTGCTCGTAATTCTCGCCTCAGCGCTTTCGCGCGCGATCAACGGCTCGGCGGCATTCTTTGCCACAATTGGCGGAAGTGCCGTGTTAGTGTTGCTTCACCGCTTCTTTGCGCATCTAGCATACTATTCCCACGGGTTTGGGATTTTGGTCAAAGGCAAGCCCGATATCATCGTACGCGATGGAGAATGCGATTTTCGGACGATGCGACGTAACCACATCTCCACGCACGACTTGGAGGAGGATATGCGTTTGGATGCACATCTGGACGATGTTTCCAAGGTCCGCCTTGCCCGCATCGAACGCAGCGGCGACATCAGTTTTATCAAAAAATAATTTGACCAGCATGGCACGGATGCCTTATGAGACGCGGGAACTTCGTTCTATTAGTTCCGTAGAATGAAGTGACAAAAGAAAGTACGCATGGGATTTATGAGACGAACAAAAAAGCGGTGGGTCAAACCGATGCTGAAAACCGTTCCGATCTTTTTCGAGTGCACCTGTTACGCGGGTGCGGTTTGATCGAACGTAATTATCTGACTCCGACGACTCCGGATTGATTCGCATCCATATTCTAGGCAGCGCAGCCGGCGGCGGCCTGCCACAGTGGAACTGTGCCTGCGCGAATTGTACGGCTGCGCGTACCGGAAAGATTACGCCACAGACGCAATCCAGCATCGCTATCAGCGGCGACTCAGAAGGTTTTCACCGCTGGTTTCTGATCAACGCGTCCCCTGATTTTACCGGGCAGATCGAAAGCATGCCGCGATTGCAGCCGCGCCGTGATTCGCCGCGCAACACGCCAATTGCGGGCGTTCTTTTGACAAATGCCGACATCGACCATGCCCTGGGTTTATTGCTCCTGCGTGAGCAGGAATTGCCACTGGTCGTTTACGCGGCCGACGAAACGCGCGCGGCGCTCGCGTGGCTCGATGGCATCCTTGCGAGGTTCTGCGGAATCGAATGGCGCAAGACGAGTCCTGAATTTCAAACGCTGAGTGGCACGGTCGCGTTTCGAACGATTGAACTGCCCAGGAGCATCGCGTTTCAATTTCGGGACAACTCGTCGGGCGCCACTGCGCTGTTTGCGCCCAGTGTCGGCGAACTAACGGATGAATTGCAGAATGTTGTTCACGAATCCGACGTCGTTCTGTTCGATGGCACATTCTGGAGTGACGGCGAACTGGTCGCCATTCGGACAGGCGCCCGCAGCGCGCGGCAAATGAACCATCTGCCGATCAACGACGGCAGCCTTGATTTCTTGCATCAATCGCCGGCACGCCGGAAGATTTACACCCACATAAACAATACAAACCCGATTCTTATGCCCAGCTCCAGGGAACGCGCCCACGTAAAGCAGTCAGGAATCGAGATCGCCCGGGACGGATTGGAAATCGTCATATGACTACCGGACTCTGGGACCGCGAAACTTTTGTTGAAAATCTGCGCACCATCGGCGCGCGCGCGTACCACGACAAACATCCGTTTCACGTTGCCATGAACGAAGGCAAGCTTTCACCGAAAGCATTGCGCGGCTGGGTAGCCAATCGCTTTTATTATCAGCAAAACATTCCAATCAAAGACGCCGCGATCCTTTCCAACTGTCCCTTGCGCGAAGTGCGCCGGATCTGGATTCATCGCATCCTCGATCATGATGGTACCGGTGAAAATGAAGGCGGCATCGAGGCGTGGCTGCGCCTGGGCGAGGCATGCGGGCTGTCGCGCGACGAGCTTATGCAGGATCGACTTTTGCAACCTGGAGTTCGTTTCGCCGTAGATGCTTATGTGAATCTCGCTCGCACTCAGCCATGGCCGATCGCCATCGCATCGTCGCTCACGGAACTCTTCGCACCCGATCTGATGGCGGCACGTCTCGCGGCCTTCGAAAGATACTATTCCTGGATCGATTCGCACGGCCTTGACTACTTCCGTCGCAGAGTCACTCAGGCGCGACGCGACTCTGATGAAGCGCTGGCGATGACGCTGGACCATTGCAACACATCGGAGCTTCAGCGCGAGGCGGTGCGCGCACTGGAGTTTAAATGCGATGTGCTGTGGTCGATGCTCGATGCGGTCCATCACGCGTACCGTTCTCCTTAAATGCAAGCACCCGGGATCGCTGGCTCTGCGCAGCCAAAACTCGCTGGCGGAGTCCGGTTGCAAACCGATTCCAAGACCGGGAACGGCGTCCTACTCTTTCCGGAAGGCGTGCTCGAACTAAATGAAACCGCGCAGGACATTGTTAGTCGCTGCGATGGACGAACAGTGGGTGAGATCATCCAAACATTGGCTGAAGAGTACGACGTCGATCCTGAAATGCTTCGCGCCGACGTGCAGGAAACCCTCGGCGATTTGCAACACCGCAAGCTGATCGAACTTGTATGATCGCGCCCCGTCCATACGCATTGCTCGCCGAGATTACTTATAGGTGCCCTTTGCATTGCCCGTATTGCTCAAACCCGACACAGACAGGAAACGACCAAGAACTCACCACAGATGAATGGACTCGCGTGATTCGTGAAGCAGCTGCGCTGGGTGTATTACAAATTGGTTTTTCCGGAGGCGAACCACTCGCCAGGCGCGACCTGCCCGATCTGGTTCGCGCTGCGCGCCAGGCAAACCTTTACACAAACCTCATCACCAGCGGCATCGGCCTCGATGACGATCGCTTGGGCGCTTTGCGCGATGCTGGCTTGGATTCCGTCCAGCTAAGTTTTCAGTCGGACAACACGGATCTCGCTGATGAAATCGCCGGCTCGCGCGCGCATCGGCACAAGTTGGACGCCGCTGCGAAGATTCGCGCCGTTCGAATTCCGCTTAGCCTCAATTTTGTCATTCACCGGCGCAACATCGATCGCTTGCCACAAATGATTGCCCTGGCTGAATCGCTTCAGGCCGAGAGAGTCGAGCTCGCCAATGTCCAGTTTTACGGCTGGGCATTTCTCAATCGCGCAGCTCTGCTCCCAACACGTGAGCAGGTTGTTCGTGCGCGAGAAATCGCCACAGCAGCCAAGACCCGGCTAGCCGGCAAGATCGACATCTTTTATGTGCTCCCGGATTATTACGAAAAAAGGCCCAAACCCTGCCTTGCCGGCTGGGGGCAACGTTATCTCACAGTCAACCCAATCGGCGAGGTGCTGCCGTGTCCCACCGCGTCGTCAGCCATTCCCGATCTCCGATTTGAAAATATCCGGTCGCGCGCTCTTGATTGGATTTGGCGGGAATCGGAGAGCTTCAACCGATTCCGTGGAACCGAATGGATGCCAGAGCCGTGCCGAAGCTGTCCGCAAAGAGAAATCGATTTTGGCGGCTGCCGCTGTCAGGCGGCGCTGTTGACCGGGAACGCTGCAACCACAGACCCTGTCTGCGAACTTTCGCCAAATCGCGCACGCGTAGACGCTGTGTTACGTGAACTGAATTCGTTAGGAGACAACGCACTTGATTGGACTTACCGCGTTAATCCGAAAGTTGTAACGGTAAGCGAGACTGCTGTCTCCGCGCGTCGCTGACCGCGGCAATCTGGCGTGTCCACTATCCTGAGCTTGGCTCAGTAGGTGACGGCAACGCGCTCGGACGAGGATGCGGCGTCGGTCGCGGCCTGGGTGTCGATCTAGGGGTACCACTGGGTGTCGGAGTTGGCGTCGGACTCGTCTTCGGCGTGGGACTCACCCCTGGAGTAGGAGTTGTCGTTGGGGTCGGGGTGGGACTAGTCCGTGGGGTCGGACTAGGTCTTGGGGTGGGACTAGCTGGCGGGGTCCCCGTAGGTGTAGGAGTAACCGTTGGAGTTGACGTGGGCTTAGCAGTAGCTGTGGGGGTGGCTGTTGCGCTCCCCCCCGGCGTGGGTGTCGCCGTCGGTATAATTGTCGCTGTTGGTGTAGTTGTTGGCGTTGGGGTTGGTGTCGGAGTAGGCGCTCCTCCCGGCACTTTAAAAGCATAGACTTTGTTATCAGTAGCAACGTAGATGCGCCCGCGGGCAACGATGCCAGTTGTGCTGAAGGAGTGTGCGTTCGCCATCAATTCGTTGGCGCCGCCACCAGCATAAACAACAGCACCGGTACCTCCGTCGTAACCATGTAAACGCTGGTCACCCGGCTGGCCACGATCCGCTGTGCCTACTGTCCAGACAATCATGTTATTAATGCCATCGGTAGACGTGACAAAAGGCGAACCGCAACCTAGCCCCCCGCTCCGGTCCACACTCCATCCACTGGCGATGGCAGGTGGAGTGGTTGCAGTAATTCGGAAAGTCGAGAGCTGATGGTAGTTAGCGCGACAAGCAACATACGTGCTTTGGTTAATGCGATATGTGGCCGCCGCCTGGATGATCGAGTCAGGATTAACCTGGACGGTATCTAACTGCCCGCCGATGCCGCCGAGATTGTCCCGATTAAGCAAATATGCCTTGCCATCTTTCCCAAGTGCAACCACAAGACGGGATGGTGTTGCGCCGGGCACATCCACGAGTAACGGACCGGAGCCACCCAGATCCAGGTCGAAAGTATCGAGGTCCTGCCAATTTGTCGGTGCCCAATAATCGGTTGTCGATCCGCTAAAAACCGGGCCCGGTTGAAAACGGATCACTGCTTCGCCGCCCCTCCAAGTTCCTCCAGTGTTAAAAGTGTTAGCGGTGGTAACAAACGGATTGTTGCCGTCAGTGGCAATACCCCCTACGCACCATATTGCGCCGCCGTGGGTCCCCGCAGCCGTTGCCGCAGCCCATGCTCCTACGTTGCCCGGGTTATTTATTGGGACGCCTACGAGCCAGCCATGATAAATACAGCCATCTCTCATGCTCCCATAGCCAACATAAAGAATACCACCCACGATGCCGAGCGCAGGCCGCTGCTGTTGGACCGTTGGGTCGAAAGTGATCCCATTGTACTCCGCTACCGTCTCCACATCCACCGGCCAGCCGGAATTAGGGGTGCCCGTGTCCACGTTCAGGGAAACAATGTAATGTTTGATGGTAGTGCCGTTATCGGGCGTCACCATTGCGGCCAAAAACAGCGCCCGGGAAGTCAGGTCGACAATGGGCGTGCCGGTGATGCCCACTGGATCAAATTTGGGGTTGCAGAGATCCCCTGCGGACACTGGCGGCCCAACGTTACGCTCCCAAATAACGCTGCCATCGAGGGCGTCGAGCGCATACACGTTGTTCCGTTCGGTTACGACAATGACCATCGGGCCCGAACCGCCCTCGATGTACAGCGGCTGTGCGTAAACGACGCCTTCGATTGTTCCGTCAAAGTTCACGTCGCGCGTTAAGTTCGCAGCAGCCGATTGCGTGAAGGCCGAGTCGACGTAGAGGCCGTCACGCGAGGCGTGGTTGTGATACTGGGTTACGTTGACCTGCGCGTCTGTTGGTAGAGTCGCGCTCCACAAAGCTGCAGCGACGAGGCAAGAAATTGAAAATAAAGCTTTCACACTTTCGCGGTCCGTGATGCCGCCCTCCCTTTAAACAACCGGCTGCCTGCTTGTCAAGCCTTACAGCAACAGAATTTGTACAAACCCAGCAACGTGTTAGATTTTCCGACAGTGTGGCATTTCACGGCGAAGAGCCCGTTGATAGCGTACGGTGTTCTGCTGGTATCCGCATAACGCCAAGACATTCCCTCCTTAATTTCGTGGCTCCCAACAGCGCGATATAACAAGAATCCCGCGAGAGAAAACGTCCGCGCGCTGGGAAGACGCCTGCACTATTCTATTGAGGGCCGAGGCACCGGAGTCGGGCGTCCGCGCGGCGTCGGTCGTAACCTGGGCGTCGCTCTGGGGGTGGCAGTAGCCGGTGGAGTGGGTGTAGGGGTAGCCGTCGGACTAGGCGTAGTTGTTGGTGCAGCTGTTGGAGTTGGGGACGGAGTAGGCCTTGGCGTCGGTGTCAGTGTAGGTGTAGATGTTGGTGTTGATGTCGCCGTTGGGGTGGGTGTTGGTATCGGCGTAAGTGTCGATGTTGGGGTTGGTGTTACTGTTGGTATCGGCGTTGGC
>Ga0081540_1000381_pt1 | contig 44497 bp, 35 predicted proteins | sample TabmetS2T1R1_FD_71024 | JGI IMG/M metagenome (GOLD analysis project Ga0081540, IMG submission 71024) | Tabebuia heterophylla rhizosphere microbial communities from the University of Puerto Rico - S2T1R1 | ecosystem: Host-associated > Plants > Roots > Rhizosphere ...
TCGACGGCGCATCGTTCACCGCCGTGACGTTGACGGTGATCGTGTTCGGCGTCGGATCGAGGTCGACGCCGCCATTGGCGGTGCCACCGTTGTCCTGCACCGCGAAGCCGAAGCTCGCGTAGCCGGCACCGTTGGCGTTCGCCGCCGGCGTGAAGAACAGCTTGCCGGCGGTGATATCGGCGGCGCTGATGAACTGGTTCAGCGTCACCGCGACGGCGTTGGCGGGGCTGCCGCCGTCGGCGTCATAGAACAACGTGCCGTTGCTCGGCAGCGACGTGATCTTGACCGCCAGCAGCGTGTTGGCCGGATTGTCGTTCGGATCGGTGAACCCGAAGTCGGCCGTCGTGAACGTGTAGCTGGCATCCTCATTGGTGGTGACGGTCTTGTCGGCGCCCGACGGGGCGTCGTTGACCGGCGTGATGTTCACCGTGAGGTTCGCGCTCGACGTATCCCCGTCGTTGTCGCGGATCACGTAGCCGAAGCTCTCCTGGTGGACCGGACCGACGTCGGTCGGCGACGTGTAGCTCCAGTCGCCGGCGTTATGGCCGCTGACCGTCGCGAAGTAGAAGTCGATGTGGCCGCCGAGTCCGGTCAAGACATTGGTAAGCGACGTCTGCCCGTTGATCGTGGCGTTGATCGCCCCGGTCTCGGTGATCACCGAGCCGGCACCCGTCACGCCGTTCCACGTGTAGGTGGTGCCGTTGATATTGATCGACACGATCCGGCCGCCGTCGGCGCCGAAGTGGTCGAGGCCGCCGATGCCGGACGACACGGTGCCCGATGTGACGTTGCCGGTGACCGAGCTCGGAACCGTCGCCGACAGCGTGGCGCCGAGGCTGGTGAAGTCGGTGTCGTCGATGACGAACACGTTGTCGTCGGCCGCCGCGGTGGTGAAGGTGCCCGACGTCTCGCCCGGCGACCACGCCACCGGCTCGAGCGCGTTGGCGTTGGTGGTGTTCAGATCGCCGAAGCCGACCGCATAGGCGTTGGAGACGCCGTGCGTGCTCAGATAGGTATACCAGGTCGCTTCTTCGGTGCCGCTGATGCCGGTGCCGGGATTTCCCTCGGTCGGCTCGCCATCCGACAGGAAGTAGACGATCCGGTTGTCGCCGGCGGTCGTCGGCAGCGTGTCGAAGGCGTGCGTGCCGCCCTTGTCGGTGCCGGCGTTGTTGTCGAACAGCGCCGAGTCGTAGTTGGTGCCCGACCCCAGCGTGCTGTTGTCGAAGTTGGCTTCGTTGTTGATGAAGTTGATCGCCGTGGACTTGTCCATCCACACGGTCATGCGGTCGCTGCCGCGGAACAGGATGAACTTGACCTCGTCGACGCCGGCGTTCTGCACCAGCTGGAGCGTCGCATAGCGGGCGAGATCGAGTCGGGTATTGCCGAAATTCGGCCCGCCGAAGTTCGACGGCACGCCAGCCACGGTCCCGTCCATGCTCTGCGACACGTCGAGGATGATGACGAGGTCATTCTTGCCGACCGAGCCCTCGGTGACGTTGGCCGTATCACCGGCCGCCGACGGCGAGTCGTCGTTGATCGTCACCGCGAGCGTGCCGGTGACCGCGTCGCCGTTCGAGTCCTTCACCTGATAGGTCAGGTTGGCGACGAGATTGTCCTCGAAGTCGGTCTCGACGGGGCCCGAGCTCGGGTCGTCGTGGAGCGGGTGATCGACCGGCTTGAGCAGCGTCAACGTGTAGTCGCCGGTCGACGTGTTCAGCGCGACCTTGAACGCCGCCGTCGACTGCGCGTTGGCGAGCGATGACGTATCGGTCGAGGCGTAGAGCGTGTCGCCCGTCGCATCCCAGAAGTACTTCAGGGCCGTGCCGCCGGACGAGAAGCCGACCAGCGTGCTGTGCGTGCCGTTGTCGAGCGGCGAGAAGTTGATCGGATCCGTGCCCGCGGGCCCGTCGGTCTTGAAGTCGTGCGGCAGATTGCCGGTCTTGACGATCGCCGTCGGGGTGACGTCGCCCGTGCCGCCGTCGAAGCCGTTGGCGAGTCCGTCCTCATCGACCGTCCCGGAGGTGAAGCCCGCCGTCGGGATCGAGTTGACGTGAATGTTGGTCAGCGAGACCGTCGCTGAGGAAACGTCGCCGTCGCCATCGGTGATCGTGTAGGTGAAGCTGTCGGTCGTGCTGGTGCCGTCCGGCGTGTAGCTGAAATTGCCGTTGCCGGTATAGCTGACGTTGCCGTGCGCCGGCCCGGTCAGCACCGCGACCTTGCCGCCGACCACCGACAGGTCGACGCCGTCCGCACCGAACGTGTCGTTGCCGGTGACGTTGATCGAGGTCGTGGCCGAGACGAGGCTCGACACCGTGTCGTTCTGCGCCGTCGGGACGTCGTCGACGATGTCGATGTAGATCGTTCCCGTCGACGTGTTGCCGTTGGCGTCCGTGACCTTGTAGACGAAGCTGTCCGCGCCCAACTCCGTGTTGGTGCTGTTGTTGGCGTCGGGCGTCGTGTCGAACGGTTTGGTCAGCGTATAGGTGTAGGTGCCGTTGCTGTTGAGCTGGATCGAGCCGTACGTGCCGGCGGTCACGGCATTGCCGCCGCTCAGCAGCGCGTAGGTCTTGGTCCCGAATCCGCCGACGGAGCCGACGGCATCCGCGGTGGTCTCAAGCGGGCTGGACGTGCCGAGACTGCCGGTCACCGTGCCGGAGACAAGATCCGACCCGTCCTTGATGACGTCGAGCGCCTTCTCGTAGACCGTGGACCGGTCGTCCGCCGCGCTCAGCCCGCTGTCCGTCAGGTTGATCGTCAGCGTGGTGGTCGACAGATCGCCATCGCCGTCCTTGATCGTGTAGACGAACACATCGGTCGTGTTGGACGAGATGCTGTTGGCGGTGGACTGGTACGTATAGCTGCCGTCCGCCTTCAGATGCAGCGTACCGTGCTGGCCGGCGATGTCCGTATCGATGCCGGTGGTCACTGCCGTGGTCAGATCGACGCCCGCGGCGCGCACACCGACCACGCCGCCGCCCGCCGCAAAACCATCGGCGCCGGCGGTGTCATTGCCCAGCACGCCGGACGCGGCGACCTGCAGCAACGCGCCCTCATTGACGGAGTTGGTGTCGCTATGAGCCGTCGGGCCGTCATCCTTGAACGTGATGCGGCCGCCCAGGTCGATGAAGGTGGCGTCCACATCGATGTCGCCGTCGAAGAGGCCCGCGGTCAGGTGCAGCACACCGGCGGGCAGCGAGATGGGGTCGTCCGGATTGGTGTGATCCGGCTGCTGCACGGCGCTGTTCTGGTGGAGCGTGACGTCGCCGGTGATGTGATCGATGGTGACCGTGAAAACGATGTGCGTCTGCGCGACGGCATTGGCCAGCGCATCGTTGACGTTGGTCCCGCTCACGCCGATCACGGTGTCGGCGTCCTGCCGGACCAGGAATACCTCGTGACCGGTCGACGTTTCCACCAGGCCGGTCGCAACACCGTTGGACTGGCCCGGAATCTCGAGGTCGTAGATCAGCGAGGCCGGAACCTGCGGACCAGGACCGTCCGCGCCGTAATGCGACGTGAACGCACCCGCGAAGCTGACCGTCTGCGTCGCCGCATTCTGTGCGATGTCGGACTCGTCGACCGTCAGACTCGCCGAAGACCCGGACGTCGGGGAGATGGACGGAACATCGTCGATGACGGTCAGGTTGACCGTGCCGAAGCTCGTGTCGCCGGTCGTGTCGCTCGCGACCACCCTCAGGCCTTCGATGGTGATCTCGTTCGGCCCCTGAATGAAGACGTGCGGCAGATTCTCGGCCAGCGTGACGTCGATGGTCGGCGACACTGAATTGTGCGCCAGCGCCGAATTCCCGCCGACGATCTTCAGGAAGATCGCATCGCCCTCGTCGACATTGCCGGGACCGATCAGCTTGCCGATCAGCTCGCCGCTCTCGAGGCGCCAATCGATATGGAACGTCGCCTGGAGTCCATTGACCGTCGGCGCCTGCCAGTTCGGGCCGCTCGGGTCGGCGAATCCGACCGTGATCGGCTCACCGGCCGCAGTGAAGGTGATTCCGGAGTTGCCCTCGGCGGTTTCTCCGCGGCTGCCCGGATTGGAGCCGGTCACGGTTCCAGCGTGCAGATCGGCCGGTGCCGGCGTGAGGTCGAGCGTCGTGTCGAGCGCGGCCTCGTCGACCGTCAGCGACATGCTGCCGCCGCCGCTCGGCGCGCCGTTGATGTTGACGCCGATATGGATCGTGCCGGTCGCCGCGTCGTGGTCGAAGTCGGTGCCGGTGAGCGTGAAGTCGAACGGCCCGACGTCGGAGTTCTCGACGAGCTGCGTGCCGCCGAGGCTCTGGATCTTGAGCTGGCCGCTGCCGCTCGCGGATGTGGTCAGCTCGAGCTTGTCAAAATGCGGGATGTCGTTCCCGCCGCCCTGGATGTGCGACAGGATGTCGATCGTATAGACGCCGTTGCCGTTCTCGCTCTGCGGGACCGAGAAGGATCCGGTTTCCTGGTGTCCGGTGGCGCTGTCGGTCGCCACCCAGTTGACCGTGACCGCACCGCTGCCGGTCTGCTTGAAGTGCAGATTGGCGACCGTCATCGGGTTGTCGAACTGGATGGTGAGGTGCTCGCCGTTGCCCAGCTCGTCGTTGTCGATGCCGGTGCCCTGGCCGGAACCGTTCACCGTGTGATTCGTGTCGGCGATGAACGTGAAGGGGCCGAAGTCCTTCTGCGGCACCGGCTGGAAGGCGCCGGTCAGATTGACGTCGCCCAGCGTCTGCGTGCCGGTCGGCAGGTTTTCGATCACGAACGTGTACGTGCCGTTCGGATTGACCGTGAGCACGTAATACGTGTCGCCGGTATTGTCGAACGTCGCCGTCAAGGTGATGACGCCGGTCTGCGGATCCGTCGAGGGCGTGACGGTGACGCCTTCGATCGCCGGCGGCGTGACGGTGAATTTGCCGGGCTCGTCGGCGCCGACGTGGAAGTCGAACGTGCCGTTGATCACGGTGTCGACTTGCGTGACGGTCCCGCTGCTGATCTCGCCGAAATACGGGATGTCGTCGCGGACCAGGATGGCGAGACCGCTGCCCAGCGTGATCGGATCGCCGTCGTAGTCCGTCGCCTGGACGAGCCCGCCGAGCTCGAACGTGAGCGAGTCTTCATATGCAACCAGGTTCGGCTGGGTCGGCGGGTTGTTGACCAGCGGATGATCGAGCTGGTCGAGCAGCGTGAAGGTCCAGGAGCCGTCCGGATTGACCTGGAACGAGAACACACTTCGCCCGTCGGACGCCTTGGCAGTCACGAGATTGCCGACCACCGTCGCGTCGTTGACGTCGTCGCCCTGCGACTTGAGGTGCAGGCCGGTGATGTAGTCGATCGCCGCCGACTGCGACACAGCGCTGAACAGCACGGTGCCCGGGCCGTCAGCGCCGAAGTTCACCATCGATGTGAGCGAGCTCGCGAGACCGGACACGGTCGCCAACTGGTTGGAGCCGGCGGTCTCACCGTCGCGGCCGGCGTCGAGATTGCCATGCGACGCCGCGATGTTCAGGCCGTCCTCGTCGACCTCGTAATGGGTGCCGCTGGTGAAGCCCTGCGCGGGCATATCGTCGTTGACCACCACATGGAAATTGCCCGCCGCGGTGTCGCCGTCCGAATCCTTGGCGGTGTAGTTGAACGACAGGACGATGTTGTTCTCGTTGCTGTCGGTGGCGTGATCGAGCGCATCCTTGAGGATGAAGCGGAACGCGCCGGAGCCGTCGTCCGACAGCGACACCTCGAATACCGTGCGCGGCGCGTCGTTGCCGTGCTGCGCGGTGCCGGTCAGGACCGTGCCGTCGGGCGAGAGCGACAGCGTCACCACGTCGCCATGCGACGTCAGCGTGCCGCCGGTGATCCCGACCGTCGTGTTGGTGAAGCTGAGGTTGCGGCCGGAGCCATCCTGCACGAAGCCGTTCGCCGGATTGCCGCCGACATGCCCGTCAGCGCCGCCGTCGTAGCTGTCGGCGCCCCAGTTGATGTTCAGCGCGCCGGTGTTGGTCGCCTCGTTGTTGTCGCCGTCGGTGTTCGGCACGACCAGGTCGCCGGGCTGGCTGTCGTGCAGGCCGGCCGGCAGGCCGTCCTCGTCGACCACCGTCGCCGCGACCAGGCTGACATTGTCGATCAGTGCGCCGAACTCGTTCTCCGGACCGGTGCCGTGGAAGCCGAGCGTGTCCGCGCCCGTGCCCGTCACGATCACGGTGATCTTCTGCCAGCTGCCTTCCGGCAGGCCGGTGGAGTCGATCGAGCGCACGGTCGAGCCGTTCCACTGCACGTCGACGCCGCTGTCGTTGTTGGCGCTGTGCCCCGGACGGATCGCGTACCAGAAGGTCAGCTCGTAGACCTGGCCGGCCACGGTGCCGCCGACGGCCTGCTGAATGGTCGCGTCGGTGTGGCTCGGGTTGGGCGTGCCTGACGGAGGCTGATGCGCGGGATTTCCGAACGTGTCGCCGTCGAGCTCGATCAGCGCAGCGCCGTCGTTGGCCGGAACGCCGCCGGCACCGCCGACCTGGACTTCGAACGGAATGTGGTCCGGACCGGTCGTCCAACCGGGAAGCGTGGCGTAGATGTCCCAATCGGCGCCGCTGAGATTGCCGTGGCCCTGCTCGAAGCTGGCGTTCTGGATCAGGTTGGTCGGCGGCGTGATCGACGGACCATCGTCGCGGAACTGGATCAGCGAGCCGATATTGGTGCTCGCCGTGGCGGGGTCGAGATCGCCGTCGGTCAGCGTGACGCTGACCTGGAGGCTGCTCGCGGCGAGCGTCTGCGGCGCGCCGGCCTCGTTCGGGTCGAGCGGATTGGGATGCTGGATCGCGGTGTATTCGGCGACGGTGATGACACCGGTCGCGCTGTCGATCGCGATCGCGAAGGCCACCGGGCCGGACGCATTGGCGGCGTCGGTGCCGACGTCGCCCTCGCGGCCGACGATCAGATTGCCCTCTTTGTAGAGATAGATGCTGCGGCCGTCGGTGGCGTTGAGGCCGGAGTCGCCGCCGTTGCCGGCGATGTTGAGCGCATAGACGGTGCTGCCCGCGCCGTCCGCGCCGAAGCTCGAGCCGGCCGTGCTGAACAGCGACGCCCCGCTCTGCGCGATCTGGATCGGCGTGCCCGGGATGCCCGCGAACAGCGCCTGCAGCGTCACGGCCTGGCCCGCCGTGACGTCCTGGGTGCCGGCATCCTGGCCGGCGGTCTCGTCGATGATCAGCGACGCCGAGGTCGCCGAGATCACGGCCTTCGGGCCGTCGTCCTCGAAACGGATCGCCGAGGAGATGTCGGCGGACTGCGACGCGGTGTCGAGGTCGCCGTCGGTGATGGTCACCGTGCCGAACAGCGTGCCGCCCTTGAGGTAGACGCCCTCGTCGTTGCTCGACGTGTCCGGATGATGCAGCGACACGTATTGCGCGACCGACAGCACGCCGGTCTGCGCGTTGATCGTGACGGCGAAGGCCGCCTTGTCGTAGCTGCCGTTGTTGTCGGAATCGTAGCGACCGACGATGATCGTGCCGCCGTTCTCCGAGAACAGATGAATGGCCTTGCCGTCGGTGGTGGTGAGGCCGGAATCGACATTGTTCGTGACCGTCAGCGAATAGACGGTCGCGTCGGCATCGGCGACGCCGTCGTGGTTGGCGTCCTTCGGACCGTCGGCGCCGAAGTTCTTGGCGACGTTGACGGCCGCGCTCGACCCGGTCGCGAACTGGGCCGGACCCATATCCGCGTCAGTGCCGACATTGCTGACGCCGGTGAACAGCGTCGCCACTGCCGGCAGCAGCGTCTCGTTGGAATCCGCGTCCTTGCCCGGTGTCTCGTCGATGACGATGACGTCGGCGAGCTTCACGTTGGCGAGATAGGTGCCGTGGTTGTTTGGCGTGCTGGTCTCGCGGAACTCCAGCAGGTTGCTGCCGTTGCCCGAGCCGCCGAACACCTCGACCTGGTAGGTCTGCATGGCGCCGGTCGGCGCGAGATCGAACACCTTCTGCCCGCCGAACCACACTTCCAGATGCGCCGAAGCCGGGTCGGGTGAGCCGGCCTCGAACGTCAGCAGGTAGGACTCGCCGTTGGTCAGGCCGGCGACCGTCTGCGAGACCTTCACGTCATGCGGGCTCGCGTCGAGGTCGACCATGAAGCCATTGGTCGACGAATGCATGCCGAGGTAGCCGTCGCCGACGCGCTCGAGCTGAACATTCCCGGCGCCGCCCTGGCCGGTGTCGCTGTTGCCGATCGCCCACGCGCCCGCGGTGCCGGTGGCGACGCCGCTGCCGGTGCTCCAGGCATTGTTGTTCTCGACGAAGCCGTCGAAGAAGAAGCTGTTGGCCACGGAATCCGGCGCCGTGACGGTCAGACTCGGACCGTCGTCCTGGAACTGGATGTTGGCGGAGATATCGATGGACTTGGACGTCTGGTCGCCGTCGCCGTCCTTGAAGGTGACGGTCGCCTGGATGTTCTTTAGGCCGCTGACCGGCTCGTCATAGCTCGAACCGGGCGTCGGATTGAGCAGCGACACGTACTGCGCGACGCTGATGCTGCCGTCCTGGCCGATGGCGATCGCGAACGCCGCCGGATCGGTACCGCTATTGGTCACGGTACTGCCGGAGTCGGGACCGTCGTAGCGGCCGACGATCAGGCTGCCTTCCTTGAACAGGAAGATCTGATGCCCGTCGGTGGTCTTGAGGCCCGAATCAACGCCGTTGCCGCCGTTGATCGACAGCGAGACCACCTTGGCGTTGGACACATTGGGGCCGTCGGTGCCGTAGTCGGCACTGGCGAACACGACGGATCCCGAGCTGGTCGCGAATCCGATCGCGCCATTGTCCTTCGTGGCGACGTCCGGATCGCTGCCCTTGTTCGAAATCGCGTTGAACAACGCCAGCACGCCGGTCGGCAGGCCGGAGCCCGCCACGTCGTTCTGCGCATTCGGATCGGGCGACGTTTGGACGCCGGGCGTCTCGTCGTGGATCACCGAGCCCGAGGCGAAGAAGCTCGTGACCTTCGGGCCGTCGTCCTCGATCTTGATCAGCGAGTCGAACTTGTCGGCGATCTCGATCGTTTTGGCATCGGTCGCGGTGTCGCCGTCGCCGTCGGTCACCGTGGCGGTCAGGGTGACGCCGAGGCCGGCGTCGCTGTCGAACAGCTTGAGCAGCGTCGACTCGTCGAACGAGCCGGTATTGCCGTGCTCGATCGGCAGGTACTGCTCGACGGTGAGGACCGGGTCCGACCCGCCGGACAGCGTGATGTGGAAGGCGACGTAATCCGGCAGGCCGCTGCCGATGCCGATCTTGCCGGTGACCGAGCCGTCGGCCTCCTTGAACAGGTAGACGGTGCGCTGCGCGTCGGAGGTGCCCTCGAGCGCGGTGCCGTCGAGCTCGGTGACCACCAGGGTGGTCTTCACGCCGGTCGAGGAGCCGTTCGGAAGATCGTGGCCGTGATCGTCGGTGAGCGTGATGCTGTAGACCTTGTCGACGGTCTTGACGCCGTCGGCGCCGCCGTCGACGTCCACGTCGAACAGCTCCGCAATCGACGTGCCATTGGCGGACGTCGGCGTGCCCTTGATGCCGATCGCTTTGGTCGAATCGGGCGCCAGCAGCAGGCTCGGCGTCGTGACCGAGCCGTTGTCGTCGGAGGCGGCGTTCGAATCGCCGGCATCCGGTCCGATCGACTCGTCGAGCACGATCGTCGACAGCTCGATCTTGTGATGGAAACGGTCCTCGGCCTGGCTCACGTCGATCGCCGGGCCGTCGTCCTCGAACTTGACGTGGCCGGAAATGTCGGCGGAGGCCGACGCCGTGTCGAGGTCGCCGTCGGTCACGGTGACCACCGCGCTCACGGTGCCGGACGCCAGCTGGACCGTCTCGTCGATGTCGTGGCCGATGTCGGCACTGTTGTGATGCAGCGACAGCCATTCGGCGGTCGCGACGTGGCCGTCCTGGTCGATGGTGACGGCGAAGGCGGCTTTGTCGTCCTCGGTCACGTGGCCATCGTTGTCGGCATCGACGCGGCCGACGATGATCCCGTTCTCCAAGGTCAGATAGATGTGCTTGCCTTCGGTCGTGTCGATGCCCGAATAGACGTCGCCGCTGACGCCGTTCAGCTGCAGCGAATAGACGATCGCATCGGCGTCGGTGTGGCCGTTGTGGTTCGCATCCTTCGGGCCGTCGGCGCCGAAGAACACGTTGATGTCGAGCGCCGAGCCGCCGCTGATCGCGAAGCCGATCGCGCCGTGATCCTTTTGCGACGAGCTCAGATCCGGGTCGCTGCCGGTGTTGACCACGCTGTCGAACAGGTGCCGTACCGTCGACGAGGTGGTGTCGTCGTCGGCGGACTGGACACCCGGGGTCTCGTCGAGCACGACTGAGAAGCAGCGGTTGATGTCCGCGCAGACCACGGGACCGTCGTCGAGGAACTGAATCTGGTTCGACACGTCGGCGGACTTCGTCACCGCGTCGCCATCGCCGTCGGTGACGGTCACCGCGATCGAGACGGTGCCACTCGCGAGCGTGTCCGGCTCGCTGATGTCGGTGCCGGTGTCGGCCGAACCGTGGTGCAGCGAGACGTACTGCGCCATGTAGACCTGGCCGGTCGCCGGGTCGATCGTGATGGCGAAGGCCGCCGGATCGCTCTGGTTGACGGTGGTGTTGCCGTCGTTCGGCGCGTCGTAGCGGCCGACGATGATGCCGCCCTCGAGGAACAGGTAGATCTCGCGGCCTTCGGTGGTCTGCAGGCCGGAATCGGTGCCGTTGCCCTGCGGCAGCGTCAGCGAGAACACCTCCGCGTTGTTTTCCGCCGCGCCGTCGGCGCCGTAGTTCACGCTCGCCGTGACGAGCGGGCCCGAGCCCGCCGCGAAGCCGAGCGCGCCGTGGTCGTGGAAGAAGACGTCCGGGTCGAAGCCCTTGTTGGCGACGCCGGTGAACAGCGCCGACACCGTGGTCGAATTGCCGTTAAAGCTGATCGACTGGTTGCCCGACACGTCGGTCGCGCCGTTGGCGCTCTGCACGCCCGGCGTCTCGTCATGCACCAGCGTCGTGGTGACGGTGGCCGACTCGTCGTCGCTGCCGACGGTCCCGGTCTGCAGGAACAGGTCCGGCATGTCGTCGTCGACGTTGATCGTCAGGTGCGCGTCGACCGAGTCGCCGTCGAGATCCGTCGCCGTATAGGTGAAGACCAGGCTGAGGTTGTCCTCGTAGCCGTGCGACGAATCGCCCGGGTCCTGCGTGAACGGATGGGCGAGCGGCGCGTAGGCCGTGAACGTGTAGTCGCCGAACTTGTCGACGGTGAGCGTGAAGGCGACCGGAATGTCCGCGGTCGATCCGGTCAGCGTGCCGCCGCCGAACGCGTTGGGCGTCCACGTCAGCGTCACGTCCTGCTTGTGACCGACGCCGTTCGAATCGACGAAGATCGCCTGAAGCGTCTCGACCGACTGCGAGTGCACGCCGTCGGTCGCCGAGACGCTGACCGTCTCGCCGAACGAAACCGAGCCGTAGTCGTCCGCACCGGGCGAGAAATTCAGTTGGCCGAAAAACTGCGTGCCGAAGCCGTCATCGCCCGCACCACCCGGGATGCCATTCGTCTGGTTTTCATCGTCGAGGACTGCGGGAATGAAGATCGGCTCGGATTGGGAGCCGCTGGAGAATCCGGCCACCGTGTCGTGCGCGATCGGCGTGTCGTCGATGACGCCGATCTCGAAGGAATCCGAACCCAACACGATCGGGTCGTTGTTGAAACCGTCGTGGCCGCCGATCGCGCTCGACAGGTTGAGGAACAACGTCTCCTCGAACACGCCGGGCGGATGCGTGCCGTCGTCATGACTGTGGACCGGGTGATCGATCTGGTCGTTCAGGGTGAACGTGAACGAGCCGTCCGGATTGACCGTGAGGAAGAAGATGATGCGGCCGTCCGGCGTCACGCCCTCGATCAGGCTGGTGCTGATGACCGCATAGTGGACGGTCTGCCCGATCGACGTGACGGGATGTCCGCCGTTGTCGACGACGGTGGTCCCGTTCGCCGCTCCATTGACCTGGAACGTGAGCGGTGGGTCGCCGCCGGTGACCAGGCCGGCGAGCGAGCCGCTGACCTTCAACGTCGTGACCTGAAGGTTTCCGCCGTTGTCCTGGTCGTCTCCCGACACCGAGCCGGTGTCCTCGTTGCCATTGCCGGCCAATGAGGGGCGCTCGATGATCTGCTGGTTCAGCTCCTCCTCTTCGACGAAGAACACCAGCTTGGCGCCCGACCGCGCGGTCGGCACGCTGTTCTCCGTGATGACCGGCGCCGATTCCTGCGTGATGACGAAGTTGCCGAGCTCCTCCGGGCCGAGCAGCGGCAGCGGATTGGGCGTGCCGAGCGGATCGACGCTCGCGTTCGAGAAGCTCGCGCCCGAAGCAGGCGAGCCCGCGGCGCCGGCGCCGGCGGCCGGCAGAACCGACTGATCGTCGGTGATCGGAAACAGCGTCGCGAATTCGGTGCCCGACACGTCGCGGCCGGGGCTGACCTCGATGCTCACGTCGGCGCGCGGCACGCCCATCGAGTCGAAGTAGGGATGCACTTCGACGGTCGACTGGTTGTCGAACAGGATGATCAGCTTCTCGCCGACATGGACGAGCGTGATCTTCTTGTCGGCGATCGCGCTGAGGTCGAGCTTGACCTTTTGGTCAAATCCGAGCTCCACCGTAACGGCCTGCCCGTTCGGTGGCTGGGTGATCTTGACGATGCGGGGCGGGGTATTGGAGTTCGTCGCGGGCGTGGCTTGGGCAATAGTGAAGCGTGCGTTCATAATGCGTCCTCTTGAAAACCCATCAAGCGGGCGCCTTGCCCCCCCGCGCGACGGACGTTAACTCTTTATTTGGCTTGATTTTCTCTTACCGGGACCAGAGCAGTCAAGAAATTCAACAGTGCAATCAGTGCAATTCCCGGACCGTGGTAAAATTGCCAAAGTGAAACACAATTTTTGTCCGGGAAATTACCTCCGTCCCCCAATTCAGCCCTTGGGTTGCCCTGATTCGGCACAAGTTCCGTAAGCTATTATTTCTCTTCGACTTTCTCCACAATCAGGGCGGAGCACTGGTTTTTTGCGGGCGAAATCGTGTTGCATTGCGTGCAAACGAGCTGCCACTTCGTGCAGCAGACGTCTCACTCCGCGCATCAGAACAGGCCGGTTCGTGCAGCGATCGACATACCGGGCGCAGCGCGGTTTCACGGAGGCTGTGGATAGCCCCTGGGCACTGACCCGATTTGGCACTAAGTTGCGCGCGTTACGGGTTGGGGAGAATGGCATGTCAGAATCGGGACGCATCATCGGAACGGCCGTTGCCTTGCTGGCGGCGGCCTTGCTCGGATCAGTTTCCGCATCGGCATCGCCCGGCGGCTACTGCACCGAGCTGCAGCTGCATTGCGAGAATGGACGCACCTATCCGGTCTGTCCGATCGCCGTGAGCGACATGGGCGAGCTGGTCACCGGCCGCCTGGTGCTGTCGCCGCGGCATGGCGTCCACGTGCGGCTGGTGCCGATGGGCCAGGGCTATCGCTACATCGGGCGCGGCATCTATTTCGAAGGCGTGCGCAGCGACGCCATGATCTATTTCGGCAACAAAGACCCGCTCGCCTGCACCGTCACGCACGGCTGAGTTTGCGGCGCGCGACGTCGACCCTCGCTTGCCCCTCGCGCAAGTGCCGGGCTCGCCGATAGCGTGCCCGATCTGTCGTGTATGAGCACTGCCCGATGACGCGACGTCTCGTCCTGCTCGCCAGCCTGTTCGGCGGCATTGCCGCAGCAGCCGCAGCGCCTGCGCCGGCTCCGCTGCAGGTCGGCAACTGGTCCGGCGCGCCGCAATTCGATTCCCGCACCAAGCAGTTCGAGCGCTGCAGTGCCAGCCAGAACAATGGCAGCGGCACCACCATCACGTTTTCGCTCGACCGGACGTTCGCCTGGGGGCTCGGCTTTTCCAACCCATCGTGGGCGTTTGCCAGCGGGCACTCGCTCGGCCTCATCCTGACGCTCGGCAAGAGCGAGCAAGTCAGGCAGGACGCCCAGGTGGCCGATGCCCATCGGCTGGAGTTGCGCCTCGACGACAGCATGACTTTGTTCGCGCGGCTCCGCGTCATGCCGCAATTGCGCGCGGCGGCCGGCGGACTCACGTTCTCGTTCGACATGCGCGACAATCACGAGATCATGTCGGCGCTGGCGCAGTGCGTGCTGAAGCACGGCGGCCCTCCCCTCAATCCGAGAACGAAAACTCCGCCGCGGCCGAGCGATCCGCTGAAGGTGCTCGATCGCTCCGATGCCGTCCGCGCCGAAGCATCCGCCATCGCCCAGGACGTGATCGGTTATGCGGAGATCCGCGGCGCGCAGGTCTTGACCAACAACCAGACACCCGACGGCATGCAGGCGCACGCGATCTGGAAGGCCGGCCACATCACCGGCATGGTGTCGGCCTTGCAGCCCGGCCAGGTCGCGAGCGCCGAAAGCCTGGCGGTCGATCTCATCCGGCACGCCGCCACGAACTGCCAGGGCCGATTGTTCGTCGCGGCCATGCCGGACCGGATCGAGCGCATGACGGTGCGACGCGCATTCACGTCATGCCAGTCCGAGGCGGCGACGGCGTCGATCTTCCAGACCATCGCTCCGCGCAGCAGTGGCGGCTTTTACCTGCTGACCGTGATGATCGATCGCGTCGAATATATCGGCGCGATCCAGGGATCGGCGGAAGAGGTCGACGCCAAGGTCCGAGCCGTGCTGCCGAGCGTGCTTGGCCGGGCGGCGCAACGCGCCGCCGCGGGCAGTGCCGCAGACGCGCCGGAGGACGAGCAACAGCCACGCTGAACATCCGGCGTGATGTGTTTCGAATCGGGCGGCCGCCGTCATGTTGAGCGCTGAAGTGCAGCTTGAGCGGCGGAGGACCGATGCGGCCGCGCGGTATGTTCCATCGGCTTTGCTTCCGGGTGTGGTCCGAGATCATCGCCGGCGTCAGATTTGCGGTCTCCTGCGCGCTGACTGTGGCCGTATTGGCCTTGCTTTTGGTACTCGCCGCTGACCTGTTCGTGTTCAAGCGGGACGGCACCTGGGTGTCGATTTCGGTCCGGACGCTTCTGCAACTGGGCGACCTGCCGCCTCCATTCGACGTGATTGCTTCGGTGCCTGCGGAGTTCGCTCTGCCGGTTGCTGCCGGCATGCTGTTCGTCGCACGCCGATGGCTCCGGGCGCTCGAACAGCGCCGCACCCGCAGCGACCGCGACGACGTTCTGGACGACATGGAGCGGGCATTTCACTCGCGCTCGTAGGCGTTTATCGCATTACCGTCGGTTGCGGCAGGTGCAGTGGTCTCCGCCTCAGCCGTCGCCAGGCCGAGCAGCGCGGTCAGAACAACGGGTTCCACCGGGCGTGGGACAATTGCCGTCATATGTCCGAACAGGTGACGCGACGATTTCGACCATCGATTTTTCTTTAACAAGACCAGGAGACCAATTGCGCGCACGGCCGCGTTCGGCGAAACGTTCGCCAAGCCCCCTCGCCGGCCCGCTGGTTGCATGGCGGCCGGCCAAGTAACATCTGTTTCGAAGTGCGAATCCCGCAAAGGCGACCCAATGCCCGGCATCTCGATCAACAGCATCAAGTCCTGCAGGCTGTCGGCCAACGGCGCCGAAGTCCACATCACGTTTGCCAGCCGCTATTCCGGCGACTTCGAGATCTCGATGCCGCTCGCCTGCCGCGACGAGCTGATCGCCCTGCTGGCGCCCGGGGGCACGCCGAGGCCTGCGTCGGCCGCGCCGATGGCAGCACCGGCTGCGCCAGTGCCCGCCCCGGCAGCCCCGAGCAAGACCGAGCCCGCGAAGCCCGGACAGATTTCCGTCACGGTCCCGAAGAAATGGGCCGTGACGGCGGACACCACCATCCATGACGTCGTGCTGCTGCTGTTCAACCCGAACATGGACAAGCAGACCGGCTACGCGCTCGGCCCGGAGGCAGCCAAGGAGATGGCGGTCGGGCTGGTCAAGAATGCCGACACGGTGCTCGCGCACAAGTCGGCGAAGAAACACTAAGCCAGCAGCATTAAACCAGTAATGTGAGCTGGACATTTCGCGATCTGCCGTCGAGCTCAGTCGAGCGTGCTGATCCACGCCACGAGCGCGTCGACCACTGCCTGCGGCTGCTCCGGGATGAGCGCGTGGCTCGCATTGGGGATCACCGCGATGGTGACGCGGGCGCCCAACTCGTCCCTCAGCTCGGTGCGTTTCTCCGGCGGCTTGAACGGATCGAGCTCGGCCTGCAGGTCGAGGAGCGGCGCCCGGCCGGCCGGCCACCAGGCATCCTGACGCACCGCCGCGACGGCAGCGCGCTGGCTCTCGCGCACGTCGGGCCACCAGCCGTCGAGCCAGACTTCCGGATCGTGCCCCGGCGCGAAGAAACCGAGCCGCAGCGCCTCGAGCCGTTTCGCTTTCGGAAGCGCCGGATCGCCGGCGGCGTTGACTGCGGCGCGCAGCTCGGCGGGAATCGTTTTTGCCGCCGCCGCGACGATGGCGACGCCGCGCACGAGCTTCGGGTGATCCGCCGCGGTCATGCGCGCGACCCAGTTGCCGAAGGCGTGCCCGGCAACGACAGCGCGGCCGCCGCCGAGCGCCTTGATGGTCTCGGCGACATCGCGCGCGAGATCGTGGAGGGTGATGCCGGTCATCGGCCCCGTGCTCGCGCCGATGCCGCGCGGCTGCGGCCGCAGCACCCGCAACCCGCGCGCCGCGAGGCCGGCGGCGACCACGTCATAGTCCTCCGAATCGCGCGCGAGCGACGGCAGCAGTACGATTGCCGGCCCTTCGCCGTCGACGATCACGTCGATCGCGACCTTGTTATAGCGGACCGATTGGCGCGTGCGCCCATCTGCGTTCACAATCCGTCTCCCTACCTGGACCCATACTGTAGATTAGCAAACATGCTCCGCATCGCATTCACCGCCCTCGTCCTGCTCGCCAGCGTCAGCGTCGCCGCCGCGCAATATCCGCAGCGGCCGGTCAAGGTGGTCGTGCCCTATGCGGCGGGCGGCGGCACCGACGTGCAGGCGCGCTACATGGCGGCGCGGCTCTCGGAACGGCTCGGCCAGCAGGTCGTGATCGAGAACAACGGCGGCGCCGGCGGCAGTATTGCGACGGCGGCCGTCAGCAAGGCCGAGCCCGACGGCCATACGCTGCTGTTCATCGCGCCGGCGGTGGCCATCAACGCGTCGCTGTATCTGCGGCCGGGCTACGACGCGGTCGCCGATTTCGTGCCGGTCGCGGGCTGGGCGCAGTCGCCGCTCCTCTTCCTCAGGAACCCGTCGCTGCCGGTCGCCGATCTCAACGCGCTCGCCGCCCACGCCAAGGCCAATCCGGGCAAGCTCGCGTTCGGCAGCGGACCGGGCTTCGTCAATCACATGGTGATGGAGCTGTTCAAGCTCGACGCCGGCGCCGACATCCTGTTCGTGCCCTATCGCGGCCAGGCGCCGGCGATGACCGACCTGATCGGCGGCCGGATCCAGCTCACGGTCGATTCGCTCGCCAGCGCCGGTCCGTTCGTCGAATCGGGCAAGGTGCAGGCGATCGCGACGACCAGCGCCGAGCGGCTGCCCTCCCTCGCCCAGGTGCCGACCGTCGCCGAGAGCGGCTTTCCCAGACTCACCGGGCCGACCTGGTACGGCCTGCTCGCGCCGGCGCGGACGCCGCCGGAGATCGTGGCGAAGCTCGCCGCGGAGATCGCCGCGATCCAGAGCGAGCCGGCGGCGGCGAAGCGCATCGCCGAGCTCGGCGGCGAGCCGTTCGTGAAGGGACCTGAGGATTTCGCGCGCTTCTATCGCGACGAGGTCGCCAAGTGGGCCGAGGTGATCGCGAAGAGCGGCATGAAGAAGGTGGAGTGACGCTCAGCCAACGAGCAGACGCACGCCGATCAGCGACACCGCGGGCACATAGGTGATCAGCGCGAGCGCGATCAGGTACAGCACGACGAACGGAATGATGCCGCGGTAAAGGAGCTTGAGGTCGATGCCGAGCACCGCCTGCGCGACGAAGATGTTGATGCCGAACGGCGGGTGAAACAGTCCGATCGCCAGGTTGACCATGATGACGATGCCGAAGTGCACGGTGTCGATGCCGAGTGCCTTCACCACCGGGACCAGCAGCGGCACCAGCAGCAGGATCGCCGAGAGCGGGTCGAGGAAGCATCCGACCACGAGCAGCAGCACGTTGACCACCAGCAGGAACGCCCAGGCGGGCACCTCGAGGTGCTGGATCCAGGCGACCAGCGCGGCGGGCACCTGATTGATGGTGAGCAGCCAGGAGAACACGCCGGCGCAGGCGACGATGATCAGGATCTGCGCGGTGAAGCGCACCGTCGCCGCGGCGGCGGCGACGATGTCGCGCCAGGCGAGCTCGCGGAACACGAGCCGCGTCACCGCGATGGCATAGACGCAGGCGACGGCGGCCGCCTCGGTCGGCGAGAACACGCCGCCATAGATGCCGCCGAGGATGATCACCGGCGCGCCGAGCGCCCAGGCGCCGCGCACGGTCGCCGTCCACAGGCGGCGCAGATCGAACGGCTCGCCGGCGCCGAAATTGCCCGCGTAAGCCCGCCAGATCACGTAGCCGGCGATCAGCGCGGCGATCAGCAGGCCCGGCAGGATGCCGGCCGCATAGAGGCGCGGCACGGACTCCTGCGCCGCCGCGCCGTAGACGATCATCGGGATGCTGGGCGGGATGATGATGTCGATTGCGCCGACCGCGGTCACGAGCCCGGCGGCGAACGCCCCGGGATATCCGGCGCGCACCATCGCCGGGTACATGACCTTGCCGATGGTCGCGACGGCGGCGGCGCTGACGCCCGAGATCGCGCCGAAGATGGTCGCAGTGCCGACCGTGGTGACGCCGAGGCTGCCCCGCACCGAGCCGACGCCGCCCTGCACGAAGTCGACCAGCCGCTGCGCCACGCTGCCGCGGCCCATCAGCTCGCCGGCATAGATGAAATAGGGAATCGCGAGCAGCGCGTAGGCGTTGATGGAGCCGAACAGGTTCTGATGCAGCGCCGCGAGCGGCACGTTCATGAACAGGACCATCGCGATGGTGGCCGCCGTCAGCAGCACCAGGAAGATCGGAAACCCGAGCAGGAGCAGCGCCAGCGGCAGGACTCCCAATGCGAAGCTCATGGCCACGGCTCGCCCTTCGGCAGCTCGGCGTCGTCGGCCAAGCGGAGCCGCAACGCGCGAACGACGAGGCGGCCGACAACGATCAGCGTCATGGCACCGAATCCGACGACCACGGCGCTGTGCGGAAACCAGGTCGGCACGCGGGCGATGTCGCTGACCGCGCCGAGCGCGTAGATCTTCCCCACGTAAAGGAATGAGGTGCCCGCGACGAAGCCGGTGATCACGGCGAACACCCACACCTCGAGCAAGCGGATCGCCGCGCGCATGGCCGGCGGGCAGGCTTCGAGGAGAACGTCCATCCGCAGATGATTGCCGTGCCAGGTGACCACCGCCGCGCCGAGAAATGCGATCCAGATCAGGATGTAGATCTCGATCTCGTCAACACCGGTCAACGTCGTGCCGATCAGATAGCGGCCGACGACGTTGACGAAATTCAACGCGATGCCGGCGATCAACGCGAGCGCCAGCACGTGCTCGACGATCGCGACGAGCCCCCCGGCGGTCCGCTGCCATACGTCTGTTCGACGCGTCATGGCGATCCGATCCCGTTGTCGCGAAAGCATCTCCGGCGGCATCCGCACGCCGCCGGGAAACGGCTCACGATCCCTTCTGCCGGTCGGCGGCGGTCTTCAGGGCCTCGTAGTCCTCTTTCATCTTGGCGTTGGCGCCGATCAGCCCGGGCAGCACCGACTGCACCTCTTTCAGGTAGAGGCCGGCTTCGGCGTCGGGCAGCGAAATGCTCTCGCCGCCGTTCTTCTTCCACACCTCGACGGTGCGCTCGACGTCGGCGATGGCGAAGGCCGCGACCTTGTCCTGCGCCTTGAAGGCCTCCTCACGCACGATCGCCTCGAGCTCGCCGCCGAGCGATTTGAGGAACGGCCGGTTCGCCATCACCGGCACGATCAGGAACGCGCCCGGCAGCGCGGTGAGTCCCTTGGCCAGGTCGTAGTACTTGAACGCGGTGAACACGGTCGCGCTGGCGATCAGCCCGTCGATAGTGCGGTTCTGCATGGCCGACAGAACTTCGCCGAGCGGCATCGACACCGGCGCGGCGCCGAGCTTCTTGAACGGCTCGACTTGCAGCGGCGCCGCGCCGGGGACGCGGATCTTCTGGCCCTTGAAGTCGTCGACCTTGCGGATCGCCTTGTGCGAGAGAAGCATCAGCGGCCCGTGCGGCAGGACGGCGATCGGCTCCATGCCCTTGGAATTGCCGAACGTGGCGAGCCGCGCGCGCACCTCGGGATCGGCGAACACGCGCTGCGCATGCGCCATGTCCTGGAACAGGCCGGGCGCATCGAACACCTGGAAGCGCGGCTCGAAGCCGACCAGGAAGCCGCTCGCCGGGGCGGTCGCCTCGATGGTGCCGAGCGCGGTGCCCTCGACCGTCGCCGGAATCTGGCCAAGTTGATTGGCGGGATAGATCTCGACCTTGATGCGGCCGCCGGCGCGTGTCTCGACGCCGGCCTTGAACGCCTTCATCCATTCCTGGGTCGTGTCGTTCACCGTCGGCGACGACAGTTTCATCGTGAAGCTCTGCGCGGACGCGACCGCCGGCAGACCCGCCAGCAATGCCGTCGCCAGAGCGGCGGCGCGAACTCCCCTGCACTTCCCCGAGCTCATTCGTTCCCTCCCTGGCATCCGATGATCAATACTGGCCCTTTGGCTCGAGCCCGAACACGTGCTGGCCGTACATGGCACTGACCGAATCCCAGTTCAGGCTGATGTGCGAGCTCGCCGCGTGGATGTCGCGCCAGAAGCGCTGAACGGGATGCTGCAGTCCGAGCGCGCTGCCGCCGGCGGCGAGGAACACCGCGTCGACCGCGCCGACAAGGAGTCGCGTGCTGAACGAATGGGTGAGGCGGTTGCGCATGCGCATCGCGATGTCGACCGTGCCGCCGCGCTCGACGACCTCGGCCGTCTCGCGCAGGTCGCGGCGGATCATCAGCTCGGCTGCGTCGATCGACGCGGTCGCCTCGGCGACGCGCATCTGCACGGTCGCGAATTCCGCCATGCGGTTGTTGCCGCCGGCCACGGCGCCGCGCGTCGTCCGCCCGCTCACCTGGGCGATGAAGGCGGCGAGCGCGCCGCGCGCCATGCCGAGCGCCGGCGCGGTCAGGCAGTTCGGCACCACCGCGAGCATCGGCTGGCGGTAGAGCGGATTGGTGTTCACCGCCGTGCCCGGGCCCTTGCCGGTCAGCAGTGCGGCGAAGGTGACGGCGCGATACGGCGGCACCACCTTGGCGTCGACGACGATGGTCTTGCTGCCGGTGCCGGCGAGGCCCATCGGATCCCAGTCATCGTCGATCGCGAAGTCGCCGCGCGGCACCAGGAAGAAGCCGGGCTTCGGACCGTCCGCGAACGGAATGATGCCACCGAGGATGCCCCATTGCGCGTTGTCGCAGCCGCTGGCGAAGCTCCATCGCCCGCTCAGGCGATAGCCGCCGGCGTCGGGCACCGCCTTGCCGGTCGGCGCATAGGACACCGCCGCGATGGCGTCGCGGTTGTCGTCCCACACCTCGTGCTGGGCTTCGGCCGGATAGCAGGCGATCAGCCATTGATGCACGGCGCCGAGGCTGTAGACCCAGCCGGTCGATCCGTCGCCGGCGCCGACCGCCGCCACCGCCTCGACGAACACGTCGTAGCCGTATTCGAATCCGCCGAACGCGCGCGGCTGCATGATCCGGAACAGCTCGGCCGCGCGCATCATGTCGACCAGCTCGGCCGACACCTGCCGCGCCCGCTCGGTCTCGACCGCGCGCTCCCTGGCGATCCTGCCGATGTCCTCCGCCCGGCGGATGAGCTCGGGCACCGAGGGGACGATCGCAGTGTGATCGACGGCGACGACGGCCATGGGACCTCCCTGATATTTGTCGTCACTCTACCGCCGCTCCGGCCCATGGACAAGAAATAATTTTCATTTGCAAGTAATTCGTCCTGAATGAAACTTCCGAAACGCCATGCTGCGCCGCAGCGGCTGGAATACCTTATATCAACGGCATTGCTCTTGATCCGCGCCCAACGCTTCTGCTATTTTATTTGCATATGCAAATAGAGAGCGGAACGCCATGGCGGACCAGGACCCGATCGAGGCTGCGTTTCGGCGCGCGATGCGGCGGTTCGCGGCGACCGTCTCGGTGATCTCGACGCGGCATGATGGCCGGCCGCACGCGATGACCGCGACCGCGGTGACGTCGCTGAGCATGGCGCCGCCCTCCCTGCTCGCCTGCGTCAACAGCGGCTCGCGCTTCCACGGCGTGCTCGACATCGAGGAGCTGTTCTGCGTCAACATCCTCTACCGGGACCAGGCGGGGCTATCGCAGGCGTTCTCGCGATTCCTGTCCGCGGAGGATCACCAGCGATTCGGCTGGACCGACGTCGACGGCTTCAGCTACCTCGCCGACGCGCAGGCGGTGGTGTTCTGCCGCAAGGCGCAGCAGGTGCCGTTCGGCTCGCACACGATCTTCATCGGCACGGTTGTGGATGTCCTCACACGTGACGATGTCGCGCCGCTGATCTTCCAGGACGGACAATACGGCAGCTGCATTCCCCTGGCCCGATAGGTTCCTGCGCAAATCCAGCGACCGCGGTCCGACATCGCTTGATCCCGGACTCGGGCGCGAGTATCCAACGACATGGCCCGCAAGCTCGTTCTTCAGGACTTTCTGCCTTACCTGCTCAACCGCGCGGGATTGCGCATCGGTCTGCTGTTCTCGCGCGACATCGAGCCCCACGACGTCACCTTGCCGATGTGGCGCGTACTGATCGAGCTCTGGCACAACGGCGACCACCGCCTGGGCGAGCTCGCCGAGCGGACCAGCATCGATCTCTCGACCCTGTCGCGGCTCCTGGTGGCGATGCAGCGCAAGCAGCTGATCGTGCGCCGGCGCTCCGGGCTCGACGGCCGGGCGCTGAGCCTCACGTTGACCGAGCGCGGCCTCGAGCTGACCGAGAAGATCGCGCCCTACGCCCTGCACTACGAGGACGTGGCGATGCAGGGCCTGAGCGACGACGACGTCAAGCGGCTCAAACAGCTGCTCAAGAAGGTCTACGACAATCTCCAGGCCGCCGAGGCGGCCTCGGCGCCGCGCAAGCCGGAGCGCCGTCCGCGCACGGCAAAGCGCGCACCACGCCGCGTCAGCGTTGGCCGCCCGCGAGCTTCAGCCTGAACAGGCTCGCCGCATTGGTGCGGCCGATCTTGAGCCGGTCGCTTTCGCTGCCGCGCGCCACATCGAACCAGCCTCGTCGGCCGGAGATGGCCTGACCGTCCTCGCCCCGTGTACGATCGCGCGGAACCGTACGAGTGAGCGGCCCGTGAGACTCCTTGTCCTCAGCGATCTGCATCTCGAACACCGGCCGCTCTGGAATCTACCGGACGAGTTTCCGGATATCGACGTCGCCGTGTGTGCCGGCGACATTGACGAGTCGCCGGCGGCGAGCATCCGACGACTGGCCGCGCACCCTGCGCTCCTGAGAAAACCGATCATCTTTGTCGCGGGCAATCATGAATTCTACGGCGGTGTCTACGAGGACAGGATCGCCGAAGGCAAATCCGTAGCCGCAGAAACGGGCGTCCACTATCTCGTCGCGGATACCGTCGTCATCGACGGCGCGCGTTTCGTCGGCGCGACACTCTGGACGGACTATTCGCTCGACGGCAATCGTCCTCTCGCGCTCATGGCCGCGGAACGCGGCTTGAACGACCACCGCTTGATCAAGCGGCGCGCCTACCGAGCCGGCGACAAAGGCCGCTTCAAATGGCTACCCAAGGACGCGGCGTGGCATCACGCGCGCCATCGCGCCTATATCCAGGACGTCCTTGCGACGCCGCACGAGGGGCCGACCGTCGTCGTCACGCATCATGCGCCGTCGCCGAAGTCGATCGCTCGGCAATATATCGATGACCCGCTCAACCCCGCCTTCGCGAGCGATCTTGAGCAACTGATGCACGGGCCGGCGGCGCCGGAGCTCTGGGTGCACGGCCACATCCACGCGAGCAATGATTATATGGTCGGCGATACGAGAATCGTCGCCAACCCCAAAGGCTACGGGCCCGGGCCCGAATTTCCGCGGATCGAGAACGAGGCTTTCAAAAGCGATTTCGTTGTCGACCTGCAGCCGCGGCTGAAGATGGCGTGATGCGTCGCCCGGCACGCCGCGTCAGCGTTGGCCGCCCGCGAGCTTCAGCCTGAACAGGCTCGCCGCGTTGGTACGGCCGATCTTGAGTCGGTCGCTTTCGCTGATGCTCGCGGCGTCGAACCAGTCGGCGGCGTGATCGATGTTCTCGAACGGCCAGTCGGCCGAGAACAGGATGTGGTCGGCGCCGATCTCCAGGATCGCATCGATCAGCGTCTGGGTGCGGAAATTGCCCGAGGTGGTCAGCCAGAAATTGGCCTGGAAATAGTCCGCCAGCTTCTTCTTGGCCGGATAGCGCGGCGGCGCCTTCACCCAGGCATTGCGGTTGTCGACGCGCCACATGCTGTAGGGCAGCCCCTCGCCCATGTGGCCGAGGATGATCGTGAGGCGCGGATGCTGGTCGAACAGGCCCGACGCCATCAGCCGCAGCGCGTGCACCGCCGTCTCCTGCCCGAACGCCCAGGTGGGGCCAAGGAGCCACGGATGCCCCTCATAGATCTGCGCCATGCTGGGCAGCGGATTGCGCGGGTGCAGGTAGAACGGAACGTCGAGCTGCTCGACCTCGGCCCAGAACGGCCAGTACTGCTTCAGGTCGTAATAGATCGCGCTGTTCGGATCGCGCACCTGCGAGAAACCGTTGACCAGCGCGCCCTTGAAGCCGAGCTCCTTGACGCAGCGCGTGAGCTCGCGCGCGGCGAGCTCCGGGTCCTGCATCGGCAGTGCGGCGAAGCCCTGGAAGCGGTCCGGCCGCTTCGCGACCTGCTCGGCGAGATAGTCGTTCGCCCGCCGCGCCACCTCGCCGGCCTGTTTCGGGTCCGGAATCGCCTGCACCGCCGGCGCGTTGAGGGAGAGCAGCATCATCTCGATGCCGTGGGTGTCCATCAGCTTGAGGCGGCGATCCTGGATGTCGAGGATGCGCGAGCGCAGCTCCGCCCAGTGATCCTCCGGCACGAAACCGGCCGAATCCTGCAGCGTCTCTTCCGTCGCGAAATGCTCCTCGAGCGCGACCTTGCCGATCATGGCGCGTTTCCCTCGGCGGTTTCCGTGTCGTCCGGTCCTCGCCCAACGCCGGATCGCGGGACCGCTCCGGTCCTACTGTAATTTATTTTCAGATGCAAATAATTTTGGTGGCTGGCTTGGCCTTCCCGAGCACTAGAAGAACGTGCCGAGGAACACGGCCGCTTCGTCCGAGATGCCGGCGATCTTGTTCGTGGCCTGGCGATAGAACTTGAAATTGAGCTCGGTCGCAGGTTGGCCGTCGTCCCAGTCGGTGAACTGTCTGAGCTCGTTTCGCCCAAGCCTCCGCTTCGCAAGCGCCGTGCGCCTGATGGTGACGCTCACACGCGGCGTTTGCCGAGCGATGCCGCGTTTCTTTGCGACCGCTTCGGCGGAGGTGACGACGCCGCGCGCGACGAGGCCCTGCCCGCCCTCGTTCTCGCTCGCGAACACGAAAACGGTGTCGCCTTCCGCGATCTGCTTGCCGCCGTACATCGTCTTCTGCGCGGTGAATGCGAACCTTGTGGCGCGCGGGTCGCTAATCGCGGCCTTGATCACGAAGGCCATGGCGATCAATCACCTGGAGCTGCCCCGAAAGTCTTTTCATGGTCGTTCGCCAGAACCTTTATGTGATCACTGACGATGTCGACACAGACGCGCCGTACTCCGACTTTGTCATCGGGCAACATGGCGAATCCAATTTCGGCAGGCTCGACATACTCGAATGTGGCCGTCGCTTGAGGAGCCAGCAGCTCGAGGTCCGCCCATGGCTCTATCGTCAGCTTGATCGCCTTGTCTGACAGATTTTGAACGTAGAACTTCGGCATTCCATTCTCCTGCATCACGGTGCATGCGCCTTTTGAATATGCACGCGCCGGCGAAGGAAATCGCACGCGCGACATCAGCTCCGCGCAGCCATGATCCTGCCGCGACACTCGCCGAACCCGATCGGCGCAACGCCGTCACGGCGGGCCCGCGCCCGCATGATCAGCTCGTCGCCGTCCTCCAGGAATCGCCGCGTCTCGCCGGAGGCGAGCGTGAGCGGCTGGCGTCCGCCGAGCGTGATCTCGAGCAGGCTGCCGAGCCCCTCCGGCGTCGGCGTCGAGATGGTGCCGGAGCCGAACAGGTCGCCCGGCCGCAGGTTGCAGCCGCCGCAGGAGTGATGCGTCACCATCTGCGCGACGGTCCAATAGAGATGTCGCGTGTTGCTCAGCGCCAGCCGGTGCTCGGGCAGCCCTTTCGCCTTCATCGCCTCGGTCAGGAGCGTGACCTCGAGCTCGATGTCGTAGGCGCCGCTTGCCTGGTCGCGAGCATCCATCAGATAGTCGAGCGGCGCCGGATCGCCGTCGTGCCGCGGCGGCTGGGCGACGCGGAACGGCGCCAGCGCCTCCGATGTGACGATCCACGGCGAGACCGTGGTGGCGAAATTCTTCGCCAGGAACGGCCCGAGCGGCTGGTACTCCCAGGCCTGGATATCGCGCGCCGACCAGTCGTTGAGCAGGCAGAAGCCGACCACATGATCGGCCGCCTGCGCGACCGGGATCGGCGCGCCGTGCGCGTTGCCGGGGCCGATCCAGATGCCGAGCTCGAGCTCGTAGTCGAGATTGCGCGACGGCCCGAACGAGGGGACCGTTTCGGTGGCGGGCTTGCGCTGGCCGTTCGGCCGCTGCACCGGCGCGCCGGAGGCAATGATAGACGAGCTGCGGCTGTGATAGGCGACCGGCACGTATTTGTAGTTCGGCAGCAGCGGATTGTCCGGCCGGAACTGTTTTCCCGCGTTGGTCGCGTGATTGATGCCGGCGAAAAAGTCGGTGTAGTCGCCGACCGCCGCCGGCACATGCAGCGTGCAGGCGCTCGCATCGTGCAGCATCGTTTCGAGGATCTTGCGCTCGGCCGCGCCCTCGGCGAGCAGCGCCGAGAGCCGCGTGCGCAGCGCCGCACGCGCCGCCTTGGGCAGCGCCATGAAGCCGTTCAGCGTCGCGCCGCTCGCCGCTTCGGCGGCCGTCCCCGCGTCGCCCGCGAACAGGCCGGCGCCGTGCGCTGCGGCGAGATCAAGAATCTTGTCGCCGATCGCGACTCCGCCACGTGGCGCCCCGCTCGCGGCCGGCGTGAACAAGCCGAGCGGCAGGTTCTGGATCGGGAAGTCGGCGTGACCGTTCGCCGAGGTCACCCAGCTGCGAAGTTTTGGTTCATGCGTGGCGTCGAGTTGGGCGCTGGTCGACATTCGGTCTCCTCACCGTTCCTTGTGTCGGTGATGAAGAGCCACGCCTTCGATAGATGTGTCAACCGGCTGCGGTACGGCTCACCGCGGCTGATGGCGCCCGGGCGACCAGCCATGCTTGACGAGGTGCTGGTTGCCGACCAGCATCGGCTCGTCCTCCAGCGGCGTCGCCATGGTCGCGTTCCAGCGGTTGACGAAGCCGGTCGCGGCGATCGCCGCGACGATCTCGACGATCTGCTCCTCGGACCAATGCCGGCGCAGCGCCGCGAACATCTCGTCTGTCACTGCGTTCGGCACGCTCGCGGCGGCGACGGCGAGCTCGAGCGCGGCGCGCTCTGCGTCGGTGAAATGTGGGCTCTCCCGGAAGTTCGCGACGCCGTCGAGCTTCGCTTCACTGACGCCGAAATGCAGCGCCCCGCTCGCGGTGTGCGCCATGCTGTAGGCATCGCCCGCCGTGAGGCTCGCGACATGCGCGATCAGGCGCTTGAGGCCGCGGTCGACCTTGGCGTCGGCCCCCCAGATCGCCGCCTGCAGCCCGACGAAGGCGCGCACCAGCTGCGGCTGGCGCTGCATGGTGAGGACGCTGTTCGGCACGAAACCCAGTGACTTGAGGAACGACGCGAACTGGTCGGCCAGCTCCGGCGAATGGTCCGGCGGCAGCGGATCGAGGCGGCTCACCGCGTCACCGCACGTTCTGGAGGAGAAGCAGCAGGCCGCCAACCACCGCGACGTTGGCGACCATGCCGTTCTGCATGCCGATGCGAATCGGCGGAACGTCGACCTCCCAGAACCGCAGCAGGAGGAGCGACGCGACGACCGTGAACACGATCAGCAGAATGACTCCGATCGCGGGATGCCAGTTGAGCAGGATCATCGCGCAGGCGACGAACTCCATGGTCTGGCCGATCCAGAACGTCGCCTTGGGAAACGGTGCCTTGAACTTGGTCAGCCGCGCGATGTGATCCTCGACGTGAAATTTCTGCAGATTGCGGATGCCGATGATCAGGAACAGCGCGACGATCAGCAGACGGCCGGCGGTGTCGAGCAGCGATGCGTCGTTCGGATAAAGTCCGTGCATGGTTTGCTCTCCTTGAAGTTAGCGGAACATCGTGTTCGGCAGGAACAGCGCGAGCTGCGGAAACAGCAGCAGCAGCACGATCAGCAGGCCCATCGCGTACCAGAACGGCCAGATGCCGCGGAAGATCGTGTACATCGGCACGTCCGGCACGATGCCCTTGACGATGAACACGTTGAGGCCGACCGGGGGACTCAGGATTCCCATCTGGATGATCAGCACCGCGATGACGCCGAACCAGATCATGTCGACGCCGTGCGCTTTGAGAACCGGCATCACCACCGGCAGCGTCAGGATCAGCATGGAGATGTCCTCCATGAAGGTGCCGAGCAGCAGGTAGGTGACGATGATGACGACAAGCAGCCCGGTGGTGCCGATGTCGAACGAGAGCAGGAACTTGACCACGATCTCCGGCAGCTGCGACAGCGTCATGAACGGGATGAACACATAGGCGCCCATCAAGATCAGGAAAATAGTGGCGCTGGTGCGCATGGTCTGCAGCACGATCGCCTTGAGGACCTTCGCGTTGAGCTTGCGGCGCGCCAGCGCGACCAGAAGCGTAAAGCAGGCGCCGAAGCCCGACGCCTCGATCGGCGTGAACAGGCCGACATACATGCCGCCGATGGTGACGATGATGACCACGATGATGGCGACCGACTGGCGGAGCGTCGCCATGCGCTCGGCAAACGTCGCGCGCGGCCCGGGCGGGCCGGCCTCCTTGCGCCGCGCGGTGACGATCTGGATGGTGATCAGGAACAGCAGCGTGAGGATGAGTCCCGGAATGACGCCGGCGAGGAACAGCCGGCCGATCGCCTGCTCGGTGAGAAGGCCGTAGATCACGAGCCCGGCGCTCGGCGGAAAGATGAACCCCATGGTGCCGCCGGAGGCGACGGTGCCGGTCGCCAGCGCGTCGTCATACTTGAAGCGCTTCATCTCCGGCAGCGCGACCCGGCCCATGGTGACTGCCGACGCAGCCGCCGAGCCGCACAGCGAGGCGAAGAACGCGCAGGCGACGATGGTCGCCGAGGCGAGCCCGCCGCGCACGTGGCCGATCCAGGCGTAGGCGGCATTGTAGAGGTCACGCCCCATGCCTGACGCGCCGGCGATGTTGCCCATCAGCACGAACATCGGGATGACGGTGAGCTGGTAGAAGCTGGCAATGGCAAATGTCTCGGAGCTGAGCGACGGCAGCGCGCCCGACCAGCCACGGATCGCCGCGGTACCGAGGAAGCCGGTCACCAGCATCGACAGGCCGACCGGCATGCGCAGAATGAACAGCGCGAACAGCGCAACGAGCCCGGCGAGACCGATCTCTATGTCGGTCATTCCGGACTCCCCATCGCACGGCTTTCGTCGACGAGGAGCGGCACCTGCCGGCGCACGGCGAGCACGCCGGCCTCGACGAACAGCACCAAAGCGTAGAGGCCGACGCCGATCGACAGGGCCTTGTAGACCGGCTCGAACGGAATGTTCAGGAGCTGCGTGCTCTCGCCGAGCCGCCCGGCGGTCTGCCCGGTGACGAACAGCCGCCACGACCACACCGCGGTCACGCCGGCGGCAAGGAGCTTGATCAGCACGCCGGAGATCCACTCGAAGGTCGGACCGACCAGCGTCGTCACCATGTCCGCGGTGACGTGCGCGCCGGTGCGCCCGCCATAGCCGATGGCGCAGGAGACGACGAGCACGAGGAGCACGATCGACAGATCGAGCGCGCCGGATAACGGCGCATTGAAGACGTAGCGGCCGGTCACGTCGACGATGATGACGATCATCAGCGCGGCGAGCACCGCCCCGCCGCAATAGAGCGCGACGGCGCGCACCACTTTGTCGACCAGCGTCAGCATCGCGGCCGCCGCACCGCGACGCTATTTGTTGATCGCGGCGTAGACGGCGCGAGCGTCGGCCATGCCGTCCTTCTCGAGGTCGCCGAGCGTCTTCTGCACCACTGGCTGCGCCGCGTCGAACATCGCCTTGCGCACGTCGGGCGGAAGCTGGATCACCTCGACCTTGCCGCCGGCGCGCGCCGCCTGGAACGACTCCTCAGCCCAGTCGTCGAAGATCTTTGCCGCCTTGAGGCTCATGGCCTTGCCGGTGTGCTTGTCGAACACCGCCTTCTGCGAGGCGCTCAGGCCCGCATAGCTCTCCTTGTTCATGATACCGCCGCACGGGTTGAACAGGCCCGACACGCCGACGCTGGTGAACTTCGCCACCTCGGCCAGCCGGAACGGCGGCATCAGCGAGGTCGACGGCAGCGCCACCATGTCGACCACGCCGGTCGAGAGCGCGTTGAACATGTCATTCAAGTCCATCGGCACCGGCGAGGCGCCCCACGCGGCGACGATCGGCGCGAATGCCGCGCCGGGCGTGAATACCTTTGCGCCCTTGAGGTCGGCCATGGCGCGGACCGGCTTGTCGCGCGAGGTCAGCACCGCCTGCGACACCGTATAGGTGAATACGTTCTTCACCTCTTTGTAGTCGCTCGCCAGCATCCCTTCGGGCAGCGACCACAGCCGCGTGGTGGCGTCGACCGCGCTGGTCGCGCTGCCGGGCAGCACGATCAGCATGGTCTTGGCGAACACCTTGGCGTGGAACGGGTGGCAGATGTCGGCGATGTCGGCCACGCCCTCGACCGCGCGCTTGTATTGCTGGAACGGGCCGGCGCCGAGCGTGCCGCCGGGATAGACCTTCAAGGTCAGGTCGCCGTTGCTCTCGGCGGCGAGATCCTTGCCGAGCTGCTCGTAGAGCCCGACGATCTTGTGGGTCGGCGGCAGATAGGTCGCGACCTTGAGCTCTTTTGCGGCGAGTGCGTGCGGCAGGCCGACGCTTGCGAGCAGCGCGATCGCTAACGGCAAATGCATGCGAGCCGCGGCTCTTCCGCGGCGTTGAGCGTGAGACGCCATGGTCTCCTCCCCTGTTCGCTTTGTCTCGGGCGCGTTGATGCGCGCCTTCTAAAACGTCGATCCTCAGGCAACCTTGCCGGTCGACTGCCCGGACTTCGACTTGGCCCAGTAGTCGGCCGCGGCTTTGGTCGTCTTGAGCGTCTGCATGTCCTCGTAGCCGGGCGCCATCGACGCCGAGGTGCCGGCCATGACCTCGTGATGCTCGATGTTGAGGAGGCGCAGCCAGCTCTGCTGGCCGAGCGTGAGCCCGATCATGCAGCCGAGCTCGACCAGCTCCGGCTCGGTGAAGTTCCTGTGCATACGGTCCCAGAACGCATCGTCGGTGTTGAGGTGCCAGGTGATCGCCTCGGCATAGGCGAGCGCCGCCTTCTGGCGCTCGTTGAAGCTGGTCGACTTCTCGAAGTTGAGCAGGTCCATCACGTGATCTTCGATCAGCGCGCCGCTGGTGGTCGCCTTCACCGAGCGCTGGTTGCCGCAATACTCGCACTGCACCGAGCGCGACACGTAGAGACGGCACAGCTCCTTGATCGCGTGGTCGAGCACGCCGTTGCGGAACAGGTTGTTCCACGAGTCGGCGAAGAACCAGAATGCCGCCGGCACATGCGCGCGCACCGCCGAGCTTTCCGGCCGCGGCGTGCCCTCGCGCTGGCAGCGCTCCATCTCGGCGCGCATCTTCGCGTCCATCTTCTCGAGCGGGACATAGCTGATCCGTTGCTTGGCCATGATGTCCTTCCTTATTCCGCAGCCTGGATATTGAGCGGGGGGCGCCGGCCGGCGTCCTGCGCCTTGGCGTAGTCGGCGGTCGCCTTGTACTCGGTCGCCCCGTCGCACGTGGTCGCGATGTCGCAGACCTTGCGCGCGAACGCTGCGAGCGGCCCGGCGCCGGTGAACTCCGCGCGCTTCATGGTGAGCGACAGGAGCGTCTGCAGCGGCGTGCCGTTGAAGTTCTCGAACATGAACAGCCGGCTGCCCCAGTCGGTCAGGTAGAGATCGCGGATCACGCGCGCGATCTTGATCCGGTCATAGGCCTCGCCGGTCGCGCCCTTGTTCAGCTTCTCGAACCACGGGCGCATCGCCGGGTTCTGCCATTGCTGCTCGGTCGGGAACATGATCGCGCTGCGGCCGCACAGGTCGATCAGCTCGTCGACGATGCCGCCGAAGTTCTGCAGGAAGTAGACGCGGCCCCAGTTGAACAGCTGGATGTCCGGCTTGTAGAGCCCGCCCGGCGTGTAGAAGCCCTGGTCCTCGGCGGCGAGCACGTGCGCGTAGGTGGTCTGCTGGAAGCCGATGATCTTCGCGAGCCGCGCCTGCACGGCGTCGATCTTGGCGGTGCCGAGGTGCTCGCACATCAGGATGGCGAGGCCGGCGAGGAGCTCCGCGCGCACCGCCTGGCGCACCAGCGCATAATAATGTCCCCAGTCGAACACCCGCTGCGGGTAGAGCCGGGCGTGATCCGGGTTGCCGATGTGGAACACGTATTTCCACGGGATCAGCACGTTGTCGAACAGCACCGTCGCGTCGAGCTCGTCGCCCTGCGACGACAGCGGGTGCTCGATCGCGTCGGTCTCGACCAGGCTCTCGCGGCAGACAATGGTGATGCCGGGCAGATTGGCCGGGCACACGCCATAGATGATCTGGTCGCCCTTGGCGCCGGGGCGGAAGAACACGCCGAGATGCAGGAAGTCGCCGAACGCGGACGCCGTGCCGATCGCCTTGACCCCGTTGACCAGGATGCCCTCGTCGCTGGTCGAGATCACGCGCAGCGCCGGCGAATTGGCGTGCGCATTGGGATCGGAGCGGTCGGCTTGCGGATCGACGAAATGCGGCGCGACGACGAGGTCGTTCTCCATCGCATGGCGCCAGAAGTTGCGGATGTTGTTCGCGAGCCCGCGGCCGTCGGCTCCGATCGCCGCCTTCTCCCAGGGCTCGGGATCGTCAATGTAGGTGACCAGCATGTAGTTCTGCGAGTCGGGCGTGCGCGGGCACGAGGCCGCAACGAAATGCCGCATGATGAATTCGAGGTACTTGCGCTTGCGAACGAGCTGCGCCTTGTCGCGGTGCTGGAACCACATCATCGAGCGCCGCACGCCGTCATCGTCGATGAAGGTGAGGATGTCCTGCAGGTCCTCGCGGCGGTGCAGGTCGAAGAACTCGGCGGTGCGCTGCGCGTAGTCGCGCGTCAGCGGATGCGTCGCGACATTGTCGATCTGCTCGTTGCCGACCCAGACCTTGCGTCCGTCGTTGAGCGCATCGAGGTATTGCCTGCCCGTCCGCAGCATCGCGTTCGCCTCCTTGGGTTCGGGTTGTTCTTGTTGTTGGGTTGATCCCGACTGCTGCCGCTAGCCTACGCGCCGGCGCGGCCCTATACTATTCAGCCATGGATATGACCACTATTCCCCGTGGTTATGGAGGCGAGCTCGACCTGCACCATTTGCGGGTGTTCGACGTGCTCATCCGCGAGCACAGCCTGACGCGCGCCGCGCGCGTGCTCAACGTGACGCAGCCCGCGCTCAGCAAGACGCTCGCCCGCCTGCGCAGCTATTTCGCCGATCCGCTGTTCGTGCGCGTCGCGCTGCGCATGGAGCCGACGCCGAAGGCGCTCGAGCTCGAGGCGCCGGTGCGCGCCATTCTCGAGCGCATGCGCAGCCTGCGCAGCGACCACGTCGCGTTCGATCCGCGCTCGTCGCAGCGCACCTTCAACTTCTGCGTCGTCGACGCCGGCGTGATCAAGCTGCTGCCGCCGCTGGTGAAGCTCATTCTCGACGAGGCGCCGCAGGTGCGGCTGCGGGTGATGCAGCTCGACGCCCAGCATCTCGAGTCATGGCTCGACTCCGGCACCGTCGACTTCGCCATGGGCTCGTTCCCCCACCTGGTGAAGGGCATCCGCCGTCAGCCGCTGTGGGTGGAGAAATACGTCAGTGTCGTGCGCAAGGGCCATCCGCGCCTCAAGTCCGAGGCGTCGCTGCGCGCCTTCGCCGCGGAGAAGCACATCCTGGTGTCGACGCTCGGCACCGGCCACGCGCATCTGCTCGCCGAGCGCGCGGTCGAGGCGGCGGTGCCGGCGGAGAACATCATCTGCCGCGTGCCGATCTTTCTCGCCGCGGCGATCATCGCCAAGCATACGGATGCGGTCGCAACGCTGCCCGTCTCGATCGCTACCGTGCTCGCCGAGGACATCGACCTCGACATTTTGACGCCGCCGATCAAGCTGCCGAGGATCGAGATCTATCAGTACTGGCACGAGCGGTTTCACCGCGACCCGGGCAACCAGTGGATCCGCAAGGTTTTTACGCGGCTGTTCCGCAGCACGCAGTGAGACCGGTCACCTGCTCCCCTCGCGCCGCGCACCGCGTTTTCGAGGTACGTAGTAACCCTAGGTCATCTCGCGCCGATGATGCGGCTCGTTGCATCACGCGAAATATGACGACGCCGCCATAATTACATCCACGTTGTGTGTGAACAAAGGCAGGGGGCGATCCATCTCGTTACAATTCTGCGATCGGGCTGGCTCCCCTGTGGGGGACTTCGCGCCCGCGAGGCGGGCGCTCCGTTCCGGGATCACATTCAGTGCCGCGTCCGCATGACGGTGAAGCGTCAGGCGTTTTCGCACTCGTACCGGCGTCCGCAGTCAGTAGCGTAGGAGCAGTCGATGAGTAATTCTCCGGAGCGTCCCAGCGGCCTCGACCCGTACGCGCCGAAATGGACCAGGGATCAAGACGCGCTTCGACCCGTGATGCCGTCGCGCGAGGACAACGGCTTCGGCGACAGCGAGCCGCCGATTGCCTTCCGCAGGGCGCCAACTCCGACGCCGCTGATCGCGCCGGCACCGCAGCCGCCGTCCGAGTCGCGCAGATCGTTCATCTCGGTGCGTGACGTCGCACTTCTCTCGGTCGTCAGCATCGTGTCCGCAGTGGCGGTCATCGTGTTCTACAAGCTGGTCAATGACGGCCCCTCGACGAGTACCGCACCGAGGCTTGCCGCCAGCGCGACGCGGTCGATCCCGGAGGCGCCCGCCCCGCAGGCGCCTGCTGCGCCACCGGACGAAACATCGGCAATGGCAACCACGACTGTGGCCGCCGCTCCTTTGGCCGTACCGCCCGCGGCGCCCGCACCCGTTGTGGCAGCGCCGCCTGCGCAGACCGCCCCCGCCGCGCCGCCGACCACGATCAACACCGTCCTCGCGACGGCGCCGTCCGGTCCTCCCGTCAGGGGCGTGACCGACAGCGAGATCCGGTTCGGCATCGCGGCGCCGTTCAGCGGCGCGGCCAAGGAGCTCGGGCGGCAGATGAAGCTCGGCATCGATGCCGCGTTCGGCGCGGTCAATGCCGCCGGCGGAGTCCACGGCCGCCAGCTTCGCCTCGTGGCGGTGGACGATGGCTACGAGCCGACCCGAACCGTCGAGGCGATGAAGCAGCTCGTCGACAAGGACGCCGTGTTCGGCGTCGTCGGCAATGTCGGGACGCCGACCGCGATCGTCGCGCTGCCGTACGCGCTGCAACAGAGGATGCTGTTCTTCGGGGCCTTTACCGGCGCCGGACTGCTCCGGCGCGAGCCGCCCGATCGCTACGTCTTCAATTATCGGGCGAGCTATGCGGAGGAGACGGACGCTGTCGTCCAGTACCTGGTGAAGATCCGCCGGCTGCGGCCGGAGCAGATTGCGGTGTTCGCGCAACAGGACGGCTATGGGGACTCGGGTTTCCAGGGAGTCGTCAAGGCCGTCCGGGCCTTGCGTGGCGACCCCAACAAGATCCTGCGCCTCAACTACAAGCGCAACACCGTGGATGTCGACGAGGCGGTCAACCAGCTGCGCGCCTACAAGGCGGCGCCGATCAGGGCGATCGTCATGGTGCCGACCTATCGCGCCGCCGCGAAATTCATCGAGAAGACGCGCGATCTGTTCCCCGGCCTGATCTACACCAACGTCTCGTTCGTCGGCAGCACCGCGCTCGCCGAGGAGCTGATGCTGCTGGGTCCGCGCTACGCCGAGGGCGTGATCGTCACGCAGACGGTGCCGGCGATCGAGGGCTATTCGTCGCTTGTCCTCGAATACAAGAACGCGCTCGCCAGGCAGTTTCCCGGCGAGAAGCCCGACTACGTGTCGCTCGAGGGCTACGTGACGGGCAACCTGCTGGCGGAAGGCTTGCGACGCACGGGAGCGCAGCTCGACACCGAGAAGCTGGTGGACGCGCTGGAGACCTTGCGTGATTACGATCCTGGTCTAGGAACCCCGCTGACGTTCGGCCGGACCGAGCACCAGGCCTCCCACAAGGTCTGGGGCACGCAGCTCGACGCACGGGGTGTGTACCAGCCCTTCGATCTGCAGTAGCGCAGCGGGGTTCAGCCTCCCATCCGCTCCATCGCGCGGCGCACCCGCGCGATGGAGGCCTTGCGTTTGCGCTCGCTCGCGACGTTGACGTGACAGAGCGCGAGGTAGTCGACCGGCGGGCGCCGCGTGCAGAACCAGCGCAGGTAGCGCGTGATGATCTTGCGCGGCGGATCGCCCATGCCGATCGCCATCAGGCGCGGACAGCCGTAGGTCGCGACGAGCTGCCCTCGGGGACCAGCTGATCGGAGATTGCAGATTCCTCAGGGAGGCCCGCCTTTCGCCACCACGCATGGTGGCGAGCGCACTTTTGATCCAAGGCAGACGAAGCAGTCGCACCGGGTGAAGCCGGGACTATGAGATTGCTACCACCTACGAGTGAGAAATAGTGATCTCCTTGAGTATAAGGAGGCTGACGCACCAGCTGCTGAATCTCGCTTCGGCTGATCCCGATGTCACGGAGCATCCGATCGTCCAACTTGGAGAGTTCCCTGGCGGCGCGCCGAGCCTCCAACTCACCGCGGAGGGCCGATATCACTCTCCTCAGCAGCGCAAATATGCCTTTGGTCCAACGGAGCCGTAACCTGGCATCCTCGCGTGCGCTGATGCCGTGAATTTCATAGAGCGACGACTGCGAATGCATTTCCATGGAAGAGCTTCTCCTGTGTTTTCGGGAAGGATGTGATGAATTGCGCCGCGCACCGAGCGAGCGCAGCCACGGCAGAAGCGATATCCTGCCGGACCGATCCCCCTTGGCGTTGATCGCGTTGTGCTAACCTGACTTTGCGCTGCCGACCTGTGAGACAGCGCGAGAAGACGGGTGGATGCTTACGTCGGTCGGCAACGGAATCGCAGAGCGAAAGACATTGTCGGGATCGTAGCGATGCTTGGCTTTGACAAGCCGCCCGGTGTTGTCGCCGTAGCTGTTCACGGCACGCTCCACATCGTCGCTAGCGAGCAAGTTCGGATACCCGCCGGGAAGCGCCATCGTGCCGAACGCCCGGCGGGCGTCGCGAGCCCAGTGGCGATGTCGACGCGCCTCGAATTCGTCACCCCGATCCCGAAAGGTGGCGAGGATCTCGATCAGCACATGATCGCGGCGAAGCCCGAACGCCGTGGACTCCAACGGCACGCGGGAAGCGGCGCCTTTGAACTCATGGGTGAGGATTGCGCAACCGGGAGACACAGCTCCCTCCATGGCCTCGATGAGGGCGTCCACGCCACCGGCGGCGAGGCCGGGAAGCCAGCATGTCTCCATGAAAGTCCGCTGCCCGTTGACGATGTAGGCGTCGAACGCGCTCAGCGAGTTCTTGTAGGATGTCGTTTGCACGGAGGCCGCGAGAAGTGTCCCAAGCTTCAGAAACGGCGCGGCCTGCGCTTCACCTTTCTCCGGGGGGCCGCACCAGGTTGGCACGGCAAAGACGACGGGTGCGCCGTCCGGGCCGCCGATGACCCCGACCTGGACCGTCAGACTCTCAGGCGCGGATGCCGCTATATCGGCGCATCCTCCAAGGACTCCCTTGGCTTCAGCGAACGGGTAGACGAGCATCCCAGAGTGCACGGTGGGCAAATGGTGCAGCTGAACGCGCATGTCCGTCACCACGCCAAAATTTCCGCCGCCGCCGCGCAACGCCCAAAACAGCTCCTCTTCGCTGCCCGGCTTGGCCGTAACGATGCGCCCGTCCGCAAGAACCACCTCTGCGGCGAGTATGTTGTCGAGGGCCAGGCCGAAGCGCCCGATCAACGGTCCGTACCCGCCACCGAGTGTGAGTCCCGCCATGCCCACAGCGCCAACCGAGCCCGTCACAGCCGCCATCTCGAGCGGATCGGTTGCGTTGAGAACGTCGGACGCGCGGGCGCCTCCCGCAACTCTTGCTGTGCAATTCTCGAGACAGGCATCCACACGGTTCATCCCGCGCAGGTCGATGACGAGCCCCTCGCAGAGGGCGCGACCAGCCCAGTCGTGGCCTCCGCCACGGACCGACAACGGAAGATTGCACTCCCTTGCCGCTCGAATTGCCATTTGGACGTCTTGCGGAGTGAGGCAATGCGCGACCGCACGCGGCACGGGCCCGGTCGATTTTGCCCAGATCGCCGTTGCCGCGACGTAGCCACCATCGCCAGGAAACGATAAGCGGCCCGGCAGTTGCAGTCCCAAGCGGTGCAATGCTTTTCCAATCACATCCGTCATGCCGTTGCCTCTCCTCGACTTCTGCGAAGGCAATCGCCGTCGACCGAAATCTGGGGAGGCCGCAGGGACGTCTCGTGAAGATTCCTGCTCTGCGGCACACGCTCAACTACTTGTGACCCGCACATGCTGAGACAGCATTCAGGCGCCGGTCGCTGTGCAGGAGAAGAGGTCGGCGAGCAGCCTAGGCCATCGGCCGAGGTGTGATGAATGGTGAGATGTGTTGCCGTTGGCGACCAGTCGACGACCGCCTGAAGTCATCGCGCAGCGACATCGTCGATGAACCTTCCAAGAAGCTCGTCAAAAATGTCCGGCGCTTCCCAGAACGGCGCGTGCCTCAGTCCCGGAAAGCGATGGCATCGCCCTTCCCAGAGATTCGCATATTTCGGAACCTCGAGATAATCGAGGTTGATAAACGGATCTTCGGAACCATTCACGACAGCCAACGGAACCGAACAATTTTCGACGAGCCAGCGCTGATCTTTCCCGACGCCCGAACGTGCGGCTTCAAAAATCGTCTTTCGTGCGAGGCCGTCCGCGCGCACAATTGCGCGTCGAAACGCGACCGGTATCGGCGGGCCGAAGATTGCCTCACCGAACGCATCGATTTCAGATGGACCAAGATGCTGCTGTCCGGCCAGCCTCATGTGGGGCGTTGGGATGAAACCTTCGGCCATGTTGTGCCGGCTTACCGGCGGAGCCCCACTGATGACCAAACCTTTGACGCCGGAAAATTGCGATGCCATTTCCAGCGCGATGTGACCACCGAGCGACCAGCCGACCACTACGACTTCCTTAAGTCCGAGCAGATCGAGGACTTCGATCGCCGCATCTGCCAGGCCAGGACGTGTATACGTGCGGGATGCGCTCAGGGCGTCGCTGGAATCCCCGTGACCAGGCAGATCGAAGGCAACAAGGCGATACTTCCCGGAGAGAGCGCCGCCAAGCTGCTTGCGAAAGACCTCGCGCGAGAGCGAATTTCCATGGATCAGCAGAACCGGCAGGTCGCCGCGTCCAGCTTCCTCCGCCACGATCGAACCGTGTGAGGTGGATAATTGATGTAGATCGGTCATTTCTTTGGCGGCTCGGGACTTGCTTCAAAACAAAAATGGAGATGTCGTGATTGAATGGGGCGCAGTTTTTCAGAATGGCGCGGGGCCGAGGACGATAACACCGAACCTCTCGGCCAACGCCGGAACGTCGATCAAGACGCCGCCGCCAGCGATGATGCGCAAGGCTTCTTCAACACCGCCGGGGTAGGCAATCCCCGCGATCCGCAGCCGTGAGCTCGAGCGGTTGCCCCAGGCGTGAGGAATGTTCCTCGGAAGAGTCACCATCGTCCCGGCTTCCGCATCGAATATCTTATCGCCGATCGCAAAGCGCCCCGTCCCTTCCAACACAAAAAGGTGTTCGTCCTCATTCTGATGTACATGCAGCGGCGTGCCATCGCCCGGCTCCGAGACGATCTCAACGAGTGAGTATGCGCCGTTTGTATCGGCCGCCGGCACGCGTATCAGGCAACGTTCGCCAGCCCGCGTTTGCAACCAATTGGCCTGCTCATTGCGATCCGGAAGAGAACTTGAAGATTTCGAACGACTCATTTTCGCTGTCCACTTTCTCACGTCGCCCCCAAGCGTCGTCGGACCGCGATATAGGCTGCCACGACTACGGGTCTTGAAGATTCTTGCCTTGTGGATCGCCATCCAGCGACTGACGAGATTGTTGCTCCAGGAACGCCGCGACCCATTCGACAACGGCTGCGCCGAACGCCATCGTCACGCGCGGCAATCCCGGAGCGTCTGCTCACGCGGTGGGCGTTACATCGCTTCACGGCGCACATCCAAAGCGACGCGCCGGTGCGATCAGCCGGTGTATCGCGCAGCAAGTTTCCGCAAGTTGGAGGCAGCTGGTCTGAGATGCTCGCGCATTCTCGCAAGGATTGCCTGTTTCTCCACATCCTGCTCGCCGACCGCCGCGATGATCTTGCCAAAGCCGTCGAGTCGATTGCGATTGATCCACTGGCGAAGCGTCGCTTCCTTGCTCCAACTTGCCTCGTTCATCATGTTGGCGAGGGCCGTACGCGGGAACTGTTCCAGGGTGTCGGGCAACGGCACCGTCGCGCAAAGCTGGTTCTTGACTCCATCATCGCCATAGCGAGCCTCCACATAAGCAACGAGGGAGGCGCTGAACGCCGGTTGAGGCGCGCGGACGAGCTGCAAAACAATCCTGTCGTCCTGGAAGATAGGCACCGGCGGTCGTCGTTCGACCGCCGATGCGGTGCAGTCGATATACAGCGCGCCAGGTGCGATCGGGACGTGCCCCGTCTCAAGATACAGGCCATCCCGCTCGATCGCCGTGATACGCCCCTTGCGAACGACGTCGCGAATCTCGCGCAAGACAGCCACTTCACCGACCGAAATGGTCGCATAGTGCATCATGCCCGGTCGCACGTCTGGATCGATGCGGAGGACGATCCCGCCGACCTCGAGCCGGGCAAACAGATCGTCCACGGACGTCGCCTTGGCAAAGGCCTCCATCTGCGCCGCCAGGCCGCCGATGCCTTCTGCAAAGAACTCCGCACCGGGCTGTGTGTGACGTCGATTCAAAAGCCAGGAATCGCGCGGCACAACCCAAGTGACATTCTCTGCGGGCACGCCGCAACCAAGCAGCCAGACACCGACATCCATCGCGGTTTTGCCGGCCCCGACGATCACATAGCGTTTAGGCGGCGCCATCTTTGTGAGCGCCATGTAGGGCAGCGCATTCGGCGCCACCAGATCGACTCCGGATCCGACCTTGTATCGCGGGGTGTGGGTGGATGGCACGGACGTGCCGTAGTAGGTGGCGTCCACCGTCTTCTTGCGCACCGCCACGCGCGTTTCAATGCCGGACAGCACCGATACGAAGCGGCCCTCCCCGACATAATTCGTCATCGGAAAATAGGCCACACGTCCGCTGGGCAGCAGCTTTTGCCGCATCACGGCGTCGAAATAGCCACTGATCTCCGGCCCGGATGCGAGCTCGTAAAGTCCAGCGTTCAAGCCGACGCTGTCCTTCTGTCCGCTCCCGAGCGGCATCGAGCTGACGCCATAGAAGGCGGAAGGCTGGTGCAGCGTGACGAACGAATAGGCGTCGTTCCAGTGTCCACCTGGCTTTCCGTGCCGATCGACGATGGTGATGTGTGCATCCGTTTCCGCCAATAACGTATCGGCAAAGGCGAGCCCCACCGCACCGCTACCGACGACGAGATAGTCCGTACAAATGTCCGTCATCGCATCGTTCGTTCAATCATTTCGGCCTGGGGGCGGACCACGATCAGCATTACTGCCGCGCGCGAGCGGCAGTCTGGCGTTGTTCTTCCATTCCGGACCTCAAATAGTGAGCAACAGGCGCTTCGGCATGCGGCGACAAAGCTGCCTCTTGCTTCTGCCCGCGCAATAACTAACTGCGTCGGATTACCCTCGCGGTGGCAAACCTGCGATTGCTATCTTAGCGAGTGCGCAAGAGCAGGTCAGTAACCCGCCTCGCTGTCGCGGCTTCAACCTAGGCCGCCAGTTGCCGGCTTGAAGATTCCTCTGTTCGGCTCACGATCGATTTGGGCAGGATCTGAGTCGGAGAAACGCCATGGACGCGCCGCACCCAGCGTGTCAGGTGGCTCTGGTCCGAGAAGCCGGTTTTTGCGGCAATCTCGGCAAGGCCAAGGCGCCCGTCTCGAACCATCTCGACCGCCCGTTTCAATCGAAGATGAATGACGTATTGATACGGGCTGATGCCGACGGATCGAGCAAAAGCGCGCGAGAAGTGGTATTGACTGAGGCCTGCCAATCTGGCGAGCGTCGCAACGTCTAACGGCTCATTCAGATGCTCAAGAATGAAATCCCTGAGACGATCGAGCATGCCGTTGCCCAACATCCGGCCTGCCTGCGGCTCGATCCCCGCCGCATGAAACGTCGCCAAGTTGTCGATGAAACGGCCCGCGGTCTCGTTCACTGCTTGCTCCATTTTCACTGAACAGTGTGTACACTGTAAATAGATATCAACTAACAGCATGTCAATCGAAAAACGGAAGCCGGCCCGAAAGTACCAACTCAAGGCGCGGGCCGAGAGCGAGCGGGAAACGCGGGCGCGAATCGTCCAGGCGACGATGGAACTCCACCAGGAGGTGGGGCCGGCGAAGACGACAGTCGCCGAAATAGCGAGGCGAGCAGGCGTCACGCGTCTTACGGTCTACAACCACTTTTCCGACGAAAGTGCTCTCTTCAGCGCTTGCCAGGCCGATTGGCTCCAACTGCACCCGCTTCCGGATTTCTCCGCAGTTCTGGCCCTGCCTGATCCGAAGGAGCGCGTGCGGACGGTGCTACGTGGCGTTTACGCTTGGTACCGCAAGACCGCGCCGATGGCCGAGAACATCCAGCGCGATCGCGGAGCCATTCCCGCGCTCAACGCCCTGATGGAGCGGACCACGGATGCGCGACTCAATCAGCTGAGCGACGCTTTGGCCGCGGGGTTTGACAGGGGTGGACGCGGCGCAAATCGCACACTCATCCGGCTGGCAGTCGACTTCTGGACTTGGCGCCGCCTGAGCGCCGAAGGTCTGTCCGACAAAACGGCGGCGGACCTGATGGCCAATGCCGCCGATGCTGCGCTCCCCGTCTCAGGCGTCCAGCGCTGACCAATGTGGTGCAGGCGCCGTCGCAGCCTTTCTTTGCGCCTGTATCAGCCCTTCGATCTGCAGTAAGTGAAGGTCACATCCGCTCCATCGCGCGGCGCACCTGCGCGATGAAGGCCTTGCGTTTGCGCTCGCTCGCGACGTTGACGTGATAGAGCGCGAGATAGTCGACCGGCGGCCGCTGCGTGCAGAACCAGCGCAGATAGCGCTTGATGATCTTGCGTGGCGGATCGCCCATGCCGATCGCCATCAGGCGCGGACGGCCGTAGGTCGCGATGCCGACGATGCGGCGCACGTTGCCGAGTAGTGGGCGCACGTGCGCCGGATCGGAGATGTCGAAGGCGACGCCGGGCATGAACAGCCGGTCGAAGAAGCCCTTCAGCATGGCCGGCGGGCCGAAGCACCAGGTCGGGAATTGCACGATGAGGACCTCGGCGCTGCGCAGCCGGGCGACATAGTGCTCGACGCCGCGCTGGTTGACCGCCGTGTCGTGATAGTGCCGCCGCCCCTCCTCGCTCAGCACCGGATCGAATTTTTCGGCGTAGAGGTCGAGCAGGTCGATCGTGTGCCCGGCCTTGCGCAATCCGGCGAGCGCTTCGTCACGGATTGCGGCGTGGAGGCTTTCGGGGAGAGGATGGCAGTAGAGGTAGAGAACGCGCATGCTGGGTGGCTCACGCCCGGCGCCGCCACATGCACTGAGCGTTCCCCTCCCCCTTGTGGGGAGGGGTTAGGGGTGGGGGTGTTGTGGGACGTATGACTCGCAACGCATGAGCGCTTGGCCACCCCCCCCCCCCCCCCCCCCCCCCCCCCCCGCGGGGGGGGGGGGGGGGGGGGGCCCCCCCACACCCCGCCCTCTGATCGACGA
>Ga0081540_1000382_pt1 | contig 44485 bp, 45 predicted proteins | sample TabmetS2T1R1_FD_71024 | JGI IMG/M metagenome (GOLD analysis project Ga0081540, IMG submission 71024) | Tabebuia heterophylla rhizosphere microbial communities from the University of Puerto Rico - S2T1R1 | ecosystem: Host-associated > Plants > Roots > Rhizosphere ...
TACATCCAGTGGATCGCCCAGGACCAGACCGTTCCCAACCCCACCACCGTCGATCTCATCCAGTCGGTGATTGCTGACCCGGCGGCGACGGGCGTGCTGCTCACGCCGAGCAGTCCAGGGGGCGTGCCGAGGTTCTGGGCGAAGCAGTTCCCATCCGACGTCGACGTCACCAAGAACCACGGCTTCCTGCTCGGGACGGCAGGGACGACCGTGGCGCAGCAAGCACAGGGCGAGATCGCCGGCTTCGTCGCCGGCGCGCCGCCGTTCCCCTGAACCCTTCAGGCACCCAGGAAAGGCACCTGCACATGAAGAAGCTCATGTACACAGTGATGGGCCTGGCCGCGGTGGCCGGGGGCTCCGCGCACGCCGCGGGCATCGCCGTCGATCTGCAGTCGGCCCGCGGAGTGGGCATGGCCAGCTCACTGATCGGCGCCGTCGATGACGCGTCGGGCATCTATTACAACCCGGCGGGCATCGCCCAGGGTCAGGGCCTGGAGGTGGCGCTCGGCACCGCTCCCATCATCCCGTCCTTCACGGTGAAGAACCCCCAGGGGCAGAACCTCAACGGCGTCACCAACGTCATCACCCCGGTCCACTTCTACTCGACGTGGGGAATCAGCGATGACTGGACGGTGGGCATCGGGGTGTTCACTCCCTACGGCCTCAAGGTCGAGTGGGAGCCGGGCTGGGAAGGCCGGGAAATCGTCAACAAGGCCGACCTCAAGGTCTACGACATCAACCCCACCGCCGCCTACCGCTACGGGCCGTTCCGCATCGGCGGCGGGATCCAGATCGTCCGTGCAACGGTCGAGCTGACCAAGGACATCAACCTCCTCGACAACGGCTTCGTCGGGGTGGACCTCGGCGCCGGGGCGTGGGGCGTCGGCGGGAACGTCGGCATCCAGTACGAGGCGATCGAGAAGATCCTCACGATCGGCGCGACCTACCGCAGCTCGGTCAAGCTGAACTTCGACGGTCGCGCCCACTTCGAGAACGTGCCGCCCTCCTATGCCGGGGTGTTCAAGGACCAGCCGGCGCACACCAGCCTCAAGCTGCCTGACACCTTTGGCCTCGGCGTCGCCGTACGGCCAATCCCCGAGCTGGTCCTCGACTTCGACCTGAACTACTTCGCCTGGCAGCAGTTCCAGGCCATCGACATCCAGTTCGATGACCCGCAGCTCAACACCTACGAGGCCAAGCAGTGGCACCACGCCTGGAACTACCGGATCGGCGCCGAGTACACGCTGAACGAGCACTTCCAGCTGCGGGCCGGGATTCTCTACGACAAGGCCCCGAGCCCGTCCTTCACGCTGCTGCCGGACATCCCGGACAACGACCGCATCAACATCGGCATCGGCGGCACGTACCGGTGGGGCGCCTTCCGGGTCGAGCTCGCGTACATGTTCATCAAGTTCCTCGGCGAGACCAGCACCTACCCCAACCCGAAGTACCGGTACGATTACACCGCGACGGCGCACGTCATCGGCCTGACCCTGGGATTCAAGATCTAGGTCCGCGCGGTTTCGCCCGGACGACCAGGCGTGCTTGAAGGGGAGCCGTGAGCGAGCCTCCGGCTCCCCTCCCCTTTCCGGACAGCCTCTGTCACCGCTGCGCGGCGCCTCCGCGCTACGTCCGTACCGCGAGGAGCACCTTCATCCTCTGCCCGCTGGTGCCCGAGCGGTACCCACGCCAACCGGTGCACGCCTGTCCGTACTTCCGGCCACGGGCACCGGAGGGTCCTGCGCCGAAGACGTGACGCGGAGCCGGGCCGGTCAGGAGCGATCCGCGCGGGCCGGCGCCACCGTGTCGCTCTGCAGGCGTGCACGCACGCGCTCCGCCCACTCCGGCTCGAGCTCGACGCAGGCCACGTCGCGCCCGAGACGCACTGCCGCGGCGGGGATGCTGCCGCTGCCCCCGAAGCAGTCGAGCACCAGCTCCCCGGGGCGGGACCACGTCCGGAGCAGCGGCTCGAGGACCCCGAACGGCTTGTGGTTGGGGTGGCTCCCCCAGCGCGACGCCTCGCCGTCCTCGTCATAGCCGGCCACCACCGACCAGGGGCGCGCCGCCTCGTCGGGCCCGAGGGCGCCGAGCGGCTCGCGCCGCAGCACCAGCGCCACCTCGTACACCCGCGCCAGCCTCTCGTTGCCATCGCCCTCGGTGGTGAGCTTCGCCCAGACGAACTCGCCGGCCAGCACCGGGAAGCCGGCGCCGGCGGCGACGGAGAGGATGGGCTGCTTCCCGAGGAAGTTGGTCCAGATGGCCAGGGTGCCGCCCGGAGCCACCGCGCGCGCCGCGGCGGGGAGCCACTCCGCGGTGAAGCGGCGGTAGGCGCGCACGTCCTCGAAGCGATGGACGGGGTCGCGGTCGATCTTCCGGCCGGCGCGGCGCTCGCGCTCGTCGCCCCCCTTCCGGCGCCGGGTGAGGAGGCAGTACGGCGGGTCCGTGAGCAGGAGCGAAGGCCGGCGCCCGGCGAGCGCGCGGTCCAGCACCTCGGGGCTTCGCGCGTCCCCGGTGACGACCACCGCGCTCAGGGCGCAGCTCCCACACCGGATGCATCTGGATGCAGCTCTCCCACCGTGGAGGACTCTACGACGTCAGAGCTGGAAGCCGATCCGTCCTCCGAAGGTCGCCCCGTTGTTGAGGTACGAGACCTCTCCGCCGAGGAGCAATCGCCCGAAGCGTAACCCCGCGCCCATCCCCACGTGGATGCGCACCGCATCGCCCTTGAAGAAGAACCACGGGCCCACGAAGCCGTCCACGTAGACCGACGACACGTTCACTCGCACCTTGAAGTCGATCGGGATGCCCGCGGGGATGTCGCCCGAGGTGGTCAAGAAAAAGCCCGGCTTGAAGCCGAGCTGGAACCCCGGTGCCACTCGCCAGAGCGCATCGAGACCGAAGCTGAAGATCCCCATGCCTGGCGACTGGGTCCAGTAGTCCGCGCCGGCCCCCAGGTCGAACTCCTGCGCCTCCGCAGCCCGCGGGGCCATCGCCAGCGCACCCAGGAGCCCGAGAAGCAGCCACCACCGTCTTCCGTGTCTCACGTCGCCTCCATCCGGCCCGGCCGAGGGGAGTTAGGACCTCACGTCGGGCGCGGCAACCTACATCCTGCTCCCGACGCGCCTTCCTGCCTCCGCGCGTGCTGTCGTAGAAATTCAACTCTCTCCTCGTGGCACGGCTCGCTCTCCTCGCCCTATTCGTGTCCTTCGGCGCCGGCGCGCAGGAGGACCCTGTCCATCAGATTGCGCGCGCCTACCTCGACGCGCTGGTCGGCGTCGGCGACGACGCTGCCCGTGAGACGCTGCTCGGCGGCGTGACGATGAATGGCTCGATCGCCAGCATCGGGAGCTGGCGGATCGTGGCCGAGGATCCGGTCCGCAGGGAGAGCGGCACCCTGCAGACTGCCGCGCAGCTCATGTTCGAGCTGGACAAGGCCGGCCGGGCCACGCTGGCCAACCTCCTCAACCAGTCGGGGGCGACCAGCAACGACCTCGAGGTGCGCGAGCTGTCCGAGGCCGAGGCCAACCGGCTGCTCGCGCCGACCCGGGCGAGTGCCAGCCGGTTCGTTCGCACGCTCCCCGTGCTGGCGTACGTCGCCCGGGTGAGCAAGCCGGTTTACTGGCACGCGAAGAACCCGGTCCGTCCGCTGCTCGCGCAGGCCGGAACCGACGGGACCTACTCGCTCGAGGTCCACCGGATGACGATCGAGAGCCTCGAGGGTCCGCGCAAGGAAGCTCGCCGGTGGCCGCTGCGGGTCCTGCGGTTCACGACGTCCCGCGGGCTGGACACGGGGTGGAAGATTCTCCCCGCCTCCGACTGGAACGGCGACTGACGGACGGCAGGAGCACTTCCGATCCGGTCGCGGACACCGTCGAACGGAGTCGTTCCGCGACCCCGCGTCGCTCGGGACGGCGCTGAATCATCGCCCTGAGTAGGAAATACGTCGGCGAGCATCCTCCACGCGGCGCATAGCGCTCGGGATGGAGATCGCCGCACACTCGCGTCCGCGCACGCGAGAGATGACCCCGCTTCTCACCGCGCTCTTCGGCTTGGCGGTGGGCTTGATCGCCGCAAACCTCTACGCCCTGCAGCCGCTGATCGGCCTCGTCGGTCCGTCTCTGGGCCTCGGCGTCTCCGGAGCCACCCTTGTCAGCGCCTCGCTCTCCATGGGGTATGCCGCGGGGCTCTTTCTGCTCGTGCCGCTCAGTGACCTGCTCGAGAGCCGGAAGCTCATCGTCTCCACCCTGAGCTGCAACGCCGCTGCGCTCTCGGTGGCCACGGTCTCTCGCTCTGCGGCGTCGTTTCTCACCGCCTCCTTCCTCGTCGGGCTGACCTCGAGCGTCATCCAGATGCTCATCCCGGTCGCCGCTGCGCTGACTCCGGCAGCCCGGCGGGGGCGCGCCATTGGCAACGTGATGATGGGGCTGATGCTCGGCATCCTGTTCGCCCGCCCCTGGGGCAGCGTCGTGGGGAACGCCTTCGGTTGGCGGGCAGTGGACGGCGTGGCCGCGCTGGCGATCGCAACGCTCACGGTCGTCCTGGCCCTGCTCGTTCCTGAGCACCGGCCACTGCTCCGACCGCGCTATTCCGCCCTCGTCCGGTCAATGTGGGTCCTCTTCCGTGAGGAGCCGGTGCTGCGCTACCGGGCAGTGGCGTCCGCCCTCTCCTTCGGTGCCTTCACCGTCTTCTGGACGAGCGTCGCATTGCGCCTCGTCCAGCCTCCCTTCGGTCTGGGGCAGCACGGAATCGCGGCCTTCGCCCTTGCCGGCGTGGGCGGAGTGTTCACGGCGCCTCTGGCTGGACGCGCCGGCGACCGCGGATACGGCCGCCCGCTCATCCTGGCGGCCCACGCCAGCATCGTCCTGGCCGCAGTGCTGGCGGGCCTGGCTGGAACGGGTGTCGGTCCGCTCGGCGACCACTGGCTGCTCGGGCTGGCCGTGCTCTCGCTCGCCTCGATCGTGCTCGACGTCGGTGTGGTGGCCGACCAGACCCTCGGCCGGCGAGCGATCCTCTTGCTGCGCCCGGATGCGGCAGGACGACTCAACGGCCTGTTCACGGGTTCGGCCTTCGTCGGAGGCGGGCTGGGCGCCGCCGTCGCCGGCCTCGCGTGGACACACGGAGGCTGGCGGTCGACCTGCATGCTCGTGGGTGCGCTGGGGCTGGCTGCGTTGCTCCGCGACTGCCTCGACCGCACCTGGATGGCGACCCGGTAGGAGCCTCATCCGAAAGGTCGCGGTCCTCGGGTCTTGCGTCATCGGGAGCGGCACCGCCGCCCACGCGGCCAACGCCGGCATCCCGGTCTCGATGCTGGACATCGTCCCGCCGCGCGCCGCCGTGAGGGCCGGCAAGGCGGCGTTTCGACTGCGCTTTTCCCGAAGTCGTGGCCCAGCATCGGAGAGCGCAGGCGCGTCCGGCCGAAAATGCCGTAACAGCCCGGGCACTTCTCTCGCCTCACAGACGACTTGAATTTCGCGACGTTTGTGGCGCAATTCGCGTCGCAGAACCTTGCGTCAGGGGGAAAGCCGATGTCGGAACATCCGTACTCGGGTTGGCGCGGTCTCGTGGTGGGCTTGACGTTCCTGCTCGCGCTCGCCGCCTGCGATGGATCGCCACGAGGGACTCCGAGCAGGCCCTCGGGGACCAGCGGACAGCGTCCCGCCTCGCCTGGATCCGCGCCTCAGGCACCCGCCTCACCCGGAGGAACGCCCGCCGGCACACCACCCACGAGCGGGTCCGGAGTCTCGAACCTCCTCGTCGACTCATTCCAGGTGATCGAGTTCCAGTACGACTCACTACCCGGTCACTACTTCTACGCTCCACGGATCCACGTGTCGAGCGATGGGGACAGCGTCACCGTCGAGAAGCTGGAGCTCGCCTTCCCCGACGGAAACCAAGCTCCCCCGTTCTGCTCGACAGGCATGGCTGTCACCGGCGCCGGGCGCGACCTCGTCGGCGAGCTCTACGGCGACTACGAGTTCTCGATCGATCACGCCGATGGACACCGCGCCGCTCCCGGCAGCTTCACGCTAACGATCACCTACGTCGATGCGGCAGGGCAGGTGCGCACTCTCGCGGCGACCAGCGAGGCCACATTCGGTAGCCTGCCCACCACCTATACCGGCGGGACCTCGTCGATGAATCCGGGGATCTGCCCTTCGGAGGAAAGTGGTGCGTCGACGCTCGTGCTCGACAGGTTCGAGATGATCGAGCTTCAGTACGACTCGCTCCCCGGCCACTACTTCTATGCGCCTCAGATCCACGTCACGAGCGATGGTGGGCCGCTCACCGTCAAGAAGCTGGAGCTTTCCTTCCCTGATGGGACTCCGGCTCCTCCGTTCTGCTCGACGGGCATGCCGGTCACCAGCGCCGGGCGCGAGCTCGTGGGCGAGCTCTACGGGGACTACGAGCTCACGATCGACTTCGGCGATGGACATCGCGCCGCTCCCGGCAGCTTCCAGCTGAGGGTCACGTACGTCGACACCCACGGTCGAACGGGAACGATTTCGGGCGCCGGAGAGGCTGTTCCCGGTGGTCTGCCGGCGACGTACACCCGGGGCTGGTCCTCCATGAACCCCGGCGGCTGCTGAGCCGCCAGCGCGGTCCTCGGAAGGCGCTCCGGGCGCTCGGGCGGCCGGATCGAGGCCGGCGCTCGGGCCTCCGAATGCCCGTGAACACTGCGCCAGCCCCCCGAAAATCGGTGCCTTCTTCGTCCTTGTTGATTATCGAGTCAGTCGCGTAGGGTGCGCCGACACGGCGCGTCACCCGCGCCGAAGGAGCAACGTCGATGAGCCTCATCCGAAAGGTCGCGGTCCTCGGGTCCGGCGTCATGGGGAGCGGCATCGCCGCCCACGTCGCCAACGCCGGCATCCCGGTCCTGATGCTGGACATCGTCCCGCCGGAGGCGGGCCCGGGCGAGGACCGCAGCAAGAAGTCCTTCCGGAACAAGTTCGCCCTCGCCGGTCTGGCCAACCTCAAGAAGCTCCGGCCGGCTCCGCTCTTCAGCGCCGCCGCGCTCGACCTCATCGAGGTGGGCAACTTCGACGACGACCTCGCCCGCATCGCCGAGTGCGACTGGGTGGTGGAGGTGGTGAAGGAAGACCTCGCGGTCAAGCAGGCGCTGTTCGCGCGCGTCGAGCCGCACCTCAAGCCGGACGCCATCGTCAGCTCGAACACCTCGGGCCTGTCGGTGGTCGGAATGCTCCAGGGCCGGGGACAGGCCTTCCGCAAGAGCTTCCTGGTCACCCACTTCTTCAACCCGGTCCGGTACATGAAGCTGCTCGAGCTGGTGCCCGGACCGGACACCGAGGCCGGCGTCCTGGCCCGCATGGCCCGCTTCGGCGAGGAGACGCTGGGCAAGGGCATCGTCTGGGCGAAGGACTCCACCAACTTCATCGCCAACCGCATCGGCACCTACGGGATGCTCCGCGTGCTCCGCGACATGCAGAAGGCGGAGCTCACCGTGGAGGAGGTGGACAAGATCTTCGGCCCGGCGATGGGTCGGCCGAAGAGCGCCGTCTTCCGCACCGCGGACATCGTGGGCCTCGACACCTTCGTCCACGTGGCCCAGAACTGCTACGACACGCTGACCGGCGACGAGGAGCGCGACACCTTCCTCGTCCCCGAGTACGTCAAGAAGATGGTCGCCGCGAAGATGCTGGGCGACAAGACGGGCGGCGGCTTCTACAAGAAGGTCAAGGGCAAGGACGGCGAGAGCGAGATCCAGGCCCTCGACCTGGCCACGCTCACCTACCGGCCGCAGCAGAAGGTCCGCTTCGACTCGCTGGGCGCCGCCAAGGGCATCGACGACGTCGCCGAGCGCGTCCGGACGGTGCTCACCGGGACCGACAAAGCGGCGAGGTTCGCCGAGCGGGTGACGCTGGACACGCTGGCCTACGCCAGCCGGCGCATCCCCGAGATCTCCGACGACCTGGTGAACATCGATCGGGCCCTTCGCTGGGGCTTCGCCTGGGATCTGGGGCCCTTCCAGGTCTGGGACGTCTACGGCGTCCGCAAGGGCGTCGAGCGGATGAAGGAGCTGGGCCTGAAGCCCGCCGCGTGGGTGGAGCAGATGCTCGCCTCGGGCCGGGAGACCTTCTACGCCGCGGACGGGATCGCCGATACCGCCTGGGACATCCCTTCAAAGAAGGCGGGCTCGATAAAAGAAAACCCGCGGACCCTCCGCGTCGAGCACCTGCGTCGCGGCAACAAGCGGCTGGACGGCAACGACAGCGCCACGCTCTGGAACATGGGCGACGGAGCGCTCCTCCTCGAGTTCCACAGCAAGATGAACTCCATCGACGACGGGATCGTCGAGATGATGAACAAGGCGCTCGACCGCGCCGAGGCCTCCTTCCGCGGCCTGGTCATCGGCAACGACGGGGCGAACTTCTCCGCCGGGGCGAACATCATGGCCCTGCTCATGGCCATCAAGAGCGACGACCTCGCCTCGGTGGAGAAGATGGTCGCCGGCTTCCAGCAGGCCAACCAGCGCATGCGCTACAGCCCCATCCCGGTGGTGGCCGCGCCCTTCGGGCTCACCCTGGGCGGCGGCGCCGAGGTCACCATGGGCGCCAATGCGATCCAGGCAGCGGCCGAGCTGTACATGGGCCTGGTCGAGGTCGGGGTGGGCCTCATCCCCGGCGGCGGCGGCAACCTCATGCTGCTGCGCAACCTCTACGGGCCATTCGCCACCGACCGCGACTTCGATCCGCTTCCCTTCCTCAAGAAGCTGTTCCTGACCATCGGCACGGCAAAGGTGGCCACCTCCGCCGAGGAGGCCCGGGAGATCGGGTTCCTCCAGCGCCAGGACGGGATCAGCCTCAACCGCGACTTCCTGCTGAGCGACGCGAAGGCGCGCGTGCTGGGGATGGCGGACTCCGGCTTCCGGCCGCCGCGGCCGACGCACTTCCGGCTCCCGGGCCGGAGCGGCGCGGCGACGGTGGACATGATGCTCTACGACATGCAGGTCAACAACCAGATCTCCGAGTACGACCGGCACATCGGCCAGAAGCTCGCCCACGTCATCACCGGCGGCGACGTCTCGGCCTTCAGCCCGGTGAGCGAGCAGCACCTGCTCGACCTCGAGCGGGAGGCGTTCCTCTCCCTCTGCGGGGAGGAGAAGACCCAGGACCGGATCGCTGCCATGCTCGAGACCGGCAAGCCGCTCCGGAACTAGACGATTAAAGGATTGAGACCATGGCTTCCCGAGTCGTCATCGCCAGCGCCGTCCGCACCCCCTTCACCCGCGCCCTCCGCGGCGAGTTCAAGGACACCCGTCCCGACACCCTCGCCGCCGACGCCATCCGGGCCGCGGTCGCCGCCGTCCCGGGCCTCGAGCCAGAAGCGGTCGACGACGTGGTGCTCGGCTGCGCCATGCCCGAGGCCGAGCAGGGCATGAACGTCGCCCGCCAGGCCGCGCTGCTCGCCGGTCTGCCGGACAGCGTCCCGGCGATGACCATCAACCGCTTCTGCAGCTCCGGCGTGCAGTCCATCGCCCAGGTGGCCCAGTCGATCGCCGCGGGCATGTACGACGTCGCGGTGGCCGGCGGCACCGAGTCGATGAGCATGGTGCCCATGGGCGGCAACAAGGTCTCCGCCAACCCCGAGCTGATGGAGGAGCACCCGGAGATCTACACCTCGATGGGCGCCACCGCGGAGAACGTGGCCAAGCGCTTCGAGGTCTCGCGCGCCGACCAGGACGCCTTCGCCAACGAGAGCCAGCGCCGCGCCGCCGCGGCGAGGGCGAAGGGAGTCTTCAAGGAAGAGATCATCCCGGTGAAGACCGAGGTCTTCGACGACGGCGGCAACCCCCACGAGGTGACCGTCATCGAGGACACCATCCTCCGGCCGGAGACCACGCTCGAGGGCCTGACCAAGCTGAAGCCCGCCTTCAACCCCAAGGGGACGGTCACTGCCGGCAACGCCTCGCCGCTCACCGACGGAGCCGGTGCCGCGGTGGTGATGTCCGAGGAGAAGGCGAAGGCGCTGGGGGTGAAGCCCCTCGGCTACTTCATCGACTTCCAGGTGGCCGGTGTTCCCCCGGAGATCATGGGTATCGGCCCGGTCCCCGCGGTGAGGAAGCTACTGGCGAAGAACAAGCTCGAGGTGAAGGACATCGACGTCTTCGAGCTCAACGAGGCCTTCGCCGCCCAGGCGCTGTACTGCATCCGCGAGCTGGGAATCGACCCGGCGAAGGTGAACCCCAACGGCGGGGCCATCGCCCTCGGGCATCCCCTGGGCGTCACCGGCACGCGGCTCACGGCAACGCTGCTCCGCGAGCTGAAGCGGCGCGGCGGCCGCTACGGGGTAGTGACCATGTGCATCGGTGGAGGTATGGGCGCGGCGGCGCTGTTCGAGGCCGCCTGATGCGGGCCGCCATCCCCGCGGCGCTGAGCCTCGCCCTCGCCGCCTGCTCCCACGGCCCGACCGCGGCCGTCCCGAGCGCCGGTGCCGCGGCCCCACAGGCCGCCGACGCCGGGGTTCGCTTCGACTACCCGGTCGCCCGGAAGGTGGACGTCGTCGACGACTACCACGGCACCCGGGTGGCCGACCCGTACCGCTGGCTCGAGGATCCGTCGAGCCCGGGCTACCGGGAGTGGATCGACGCCGAGAACGCGCTCACCGAGCGAGTCCTCTCCAGCATCCCGGACCGGACGGCGCTCCGGGAACGGCTCACCGCGCTCTGGGACTACGAGCGCTACGAGGTCCCCTTCCGCGAGGGAAACCGCGTCTTCTTCGAGCGGAACAGCGGGCTCCAGCCCCAGCCGGTGCTCTACGTCGTGGACCTGCCCCGGTTCGAGCCGCGGGTGCTCCTCGACCCGAACACGCTCATCAAGGACGGGACGATGGCCCTCACCGGGACCGTTCCTTCCCGCGACGGCAAGCTCCTCGCCTACGGCGTGGCGGAGGCGGGCAGCGACTGGGAGGAGTTGCGGGTGCGGGACGTGGACACCGGAGAGGACCGGCCCGACCGCTTGCGGTGGGTGAAGTTCTCTCAGGCCGAGTGGACGCCCGACGGCAAGGGCTTCTACTACTCGCGCTTCGACGAGCCGGGCCCCAACCAGCTCCGGGACGTGAACTACTTCCAGAAGCTCTACTACCACCGCCTGGGCACGCCGCAATCGGCGGACCGGCTGGTCTACGAGCGCAAGGACCAGAAGGAGTGGACCTTTGGAGCCGTCGTCTCCGACGACGGCCGGTGGCTGGTCATCCACGTCTATCAAGGGACGGATCGCCGCAACCGGATCTACGTGCAGGACCTCACCCGCAAGGGATCGAAGATCCGCCCGCTGGTGGACGTGCTCGAGGCGAAGTACGGCTTCGTCGGCAGCCAGGGACCGGTGCTGTGGTTCCACACCAACCTGGATGCTCCGCGCGGGAAGGTCATCGCCATCGACATGCGGGCACCGGACCGAGCCCGCTGGAAGACGCTGATTCCGGAGAGCGAAGCCCGGCTGGAGACGGCATCCGCGGTGGGGCGGCGCTTCGTCCTCAACTATCTCCAGGACGCGCACAGCGTGGTGCGCATCCATGGCCTGGACGGGAAACCGCAGGAGACGCTGAAGATCCCCGTGCTCGGGACCGCGGAGGGCTTCGGCGGCCGGCTCACCGACGAGGAGACCTATTTCTCGTTCCAGACCTACGCCTCCCCGCCGGCGATTCTCCGGCTCGAGCCGGCGACCGGCGAGCTTCGGGTCTTCCGCGCGCCGCAGCTCAAGTTCGAGCCCGGCGAGTTCGAGAGCCGCCAGGTGTTCTACCCGAGCAAGGACGGCACCCGCGTGCCGATGACCCTCACCTTCCGCAAGGGGACGGAGCCGGACGGGCAGCGCCCAGTGCTGCTCTACGGGTACGGCGGGTTCGACATCTCCGAGACGCCGGCGTTCAAGCCCACCTGGCTGGCGTGGATGGAGCGCGGCGGCGTCCTGGCCGTCGCCAATCTCCGCGGTGGAGGCGAGTACGGCGAGACCTGGCATCAGGGCGGAATGAAGCTGCAGAAGCAGAACACCTTCGACGACTTCATCGCCGCCGCCGAGTGGCTCATCCGCGAGCGCTGGACCACGTCCTCCCGGCTGGCCATCCAGGGCGGGTCGAACGGAGGTCTCCTGGTCGGCGCGGTGACGAATCAGCGACCGGACCTGTTCGGATGCGCGCTGCCAGCGCAGGGAGTTCTGGACATGCTCCGGTTCCAGAAGTTCACCATCGGCTGGGGGTGGACCTCGGACTACGGCTCCTCCGAGAACCCCGAGGAGTTCAAGGCGCTCTACGCCTACTCCCCGCTGCACAACATCAAGCCGGGGACGGCCTATCCGCCCACGCTGGTCTTCACCTCGGACCACGACGACCGGGTCGTGCCCGCGCACAGCTTCAAGTACATCGCCGCGCTCCAGGCGGCCCAGGCCGGTCCAGCGCCCGTTCTCGTCCGCATCGAGACCCGGGCCGGCCACGGCGCCGGCAAGCCGACGATGAAGCGGATCGAGCAGGCGGCGGACATGCTCGCCTTCGCGAGCTGGGCGCTCCACTTGCCCGGCGCTCGCTGACCGCGCTCACAGCGGAGACCAGGCTGGTCGGTCGGATGATCGCGCTGGGATCGCGGCCGAGGCCTAGGAGCGAGGAGGGCGCGGGGCCCGAGCCCCGTCACGGACGAGCGACGACGGGATCGGCCGCGAGCGCAAGCGAGGGCCGATCGACCAGCCTGGTTTCCGCTGTCAGGCGGCGCGGGGCCGGGAGGCCGCGGCGACCGGCGGGACGGTCGGCCATCCGGGCAGGCCTTCCCGGCCCATGGCCTTGGCCAGGTAGTGAGCGGCGATGTTCGCGCTCTCCATGATGGTGAGCAGCCCGCTGCCCGGGTGCGTCCCCCCGCCGACCCAGTAGAGGCCCTCGACGTCGGGGTTCTTCACCTTCGGCCGGAGCGGCCCGAGCTGCAGCCAGCCGTGGGCGAGGTTGAAGACCGCGCCGCGGAACACGTTGAAGTCGTCGCGCCAGGTCTCGGCGGTGAAGGTCCGCTGGGCCTTGATGTGCCGGGCCACGTCGTGCAGGCCCACCTTGGAGAGCCAGCCCGGGACCCGCTCGGCGAGCACCCGTTCCGTCCGGGCCCAGTCGACGGCCTGGCCGGTGTTGGGCGTGGGGACGAGGACCGAGAGCGTCGAATGGCCGGACGGCGCCCCGCTCGGGTCGGTCACGCAGGGATTGCAGACGTAGAACGGCGGATCGTCCTCGTCGACGAACCGGTCCTCGAGCGTGGCCGCGTCGGTGCGCCGGGCGTTGTTCGACAGGTAGACCAGGTGGTGAGGAAGGTCGTCCCACCGGCGGTCCAGCCCCAGGTACATCATGAAGGTGCTGCACGAGTAGTGGGAGGCCTCGAGCACCCGGTCGCTGAGCCGGGTCCCCTCTCGCCACTCCGCGTCCACCAGCCGAGTGGCGGCGTAGGGCAGGTCGGCGTTGACGACCACCGCGTCAGCCTCGAGACGTTCGCCGCCGGAGAGCTCGACTCCGCGGGCGTGCGCAGCGTCGATCCACACCTTCTGGACCGGGCTGTCGAAGCGGAAGCGTGCACCGAGGTCCTCGGCACAGCGCTGCATGGCGCGGGCGAGCGCGCGGAAGCCGCCCTGCACGTGCCACACCCCGAACGCGAGCTCGAGATAGGGGATGACCGAGAACACGCTGGAACAGGTCGTGGGGTGGAGGCCCAGGTACTTCGACGGATAGGAGAGCGCGTACGTCACCCGGTCGTCCTGGAAGAACTCGTCGAGGTGGGCGTACAGGCTCTGCCACGGCTTGAAGCGGAGCGTGGGGAGGAGCCGCCAGGGCGCGTAGTAGCCGAGGCTCTCCGCTGGAGTCGCCATGAACTTCTCGTAGGCGATGGGGTACTTCTCGCGGCTGACCTCCATCCAGCGGCGTATGGCCATCGGCAAGCGCCGATCCAGCGTCGCCAGCGAGGACTCGAGGCGATCCCGGTTCGTCGAGGTCTCCAGCTGCGTTCCGTCCCAGAAGTGCACCCGCGCGTTCGGGTCCACCGGCACCAGCGTGGCGTAGTCGCGGAGGCGCTTGCCCGAGCGCGCGAAGACGCTCTCCAGCACCGCCGGCAGCTGGAGCATCGAGGGTCCGGTGTCGAGCGCGTACTCGCCCCGCTCCCCCAGGGTGAGCCCCTTCATCCGCCCGCCGGGAACGGGGTCCTTCTCCACCACCGTGACGTCGAGCCCGAGGCCGGCGAGGTTGATCGCCGCCGCGAGGCCACCGGGTCCTGCCCCAACGACCACCACCCGTCTCGGCCCTCGGGTTGCCTCCATGGCGGGCCGGACTCATACCGTGGGCGGCCCTCGAGGGCCATCGATCGCCGCCGGCCCAGATTCGGGCGGCGCAGGCCTCGCCCCTGACCTGCGTCACGCGTTCCGGGTCACAGCCGCCGTTCAGGCTGCCTCGTGGCCCCCGCGGCGCCCCGGCGGGAGCACCAGGATGTCCAGCTGCCGGACCAGCGACTCCACCGGCTCGAGCCGGGGAATGTCCTGCTCTCCGCCCGCCCCGAGCTCGCGGAACTTGCGCGCGGTGACCAGGGCCCGCGCTTCCAGCGAGCTGATCGCCGAGTTGTAGGCGTCGACCGACCCACCCAGCCGCTGGCCGAGCGTGGCCAGATGCTTCACCACCGTCTGGAGCCGGTCGTGCAGCTCGCGGCCCAGCGCCTGGATGTCGCGGGCATTCCGCGCCACCTGCTCCTGGCGCCAGCCGTAAGCCACGGCGCGGAGGAGCGCGATGAGCGTGGTGGGCGTGGCGAGGATGACGTTCTGCTGGGCCCCGAACTCGATGAGCTCCGGGTCCTTCTCCAGCGCCGCGAAGAGGAAGGCCTCGCCGGGCATGAACATCACCACGAACTCGGGCGCGGACTCGAACTGCGCCGCGTAGCTCTTCTCACTGAGCTTTCGCACGTGACGCCGCACGTCGGCGGCGTGGGCGGTGAGGCGGGACTGCTTCGTCGCCTCGTCGGCCGCCTGGTGCGCCTCGAGGTACGCCTGCAGCGGGACCTTGCTGTCCACCACCACCTGCTTCCCACCGGGGAGGTGGACGACCAGGTCCGGCCGCAGCGTTCCGCCGTCCACCTCCACCCGGGCCTGCTCGGTGAAGTCGCAGCGGTCCACCATGCCCGCGAGCTCCACCACCCGCCGCAGCTGCACCTCGCCCCAGCGACCGCGGGTGTTGGGCGCACGGAGCGCGCCGACGAGGCGCTCGGTCTGCTGGCGGAGCGAATCCTGCGACTCGGCCAGCGCGCGAAGCTGCGCTCCCAGGGCTCCCTGCGCCCGCTCGCGCGACTGGTCCAGCTCGGTGAGCTTCCCGTCCACCTTCTCCAGCGCCTCCTTCAGCGGCGCGACCAGGCCGTCGATGGCCGTCGAGCGCGCGTCCAGCTCGACCTTCGCCACCTCCTGGGTCTTCTCCAGCTGCGCCTTCGCGTATTCGAGGAAGCTCTGGGTGTTGGCCTGCAGGGCGTCGTGGGACAGCGCCTTGAACCGCTCGGTCAGCTCCTCCTGCGTGGCCTGGACCAGGCGGAGCTTCTCGTCCATCGCCCGCTGCTCCTCGACCCGCGCCGCCCGCTCCGCGGCGAGCTCGGCGACCGCACGAGATCGGGCATCCTCGAGCGTCTCGGACCGCGCGGTGGCCGCGAGGCTCGCGCGGACCTGCTCCTGGACCTCCGCATCACGGGCCCGCACCCGCTCGGCGAGGACCTGCTGCGACGTCTCGAGCGCAGCCCGCTCCCCCGCATGGGCCGCCGCCAGCCGGGCTCTGCCCAGAACCCAGCCCAGGACCGCGGCCGCGGCCACCAGAATCCCCGTTCCCGCCACCCAGGAGAGCTCCATCGGACCACCGTACGGGCGCGGGCTGACGTTTTCGGCGCTTCGGGAGGTCGATCGGCACCTCGGGTGGGTGCTGGGTTACATGCCTGTAGACGAAGCGGGCGCTGCTCGCTCGGCGACGGAGCTGAGCACCTCCATCCATCGCGAGGCCTTCCCCCGCAGCTGCCGCGGCGCTATGGGGCCCGGACATGAGAACCAAGCGCGCCCTGTCCCTCTCGGATGCCCGGAAGATCGTCGACTCGGCTCGCCACGAGGCCGAGAAGAGGAAGTGGAACGTCACCATCGCCGTGGTGGACGACGGCGGGTTCCTCCTCGCCCTGGAGCGGATGGACGGCGCCTTCCCTCAGAGCGCGGAGATCGCCACCCGGAAGGCCTGGACCTCCGCGATGGTTCGACTCCCCACCAAGACGATGGAGGACATGGTGAAGGAGCGGCCCGCGCTCGTCGGATTCCCTGGACAGCTCCGGGTCCAGGGCGGGCTTCCCATCCAGGTGGAAGGCGAGTGGGTCGGGGCGGTGGGCGTCTCGGGCGTCGCCTCCCACGAGGACGAGCAGGTCGCCCGCGCCGGCATCACCGCGCTCGGGTAGGCGCCGGAGCGGGCGTCGGCGAAGGCCCGTTCCGCGCTCGGGACGGGACCCAGATCAGCGACGCGACCGACGCGGCCACGCAGAGGCCCGCGCAGAGCAGGGTTGCGCGGTGGAACCCCTGCGTGAGCGCCACGGGGTCCATCTCCCGCCCGAGCATCGACATGCCGGCGGCCCAGGGAATCGCGGCCACGCCCAGCAATCCCGCCAGGCGAGCCACCGCATTGTTGACGCCCGCGGCGATCCCCGCCCGCTCCGCGCTGACGGAGTCGAGCACCACCACCGTGAGGGGCGCCACCGCGAGCGACAGCCCGAGGCCCAGCACCACCGCGCCCGGGAGGACCACGGTCCAGACCGCGCCGGGACGGAGCAGCAGGAAGCAGGCGAAGCCCCCGGCCGCGAGCGCCGCGCCGAGGGCCATGGGCCAGCGTCCACCCCGCTCCTTCCCCCAGCGTCCCGTGCGCGGCGAGAGCACCAGCATCAGCACGGTCGCCGGGAGGAGCGTGAGACCGGCCCTGACGGGGGAGAGGCCCATTCCGATCTGGAGCTCCAGCATCAGGAGGAAGATCGCGCAGCCAAAGGCCGAGTAGAGCAGCAGCGTCACGCCGTTGGTGGCCGCGAAGACCGGGTGCCGGAAGAGCGCGAGGGGCATCATCGCGTCCGGCCGACGCTCGAGCTGGAGGAAGACCCCGAACGCGACAGCCCCGAGCCCTGCCGCGGCGAGCGGCCCCGGGCCCCAGCCGTGCGCCGGCCCCTCGATGAGGGCATAGGTCAGCCCGCCGATCGCGAGCGCGGCGGCCGCCGCACCAGGGAGATCCAGCGGCTTCTCCTCGCGGCTGTGGGTCTCCCCCGGGAGGCAGCGGTGCGCGGCCACGACCGCGACGACCGCGAGCGGAACGTTGAGGAAGAAGATGGCGCGCCAGCTCACCGCCTCCACCAGCCACCCTCCGACCAGCGGGCCCAGGGCGGAGGTGACGCCGGAGAGACCGGTCCAGAGGCCGAGGGCCGTCCCCTGGTCCTTCTCGTCGATGTCGGCCCGGACCAGCGAGAGGCTCACCGGGATGAGCAACGCCGCGGCCACCCCCTGGAGCGCGCGGGCCAGGGTGAGGGCGAGGACGCTGGGCGCGAGCGCACAGAGGAGCGATGCGCCGGCGAACCCCACCACTCCGAGCTCGAACATCGGCCTCCGGCCGAGACGGTCTCCCAGGCTTCCTCCGGTGAGGAGGAACGCGCAGAGGGTCAGGAGGTAGGCGTCCAGCGTCCACTGCAGCCCGGCGAGGTCGGCGCCCAGTCCCCGGGCGAGCGCAGGGAGCGCGACGTTCACCGCCGTCCCGTCGAGGAAGGCCATGCCCGAGCCGACGATGGAGGCGAGGAGGATGCCGCGCCCCTTGAGGCTGGAGAGAGGGACGGTCACGGCGGTTCCTCCGAACGGAGACGCAGGCCTCGCGGGACGACCCAGCGCTCCAGACCGTTGAACCCGGCCTCCACCCCCAGCGCCAGGGCCGCGGCGGGGAGCGCGCCCTCCAGGAGGAGACCGGTGTCCGCGAGGCGGATGCCGGTGAGGATGGGCTGTCCGAACCCGCCCGCGCCGACGAGGGCGCCGAGCGTGGCCGTGCCCACCGCGATGACCGCCGAGGTCTTCACCCCGGCGAGGATGGAAGGCGAGGCGAGCGGAAGCTCCACGCGGAGCAGCCGGAACAGAGGCGGCAGGCCGAGCGCGTCGGCCGACTCGCGGAGATCGGGCGCGATGCCCACCAGACCGGCGTGAGTGTTCCGCACGATGGGAAGCAGTCCGTAGAGGAACAATGCGGCGATGGCCGGACGCGTGCCGATCCCGAGCAGGGGAATCATCAGGACGAGGAGCGCGAGCGAGGGGATGGTCTGCACGACGCCCACTGCCGCGAGCACCGCCTGCCCGATCCGGCGCCGGCGAGCGGCGAGCACCCCGAGGGGGACGGCGACCACGATCGACATCGCCAGCGAGATGGCCACGAGCGTGAGGTGCTCACCCAGGCGCGCGAGGATGCGCCGAGCCCGGCCCGGGGGCTCCGGCGCGGGGCCGGTGGCCGCCCCGTCGATGCGGGAGCGGAGGAACTCCCCCGCGACGGTGACCTCCGGCACCCGATCCAGCCGGGCCCGAGCGTTCATGGCGATCATCGCCCGAGCGTCGATGCGGTCGCGGAGCGTCTCCAGCGCAGCGCGCGCACCCGGCACGCGGCGCTCGAGGTCTGCGCGCACCAGCAGCACCGCCCGATACTCGGGGAAGTGGTGCAGGTCGTCCTCCAGCACCCGCAGGTGCTCGGCCTGGATCTCCGGATCCGTCGAGTAGAGGTCCACCACGTCCAGGGCACCGGAGCGGAGCCCACGGTAGGCCAGCTCGTGCTCCAGCCCCCTCACCTGCGTCTGCGGCAGCCCGTACGCCCGCTGCAGCGCGCGCCAGCCGTCTGCACGGTCGATGAACTCGCTGCTGAAGCCGAACCGCAGTCCGGGATGGGCGCGGAGGTCGGAGATGCGCCGGATGCCCAGCCGCTCGGCGACCTCCTCCCGCATCCCGAGCGCGTAGCCGTTCTCGAATCCCAGCGGAGGCCCCAGCTCCACACCGGCCGCGGCCAGCGCCGGGCCCAGCGCATCGGGCCGGACACGGCCGGCGAAGATCTCCTCGGCGAGGGTCCCGGTGTACTCCGGGTAGACGTCCACGTCGCCGCGCACCAGCGCGTCCCAGACCACTCGCGTGCCACCCAGATCACGCAGGTGCCTGGCCGGGATGCCGCGCCGCTCGAGCACCTCCGTCACCAGCTCGCCGATGATGACCGACTCGGTGAACGTCTTGCTCGCCACCCGCACCGGGCCGGGGGCCGCCGCGGAGAGCGCCAGGAGCAGGAGGGCGTTCACCGGGCGTTCCCTCCGCGCCAGCCGGCGAGGAAACGGGCCACCCACGGATCCGCCGGATGGGCGGCGAGCTCGGGAAGCGGCCCAACCTGAACGAGCACTCCATCCCGCATCAGCGCCACCCGGTCACCGAGCACGGCTGCCTCGTCCAGGTCGTGGGTGACGAGCACCGCCGTCGTTCCGAGTGAGCGGAAGACTCGGAGGAGCTCCTGCTGCAGCTCGCCTCGGGTCACCGGATCGAGCGCCCCGAGCGGCTCGTCGAGCAGGACCACCGCCGGCGTGAGCATCAAGGCCCGCATCAGGCTCACCCGCTGGCGCTGCCCTCCCGAGAGCTCGAGGGGCCAGCGGCGCAGGACCGCGGGATCCAGTCGCACCACCGCGGCGAGCTCCTCCAGCCGCCTGGCGCGCCAGCTCCGGGGCTTTCCCAGCGCCTGCGCAAGGAGCGTCACGTTGTCTGCGGCCGTGAGGTGCGGGAACAGTCCGCCGGATTGCAGGCCGAACCCGATTCGCCGCCGGAGGATCGGTCCATTCCCGGGCGTGACCCGCACTCCCTCGAGGAGGATCTCGCCGGAGTCGGGGGAGAGCAGGCCGGCCATCAGCCGGAGCAGCGTGCTCTTTCCGCTGCCGCTCTCGCCGAGCAGCACGGTGGTCTGGCCCCGGGCGACGTCGAGGGAGAGCGGACGGACCGCGGCGACTCCGGCGAAGCTCCGGGACACCTCGCGGAGCACCAGAACAGGGCCGGCTTCAGAAGCCCCGGGTGTCCGGTTCTGTGAGCTGGGGTCTTCCACCGGCGGGCACACTCTACGCGGCGACGCTCGCTGACGCTTCGACGGATGACACGTGACTTCACCGATGACCGCCGTTACCGGTCCAGCGCATGACACACAGGCCCGGACGGCTCGCTTGGCGGTGACGCAGGGCGTGGTGCGCGCGCTCCGGCTCGCGGGACGGAGCGGTGAGCCGATGCGCACCGTGGAGAGCGCGGTGGCGGAGGTCGAGCGCGGATTCGTCGGCGACCGGCATGCCATGCGTCGGCCGGGCCATCGCCGCCAGCTGCTCCTCGTCGATCAGGCTGAACTGGATCTCCTCGGCCTCCCGGGTGGCGTCCTCAAGGAAAACGTCCTCCTCGAGGGCATCCCACTCGAGTCGCTCGAGGCCGGCCAGCGCATGCACCTGGGTGACGAGGTGGTGCTCGAGCTGACCGAGGCCTGCGTGCCGTGCTCGAAGCTGGATCGTATTCGCCCCGGCTTGATCAGCGAGGCGTGGGGACACCGCGGGCAGCTGGCCCGGGTGCTGGCGGGAGGCACGGTGCGAGTGGGGGACCCGGCGCGGCTCGGCGCGGTCAACCCCGATGCGCCCCGGCCCATCCGCCCCAGGCTCCCCTGACCAGAGGAGACGGGCGAAGCCTGCTGTCCACCTCGCCACAATCCTCCCCACGAGCTGCAGCACGAAGCAGCAGTCCTGTTTCACCAGCGAGTGGCAGCGCCCCCGAAGGCCCCGGGCCGGGACGCCGTTACACGATCCTGCTCGAGCGGTCGAACGAGGGGCGAGAAGCCAACACATGAAGTCGGTATCAGCAATCACGTGCCGCGAGTAGCGCTGTGTCCACAGCAACGCCGTCGCTGAAGGCGGCTCGGAGCGCGCATTCAGGTTGCGTCGTCGCGCTCGCTCGCCATCTGCCCGAGAGTCCTTCCCGTTGCCACTGCATCGAATCCGAGACCGAGCACGAAACAACTTCCGACTTCCGTGTCTGTCGCTCAGCGACAGTGACGCAATGGAGCGTCGTCGAGATGCAAGGCAGGACCAATGGTCGAGGTGGGCGTAGTGGAGATGAGGAGCATTCGTCGGAATGTCGTCCTGGCGGCCGCGGTGATCGCGCTCGCGGCGCTCGGATGCGGCGGTGACAACGGGAACGGGTCAGGGACTCCGTCATCCGGCGGCGGAGGCAGTGGTGGTGGCCCGTACGGCGGAGGCGGCCCGCCGACGAATGGCACCGATGGCGGGACGGTCGCCACCGATGGTGGCACGGGCGGTCCGCCATCCGGCCCGACCAACATCGGTCTCTCGTCGTCGCCGACCCTGGGCAGCTACCTGGCCTCGGGGGACGGGCGGACGCTCTACTACTTCTCCCTCGATGTTCCTGGGAGCGGTCAGCAGGCGGCGGTCTCGAACTGCACGGGAAGCTGCCTCGGGTTCTGGCCGGTCTTCAACGTCGCCACACCGAGCCCAGCCGCGGGGCTCAATGCCAGTGACTTTGGAACGCTGGCCCGCTCGGACGGCGCGATGCAGACGACCTACAAAGGTCGGCCTCTCTACACCTTCTCCGGTGACGCAGCAGCCGGGCAGACGAATGGCGACAACCTCAATGTGAACGGCGGGCCCTGGTACGTCGTCAAGCAACCGTTCTACTCGGTGGTGGTGATGGCCAAGAGCGGCGGCCCGGCGGAGTACCTGGCCGATCCCACCGGCCGGACCGTCTACTTCTACTCGCTGGACACCGTGGGGACGGCCACCACTCCTCCGGCCTCCAACTGCACGGGAACTTGTGCGGCGAACTGGCCTGTCTTCCTTGCCAGCGGAAACGTCCTTCCCACCGGCATCGATCCCTCGAAGCTGACGACGTTCACCCGCGCCGACGGGGCGCAGCAGTCGGCGTTCGACGGCCACCCGCTCTACACCTTCGTGCAAGACACGGCGCCCGGACAGATCAACGGCCAGGGCATCAACAACTTCAGCACCGTGGACCCGAGCTCGCTCTGAGGCGGGAGACCAGGCGATGCGACCCTCCCCGGATCGGCGACATATCTGGCTGCTGGCCTGCTTCGTGCTGCTGACCGCAGCCAGCGCGGTCAAGGCGGCCATCGGCAGTCCCTCCGGGGCCGAGGTGCTCGTCTCCATGCGCGCCACGGCCGGTCTGCACATCGAGGGCAAGACCCAGCAGCTCTCCCTCTCCGAGCGGGAGGGAGCGCTCATCTTCCAGGTTCCGCTCTCCTCCCTGGACACAGGCATCCCGCTCAGGAACCGACACATGCTCGGTTACCTGGACGCGGCCCACCACCCCGAGGCCGAGCTGGACCTGGCAAGGAGTGCCATCACCTTTCCGGCGCCCGGGAAGGTGGTGGAGTCCGATGCCCAGGGCACGCTCATCGTCCATGGTGTTTCCCGGCCGTGCACGGTCCACTACCGACTGGAACAGACCAGTCCGGGCACCTACCGCGTCCACGGAACGATCGGAATCGACATTCGTGACTTCGGAGTCGAGGAACCGTCGTACCTGGGCGTGCATGTCGACCCCGCGGCCGCAATCCAGGTCGACTTCTCCGTCCACGACCAATGAGGCGAGTCCGCTGGTCGCTGCTGCTGGTGGCGCTTGGAGCGTCCGGATCGGCCCATGCCTACCAGTTCATGATTCGCGACGGCTACACGCAATGCGGAACGTGCCACACCGACCCCTCGGGCGGCACGTTCCTCAACCCTTACGGCCGGGCCCAGAGCCAGCTGCTGCTCAGCTCCAGCTACGGGAGCGGGGAGCCGGACGGGAACCTCGGACGTCTCTTCGGCTTCGTCGACCAGCCTGACTGGCTGCGGGTCGGGGGTTGGGTCCGGCAGGGCTACCTGTGGAATCTTGTAGACGGGAGGGTCGTCGACAAGCGCTGGCTCCAGATGCGAGCGGATCTGGGAGCGGACGTGAAGATCGGCATCTTCCGGGCGGCGGCAGAGCTCGGCTACTCCAGCTCCGGCGCCACACCCCTCACCCAGCTGGCGCAGATCACCCGGAGCGCTCAGGGACCGAACCTCGTGGGGCGTGAGTTCTGGGCCGGGGTCGAGCTCTTCGGTGGCGACGGGCTCCTTCGGGCCGGCAGGATCAACCTCCCCTTCGGGCTCCGCAACATCGAGCACACCTCGTTCGTGCGAACGGCGACCCTGACCGACATCAACGAGGATCAGCAATACGGCCTCGCCTTTGCGATCTCCAAACCCAACTGGCGCGCGGAGGTGATGGCCCTGGTGGGGAACTTCTCGGTGCATCCGGACGCCTACCGGGAGCGAGGCGCGGTCGGCTACTTCGAGCTCGCGGTGGCTCCGACGACGACGGTCGGAATCAGCGCCCTTGCTGCGCGTGCCGACGCATCGCTGGTCACCAAGCTCCCCACTCTTCGCCAAGCGTACGGCGGCTTCCTCCGGACATCGCCGTGGCACCCGCTGGTCATCCAGCTGGAGACCAATCTCTTGCTCAGCAAGGAGCTGGGTGGCGGACCGCAGGACTTCGGGCATGCCGAGTGGCTTCAGACGGACGTGGAGGTGGTCCGGGGCCTGCACCTCGTCAGCGCTGCGGAGGTCATGAAGACCGGGACGACGGACTTCCAGACCGGTCTGTGGGGCGGCATCTGGTGGTTCGTGTTCCCGCACCTGGACGTGCGCGCCGACGCCATCCAGCGGTGGGGGAACGGCCCGGCGAACCTCACCTTCCTCGTGCAGCTGAACGGATACCTCTGATGCGGGCCTCCGGGCTGCTCGGCGTCCTCGCCCTCATCGTTCCGGTCGGTGCTCTGGCCACGCCCGACTTCCCGGCGGCGATCGCCCGGGATCTCCAGCTGTCGGTGCCTCCACCGCCCTGTACCATCTGCCACGCCACCAATGCGGGTGGCCTGGGCACGGTCACCAAGCCGTTCGGCAAGTACATGGTCTCCCGAGGCCTCGTCCCATTCGACGAGAACTCCCTCGCCGGGGCACTCGCGGCTGACGCCGCCGAGAACCACGACACCGATGGCGACGGGATCTCGGACATCGACGCGCTCAAGCGCGGGCTCGACCCCAACGGAAGCCTGGGAGCTTCCACGGTGCCGGATCCGACCTTCGGCTGCAGCGCCGTGCGCGGCGGCGGGGCCAGCACCTACGTCCTCGTGCTCCTCGTGGTTCTCGGCCTGGCGGCGGCCCGGGCATGCCGGCGGACCGCCAGACCTTGACGGGGCTCAGCCCCCCGCACCAGGGGGACGCCTGAGGAAGCGCGCAGTGCGCGCCAGCGTCCGGGCTCAGTGCGCCGCCTTCTCCACGAACTGCTGCATGAAGCGGCGGTCCTGGTCCACCAGGGTGATGAAGCGCACGCCGAACCCGGCGGGCTTGTGGGGGTCACCCCCGGTGTTCTCCAGGATCACCCGTCCGCGCGATCGCACCTCGCGGCGCTCCTCGTCGAACCGGAAGATGACGTCGACCAGCGTGCCCAGGGGCAACGACTTCGCGCAGGCCAGGAAGAAACCGTCCGTCTTCAGATTGGCCAGCGGATGGTCGGTGAACATCCGGCTGTTCCGGGCGGTGACCCGGATGGTGACCTCCACCCGGTCCTCGCGGCGCTCGAAGCCGACGAACTCGTGCGGCTGGTAGCTGTAGGGTCCATCGGGCGCCGGCGGGACGAGCGGGGAGGGCCGGGGGAGCGGCGTCATGCTCCGCGGCACGACGGTGAGCGGACGCGCGGTCTGCGGCGGCGGCGCCGGGATGGGCGTCAGCGGCTCATCCTCGCCGAGCGGCGGCCGGGGAACGGCGCGAACCACCGGGAGCGGCGACACCGGACCCCCGGAGGACAGCTCCTTCTCGATGTGAACCATCAGCCGGCTGAGGAACTGGAAGGCGTCGGCATACGCCTTGCGCAGGTCCGGGTGAGCCTGGGCACGAACCCGGTCCGGATAGAACCGCTTCACCAGCTTGAAGAATGCGTTTCGGTAGGCGTCGACCGAGGCGTTCCGGTCCAGCCGGAAGATCTCGTGCGGGGGGCGCCCCTGCATCGCCCGCAGCTGCTCCCGGACCCGCGCCGCCTCCTGACGCTCCGCCTGGAGGAGCGCGTCGGGCGCCGGCGCGTTCACCAGCAGCGTCATCACCTCCGGGAATCCGGCCGGAGTGCCCCAGTTGCGGCCGTCCCGAGAGACGCGGGTGATCTCGGTGAGGCGCCCGGTGTTGACCAGGTCCTGCACCACATCGAGGCTCACGGGCCCGAGCACCCGTCCTTCCGCGTCTCCGATCCAGTACTCGGGCATGGGGGTCCCGTGGGGCGGCGTGTCCTCAGGCGGTGAGAGCGCGTTCCACCGCGGAGGCGATCTCCATCGGATGGAACGGCTTGGTGATGTAACCGGAAGCACCGGCAGCGAGGGCCTCATCCACCAGCCGCTCGCTGTCCATGGAGCTGATGACCAGTACCGGAGTTCTCGGCCAGCGGTTGCGGATGAGGACGAGCGCTTCCATGCCGCTCATTTCGGGCATGAACAGATCCAGCAGCACCACCCTGGGCGGCGGACCCTCGAGGTCCAGCGCCTCCTGGCCATTCTCGGCCTCCCGCAGTGGGTGCCCCTGATCGGCGAGCATCTCGCAGAGCAACGTCCGCACGAAGGCATCATCGTCGACGATGAGGATCGGGCCGTCGGACATGGTGTGACCAAGGTGCCCGGGGCCCGAGTGAGACGTCAACCCCCTACAGACCTACAGGGGTCTTCCCCGACGCGGCAGGGGAGGCCGCGGACGCGGACGCCCGGACCGGGTGCGGGTACGGCTGGATCCCGAGCCGGTGCACCACCAGCTGGTGGAGCGCATAAATGGCTGGCGTCAACGCGATGGCGACCAGCAGCTTGATGAGGTACTCGCCGACCGCCTTGCTGGTGACCCACCCGAGGGGTCGCGGCTCGGCGTTCCCGACGGCGGGGAACACGTACCAGAACAGGTAATTGATGACGAAGGTGTCCACGACCTGACTGGCGACCGTGGAGCCGGTCGCGCGCAGCCAGAGGTGCCTCGACCGGGTGAGCGCCTTCGAGAAGGCGAACAGGTGAATGTCGAGGAACTGGCCGCAGAGGTACGCGATGATCGAGGCGACGAAGAGCTTCCCGCCGATGCCGAACACCTTGTTGAACTCGGCGTCGGTGTAGAAGCTGTTCGGGATCGCCGCGGGGAGCTGCGAGATGTTCAACACGATGTAGCTGAACACCGCCATCCACATCCCGAGGAGCGTGAGGAACCGGGCCCCCTTCACTCCGTAGAACTCGTTGACGATGTCGGTGAGGAGGAAGGTGATCGGAAAGGCGAACATCCCGACCGAGACGGGCTGCTGGTAACGCAGCCCGAAGAGGTGCACGTCGACGCCGAACGCCTTGCCGCCCGTCAGGTCGCCCAGGATCAGCGCGGCGACGAAGATGCCACTCAGATAGGTGTACAGCTGCTGCTGGCGAGTCAGCACCATGCGTCGGTCATCCCGGTTCTAGCCCTGTCGCCAGGATCACGCACGCATTCCTCCGAGGAGCTCAGCGGTGGGCCTGTGCACGCCGCCGCCGGGCATAGCGCTCCGTGACCTGCTCCACGTAGGCCCTCGTCTCGTCCGGCCACTCGCCTCCGCCGCCCACCACACCGGGCCCGGCGTTGTACGCGGCGACTGCGAGGCGCACGGACCTGAATCGACGCAGCTGCTCCGACAGGTAGCGGGCGCTGCCCTCCACCGACTCCTCCGAGTCGAACGGATCGCTCACCTCGAGCATGCGCGCGGTCGAGGGCACGAGCTGGCCCAGCCCCATCGCCCCCGCCCCGGAGATGCTGTGCGGCCGTCCCCCGCTCTCCACCTCCACCAGCGCGGCGAGGAGCCCGGCCGGCAGCCCGTGTCGCCGCTCGGCCGCGGAGATGAGCTGCGGCAGCGGCGGGTGCGAGCGAAAGGCGCATTTCGGGCGGTGAAGCGCGTACCGGCCCAGCGCGCGGACCCGTGCCTCGAAGTGGAAGGGCGAAAGCAGGAACACGTCGGCGCCGCCAATGGCGTTGAGCGCGCCGTTGACCAGGGCCAGCAACAGGCCGCCGAGGAGCGCGGCCCGGCCAAGCGCTCGTCGGACCTCGTCGGGGAGCGCCGACCAGGCCCGGGCGATCGCCGCCGGTGTCCGGGCGATCAGTCCTCGAGCTCGCCGTGCCAGTAGGCGACGTCCCGCAGGAACTTGCGCCAGGTCAAAGGCATGCCCGGCTCGAAGGTGAAGGTCAGGTGGAAGGTCTCCGGCAGCCGCTTCGGCTTCATCGGCGTGCTCAGGAGCGCCATCCCCGCCTGCGGCGGAGTGCGTCCGCCCTTTCGCTGGTTGCACCCGAAGCAGCAGATGACGACGTTCTCCCAGGTGGTGTGCCCTCCCTGGGCGCGGGGGACGACGTGATCATAGGTGGCGTCCTGCCGGCTGACGCGCGCTGCGCAGTACTGGCACTTCCCGTGGTCGCGGGCGTAGACGTTCTCGCGGCTGAACTTGATGGCCCGCTTCCGGTTGCGCACGGCGCGCAGGAACCGGATGACGGACGGCATCTTCACCGCGAAGGTGACCGAGCGAACCAGTCGATCCTCGTACTCCTCCACCACCTCCACCTTTCCGAGGAAGAGGAGGTTGATGGCTCGTTGCCACGAAACACGCGCGACTGGCTCGTACCCGGTACTGAGGACCAGGGTCTCCATGGGCGCGGCATTGTAACCGCTCAGGGGAACGACCGCTCTAAGGTGCGGCACCGGGCTGCCTGGAAGCCCCCGAGGCGGCGGGAGAGCGTCATATGTCACAGACGAGTCGCGTGGTGGTCTTGGTTCGCCACGGAGAGACGGAGTGGACCAAGTCCAAGCAGCACACCGGGAGGCAGGACATCCCGCTGACCGAGGCCGGGAGACACGAAGCCGAGCTCCTCCGGCGTCGGCTGGCAGCCTGGTCCTTCACCCGCGTGCTCGTGAGCCCGCTGTCTCGCGCCCGTGACACGTGCGCCGTGGCCGGCCTCGGAGACCGGGCGGAGGCCCGGCCGGACCTGATGGAGTGGGACTACGGCGCGTACGAGGGCCGGACCCGCCCCGACATCCTCCGCGAGCGGCCGGAGTGGAACCTCTGGCGCGACGGCTGCCCGCAGGGGGAGACTGCGGAGCAAGTCGGCGTCCGCGCGGATCGGGTCCTCTCCGAGCTGCGGGGGATCGAGGGGGACGTGGTGATCTTCTCCCATGGACATTTCCTGAGGGTGCTCGCCTCGCGGTGGATCCACGCGCCCGCAGCGTTCGGAGAGCGGCTCGCCCTCTCCACGGCCTCGGTGAGCGTGCTCGGTCGCGAGCACGCCGCGGAGGTCCTCTGGCTGTGGAACGACGTGAGTCATCTGACGCCGGGGGGCTGATGCTCGTCTCGCTCATCGCCTGGACGCTGGTGACCGCGGCGCCGGACGCGCCCGCGCTCCCTCCCGCGGCCGCCCTGCTGGCTCACCCCGCGGGCCTCGCCGGCCGGGAAGAGCCGTTCCCGTCGCTGGCGCTGAGCACCACCGCCGTTCCCCCGCCGCGCCCGCGGGTGGGGCTGCTCCTCGTGGGCGGGGCCGCGGCGCTCGCCGGGCTCGCCCTGACGGTTCCGTCGGTCTCGCACCGGGGCTGCGCGCGCACGGGGCAGTGCACCGACGGGAGCGAGGTGCTCCTCGCCGGTGGGCTCTTCCTCGTCGGGGCGGCGCTGGTTGCAGCGGGCGATGGTTCCGGGCCGGCACCGGCGGGGCCGGTGCGCGTCGCCGGGCTGACCGGGACCGAGCTCCGCGAGCTCCTGGGGCTCGACGTGCGCGTCGGCGCTCCCGGGCCCCGGCGCATGACGCTCCGCTGGACGCCGTTCCGGCTCCCTCGCGGCGGCGGGCTGCGCGTCGGGCTCGCCTTCTAGAGCGGGCCGCTCAGTGCAACGTCCGCGGCCCGGGGAGCGCAGGACGCTCCTGCGTCTCGAGCGCGCTCCGCAGCTCGTTCATCTCCAGCGGCTTCTGCAGCCGGGCGACGACGCGCTTGCTGTCCAGCGCCACCCGATCGACCACGCCGTTGCCGGAGACGAGCATGACGCGGACGTTCGAGCCCTCGCCGCGCTTGTCGAGCGTCTGGAGGAACTCGACTCCGTTCATCACCGGCATCATCAGATCCAGGAGGACGACGCAGGGGCCATCGGTGCCCTGCAGCAGCTCGAGGGCCTCGAAGCCGTTCTCGGCCGCCACCACGTCGTACCCATCGGAGCGGAGGCGGTCCTGGATCGACCGGCGGAAGAGCGCCTGGTCGTCCACGATGAGAACGGTGAGCGGGTGATGCCGAGCCATCGGAAGTTTGCTTCCTACTCGGACTCCGGGTTGTCTGACGAGGGGTGGGTCGCCTGACTCCCCGGCAAGGGTTTCAGTGTGACGAGGGTCACGCCCCACCCGCCCCGGGCCTCGTCGGCCATGGCATGGCGCAGCACGTCGTCCCGGCGGTCCAGGAGGGCCCGCACGCGGCGTCCAAGGGCCCCGGTGCCCTTCCCGTGGACGATCTCCAGCTGGAGCACGCCCGCGGCCCTGCACTCCGGCAGGTACGCATCGAGGAGGGCCGGGACGTCCCGGGGCTGGAAGAGGTGCAGGTCCAGCCGTCCGTCCAGCGGGAGCGGAACTGGCGTTTCCTCCTCATCCATCGGCGACTCGCGCCCGGCCCGCGAGGAACCGCGCCAGCGCCTCCGCCTTGGGGACGAGTGTCTCGGCCTCGATCTGCTCGTCCACGGTGTGGAACCCCTTCCCCCGGGGCCCGAGCCCGTCGATCGACGCGATTCCCATTCCTGAGGTGGTGCTCGCGTCGCTCGCTCCGCCGATGAGCCCCGCCTCGACCGCGCCGAGCCCCGAGGCCCGCGCCGCCCGGGCGTACTCCTCCATCAGCGCGACGTTCGCCGGGGTGCGTTCCAGCGGCTCGCGGTTCGTTCCCCCCGACAGCTCGAGGCGGGTCCCGGGGACCGATGCCGCCGCGCGTTCGGCCGCCTCGCGCAGTCGCTGCACCAGCTCCTCGCCGTCGGCGCGGGTCAGGTAGCGGATGTCGGCGTGCGCCTCGGCGTGCTCGGGGACGGTGTTCTTCCCGATGCCACCGGAGATGGTGCCCACGTTGACCGTCACCCCGCGCTCGTAAGCGGTGAGCTGCTGGGCCGCGTCGACCCACCGGGCGACCGCCCAGATGGCGTTCTTCCCCTCGGCGTGGGCGTTCCCGGCGTGCGCCGCCCTGCCCTGGCCCACCACGCTGACGTTCCCGGTGCCCTTGCGCCGGGTGATGATCGCGTCCTGCGCTCGCCCGGACTCGAAGACCAGCGCGGCGCCGCTCCCGCCGATGGAGCGCCGGATGACGCCCGCGCCCTCGGGCGAGCCGACCTCCTCGTCGGAGACCACCACGACGCGCAGCGGAGGCAGCGCGCCGAGCCCGCCGGGGTAAGCGTCGGCGAGTCCACGAAGCGCGAAGGCCACGACCACCAGGCCGCCCTTCATGTCCAGGACGCCCGGGCCGCGCCGGAGCGGTCCGTCCACGCGATAGCCCTCGAACTTCCCCGGCGGAAAGACGGTGTCCAGGTGACCGATGAGGGCGATCGGCGCGAGCCGACTGTCGCCCGGGGTTCGGAACACCCAGTGGTCGGCGTAGCGCGAGCTCGGCACCGCCGTGGCCTCGACCCCCGGGAGCGCCAGGAGGTCCCGCAGCTTCCGGCCGACCTCCAGTCCGCCCTCGCGGTTCTCGGTGAAGGAGTTGACCTCGACCAGCCCGCGCAGGGCCTCCTCGAAGGCGTCCTGGCGACCTCGCCACCATCCGCTCCAGCTCTCAGCGCTCATCGAGGGGTCGGTTTAGCCGAACCACGCCCACGCGAGCGAGCGATGGTCGACGCCGGCGCTTACCATGCTGCTAGCGTGGGACGGGTTCGATGAGCGACGTGGTGAGCAGCACCGCCGGCGACCTTGAGGTCCACGTGGTCCAGCCGGACGCCGGCGCGAGGCCGCCCCTGCTGGTGGTGTTCTGTCACGGGTACGGAGCGTCGGGGGAGGACCTGGTCCCCTTCGTCCCGGAGCTGCTGGAGCGCGAGCCGCGGCTCCGGTCGGCGCGGTTCGCCTTTCCCGCGGGCCCGCTGAGCATGGGGTACGCCGACTGGGGAGACGCGCGAGCCTGGTGGCCGCTGGACTGGATGAAGCTCTCCACCCTCTCCCGCACGCCCGAGGGCCGCGAGCGGCTCCGGAACGAGGTGCCCGAGGGACTGGCCGCGGCGCGGCGGAAGCTCCAGGGCGCCGTCGAGACGCTGCTCGCCGGCACCGGGCTCGGCCCGGAGCGCGTCGTCCTGGGGGGCTTCAGCCAGGGAGGGATGCTGGCCACCGACCTCGCCCTCCACTGGGAGCAGCGGCCGGCGGCGCTCATCGGCCTGAGCGCGGTCCCCGTCACCGCGGAGACGTGGAAGAGGCTCGGGCCGCGGCGCGCGGGCCTGCCTGCCATCGTCTCCCACGGGCGGCAGGATCCGGTGCTCCCCTACTCCGAGGGAGAGGCGCTGCGTGACCTCCTGAGCGCCGCCGGCCTGTCGGTCGAGTTCGTCCCCTTCGACGGTCCGCACACCGTGCATCCGGACGCCCTGGACCGGGTGGCCCGGCTCCTGGGAAGTCTCCTGCCCACCTGAAACCCATGCCCTCCGCCTTCAAGCGCTTCACCGGGACCGATCGCTACCTCACCAACCCCGCCCTGCAGGCGGCGGTGAACTGTGCCCTGGCGCTGGAGCGTCCGCTGCTGGTCAAGGGCGAGCCTGGCACCGGCAAGACGTTGCTCGCGGAGGCGATCGCCCGGGCAATCTCGGTGCCGCTCCTGACCTGGCACGTGAAGAGCACGACCCGCGCCCAGGACGGCCTCTACGTCTACGACACGGTCCAGCGGCTCCACGACAGCCGTTTCGGCGGCGGCGACGTGAAGGACGTGGGCCACTACATCCGCTGGGGGCCGCTCGGCCAGGCGTTCCGCTCGAAGGGTCGGGTGGTGCTGCTCATCGACGAGGTGGACAAGGCGGATCTCGAGTTCCCCAACGACCTGCTCCACGAGCTGGACCGGATGCGCTTCCGGGTGATGGAGACCGAGGAGGAGATCGTCGCCGCCGAGCGGCCGGTGGTGGTCATCACCAGCAACAACGAGAAGGAGCTGCCGGACGCGTTCCTGCGCCGGTGCGTCTTCCACTTCATCGACTTCCCCGACCAGGAGCTGATGAAGCGCATCGTGCGGGTGCATCACCCCACGCTCGACGACGCGCTGGTCGACCAGGCGCTGGAGGTCTTCTACCAGCTGCGCTCGCTCACCCGGCTGCGGAAGCGCCCGAGCACGAGCGAGCTGGTGGACTGGCTCGCGGTGCTCCAGGCGGCGGGCGTCCAGAACGTGAAGCTCGAGGCCCAGCTTCCCTTCGTCGGCGCGCTGCTCAAGAAGGAGCAGGACCTGGAGGCGTTCGCCGAGGCGGCCGGGGCGCGGCGGGCGCGCGGGTGAGGCAGCACTCGTAGGAGCACTCGATGTTCGTCGGATTCCTCTACGAGCTGAGGCGACGAAAGGTCCCGGTGGGCGCGCAGGAGGCGCTTGCGCTCGCCCGGGCGCTCGAGACCGGCCTCCACGACAGCTCGCTGGAGGGCTTCTACGACGTGGCCCGGGCGCTGTGCGTGCACACCGAATCGCATCTCGACGCCTTCGACCAGGCCTTCCTCGCCCACTTCAAGGGCATCGAGGAGAAGGGGCAGGCGCTGGCGGAGGAGCTGCTGCAGTGGCTCCGCGACGCCGCGGACAAGCCGCCTCGAGAGCGCACCCCGGAGGAGTCGGCGGCGCTGGATGCGCTCGACACGGCGGCGCTGCAGGCGCTCTTCGAGCAGCGAATGCGGGAGCAGCGCCGGCGCCACGACGGCGGGGACCGGTGGATCGGCACGCGGGGCCTCTCGCCCTTCGGACACGGAGGAGCGCCCGGCGCCCCGGACGGCTTTCGCATCGAGGGCGAGGGCGGGGGGCGAAGCGCGCTGAAGACCGCCGACGCCCGCCTCTACCGCGGCTACCGCGACGACCAGGTGCTGGACACCCGGGCGCTGGGGATGGCGCTGAGGAAGCTGCGGGCCTTCACCCGCGAGGGCGTGGCGGACGAGCTGGATCTCGACGGCACCATCGACGCCACGGCGCGGAACGCGGGTGAGCTGGAGGTGGTGCTCCGGCCGCCGCGACGTCCGGACACGCGCGTGCTGCTGCTCCTCGACGTCGGCGGCTCGATGACTCCCCACGCGCACCTCGTCGACCGGCTGTTCAGCGCCGCGAAACAGGCCACGCACTTCAAGGAGCTGCGGACCTACTACTTCCACAACTGCGTCTACGGGCGGGTGTACCGGACGGAGCGCTTCTCGGACCCGATCCCGCTGCCGAGCGTGCTCGCGGACTGCGGTCCGCACTGGAAGCTGGTGATGGTGGGCGACGCGCTCATGGCGCCCTACGAGCTCATGCTCCGGTCCAGCGGGACGGACCTCTTCGACCCCGATGGCCCCGAGGGCATCGTCTGGCTGATGCAGCTGGCCGAGCACTTCCACCGCCACGCGTGGCTGAATCCGGAGCCCCAGAGCGCCTGGTGGGCCCAGACGGTCCGGACCATTCGCAGGGTGTTCCCGATGTACCCGCTGACGCTCGCGGGACTGGGCGAGGCGGTGACCCACCTGGCCCGCCGCGGCGCGGCCCGGGCCTGATCCGGGAAGAGCCGTCGCGGCGTCCGCGGCTTCTGGTCCGTCAGCCCAGGGAGGCGTAGGGTCCTTGAACCGGCGGGAGTATCGACCGCCCCGCCTGACCAGGAGCGTCCCATGTCTCTGGCTCGATCGGTTGCGGCCCCGGCGGTGCTGAACATCGCCGACATGCGGCGCGCTGCGCAGCGGCGACTTCCCCGGGTGGTGTTCGACTACGTGGACGGGGGCGCCGACGCCGAGAACACGCTCCGCACCAACTCCTCGGTCTTCGATGAGGTGCTGTTCCGTCCCCGGGGCGCAGTGGCGTCGCCGCAAGCGTCGCTCGAGACGACCGTGCTGGGAACGCGCTTCTCCCTCCCCTTCCTGCTCGCGCCGGTCGGTAGCACCCGCCTGCTCTTTCCCCGAGGAGAGAGCGAGGCCGCGCGCGCGGCTGGCGCGGCAGGCACCGGGTACATCCTCTCCACCCTCGCCGGGAGCCGGCTCGAGGAGGTCAAGGCCGCGACCACCGCCCCGTGCTGGTACCAGGTGTACCTCGTCGGCGGCCGCGACGTGGCCAGCGCGGCCATCGAGCGGGCCAAGGCGGCGGGCTACGGCGCTCTCGTGCTGACGGTCGACACGGCGATCTCCGGCCACCGCGAGCGCGACTACCGCAACGGGATCGTCGAGCTCCTCGGAAGGAATCCCCTCAACAAGGTCCGCTATGGCTGGCAGTTCCTCTCCCGGCCCCGGTGGCTGGCCGGGTATCTGGCCGACGGCGGGCTGATGAGCTTCCCCAATGTCGTGATGCCCGATGGTCCGATGAAATACGCGGACGTCGGCAAGGCCCTGGAGCAGTCGGTCGTCACCTGGCGAGATCTCGACTGGATCCGGGAGATCTGGAAGGGGCCTCTCATCATCAAGGGCGTTCTCACCGCCGACGACGCGAGGCGCGCCGCCGACGAGGGTGCCGCCGCGGTGGTGGTCTCCAACCATGGCGGCCGTCAACTCGACGGGGTGTTCCCGAGCCTGCGGGCCCTTCCCGAGGTGGTGGAAGCGGTCGGGGACCGGATCGAGGTGCTCATGGATGGGGGCATCCGGCGCGCCAGCGACATCGTGAAGGCGCTGATCCTCGGCGCGCGAGCGGTGCTCATCGGAAGGGCCTATGCCTACGGCCTCGGGGCGGCAGGCGGAGCCGGGGTGAGCCGCACGATCGAGATCCTCACCAACGACCTCTACCGCACGCTGCGACTGCTGGGATGCGCCTCGCTGGCGGAGCTGGACCGCTCGATGATCGAGGTGCCGCCCGAGTTCGAGCCGAGCCGAAGAGGCTCCGCTCCGGCCCGGGCGACCGCTCCAGCGTCGGAGACGGTCCAGGCGCCGGTATCCCGCCCGGCGACGGCTGCCGAGGGCCGCCTGTCCTGAAGGCGAGCGACACTCACTGACCGGAGCAGGCGAGGGGCGCCTCGCCCCGTTTGACCCGCCGGATCGAGCGGTTCGAATCGATCGTCTGGACCTTGCGGAGTCACAGACTCCCGGTCAGCGCGAATCCGAGACCGAGAAGCGGGACCGCCCCGCTCACCGCCTCGCCCGTCCGGTAGCGATGCTGGAGGTACCACTGGACCAGCGCCAGCCCTGCGCCCGCGCCAGCCCCGAAGTGGCGACGGTGAGCGCGAACGCGATTGCCGCGGCGCGGAGCGCGGGACGGCTCGGTTTGCGGACCGATTCGACGAAGGCTCGCATCGCGTCTCCTCAGCCGGCGTGCGCCGTCTTGCCCCCGTCGATGACCAGCGAGGCGCCGGTCAGATAGGGGTGCTCGTCCGAGGCGAGCGCGAGCGCGAACGCGGCGATCTCCTCGGGAGTCGCCATTCGCTGCAGTCCCGGGACATGGGATCTGGCCCACTGGCGAGCGGCCGCCTTCCAGACCGCGTCCGGCACGTTCTCCATTCCGGCCGACCGGCGAACCAGCTCCGTGTCCGTCGTCCCCGGAACGATGGCGTTGATGCGGATTCCCTTCGTGGCGTAGTCCAGCGCGGCTGACTGCACGAGCCCGATGAGCCCGCGCTTACTGGCGCTGTAGGCGCTCCGGCCCTCCTGGGTGGCGATGGCGTTCGACGAGGAGGTGACGACGATGGCTCCCCCGCCGGCCTCGAGCAGTCTGGGAATCTCGTATTTCATGGCGATGAAGACTCCGCGGAGGTTCGTCTGCACGACGCGGTCCCATTCCTCGACGGAGTAGTCGTGCAGCGGCCGCTCGATGGTGATGCCCGCGTTGTTGAAGGCCACGTCGAGCTGTCCGTAGACGTCACACACCTGGGCGACGAAGGCTCGGACCTGGTCTTCCTGAAGCACGTCGGCGCGGAGGTAGATCGCCTCGCCTCCGCCCTCGCGGATCTCCCGCTCCACGGCCTTCCCGAGCCCCGTTCGCCGGCCGCAGAAGCCGACCCGTGCGCCCTCGGCCGCGAAGGCCAGCGCCGCCGCACGCCCGATGCCACTGGTCGCGCCGGTGATCAGAACGGTCTTTCCTTCAAAGCGGCGCCGCCCCGACACGGTGACCGCTCCGGGACGCTTCTCTGGCCCGAGGAGTGAGCCGCCCGCCGCGCCGAGTGCCACCCCCACGGTGGCAAGCCCCACGCGGCCGAGCAGCGCGCGCCGACTCCGACCCCGGCCTTGCTCCGGCTCCTGCTTTGCCATGACGCCTCCAGCCGCCCGCGGTAACTCGGGCGAGGCGCTCATGTACCGGGCGCACCACAGCTGCCCCAGTGCCGGCGGTCACCGATTCGACCATGACTTCCGGCACATGCTTCGGCGGAACACGGTCGCTATGTTCCTGCCCGCGATGCAGCCACGGCGCGAGTACTCACAGCTCGTCCTGATGTTCGCAGGGGTGTTCGGTTGGGCCCTGTCGGGTGCTTCGGGATTCTCGGCGTTCGCCGAGCAAGGCGGGCTTCGCGTTCCCTGGATCCTGGCGCAGCTCCTCTTCATCCTGGGCTTTCTGGTCAACACCTGGCGGCCCATGTCGTTCAGCCGGGCCCGCGCGGAGCAGGCCGCGCTGGTCGTCCAGCTCTTGGCGGCGCTCTACATCGCCGCGTCGGTCGAGCCCCGCCTGGCCATCTACCTGTTCGTCATCCTCGCTGGACAGGCTGCCTTTTCCTTCCCAGCCTGGGCGGCGTCGGCGTTCGTGGTGGTCCAGACCACGGCGGTGGGAGTGGTCTGGCTGTGGCGTGGAGAGATCGATCTGCTGACGCTGGGCAAGTTCACCGGACTCGAGCTCTTCTCTCTCGGCATCGTCATCCTGGCCGTGCGCGAGTCGCGGGCACGGCAGGAGCTACTCCGCCTTCACTCCGAGCTGCTCGCGACGCGGTCACTGTTCGAGGAGAGCCTCCGTCATGCGGAACGGGTCCGCATTGCCCGGAGCCTTCACGACGAGATCGGGCATCAGCTGACCGCGCTGAGCCTGCAGCTGGAGATCGCCAGTCACGCCGAAGCCGGGCAGAGCCAGTCGGCGGTCTTGAAGGCGCAGCAACTCACCCGCGAGCTCCTGGCCAGCGTGCGGAGCGTCGTCGGTGCCCTGCGCGGGGGTGAGCCTCTCGCGGTCGAGCCGGCGCTTCGGATTCTCTCCAGCGGCATCCCCTACCCCAGGGTGCACCTGGAGGTGCCGGAGAACCTCACCGTGGAACAGCCAGCCCAAGCTGACGCCCTCTTCCACTGCGTCCAGGAGGCGTTGACCAACGCGGTTCGCCATGCTGGCGCCGCCAACGTCTGGGTACAGCTGGCCGGAGCCGATGACGGCATCGAGGTTCGGGTGCGCGACGACGGCCGAGGCGCTCGCACCGTCGCCCCGGGCCACGGGCTCCAGGGCATGCGCGAGCGGCTGGAGGAGCTGGGGGGAAATCTGGAGGTCCAGAGTGCCCAGCAGCGCGGATTCGAGATCCGAGCCTGGGTCCCTCTGACCACGAGAGCTCCATGATCCGCGTGGGCATCGTCGATGATCAGACGCTGGTCCGCGAGGGCCTGCGCAGCCTCCTCGCGCTCACCGAGGACATCCGCACCGCCTTCGATGCTGGGGACGCTGCCGAGGCGCGACATCTCCTGGCGTCCACCCCCATCGATGTCCTCCTGCTCGACGTGCGAATGCCAGGGACCTCGGGCCCGCAGCTGCTGGCCGAGCTGGCCGAGGAGGGCCGTCAACCACCCACGCTGGTGCTCACCACGTTCGACGACGACGAGGCACTCGTGGACAGCCTGCAGGCCGGAGCCAGGGGATTTCTCCTCAAGGATGTGTCGCTGAAACAGCTCACCGAGGCCGTGCGGACGGTGGCCCAGGGCGGAACGCTGATCCTCCCTGCGCTGACAGAACGGGTGGTCAGGCGATTGCGCACGGGGAAGGCGCATCCGCCTCACCCCGTCGAACGTCCTACCCCGCGAGAGATCCAGATCCTTCGGATGATCACCGGGGGCTACAGCAACCGGGAGATCGGAGACCTCCTGGGGCTCGCCGAGGGGACGGTGAAGAACCACACCTCGAACATCCTCGCCAAGCTGGGAGCGCGTGACCGGACGCGCGCGGTGCTCAAGGCGATCGAGCTCGGCTACCTGCCCTGAGAAGACAGCTCACGGCTCGGGGACCTTCGCGTGGCAGTAGACGCAGCTTCGATCGATGCCCGTGGGCAGAGGGTCGTTGCTCGGGTCTCCATCGGCGAACAGGGCCGCGCGCGCGTCGAGGTCCGAGGCCAGCAGGGCCTCCAGGACCGATCGATAGGGCCAGGTCGAGTACTCCGGGACGAGCTGGGCATTGTGGAAGACGATGCGTGCCTGGGCGACGGCCCCCGCCTTCACAAGTCCGCTCCCCAGATTGAGCATCAGGCCTTCGAAGGCGTGCGGCGCCAGACCGTTCTCGTTCCAGCACACCTTCTTCCGCCCATGGGATGTCGCCAGGCGAAGGTAGGGCGCGATGTCTGGGTTCGTGCGGTCGATCTTCTCGCCGGAACATCCGTCCACCGCGTTCCAGAGGGCTTCCAGCCCCTTCTGGAAACCCGGGCTGTCCTTCGGATCGGCATTGTGACCGGCCCACATGTTGAAGCCGTTGAACTCGGGGAATCGGTAGACCGCGCCATCGAGCGCCTCGTCAGCCTGCGCGACGAGGTTCGCGTCGTTGGTGAAGCGTCCGACGTGCATCATCAGGACGCCGACGAATCCCGGAAGGTGATCCTCGTCCTGATCGAGCTGCGCAGCTTGTCTCATCAGCTGGAGCGCGGTCGGAAGGTCGCTGTTGAGAACAGCGGGGTCGGGATGCCGCTCGCGTCCAGCCGCCTCGCTGACATGCCACCAGTGGGTGGCGGCGAGCAGCGCGGTCAGCTCGGCGTCGTTCGGGTTCTCCGCGATCGCCGCTCGCAGCTCGGACTGGACGTCGGCGATGTGGGCATAGTCGTTTCCCCAGTAGGTGTTCCAGAAGGCGTCACTGGCCTTCCTTGCGCCGATGGCGGGGTCACCGCCATCGGGGGAAGCGCTGTCGTCGGCCGAGCACCCGCCGGCCAGGGGTGCCGTGCTCAGTGTTCCGATCAGAATGGCGAGAGAGAGGGCGTGAGAAGGGATGTCGGAGTTCATGCCGGCACCGTAAGGGCGCCTCCAGGAGAGCCCGAGTGCCAGAAGTCATCAAAACGTACGTGACTTCCGGCACGGAGCCTCGAGCCCCGGATCGGATCCTTCCGCTGGCGGCGAGCGCTCTCCTCCCGGGCCGGGCTCGCCCCTCGCAGGCTGCTCGGGCATGCTCTACCTCGGGGGTGACATCGATGAATCGAGCAATCGCGCTGGCCTGGTGGTTGTCGCTGGCGATCTCCGGGACAGCCCTGGCCTCGGACGCGAGCGAGGCCGCCGCGGTGCAGGCCGGAGAGGCGTGGTTGAAGCTGATCGACGCCGGGCGCTACGGCGACTCGTGGGACGAGTCCTCGACGATGTTCCGGAACGCCGTCTCGCGGTCCGCGTGGGAGAAGCAGGGCGCGGCCGTCCGCGAGCCGCTGGGAAAGGTCCTCGACCGGAAGCTCGCCACGAAGAAGCTGATGCACGAGCTGCCGGGCGTGCCCGACGGGACCTACCTGGTGCTGACCTTCGACACCCGCTTCGAGCGCAAGGAGCACGGCCGGGAGACGGTGACCATGATGCTGGAGGGGGACCGGTTCCGTGGCGCCGGCTACTTCATCCGCTGACGGCGGCCTCGGGCTGGACTCCGACTCTGCGCTCCTTGTCCTGACCGGCGCGGGGGTCTCCGCGGAGAGCGGGCTCCCCACCTACCGGGGATCGGGAGGGCTCTGGCGCTCGCATGCCTTCGAGCGCCTCGCCTCACCCGAGGGGTTCGACGCCGATCCCGCGCTGGTGTGGCGCTTCTACTCCGAGCGACGCGAGGCGGCCCTTCGCGCCCAGCCGAACGCCGGGCACCTCGCGCTGGCGGAGGTCGAGCGCCGCCTGGGCGACCGCTTTCTTCTGGTGACCCAGAACGTGGACGGGCTGCACCGGCGAGCGGGGAGCCAGCGGCTGATCGAGATCCACGGGCGACTGCTGGGCACGCGGTGCTCGCGCTGCAGCCGGCCCGAGACGCCGGACGAGACAGCCTATCCGGAGGGAACCATCCCTCCCTGCGAGCGGTGCGGCGAGCCACTTCGCCCGGCGGTGGTGTGGTTCGGAGAGGCGCTGGATCCGGCGCACCTCGACGCGGTGGACGACTTCCTCGATCGCTGGCGAGGAGCCCGCCTCGTCTTCCTCGCCGCCGGGACGTCGGGAGCGGTCTGGCCGGCCGCGGGGTTCGTCGACCTGGCGCGAGCGCGCGGCGCGGAGACCTGGCTGGTGAACGCGGAGCGAGCCGACAACGCCGGTCGCTTCGCCCAGGTGCGGCAAGGCCCGAGCGGGACGTTGCTTCCGTCCCTGCTCGGGCCCTGAGAACGACGACGGTGACGGAGACCTAGACGAGCCCGCCGGGCGGATGCCCGACGCGCACGCTGTCCGTTCCGACGTCGATATGCGAGCGCGAGAGCCAGTGGCAGTGCGCGCAGTAGCTGTAGCTGGTGCCAGGAGTCATCCGCACTGCCAGCTCCCCACCGCACAGCGGACAGCCGGTAGGAAGGGTGAAGTCGGCGATCTCCCCCTGACGATCGAAGGTGCCGTTCAACATGAGGATCAAGTAACGCAGGCGCGGGGCGACGCAAGCCGGCGGAAGCACGGAACGCTCAGTCTCGGCGGAACCGAACCGGCGTGAACTCCGCCTGGAACGCCTGCCCCGAGTCGATGATCCCGTTCGACTCCAGCTTCCGGACGAGGTTCCGGAGCTTGAACTGCCATCCGGGCCACAGCCGGCCCTTTTCGTACATCGCGTGGTACTTCACCGGGTTGGGAATGATGGTGGCCAAGAATGCCGCCTGTTGCACGCTGAGGCCGCGGGCGTTGACTCCGAAATAGTGCCGCGAGGCCTCGCCGATTCCGTAGATGTTCGGGCCCCACTCGATGATGTTCAGGTAGATCTCCATCAGCCGGGCCTTCGGGAGCGAAGCTTCGAGGGCGAGCGTGAAGAGCGCCTCGCGGACCTTCCGGGCGAACGTCCGCTCACGGGAGAGGAAGAGGTTCTTCGCCAGCTGCTGGGTCAGGGTCGAGGCGCCCCGGACGCGGCTGCCCTCCGCGGCGTCGATGATGCTCTCCTTCATCTCGTCGAAGTCGAAGCCGGGATGGAACCAGAAGCCGGCGTCCTCGCTGGTGGTGACCGCGCGCGAGACGTACCGGGGCAGATCGGAGATGGGGACGAAGTTGGGGTTCTGCGGGCCGACCCAGATCTCCCGCGCGCGCCCGGTGCCGTCGACCGGGCGGTAGATGAAGGGACCGCGCAGGAAGAACGGCGTGGCCTTGGAGGCGGCACGCAGGCCAGTCAGATCGAGCTTCACGTCGAGGACCCACTGCTCCGGGTCGCGCACCGGACCGGAGACTCGCACCCGGGCGTCGAGCAGGCCGGGGATGCGCGGGGCCTCGTCTCCCAGGCTGAACTGCGGCGGGAGCGCGTCGACCGCGTCCTGGTACCGCAGCTGGTCCACCCGGGCCTCGGCGCGGAAGCGAGGGGTCCGGGTGCCCTCGTACACCCCCTCCACGTTCACGCGGAGCGAGTCGTTCTCTCCGAAGCCGATGTGTCCGTCACGGAGCCGGACCTCCCGGGTGCCGCGGTCCCAGTCCACGGTGCCGGCGCCGGACAGCCGCCACGGCCCCACGGCCTCGGTGGCGAGCCGGTTTCCCTCGAGGAAGAGTCCGTCGATCCGTCCGGAGACCTCGAGCTCTCCCCGCTTGAGGTCCGAGGGAAGCACTCCGTTGATCCGTCCGGTGATGGAGCCCGCGGTGGCGCGCACCCCGACCCGCTGTCCCAGCAGCTCGATGAGGGGACGCAGCGGCATGCCCTCCAGGCCCGCCTCGAGCTGGAAGGGCTGCTCCCGCGCCCAGCGCACGACGGATCGCGCCTCGCCGCCTCCGTCGCGCTGGACGGCCAGCTCGAGCACCCGCGCGGACGCGGCAGCCGAGACCTCCACCTGCGCATCCCACGTGCCGAGGTCGAGCGGGTGCCCGTCGTGACTGGAGACCAGCTCGACCCGGAGGTCCTGCACCTCGAGGCGCGGGAGTCGCACCGCGGACCCGGAGGCGGGGGCCTCCTTCCCGGGGGCGGCAGGCTTCGCCATGAGGCGGTTGCCGAGGGCACGGAGCCCCTCGAGCTGGGTCCCGGGCCGAAGCACGACGGTCCGCATCTGCACCAGGCCGGGCTCGAGCCGCCCCGCGAGCAGCGCGGTCCACCGGGGCCGGACGCGGACCCGCTCCATCTCCAGCACCACCGGTGAGCCGGGCTCGGGAGCGATGCGGACCGGGCCGAAGCTCAGCCGGAGACTCCAGTCCACCTCGGTGTGGCTTCCGAGCTCGACGCCGCCGAGCCGTGCGGCGAGCGCGGCCTCCACCCGATCCCGGAGCCGCGAGCGCACGGCGTTGGAGTTCAGGATCGAGTGCAGCACGGTGACCGCGGTGACCAGCGCGAGGCCGATCACCGCGGCGCGCTGCAGCCAGCGCCTGCGCCGCGAACGTCGCCGCCGTGCCCGGGGCGGACGCGGCACGGGGGTGCGCGTCCACGCTGAGCTCGTCGGCGTGGATGGGGCAGGTCGCATCGTCGGCGGGTACATCGGGAATCCTAATGTCCCGAAGGGACTTGCGTCTGCCAGGCCGCCTGGTCCGGGGGCACACTCCCGTCCGAAAGTTCGCTTGCGCGTGCACACATGGTGGGCGTTAGGGTGGCGTCATGACGACCCGCGCCCCCATCACCCTCGTGGCCGCCGTCGGACTGCTCGCCCTGGCCGGCTGCAACCAGTACGACCAGCTGATCGCCAAGGACCAGGTCTGCGACGCTCGGTGGGCGGACTACCAGGCTCAGCTCCAGCGCCGGGCGGACCTCGTGCCGAACCTGGTCGCCACGGTGAAGGCCTCGGCGCAACACGAGGAGAAGACCCTCTCCGACGTGGCCGAGGCCCGCGCCCGGGCCACCGGCATCACCCTGAGCGCCGAGGATCTCCAGGACCCGGAGAAGGTGGCGGCGTTCCAGAAGGCGCAGGACCAGCTGCGGGGAGCGCTCTCGCGGCTCCTGGTCGTCAACGAGGCCTATCCTGACCTCAAGGCCAATCAACAGTTCCGCGATCTTCAGATCCAGCTCGAGGGCACCGAGAACCGGATCCTCCGGGCGCGCGAGCAGTACAACGAGGCAGTGCGCGACTACAACACCGAGCTCGGGAAGATCCGCGGAGCGGTGGTGAAGCGCGCCACGGGCGGAACGTTCAAGCCGCGCGTGTACTTCCAGGCTTCATCGGACGCGCAGCAGGCGCCCAAGGTGACCTTCTGATGCTGTCGCGGGCCTGGGGCCCGCTCTGCGCGACCCTGCTCCTTCTCGTCGCCGGTCCCGTCAGGGCGTTCCACGTCCCGAAGCAGACCGACTACGTCACCGATACCGCCGGCGTGCTCAGTCCGGCGGAGCTTGCCGACCTCAACAACCGGATCGGCGACTACGAGCGGAAGAGCGGCAACCAGATCTTCGTCCTGGTCACGCCCTCGCTCGAGGGCGAGCCCATCGAGGACGTCGGCTACCAGCTCATCCAGACCTGGCATCCGGGACAGAAGGGCAAGGACAACGGGGTGGTGCTGGTCATCGCCACCGGCGAGCGCCGCATCCGGATCGAGACCGGCAAGGGTGTGGGCGGTGACCTGACCGACCTCCAGTCCAACGACATCATTCGCCGGCGCATTGCCCCGCTGATGCGGGAGAACCGGGTGCACGACGCGATCCTCGCGGGGGTGGACGGAATCGCCGAGGCGCTCTCGGGGTCCGCCACCACGCCCCGCCAGCCCGGGCAGGGACCCGTCGCGGCTCCTCAGCCCCCGGTGGTCCTCCCGCACTGGTTCGACCTCTGCTTCTGGGGCTTCATCCTCTTCGTGGTGGTGATGCTCCTGCTCCGCGCAAGCCGGCATCCCCGCCGCCGCACGTACTGGGGCGGGCCGCCCTTCATCGGCGGGGGCGGCTGGGGCGGCGGCGGTGGTGACTGGGGTGGCGGAGGTGGTGGTGGGGACGGCGGAAGCGGCTTCTCGGGTGGAGGCGGCGGCGACGGCGGCGGCGGCGGCTCGAGCGACTCCTACTAGCGCTCCGAGCTGCGGGGAGCGCGCGAT
>Ga0081540_1000383_pt1 | contig 44481 bp, 40 predicted proteins | sample TabmetS2T1R1_FD_71024 | JGI IMG/M metagenome (GOLD analysis project Ga0081540, IMG submission 71024) | Tabebuia heterophylla rhizosphere microbial communities from the University of Puerto Rico - S2T1R1 | ecosystem: Host-associated > Plants > Roots > Rhizosphere ...
CGTGTTTGGGCTGTGCGGCGCTTCGGACCAGCTGGTGCATGAGGCGCGGCGCATGATCTCTGTTGCCGAGAAGCACCGATTGGGGCCATTTGTCGCGCTCGGGTCGGCGTATCTGGGGTGGGGCCTGTGCCAGGACGGTGACCTGACTCAGGGTATCGTCGTGATGGAGCAGGCGATCGCATCCTTGCGGGGGTTCGAGTTTCGTCTCGCCATGTCGGCCCACCTGGCGATCCTCGCCGACTTCAAGCGCCAGAGCGGAAAGCTCGACGAGGCGGAGGCGCTGTGCGGGCGTGCGCTGCAGATGATGGCCGAGACCGGTGAACGCTGGTTCGAGCCGGAAGCGCGCAGGATCCAGGCGCTGATCGCAAACGAGCTCCGGCCCGACGACCGCGACCAGGCGGAGGCCTTGCTCAGGTCCGCCGTCGCCTGCGCGCACGCGCTCAAATTCACGACGTTCGAGCTCCGCGCGCTGAAGAGCCTCGAGGAATTTCTCGGGCCGGGGCGCGAGGACCCGGTTGTCGAGGCGCGCATCCGGGAATTGTCGCATCTCGAGAACCTCGCGCGCCGTGCCGCCACCGCCGTGCTGAGCGGCGCGATGCACGGCACATGATGCCGCCGTACCGGATGTGATGCTGATGCGGCCACGCGCTGAGTGGCCGAGCGCAGACGAGCGCCGCGCCTACTGCAGGTGAGGCAGTGCCGAGATTGACATCGCGCTCCGCGGCCGGCGATGCCGGGACGCGGTCGGCTTCGGTGCCGCCAGATTGGCCAGCGTCATGATCTCGTCACGCACCGCGCGCAGCGCGGGCGTGTCCGGCTTGTCGCGCCGTTGCACGAGGCCGAGGGTGCGGACCAGCGGCGGATCGAGCGGCCGCACCACGACGCTGTTGAGCGGCGCGCTGTGCGTGACCGCCGGGCCAGGCACGATCGCCATGCCGAGTCCGGCGGCGACCGCGTTCTTGATGGCGTCGATCGTGCTGAACTCGAGTGCCGGCCGCACCTCCACGCCGGCGGCGCGCAGCCAGGCACGACTCAGTTGGCCATGCGGGACGCGCTGATACTCGAGGATGAGCGGCCGCCGCGCGACGTCGTCAGGCGTGATCGCCGCGGGGATGTCGAGGTCGGTCGTCGGCAGGATCGCCAGCATCGGGTCGGTCCGCACCGGGGTGGCGAGCAATTGCTCGCCTTCGACGGGGAGCGCGGTGAAGCCCAGGTCGAGTTGGTTCGCCAGGATCTGCTCGGCGATGTCGTGCGTGGTCCCGGTCGTCACGACGAGTTCGATGTCGGGATACGTCTCGCGCAAACGCTGCAGCACCGGCGGCAGCAGGTAGGCGGCCGCGGTCGGTCCGGCGGCGAGATGGACACGGCCGACGTGGCCGGCCTTGTGCCGGCGCATCGCCGCGAGCGCGCGCTCGGCTTCCCTCCTGATGCGCTCGGCATGGGCGATCAGGTCGCGGCCGGCGGCGGTCGGGAGCACGCGCTTGCCGACGCGCTCGACCAGGCGGACCCCGCAACGCGTTTCCAGCTCGCGGATCTGCAGGCTCACCGCCGGCTGGCTGAGATTGAGCCGGCGCGCCGCGGCCGAGAAACTGCCGAGCGCGACAACCTCCATCAGCGTCTGCAGGTGATCGAGGTTGAGGCTGCGCACCTCAAAGAATTCCCTATGGATGCGATTTGAAGAGCCAATTTGCCTCGGCGCTCCCGTCGGTGCAAGCAATCGGAGCGGCCTTCGCGCGGGTTCCGCCGCAGTTTGGAGAGCAGTTTGGAGAAGAGAAGAGGTTGGAACCCTGAACCGAGTGGATGCGGCAGACGACTTTAGGGGTGGGAGCAACGGGGGCACGGCATCAGCCAACGAGGGCTCCACATGCTGCGAACATTTTCGGCAATCGGACGGACGGCATTTGCGACCAGGAAGCAGACGCTGCTCCTGGTGTGCGCTGGCTTCCTCATCATCACGCTGTTTGCGCATCCCTGGACGCTGTGGGCCAATCAGCGGGCCGGAAGCGAGCTGGCAACGCGGGCGGTCGAGCCAGACATGCGGTCCGCCGCGCTCACGCCGCCGGCGTCCGCGCCGGACAGAGCGACCATGGCGGGAAGCGGCGGTAGCATCGGCACCGGACTGGCGGAGAACGCCTGGGATTTCACCGCGCCGAACGGCGTGCCCGGTTTTGGCCCGCTCGATCCGGCGGATGCCAAGCAACTCCTGGAACGTGTCGGACAGGCGCCGGCGCATTGAGCCCATCGTCTTGAGGGACATGCACGGTGGCGTCTGCTTGCTGATTGGGGCATCGGCCTGATAGGTCAGGCCGATGTCCGATCCGTTTTCCTTCCGCCTCATGGCCACCGACGGCGCCGCGCGGCGCGGCGAGATCACCACCCCTCATGGCGTGGTGCGCACGCCGGCCTTCATGCCGGTCGGCACTGTCGGCGCGATGAAAGCCGTGCACTGGCGCGACGTGCGCGAGGCCGGCGCCGACATCGTGCTCGCCAACACCTATCACCTGATGCTGCGGCCGGGCGCCGAGCGTGTCGCGGCGCTCGGCGGCCTGCACAAGTTCATCAACTGGCCGCATCCGATCCTGACCGATTCCGGCGGCTTCCAGGTCATGTCGCTGTCCGCGTTGCGCAAGGTCGACGACAAAGGCGTGACGTTTCGCTCGCACATCGATGGCGCCATGCATGAGCTGACGCCGGAGCGTGCCGTCGAGATCCAGAATCTGCTCGGCTCCGACATTGCCATGCAGCTCGATGAATGCCTCAAGCTGCCGGCCGACAAGGCGGAGATCGCGCGCGCCATGCAGCTGTCGCTCGCCTGGGCCGAGCGCTCGAAGCGCGCCTTCGAGACCGCGCCGCCCGGCCGCGCCCTGTTCGGCATCGTGCAGGGCGGCGACCATATCGCGCTCCGGCATGACAGCGCCCGGCGGCTGGTCGAGATCGGCTTCCACGGCTATGCCATCGGCGGGCTCGCGGTCGGCGAGCCGCAGGAGGTGATGCTCGCCGTGGTCGCCGAGACGGCGCCGGCGCTGCCGGCGGACCGTCCGCGCTATCTGATGGGCGTCGGCACGCCTGAGGACCTGCTCGAAGCGGTCGCGCGCGGCATCGACATGTTCGACTGCGTGCTGCCGACCCGCAATGGCCGGCACGGTCTCGCCTTCACGCGGTTCGGGCCGATCAACCTGCGCAACGCCCGCCATGCCGACGATCCGCGTCCGCTCGACGCGGAGAGCCGCTGCTCGGCGGCGCGCGACTATTCGCGCGCCTATCTGCATCATCTCACCAAGGCCAACGAGACGCTCGGCGCCATGCTGCTGTCGCTGAACAACATCGCCTATTACCAGCACCTGATGCAGAACATGCGCGACGCGATCGGGGAGGGGCGCTTCGCCGCATTCCGGCAGGCGACGTTGGAAGGATGGGCGCGCGGCGACCTGCCGCCGCTGTGATCCGTGTTCTGCCGAGGCGGCGCGTTCGGCTCACGTCGGCTACACTTGCCTGCACCTCGATTCGGGACTTGCCGGTTCATGCATGCGGTTGCCATCGACGAATTCATGGCTGTGATCGCCGGCCGGGACGGCTATTTCCTGATCAACCGCAAGGACGTTTATGTCGGCCGCGCGCTCGAGATCTACGGCGAGTACAACGGGCTCGAAGCCGCGTTCCTGAAACGGCTGGTCATGCCGGGCGACGTCGTGGTCGAGGTCGGCGCCAATATCGGCTCGCATACGGTCGGGCTCGCCAAGGCGGTCGGCGCGCAGGGCAAGGTCTTCGCGTTCGAGCCGCAGCGCGCCTGCTACGCGCTGTTGCAGGCGCAGATCGCGCTCAATCGGCTGTCCAACGTCGTCGTCGCCTACAACGAGGCGGTCGGCCGCGAGCGCGGCCGCCTGTGGGTTCCGCCGGTCAACTACGACAATCCGGGCAATTTCGGCGGCGTCGCGCTCGGCCCGCAACACAGCCCGGCCGCGCAGCCGGTCGACGTGACGACGCTCGACGAGCGGCTCGGCGACACGAAGTGCTCGCTCATCAAGATCGACGTCGAAGGCATGGAAGAGGACGTCATCCGCGGCGGCCTCAACAGCATCCGCAAGCATCGGCCGCTGCTCTATGTCGAGAATGATCGCCCCGACAAGTCGCCGCCGCTGGTCGCGCTGCTGCTCGAGCTGGGCTACCGCCTGTGGTGGCACCTGCCGCCGCTGTTTCGGAAGGACAACTTCTTCAACGTCAGCGCCGACGCCTATCCGAACATTGTCTCGTTCAACATGATCTGCGCTCCCGAGGCGAAGCCTGTGTTTTCGGGGCTGCAGGAGATCAGCTCAGCGCAGCAGCCGCATCCGTTGGCGCCGCAGCCGACGGGAACCCGCTGAGCGGATCGGATATTCCGCGCTCCATGATTGCGCTATGGTAGCGGGATATTAAGAGCGACGGCCGCTAAAGGCCGCGCCGGTGGTGAGGAGTGCGCCATGGCGGTCAATCTGAAGGTCAATGGAACGACACGGCGCGTGCCGGCGGAGCCGGACACGCCGCTCCTCTATGTGCTGCGCAACGATTTCGAGCTGAACGGCGCCAAGTTCGGTTGCGGCCTCGCGCAATGCGGCGCCTGCACCGTGCTGGTCGACGGCGTCGCGACGCGCTCGTGCGTCACGCCGATCAGCCAGGTCGCGCGCGCCAACATCACCACCATCGAAGGCCTCGCCGCCAACGGCAAGCTGCACGCGCTGCAGCAGGCTTTCATCGACGAGCAGGCCGCCCAGTGCGGCTACTGCATCAACGGCATGATCATGTCGGCGAAGGAGCTGCTCGACCGCAAGTCGCAGCCGACCGAAGCCGACGTCCGCAGCGCCCTTGCCGGCAATCTCTGCCGCTGCGGGACCCACAATCGCATCGTCCGCGCCGTGCTGCGCGCCGCGCAGGCCAACGGGAGGACCTGACCATGAACGCTCCCGTCATGAACGCTCCGAAACTGTCGCGCCGCGCCGTCAACGCCGGTCTTGGCGCGCTGCTCTTCTCGTTCACGCTCGATCCGCGTGCCGCGCTCGCCCAGCAGCCGCCGCAACCGCCGCGCCTGCCCGGCAGCCTCGCCACCAACCGCAAGCTCGATGCGTGGATCCGCATCAATGCCGACGGCACCGCCACCATCTCGACCGGCAAGGTCGAACTGGGGCAGGGCATCCTCACCGCGCTGGCGCAGATCGCCGCCGAGGAGCTCGACCTGCCGCTCGCGCGGATCACCATGATCTCCGGCGACACCCAGCGCACGCCCGACGAAGGCCAGACCGCCGGCAGCCAGTCGGTCGAGAACAGCGGCACCGCGCTGCGCATGGCCGGCGCCGAGGTGCGCAGCCTGCTGATCGAGCTCGCCGTGCAGCGGCTCGGCGTGCGCGCCGATCAGTTGTCGGCTGCCGACGGCGTCATCACCGCCGAGGACGGGCGCAAGCTCGGCTATGGCGAGCTGGTCGCCGGGCTCGACCTGCATCGCGATGCGACCGCGCAGGTCGCGCCGAAGCAGCCGGCGAGCCACAAGATCGTCGGCCAGCCGATCCAACGGTTGGACATTCCCGCCAAGGTGACCGGCGGCGCGGCTTACGTGCAGGACCTGCGGCTGCCCGGCATGTTGCATGGCCGCGTGGTGCGGCCGCCGTCCTATGGCGCCAGGCTCGAGGAGGTTGACGTCGCCGCAGTCAAGGCGATGCCCGGCGTCGTCGCGGTGGTGCGCGACGGCTCGTTCCTCGGCGTCGTTGCCCAGCGCGAGGAGCAGGCGATCAAGGCGCGCGAGGCGCTGATCAAGCGCGCAACCTGGAGCGCGGGCAGCGAGCTGCCCGAGCGCGACAAGATCTTCGACGTGATCAAGTCGCTGCCGAGCAAGGATGCCACCATCGGCGTCAAGCAGGCGGCGGTCCCTGGCAATGCCCGCGTGCTCGAAGCGGTGTACACCAAACCCTACATGGCGCATGCCTCGATCGGGCCGTCCTGCGCGGTGGCCGAGTTCAAGGACGGCAAGATGACCGTGTGGACGCATACGCAGGGCGTGTTTCCGCTGCGTGGCGAGTTGTCGAAGGCGCTGAAGCTGCCGGCGCCGTCGATCCGCTGCATCCATCTCGAAGGTTCGGGCTGCTACGGCCACAACGGCGCCGACGACGTGGCGCTCGATGCGGCGCTGCTGGCGCGCGGCGTCGCCGGACGGCCGGTGCGGCTGCAATGGATGCGCGACGACGAGTTCAAGTGGGAGCCCTACGGCCCCGCCATGGTGATGCGCGCCAAGGCGGCGCTCGGCCGTGACGGCAAGATCGCCGACTGGGAGTACGAGCTGTGGAGCAACAGCCACTCGACGCGCCCGGCCTCGACCAGCGGCACCAATGTGCTCGCCGCCTGGTACATCGCCGAGCCGCAGCCGATGGGGCCGCCGACCAGCCCGCCGCAGCCGGCCGGCGGCGGCGACCGCAATTCCATCCCGCTCTACGATTTCCCGAGCCAGCGCGTGACGCATCACTTCGTGCAGGACATGCCCATCCGCGTGTCGGCGCTGCGCACGCTCGGCGCCTATGCCAACGTGTTTGCGCTCGAGTCCTTCATGGATGAGCTCGCGGCCGCCGCCGGCGCCGATCCGGTCGCCTTCCGCCTCGCGCATCTGAAAGATCCGCGCGGCCGCGCCGTGATCGAGAAGGTCGCGGCGATGTCCGGCTGGAAGCCGGGTGCGAAGAGCGGGAGCCTGAAGGGCCACGGCATCGGCTTTGCCAAGTACAAGAACCTCGCCTGCTATGTCGCCTGTGTGGCCGAGGTCGAGGTCGACCGCGCGAGCGGCGAGATCCGTGTGCCGCGCGTCTGGTCCGCGGTCGATTCCGGGCTTGTGATCAATCCGAACGGGCTTGCCAACCAGATCGAGGGCGGCATCATCCAATCGGTCAGCTGGACGCTCAAGGAGGAGGTGCAGTTCGACAAGACCGGCATCCTCACCCGCGACTGGCAGGGTTACCCGATCCTCACCATGCCGGAGGTTCCCAAGGTCGAGGTCGAGCTCATCAACCGGCCAACCGAACGGCCGCTCGGGTCCGGCGAGGGATCGCAGGGCCCGGCGGTCGCCGCGGTCGCCAATGCGGTCGCCCATGCGACCGGCAAGCGCTTCCGCGACCTGCCGCTCCTTCCGGACCGCGTCAAGGCGGCGCTTGGATAGGCCTGCGACTTCCGTTATTGCTCTGCCGCGCTAGGGCGGAAGTATTTTACCGGCTGGCCGGTAAGCACGGACGGGCGTCCCTCCATTACAACGGGCTGGAAATGTCGAAAATTCATCACAAATCGTCGCTGATCTCGCGCCGCGCTGTCTGCACCGGCCTCGCGTTGGCGCCGGCCGTCCTCTCACTCGCCGATCTCGCCTCGGCCCAGGGCAAGTATCCGGAACGTCCGGTCCGCATCATCGTGCCGTTCGCGGCCGGCGGCGTCGCCGACATCACCACGCGGCTGATCGGCGAGAAGATGGGCGACAAGCTCGGCCAGCGCTTCGTCATCGAGAACGTGCCGGGCCCGGGCGGCATCGCCGCGGCGCGCGCCGCCATGGCCGCCGGCGGCGACGGCTACACGCTCATCCTCGTCACCAACGGCACCGCGATCAGCGTGCCGCTGTTCAAGAGCCTGCCGTTCGATCCGTTCAAGGATTTCACGCCGATCTCCGGCATGGGCAATTTCGACTGCGTGTTCGTGGTCAACGCGGAGTCGAAATACAAGACGCTCGGCGACTTCATCAAGGAAGCCAAGGCCAATCCCGGCAAGCTGAATGTCGGCACCATTGCCGTCGGCAGCACCCAGCATCTGTCGGCGGAATATTTCAAGTCGGCCGCCGAGCTGAACTTCCTGATCGTGCCGTTCCGCACCACGCCGGACGCCACCGTCGGCCTGCTGCGCAACGACGTCGACCTGGTGATCGATTTCCCGGCGGCGCTGCAGGCCGGCCTGTCCGACAAGAAGATCCGCCCGATCGCCGCGACCGGGCCGGTCTCGACCGAGATGCTGCCCGGCACGCCGACCGTCGCCCAGGCGGGCGTGCCGAGCTACGAGGTCACCTCGTGGAATTCGATGTGGGCGCCCGCGGGCACCCCGAAGGAGATCCTCGCGCTCCTGCACAAGACATTGCAGGAGGTGCTCGCCGATCCCGAGGTCAAGCGCCGCGCGCTCGAGCTCGGCATTGCCGCCAAGGGCAGCACGCCCGAGGCGGCCGAGGAGCGCATGAAGGCCGACATCGAGAAGTGGCGCAAGGTGATCGAGGTCGCCGGCATCGAACGCAAGTAGGCCGTTTCACTCTTCCCAAGTCACTCGTCCCAAGTCACTCGTCCCAAGCAGCAGACAGCGAGTAGTCGTATGACCGTTCACGCGCTCGATCTCACCAAGCGCCGCAAGCCGAATTTCAAGCTGCCCCCCGGCACCTGCGACGCGCATTGTCACGTGTTCGGCCCCGCCAGCAGGTTTCCCTACGTGGAGGGCCGCCGCTACACGCCCGAGGACGCGCCGAAGGAGGCACTCGCCGCGCTGCATGCGCATCTCGGCATCGAGCGCACGGTGATCGTGCAGGCGAGCTGCCATGGCAGCGACAACCGCGCCATGCTCGATGCCATCGCGTCGAATCCGACGCGCATCAAGGGCGTCGCCATCGTTGCCCCGAGCTTCACCGATGCGGATTACCGCAAGCTGCACGATGGCGGCGTGCGCGGCGTGCGCTTCAACTTCGTCAAGCATCTCGGCGATCCGCCCGACATGGGCTTTTTCAATGCGACCATGGCGCGCCTCAAGGAGCTGGGCTGGCACGTGGTGCTGCACATGTACGGCTCCGACATCATCCCGCTGTCGGACATGATGCGGAAGCTGCCGGTGCCGTTCGTGATCGACCACATGGGTCGCGTCGACGCCAAGGACGGAGTCGACCAGCCGCCGTTCAAGGCGCTGCTCGAGATCGCGAGGCTGCCCGGCTGCTGGATCAAGGTGTGCGGCTCGGAGCGCATCTCGATGCCGCCCTACGATCTGGCGGTGCCGATCGCCCGCAAGATCGTCGAGACCATCCCGGACCGCGTGCTGTGGGGCACGGATTTCCCGCATCCGAACCCGACCCACGAGGCCGACGAAGCCGATCTCGTCGACCTGGTGCCGAAATTCGCGGTCGACGCGGCAACGCAAAAGAAGCTGTTGGTCGACAATCCGGCACAGCTGTACGGGTTCGGCTAGTCCTCAATGCGTTCGAACGGCGCTTTGCCGTCCCGTCGCTCAAAGGCGCACGGTGCTGGCGTCCGCAGCACCGCCTCAAGTTCCCGATCGCGCGCGATCAGGTCGCGGAGCCACATGACGACTGCATTGCCGGACGTGTTCGCAAACTCGTCGCTTTCGTCGCCCGCGAAGATGCGCCAGCCGCTGTCCTGCTCGCGATCGGGCGCCTCGCGGTAGAGATAGCGCACCGGCTCGCCGTCCCGGCTCACCCTGGCCGACACGATGGCCCCCTTTGCGAACTCGCCGAACCAACGCTCTTCCACGGCGCGCATGCGCTGGACGGTCTCATCGCAGCCCAGCTCGACCCGCACCCTCAACATCTGCCCGTTCGCATCGAGATCGGCCTCGACGGGATACGCGCCGTCGCCCCATTTTGTCATGAACATGCATAGGTGCGTTCCGGCGAGCTCGAGGACGCCCGACTCGGTCGGCGTGGCTCGGACAGCGCGCATGACCTGCCAGTGGTGCGTGTGAGGACGGAAGTCGAGCGCGAACTTCCGGTCATCGCCGCGGAGCGCTTCGACCCGCTTCGCGTGCTCGAAGGCTGCCTCGAATGCCAGATCCTGCCATCCGAACACGTCGGTCTCGCCGTCCAGCCGCAGCGCACGAGCCCCGACTTCCGCCGCAACATCGGCAGCATCTTTTCCCCACAGGACCACATCGGCTTTGCCGTCCTGGCTGATCCGGTCGTCCCAGGCGCCGAGCGCGTCGACGTCCACAGTCATGAGCCGGGCCTCGTCGACGAGCACGTGCCCGATCTGGCGCGTGCTTGCGACCTTGCCGTCGCGCAGATCGACCCAGATGCGTCGCCAGCGGCGCTCGTCCTGGCCTGCCGGCATCCATTCGCCCATGATCGACAACCGCCGGTCGCGCGGCACGTCGCCGACCGCGATGGCCCACATGCCATGGAATTCGACGGCGCCTGCGCCGCCATTGGCGGTCAGCGTAAGATCGACGCGGCGGCGGTGCGGAATGCGTTCCGGCAGGACCTCGAGCGTCGCGTTCAAGGAGAGCTTGTTTGCGGTCTCCGTGAATGTCTGGACGACCTTGTCGATGCTGTCCATCGGCTGGTCGTAGATGTAGAACGGGTTGTTCGACCGGTCGAAGGCGCGCCCGGCCGCCTCTGCATCGGGACCGCGGACGATCAGGTCGCGACAGTTCTCGGCCTTGGCCGCCAGGTCGGGATCGTCCGGCAGCAGCGGCGGCCGATCGTGCGACCACAGCCAGGCGAGCCCGCCGTCGAGGATCAGCAGCACGCCGGTCGGGCAGCCGACGCTTCCGATCCGTTCGATCTTGCCGGTGGCGGATGTCGGCTGCATAAGAAGCCCTCGTTGTATTTCGGCTCAATCTGCGTCCCGGCCTTGAAGCGAACGTGACAATACGCATGCCGGGATCAGACGGCGAGGGGGCATGGGCTGGTCCGAACCGATCGATCTCTACTGCGAGCGCACCGGTCCGGCATTCTGGGCCGAGCCGGTCAACGCGGTCACCAACATCGCGTTCCTGATCGCAGCCTATGCGGCGTGGCGGCTGTGGCGGCGTGCTGGCACGGATGATCCGTTCGTCCCAGCATTGATCGTGCTGGCGGCGGTCGTCGGCCTTGGCTCGTTCGCCTTCCACACCTTGGCGACGCGCGGGGCTGCGCTGCTCGACGTGATCCCGATTGCCCTGTTCGTGCACGCCTATCTGCTGTTCGCACTGATCCGGTTCGTCGGGCTGCGCCTGCTGACGGCATTGCTCATCGTCATTGCCTTCTTCGTCGCGGCGCGAGTCGCATCGGGGCTGTTGCCGGCCGACGTCCTCAACCAGTCGGGCGACTATCTGCCGGTGCTGGTCGCGCTGATCGTGGTCGGCTCCGTCGTGCGGGCGCGCCCCGCAGGCCGCGCCATCCTGCTCGCCGCCGGCGTGTTCGCGGTGTCGCTCACGTTCCGCACCATCGACATCGCCGTCTGCGATGCGTTCCCGCTCGGCACGCATTTCGTCTGGCACATGCTCAATGCAGTGGTGATCTACATCCTGCTGCGGGCGGCCGCGCTGGCCGGCGCGCTTGAAAAGGGCCGTCACCCGGCGGCGAGGTGAGCGGCGGCGACGCGCATGACGAAGCTCTTGGTGCTGCGGATATGCGCGCGCATGGTCCGTTCGGCGCCCGCGGCATCACCCTTGAGGATCGCCTTCACGATCGGCCGATGCTCCGCCCGCGCGCGCTTGATCGACGGCGCATCGACCAGGACCTGGACCAGCACCAGGAAGCTCGGGATCTGCAGGTTCTCGATCAGCCGCAGTAGCTCTGCGTTGCGGCTCGACTCGACGATCAGCCGGTGAAAGCCCTCGTTGTAGGCGAGATAGGATCGGGCGGTGCCGTCGAAGCTGCGGTCGAACTGCCGTTCCATCGCTTGCAGCCTGGCGGCGGGAAAGTCGGGGTTCTGCGCGGCCAGGCGGCAGGCCAGGCCCTCCAGCACCTCGCGCACCTCGTAGATCGCCTTGATCTCGTCCGGCGTCAGGCGCCTCACCCGCGCACCCTTGTGCAGCGCGATCTGAACGATGTTCTCGGCGGCGAGCCGGCGGACCGCTTCGCGTATGGGGCCGCGGCTCACACCGAGCGAGGCCTGCAGGTCGTTCTCGATCAGCCGCTGCCCCGGCGCGAAGCGCCCGTCGCGGATGCCGCTGCGGACATGCGCGATCACGCGCTCGACCGCCGACGTGGGCGGCGTGGCGGGCGGTGAACGGCGAAGGCGCTGATCCATGTGGCGAGCTTAACCGCAATGGCCCACGCGCGCCAACGATGAGCGAGGTGGGCGGCGCGGCTCTTGCGAGTCGTGGTTTACAGCTGCCGTATTATCCTACAAGATTGTCCTACAAAAGGAGAGGACAACAGGAGGATCAGATGTCCAGCGGTTCCGCGGTCCTGCGTGCGACGACCCAGATGGCGGCTCCGCCGTTCCGGGCCGATGTGGTCGGAAGCTTCCTGCGCCCGGACCGGCTGAAGGCGGCGCGCGAGCGGCTGCTGGGTCCGCAGACGCCGGACCAGCATCTCGGCCCGCACGACAATGCCGAGCTGCGTGCCGTCGAGGACGCGTGCATCCGCGATGTCATCGCCCTGCAGGAGCGGGCCGGATTGCAAGCCGCGACCGACGGCGAGTTCCGCCGGCGCAGCTGGTGGCTCGACCTGATCATGGGCTGGGAGGGCTTTTCCGCCAATCGGAAGGGCACGACCGAGATCATGTGGCGCAACAAGGACGGCGGCACCCAGCCGTTCTCGCGCCTGTGGATCAACAGCCCGGTACGCTGGCGGCCGGGCGCCACGGTGCGCGCGTTCGAGTTTCTGCGCACCCACACGCGGCTGGTGCCGAAGGTCACGCTGCCGGCGCCGATCCTCGTCCACATGTATGCGTGCGGCAACGCGGGCGTGCTGGAGGGCCACTACCGCGACATCGACCTGTTCTGGTCCGACGTCATTGCCGCCTATCGGCGGGAGGTCGAGGCGCTGGTCGCGGCCGGCGCAACCTACATCCAGTTCGACGACACCAGCATCGCTTTCCTCTGCGACCCGGCGCATCGCGCCACGGTCGAGCGGTGGGGCACCAGGCCCGACGACCTGCTGCGCCTCTACGCGCGGCGCATGAACGAGCTCCTGGCCCACGTGCCGAAGCACGTCACCGTCACGTTCCACCAGTGCCGCGGCAATCGTGAAGGGCACTGGGGCGCCGAGGGCGGTTACGATCCGGTCGCCGACGTGCTGTTCAACGAGATCGACGTGCACGGCTATTTTCTCGAATACGATTCGGCGCGCGCCGGCGGATTTTCCCCATTGCGCTTGCTGCCCAAAGGCAAGATCGTGGTGCTCGGAATCATGTCGAGCAAAACGCCGGTGCTCGAAACCAAGGAGGATCTGGTCAGGCGGGTCGACGAAGCACAGAAATTCGCGCCGTTGGACCAGCTCGCGATCAGCCCGCAATGCGGATTCGCGAGCTCGATCGGCGGCAACCCGATGACCGAAGCGCAGCAGGAGGCCAAGCTCGCTCGCCTGGTGGAAGCGGCGCGGGCGATCTGGCCGGCGTGACGTCGGGAGGACACATCACATGATCCGCTTCGCCCTCGGGCGCATCTTCGCCGCAACCGCACTGTCGTTGCTCGCTCTCGCCACGCAGGCGCACGCGCAAAGCTTTCCCAACAAGCCGATCACGCTGATGGTCGGGCTCGCCGCCGGCGGCATCACCGACGTGACGGCGCGGCTCTATGCCGAGGCCGTGTCGAAAAACATCGGTCAGCGCGTCATCGTCGAGAACCGCACCGGCGCCGGCGGCGCGGTCGCCGCGGCGACGGTGCAGATCGCGCCACCGGACGGCTATACCCTGCTGGTGTTCTCCGGCTCGCAACATGCGACCGTGCCGGCGGTCAGCCAGGCGAACTATGAACCGGTGAAGGGCTTCGCGCCGATCACCTTCCTGTTCAACAGCGTGGTGGTGCTCGCGGTGCCGGCGGACAGCCCGGCGAAAAGCCTGGCGGAGTTGCAGGACTACGGCCGCAAGAAGCCCGGCGGGCTCACCTTCGGCACGCCGGGGCTCGGCTCCCCGTCGCACCTCCTCGGCGCAAAAATCCTGCTCGCCGACAAGGTGCCGGCCGAGACCATCCACTATCGCGGCGGCGCGCCGATGATGGCCGACCTGATCACCGGCCGGGTCGATTTCGGCTGGCCGACCTTGTCCACCTCGCGTGCTTACCTGGCCGACAAGAAGCTGCGCGCGCTCGCGCTCGACGCCGACGCGCGCTGGCCGATGCTGCCTGACGTGCCGACGCTCGGCGAGCTCGGCTACGGCCCGCAGAAGGTCGCGTCGTGGTTCGGCGTCGCCGCGCCGGCCGGGACGCCGTCGGCGATCGTCAACGCGCTGCGCGACATGTTCGTCCAGGCGTCGCAGGATCCCGAGCTGAAGCGGCGGCTCGACGAGAACGGCACGCCGATTGCGATCAGCACGTCGGAGCAGATGGGGCAGGCGATGGCGCAGGAATGGGAGACCATGCAGCAGCTGGCCAAGGTGCTGAACCTGCGGCAACAGTGATTGTCGGATGTAATGCCTTCGGCTCACGAGATCATGGGAGCAACGATATGTGCACGTACACGCGGCTGCGTGCGGCCGCCGCCGTTTGCGGGCTTGTGTCTCTCGGCTTGCATGGAATGGCAATGTCTCAGGAGCACTCTCAACTCGTCGAAACCGGAGTGATACTTTCCGCGCAGCAGGTCGGTCACTCCGCGCAAGCAAGGTTGATCGGGGCCACCCCGCCGTTTTGGACGCCGACGCCCGAAGACATCGCTCAGCTTGAGGCCAGGCTGAGGCCGTATCTGGAGACGGCGGCGCCGCCTGAGGCCGGGGTGATTGTCGCGAAGCTCGAGAGCTACAAGCGGCAGTATATCGGTTATACCCGTGACGGAAAGAAATGGATTTTGGTCAATAGCTTTTGTGAAGAATTTTGGAGAAAGGACGATGATTGGCGCGACCGTGTTGAGCTGGTGTACGATGGCGGACCATGTTTCTTCAAGCTGCACTACGAGCCGTCGAGCTCGCAGTTCGAGCGGCTGTGGATCAACGGTGAGGCCTGATGTCCCCTCGGCGCAGCGTGCTGAACCTGTGGCTGCGGTGACGCCGTTCTACGCGACTGAAAGCGACGCTCAGCTCACGAAATAGGCAGCCATCACGAGCGCCAGCCAGACCAGCAGGCAGCAGATCTGGATGGCGAACACCATGAGCGGCACGCCGGCGAAGTGATGCGGGTCGCCGAAACAGGGCGACATGCCGAGAAACGCCGCCGATGGCGACGCCGCATGCCGCGGGCTTGCCGTGTCCCGCGGCGACGCCGCGATCGGTCCCCACGTGGTTTCGGAAGCTTCAGCGGACATGCCGATGACCGTTGCAACTCTCGTGCCGGCCTGATCGCACTCGGGCGGCTCAGATCACCTGGAAACCGTGCGCATAGGGGTCGCGGTCGTCGATAAAGATCGTGTTGTAGCCGGTCAGCCGGGCCCAGCCGGCGATCGACGGAACGATGGCCGGCCGGTTGCCGACGCGGGTCATCTGCTCGACGCGCCCACGGAAGATCGATCCGCCCGTAGAGGGCCTCATGACGCAAGCTCGCAGCATGCAGGTCGCTTCGCTCGCTCGTTCTATTCGATGAAACGGCGCGATCGTTCGCGGCGCTTCATGCAAATGACCGTCGTATGACTTCGTCGGAGCTTTTGGCTCATAATCAGCGCGGCATGCACCGGCGCGGAGTGGCCGCCTCAAACCCGGCCAATCTTTCTGGTGTGCACCGTGCAGCGCTGCTCCTAGATATATTGAGAAAGTATTAGGGAGGGCGCCAGGTCTCATGAAATACACCTTCCAGAACCGAACTGCGGCCCCAATAACCGTCATTGTTGAGCCTTGGGCAGAGGAATTCTCTGCGCCTTCGGGCTCCGTTCTATCGCTTGAGATTGCCTTTTCCGAACTTGGGCCTCTGGAAACTACTTTGGACGACAAATACTTCACGATATGGCTTTGGGGTGGGTGTCGCGTGGCGGTGTGGTTGGACGGGAAGGATCAGACACGACCCTCATTATCGATCCCAGCGCCCTGACCTCTCGCCGGGAGTTACTTGGCTTCGACAAATTGGGGTCAGAGTTGTGAACTGCACCCCTGCGGTGAGACACGGAAATTAGGGACAGGTTTTGCGATAAGTGGCGCTGTTTAGCGTCCTTGATGGGCGGCAAGTGTAGCGAGCGCCGAGTGCGTGCGGTGGCGATGCGTCGCGTCTTCATGGATGGCGACAGGCGCAGACCGACGGCTCACATCCCTCCGTACAGCCACGCCATGCCGTCATAGGACTGCTCCGGCGTACGGCCGTGCAGCATGTTGTAGCGCAGCTCCGCGGTGACGCCGCGCGCGTGATAGAACTCGCCGTAGACGCGCGCCATGATCTGCACCTGGCCGGTGCGCAGATAGCGCTGCTGCTGGTAGGCGTGGAACGCGGCGGGCAGGTCGTTCGGCTGCGCCGCGACCGTCTCGGCGAGGCAGACCGCGTCTTCCGTGGCCATGCAGGCGCCCTGCGCGAGATATTGCAGCATCGGATGCGCGGCGTCGCCGAGCAGCGTCACGTTGCCCTTCGACCACTCCTTGATCGGCTCGCGGTCGCACAGCACCCACATGCGCCAGGTCTCGATGCGCTCGAGCAGCCGCAGCACCTCCGGCCGCTCGCCCTTGAAGCGCGCGAACAGCTCTTCCGGATCGGCTTCGGCGTTCCAGCCTTCGACGTATTTATCGGAGTGGAAGACGGCGACCAGATTGTAGAGCGTGCCGCGGCGCAGCGGATAGTGGACGAAATGCGTCTTCGGCCCGGCCCACAGCACCACGTCCGGCCGCCACAGGTCATCCGGCACCTCCTCGCGCTTGAGCACGGCGCGGTAGGCGATGTGGCCGGACACGCGCGGCTTGCCGTCGCCGACGATCTTCTCGCGGATCTTTGACCACATGCCGTCGCAACCGATCAGCGCGCGGCCGCGCACCTCCTCGCCGGTCTCGAGCCGGATGGTGACGGCGCCGCCGTGATCCTCGAAGTCGTCGACGCGGCGGCACGTCTCCAGCGACACGAGGTTGTTGCTCTGGCAGGCCTTGAGGTAAACGCCGTGGATGTCGGTGCGGTGTGTGACCGCGTAGGGCTCGCCGAAGCGCGCCTTCATCTGCTCGCCGAGCGGGATCGAGGTGATGATCTCGCCCGACAGCGCGTCGCGCATCTCCAGAACGTTCGGGATCCAGGCGTCGTCGAGCATGGAATGATCGAGGCCGATCCGCTTGAGCGCGCGAAAGATGTTGGGGCCGAGCTGGATGCCGGCGCCGAGCTCCTTGAATTCCTCGGCCTGCTCGAACACCCGCACCGGAAAACCCTTGAGCGCGAGCGCGTAGGCGGTGACGAGCCCGCCGATGCCGCCGCCGGCGACCAGGAACGGGAGCTCACCGTTCGGACCTGCCATTGTCCACTCCCTGCGTTTTCCCGCTGCAGCCCTGTCGCCTCGGCGGTATCATACGAAAGTCGACAGCGCGACGCGAGATTCTCGCGTCCGGCCACCGGGGAGGTTTCATGGCGACAGGAATCACGCGGTCGGACAGCGGCGTCGGTCCGTTCCGCTACAATATCGTGACGCTGTTCTTTGCGGGCGCCATTGCCGTGATCGTGTTCCAGCACGGCGCCATCGCCATCCTCAATGCGCTCGGCTATGCGCAGCCGCCGTTCGGCTATGCCAAGACGCAGCCGTGGGGCGTGCCGCAGATCTGGTCGTTCGCGTTCTGGGGCGGCATCTGGGGCATCGTGTTCGGGCTGGTCGAGAGCCGGTTTCCGCAGGGCATCGGCTACTACGTCGCCGCGTTCCTGTTCGGCGCGATCTTTCCGGTACTGGTCCTGTGGTTCGTGGTGTTTCCGCTCAAGGGCCAGCCGATCGCGGCCGGCTGGAACGTCACGCGCATGTGGGTGCAGATCGTGCACCATGGCGCCTGGGGGCTGGGCACCGGGATCCTGCTGCGGTGGCGGGGATAGCGGGGATTGCTCCGGCCGTGGCCCGCGGCGCTCAGCGCGCCGGCTCTGTCATGCGGATCGGGCGGCCCTGGCTGACGAACGAGTAGCTGGTGGTGCCGACGGTGCCGATCATCACCGTCTCGGCGAGCGGCTCGGCGAGCGGCGCGTTGCCGGCCCAGCTGACGATGAAGTTCGCGCCGGAGCCACCGCGATTGTCGTCGGTGGCGATGAACACCTCGATGGTGCCGAACGGGCGCAGCGCGACCGGGGCCTCGAGGAAGCGCTCGACCAGCGTGCCGGCCGAGTCGAAATAGTCGATCTTCTCGATCACCAGCGGCTTGTCGGCCGAAGTGTTGTGGATTGCAAGGGTTGCCGACAGGTTGATGCGGGTGCGCCGGTTGCCGGCCCGGATATTCGCATAGGCCGGCACGTAGATCGCGCCGCGCGCCGTGAGCGCGGCCGGCTCCGGAACCGCCGTCAACGCGGCCTGGAACTCCTGCTTGAGGTCCGGCTTCGGCGGGCGGGTCTGCGCGGCCGCTTCCCCCGCTATCCCCAGCGCCACAATGGCGGCAACCAGCGCAGCTCGCAGGATTGGGCGCATTCGGCGGGTCCGCCTTTCCGCACGGGAACCAGGAAGGCTGGTGAGCGCGCTGGGACTCGAACCCAGGACCACCTGATTAAAAGTCAGGTGCTCTACCATCTGAGCTACGCGCTCTCCGAGGTCTCTTGTCGAGGTCTCTCGGCCGCGGATGTACGGGCCGCTTGGCACGGGGTCAATAGGCCCGGAAACGGACCATTCCGTGCGATCGGCTCGTGACCGCCGCGGTCTGTGCTAGACTCCGGCGCAGATCACGGGCGTCCAGGCGCCCGGCCACCGACACTTCCGACAGAGGAGGCCGACCTTCATGCCGATCGTCAACCGCGTCGCCGACCTGCACGACGAGATCAAGGCTTGGCGGCAGGACCTGCACGCACATCCGGAGCTGCTGTTCGATGTTCACCGGACCGCGGCGAGCGTCGCCGAAAAGCTGAAAAGCTTCGGCTGCGACGAGGTGGTTCCGGGCATCGGGCGCACCGGCGTCGTCGGCGTGATCCGCGGCCGCAGACCGGCCTCCGGAACCGGCACCAGCGTCATCGGCCTGCGTGCCGACATGGACGCCCTGCCGATCGAAGAGGCGACCGGGAAGCCGTACAAGTCGACCGTACCGGGCAAGATGCACGCCTGCGGCCATGACGGCCACACCGCCATGTTGCTCGGCGCTGCGAAATACCTCGCCGAGACGCGCAACTTCGCCGGCACCGCCGTGGTGATCTTCCAGCCGGCCGAGGAGGGCGGCGGCGGCGGACGCGAGATGGTCAAAGACGGCATGATGGAGCGGTTTGGCGTCGACGAGGTCTACGGGATGCACAATTATCCCGGACTACCGGTCGGCGAATTTGCGCTGCGGCCCGGCCCGATCATGGCGGCAGCGGATACGGTCACGATCGACATCGAAGGCAAGGGCGGGCACGCGGCGCGGCCGCATCTCAGCATCGATACGGTCCTGGTCGGTGCGCAGATCATCAACCAGATCCAGTCGATCGTGTCGCGCAATGTCGATCCGCTTGAGGCCGGCGTCATATCGATCTGCATGTTCCAGGCCGGCCACACGGACAACGTCATTCCGCAGACGGCACACCTGCGCGGCACCGCGCGCAGCCTGACACCGGAGGTCCGCGACCTGCTGGAGCAGCGGCTCGGCGAGGTGGTCGAGGGGACTGCCAAGCTGTACGGAGCAAAGGCGAAGCTGACCTACAGGCGCGGCTATCCCGTCCTGAAGAACCACCAGCGGCAGACGTCATTTGCTGCGGCAGTCGCATCCGACGTCGCTGGGAAGGACAAGGTCGACATCGACCTTCCACCGGTCATGGGCGCGGAGGACTTCTCCTACATGTTGGAGTCGCGACCGGGAGCCTTCATTTTTGTCGGCAATGGCGACAGTGCCGGGCTCCATCATCCGGCCTACGACTTCAACGACGACGTCATTCCTGTCGGCACATCGTACTGGGTGAAGCTGGTCGAGACCGCGCTTCCAGCCTGACTCGCCCAGACCTGCGCAAATTCGAAGCGGCGCTACTGCGTCGCTTCGACGCGATTTTCCGCAGGCGCCGGCGCCGGCGCCTCCGCGATCTTGTCAGCGATATTGGCGATCGCGACATTGGCCATCGCGGCGCGACGCGGGAGCAGCTCGGCGAAGCGCGCCTCGATACTGCGCCAGAACACGAAATCGTTGACGCGTGACCCGTCGAGCACGGCGAGCCCGACCGCAGCCAGGAACGGCAGGCTCTGCACCACGAGGACGGCGGCGAACAGATTGACCTCGCGCACCTGGGTATAATTGGTCCAGTACACGATCACGGCGCCGAGCACGAGCAGCCCGCCGAGGATCGCTTCATGGAAGGCCGGGAACGCGGGACCCTTGCGGGTGCGGCCGCCCTTGGCCGTGCGCACGAAGTGCAGGTGATCATTCACCACGGCGATGCCGACCGCGCGAGCGATCGTCCATTGCAAGGACATCGCGGCGAACATCGATCCGAGCATGCGGCCGGCCGGCAGCGGCACACGCTGGCGGTAGAGAACGGCAAAATGCGCGAGCGTCACCACGAACGCGGCAATGATCGGCAGGGTCAGCACCTTGTCCGGAATGGCGATGCCGGCGAATGCCACGACCGGGACCCACAGGATGTTGAGGATGGCGACCGCCACGCCAACCGCCTCGGCGCCAAGCCAGTTGACCCAGCCGAACGCGAACTCGCGCCGCTGCTCCGGCGTCAGGCGGCTCGCGCCCGGAAGGAACCGCCGCCAGTGCTTGCGAATGATCTGAAAGCCACCGGATGCCCAGCGGTCCCGCTGCTTCTTGTAGGCCTCGAACGTGTCGGGGAGCAGGCCGTGGCCGTATCGGCGGTTGGTGTAGTGCGCGAGCCAGCCCTGCTCGAGGATGGTGAGGCCGAGATCGGTGTCCTCGCAGATCGTGTCACTCGACCAGCCGCCGGCAGCGTCGAGCGCCGAGCGGCGCACCAGGCACATGGTGCCGTGGACGATGATGGCGTTGGCCTCGTTCCGCTGCACCATGCCGATGTCGAAGAAGCCGGCATATTCGCCGTTCATCGCGGCGTGCATGGGGCTTCGTTCGCCGTCGCGATGATCCTGCGGTGCCTGGATCAGCCCGACCTTGGGATCGGCGAATTCCGGGACCAGATCCTTGAGCCAGTTCTGATCGACGACGTAGTCGGCGTCGATGACGCCGATGATCTCGGCATCCGGCGCGGTGTGAGCGAGCGCGAGCCGCAATGCGCCAGCCTTGTAGCCTTCGAGCCGCTCGGCATTGATGAACTTGAAGCGCTCGCCGAGCTCGCGGCAATGGTCCTCGATCGGACGCCACAGCGCCGGGTCCGGCGTGTTGTTGATGACGATGACGCACTCGAAGTTCGGATAGGCGAGCCGCGCCACCGCATCGAGGGTCTGCTTGAGCATCTCCGGCGGCTCGCGATAGGCCGGAATATGGATCGACACCTTCGGCGCGTAATCGGCGCGCGCCGAGATCGCCGCCGGCAACAAGCGGCGCGGACCACGGCCGAACACGATGGCGCCGATCTCGTCGATACGAGCGAGCGCGATCAGCACGAGCGGGACGAGCAGCGCCAATCCGAGACCGAGCGCGAGGGCGGCACCGAAGACGAAATAGTGGCCGTACCAATAAGCAAACACGGTCGCCGCCCAGGCACCGATCGCGTGGGCGGAGAGAGCCAGCAGCGCCGCCTGTGCCAGCGTCGCCCCGGCAATTCCAAGAATCGGCAGCGACAACAGGCATCCGACCAGCACGGCAATGGTCGCGAGCTTCCAGTAGTCGCCGTCCGTGATTGCTCCGGTCCAGGCGAACTTCGGCTGCCGTGAGGTGTCGAACATGCCCCAGTAGGCGCCGACGCTGCCTTCGAACGTCTTCCACGGCTGATCGAAGGCTTCGATAATGTTGTAGTCGATGCCGAGCGCGTCAGCGCGGGCGACGAAATCGCGCATCACGCGCGCCTGCTCGAGCCGGCCCGGGTCGGCTGCCTCTCGATTGTAGCCGGCGCTCGGCCAGCCGAACTCGGCGATGACGATTTTCTTGCCCGGGAATGCCGCACGCAGCTCGTCATATTTCAGAATCGCCTGATCGACAGCCCTGCTCGCGGGAAGACCTTCCCAGTAAGGCAGGATGTGCGCGGCGACGAAGTCGACCGCCGAGACAAGTTCAGGATGGCTTTTCCAGACGTGCCAGATTTCGCCCGTGGTCACCGGCACCGTGCCGCCAGTCTCGCGCTTGACGCGCTGAATGACCCTGATGAGCCGATCGACGTTGATGTCCTCCCAAACCTTCGCCAGGGCCTTCGGGTCTGACACAGTTTTTGCAACCTCGATCCGCCGCAGTTCGTCGGCGCTCAGGTTGAAAAACTTCTTGAGCTCGTCGGGGCTGAGCTTGTTGCGGTCTTCAGGCGTCATATCGCGCAACCTTCTGACCTCGTCAGGCTTCAGGTTGCGGACGTCCTCGGGAAGCAGCGTCGTCTCGCCGCGGTAGATCGGCTCGTTGCCGATGACGATGGCGTTGATGTTGTGATGGCGCCGCGCGAGCTCGACGACCTTGGCGATTTCCCGCTCGTTGCGACTGGTGTCGCGGTCGAGCCACGCGCCGATCGTCACGCGCAGGCCGAGCTCGGCCGCGGCCTGCGGTACCAGATCGGTGCCGTTTGTCGACGAATAGGTACGCACCGCGCGCGTGTAGGGCGCCACGGTCTTCAGGTCGGCCCGCACTTGCGCAAGCGATGGCTGAAAGCCGCCTTCGTCGGGATGTTTGACGCCTTCGAAGGGTGTGTAGGAGAGGCTCGCCAGCAGCCCGTCGACCTCGGGCGCGGCTTGACGGTCTTGCGTTAGAACCCACAGCCCGGCATGCACGCACGCAAGGAGCGCGACGACGGCAGCGACGCGGCGCATGACCTCGTTACCAAGTGGGGCAGAGATGCGAGGGGTCGAGCCTGTCCCCTAGGCCCGATCTGGACTTTCGCGGCGCTTCACAGTAGCGCAGCTTTTCATCGGCACACAAGTAGCGTCCCCCCATGGCGTTTTAAAGGCGTTTGAACAACGCGCCTCCGGGAAAATTTTCAAGCGACGGATAACGCGGCTAACGCGTGGTGGTTCCGGAGGGGGGTGCAGGAGCGGCGGCTGCCGGCTGGGGGGCCGGCTGCAAGGCAGGGTTAATCCAGCAATCCTGGACCCGCTTATTGAGGGTTTCCGGAGATTCCTTCTTCGGGTCCTGCGCTTCCTTCTTGGGGTCGGCCTCCGTGCCGCCGGGACGGCCGCCGTCCGGATTGCCCGTCCGGATCACGCATCGGAACGTCGCCTGGATGTGCCCGCCCGGGCAGCCGAACCGATCATAAAGATCGAGATGCCGGAAGGCTGTGTCGAGGTCGTCTCGCCACAGCAGTCCAACCACCCGGCGTCCGAGCCAAAAGCATTCCGGGTTGGCGGCAGGACCGGTGAGGGACTTCCCAACCTCGACAACTTCGTCCAGGCGGCGCTGCGGCGGTCCGTTGCGCTGGCTCTCCGATTGGGCCGGGGCGGGGGCGGCGGCCGCGGCGGGGGGCTGAGCCGCCTTGGGGTCGCTGCCCTGGGCGAAGGCGTCGGAGGCGGTCATCGCCGCCGCTGCCAAGAGGCCAAACGTGACGAAACGCAAACTCAAGAAGGACATGGACAGACGCAGTTGCATTCTTGTTGAAGCCGCCCGGTCAAACGAACACCACCGGAATGGGCCGGCATTGCGGCGGGTGGCCGCCCGCGGCGACCGCACGGCACATTGCCAGACTGGCAGACTTTGTCCAGCGGCGGCGGGCCAGCGTGCTTAAGGGGTTACCGGGGCTTGGCAAGCGAAGACGCTAACGTTAATCCGGCCGGGCATGAGTGATCTTGGGCCGCCGCTGCGAATTTGTTCGGGCTTGTTCGCATGCGTCGCCGGCGCGATCGTGGCAGCGTGGTGGTGGCTTGGCGCGCCGGTCGAAATGCCGCAGTCGCCACTGGCGCCCGGCGAAAAACTCTACTGCATCTCCTATGCGCCGTTCCGGGCTGACCAAAGCCCGCTCGCGGCCGGCACTCACATCGAGCCGTGGCAGATCGACGAGGACCTGGCCCGGCTCAAGCAGATCACCGACTGCGTGCGGACCTATTCCATCGAGCACGGCCTCGACCAGGTGCCGGAGATTGCGCGCCGCCACGGTCTCAAGGTTCTGCAAGGCCTCTGGTTGAGCAGCCAGGCCGAGAAGAACCGCATCCAGGTGGAGACCACCGTCGGGCTCGCCAAGCGCTATCCCGACGTGATCCGCGCCATCATCGTCGGCAACGAGGTCCTGTTGCGCGGCGAATTGTCCGCAATCGATCTCGGCAAGTTCATGCGAGAGGTCAAAGCCGCCGCGGGAGTGCCGGTCACCTACGCCGATGTCTGGGAGTTCTGGCTCCGGAACCGCGACCTCGCTTCAGCCGCGGACTTCGTCACCGTGCACATCCTGCCCTACTGGGAGGATTTTCCAATCGGCGCGACAGTGGCGGCGTCCCATGTGGATTCAATCCGCCGCCAAGTGGCGGCCGCGTTTCCGGACAAGGAGATCCTGATCGGCGAGGTCGGCTGGCCTAGTGCGGGCCGCATGCGTGAGGCCGCCTTGCCGTCGCCCTCGAACCAGGCGCGGGTGCTGCACGAGGTGCTCGCTGCGGCGAAGCGGGGCAACTACCACGTCAATCCGATCGAGGCGTTCGATCAGCCCTGGAAGCGCCGACTGGAGGGCACGGTCGGCGGTCACTGGGGCCTCTACGTGCCGGGCGCCAGCTCGCCCAAGTTTACGTGGGGCGTGCCCGTATCGGATCATCCGTTTTGGCAGTGGCAGGCTGCCGGCGGTGTCGCGCTGGCGGCATTGATCTTCGCGGCCGCCCTTTGGGCGGGAACACGGCCTCCGGATCACGTGCCGACGCCCGCTGCTTGGTCCTGGGTTGCCATCAATGCGGCCGTCGCCGGCGTGCTCGCAGGCCTGGTGGTGGAGAAGGTGCCACTTGAAAGCCTGGGCATCGGCGGATGGGCAAACTCGCTCGCGCTCGCCGCTGCGGCATTTGCCATGCCGTTTTTGGCGTCGGCGGCGCTGATCCGTTCAACTCCGCTGCCGATCTTTGCCCGCGTGCTTGGCCGCGCCGCGGAGCGTCCCGCGGATTGGCTCGTACGCTTTCTCGGCATCCTTCTCGTCGCGCTCACCGTGCTTGCGGTCCAACGCGCTTTCGGGCTCGTGTTCGACCCGCGATATCGTGACTTTCCCTACGCGCAGCTGACGATGGCGGTCGTCCCTTGTCTCGGACTCGTGCTGATGCGTGCGCCAACCAAAGCGCCGCGCGAACCCGCTGAGACCCTTGCTGCGGCAACGCTGGTCTTGTCTGCGGCCTTCATTACGCTCAATGAAAGCTTCGCCAATTGGCAGGCGATTTGGACCGCCTTGGCGCTGCTCAGTGTCGGCATCACTCTATGGCGGACGCGGGACGTGCAAAGCTGACGATCAGCAGGCCGGCAGCGAGAGCAGCGAGTGGCGCGTTATAGAGCACGACACCAAACGCCGTGAGCGCAAGCCCGATCGCGAACAGGGCGGCAGATGGCCGGATCAGGTTGAGCAGCGCGGCGCCGAGTGCCGTCCAGCCGAACACCTGGTGATTGAACAACCCTGACATCACCCTGCGCGACAGGCAGAGCCACGTGTTCAACCCGGCGTCGCAGGCAAGCCCGACGCTCGACTGTTCGATCACCAGGTAACGCATGTACATGGCGTAGCCGAGCGACAGGAAGCCGACAACGATCAGCCAGTTGGTCGTGCGTGCACTCGGCAGGAAACGCGGGCTCATCCCGCGATAATACCGGGCTGGTCAGCGCAGCGCGAGCTTTTGTCCGTCGAATATCGCCGGCTCGCAGGCTCGGCCCGCGCTCGAAAACGACGCACACAGTCGCGCCGCCGCCGCCGCGTTGGCGAGGGGCCCGACCACCAATCGCAGCTCGACCGTCCCCGATTTTTCGGTCTCGCGCACCGCGATCACCGGGCGCAATTGATCGATCAGGGACGACTGATTGCTTCGGATCGACGACCACAACAGACGCAGTCCTTCGACGTTCTGCGCACCACCGAGATCGACAGCGAACTCCGTCTTGGTGGCGATCGAGTCGGCTGCAGTCTCCATCGGCGCAGCCTTGCTGTGCGTGATCCGTTTGCGGGATACCCGCGTCTGACGCGGCGGAGCCGGGCTGTCCGTTGGAACGATCGCATGGGCGAGGGGCGCGGACGCGAGCTTCGACGCGCGCTGCGTCGGCACAATCGGCGGTGCGGCAACGACCGGCGGGGTGCTCTTGGGCGTTTCCGGCGGGGGCGTGACCAGCTTCGGGGGGGCAAGCTCGGGAGCGGCCAGCAAGCCGGCGTTGTCCTGCGGATCGGTACTCCGCGCGGTCGTCGGTGATGGTGGAGCTGGAGGCGGAGTGACGGTGCGCGCCGGGACTGTGTCCGGCGGGGCGACCAGCGGCGGATTTCCGAGCGGAGCCGACGAGGATATCGGCATCGGAGAGATGATCGATGGCGGCGGGGCGGGGGACTGCGCAGGTGGCCGTGGCGCCGCCGGCGCAGCCGCTGTGGCGGCAAGCGTGCGGCCGCCGGGAGTCGGTGGCGTGTTCGGGCCGCTGGCGTTCGATTGCGAGGGCGATTCGATCGACGGCGGCGGTTGTTTGGCAACGGGCGGAGGAGCTGGGGACGGCCGCGGCGGACTGCCGGGGTTGTCTCGCTCGGCCGCGGGCGGGATGGCGGGGCGCGACGGGATGGCGGGGATATCGATTTCCGGCGCCGCCGACCGCGGCGCTTCCACGGGCGGCGTTCGAGAGATCGCGCCGGTCAGGTCCTCCAAGTTGCGCTCGACCGCGGCCAAGCGGTTGGCGAGTCGGTCGCGGTCGAAGGTCAGCAGACGGACCGCGTCAGACAGTCGGCGCGGATCGCTTTCGCTCTCCTTGGCCTGAACCAACAGCTGCGCGGCGGTCGGCCGCGGCGGCGTGCCTCTGAACGAGTCGAGGGCTGCGCTGGCGCGCTTGCCGCCACTCGCCGTGCTGCCGACGATAATGACGGTGATGAGGGCAATGAGGGCACCGATCCCCCAGGCGCCGAGACGCGTGAGCGCGGGTGTATCGAAATGCTCACCATCGGCCGCAGCCATGAGGTCGGCTGATGGTTCGGCCACGTGCGAATCTCCGCTGTCGAATCAGTCTGTTGAAAACGTTAGCAGAATCCGGCCAATCTGGCGCGTCATCCGCGCGCATATCGGATTTCCCTCTGCGTCTTTGCGCGCTAAGAGCTTGTCAGATCATCTGGATGCAGCACGGTCGTCGATGCCGGAACGAACTTGTCTCACCATTGTGCTTGCGGCCGGCGAGGGCACGCGCATGCGTGCGTCGCGGGCGAAGGTGCTACACGCGATCGGCGGGCGCACGCTGCTCGCGCACGTGCTCGGGGCGGTATCCGAGATTGGCGGCCGCGTTGCCGTTGTCGTCGGCCCGCACGGCGAGGACGTCGCGGTGGCGGCGCGGCGGCTGGTCCCAAAAGCCGACATCGTCGTGCAGCGGGAGCGCCGCGGCACCGCCCATGCCGTGCTGATGGCGAAGGCGGCTATTGCGCGTGGTGCGAACGACATTCTGGTGGTGTTCGCCGACACGCCACTCATTCGTGCCGAGACGCTGCAGAGATTGCGCGCTCCGCTGGCGCGCGGAGCGGCCGTCGCCGTGCTTGGGTTCCGGCCGGCGGATCCGACCGGCTATGGCCGGCTTGTCACAGAAGACGGTACGCTCGTCGCGATCCGCGAGGAAAAGGACGCGAGCGCCGCCGAACGCGCGATCACGCTCTGCAATGGCGGGCTGATGGCGCTGAACGGTGACTGCGCGCTCGATATCCTGGAACGGATCGACGACCGCAATGCGAAGCGCGAGTTTTATCTGACCGACGCGGTCACCATTGCTCGTGCAATGGGACGCGCGGCGGTGGCGCTGGAAACTGAGGAGGACGAGGTGCGCGGCATCAATACGCAGGGCCAGCTCGCGGAAGCGGAAGGCGTGTTGCAGCAGAGACTTCGCGCCGCCGCTCTCGAGGCGGGGGTGACGATGGTCGCGCCGGAGACGGTGTTCCTGTCTGCCGACACCAAGCTCGGCCGCGACGTGGTGATCGAGCCGTATGTGGTGTTCGGACCCAAGGTCATTGTCGAGGACGGCGCGGTGATCCGCTCGTTCTGCCATATCGAGGGCGCGCATGTGGGGAAGGGCGCGCGCATTGGTCCATTTGCGCGGCTACGGCCGGGCGCCCTGCCGGGTGACGAGGTCCATGTCGGCAATTTCGTCGAGGTGAAGGAAGCGCCGCCCGAGGCCGACGCCAAGCGCCGTTAAGGAAGGCCGGGCGAAGCGCTTGCGTGCCAAGGCCGCGGCAGGCAAGAAGGACAGGCCGGAGCAGAGAGACTGGTGCAGGCGTGCCTTGTTACGACGCGAAATGCTTCGTGATTTCCGCCGGTTGCTGCCCTCGCCTAAACCAAGCGTGGAGCGGGTTAAGCAATCGGGCGAGGGATAATTAACTCCACATGTGCGGCATTGTCGGAATTCTCGGTCATGAGCCGGTCGCCGGCTCGCTGGTCGACGCCCTCAAGCGTCTCGAATATCGCGGCTACGACTCCGCCGGCGTCGCGACGCTCGAAGGCGGTCACCTGACGCGCCGACGCGCCGAGGGTAAGCTCAAGAACCTCGAACAGCGGCTCCTCAAGGAGCCGCTCGCTGGCACGAGCGGCATCGGCCACACCCGCTGGGCGACGCACGGCCGGCCGAACGAGACCAACGCACACCCGCATGCGGCCGACAAGGTCGCGGTCGTGCACAACGGCATCATCGAGAACTTCCGCGAGCTGCGCGACGCGCTGGAGAAGAGGGGCGCCAAGTTCGCGACCGAAACTGACACCGAGGTGGTGGCGCATCTCGTCAGCGACGAGATGAAAAACGGCAAGACGCCGGTCGACGCCGTCGGCGCCGCGCTGCCGCAGCTCAAGGGCGCGTTCGCGCTCGCTTTCCTGTTCGAAGGCGAGGAGGACCTGATGATCGGCGCGCGCCGCGGCTCGCCGCTCGCGGTCGGCTATGGCGACGGCCAGATGTTCCTCGGCTCCGATGCCATTGCGCTCGCGCCGTTCACCGACACGATCAGCTATCTCGACGATGGCGACTGGGTGGTGGTGCGGCGGAAGGGCGCCGAGATGCGCGACGTGTCCGGCCAGCGCGTCAGGCGCAACATCATCAAGTCGAGCGCGTCGGCGCTGCTGATCGACAAGGGCAACCATCGCCATTTCATGGCGAAGGAAATCCATGAGCAGCCGGAGGTGATCGCCCATACGCTGGCGAACTACGTCAAGTTCACCGCCGAGCGGATCGAGCTTCCCGGCAAGCTGCCATTCGACTGGAAGCAGATCCAGCGCATGTCGATCTCCGCCTGCGGCACGGCCTACTATGCAGGCCTGATCGGCAAGTACTGGTTCGAGCGTTTTGCGCGGCTGCCGGTCGAGATCGATGTCGCGTCCGAGTTCCGCTACCGCGAGGCGCCGTTCGACGGCGGCAACCTCGCGCTGTTCGTGTCGCAGTCGGGCGAGACTGCCGACACCTTGGCAACCTTGCGCTACGCCAAGGAGCAGAAGCAGCACGTCGTCTCGGTCGTCAACGTACCCACCTCGACCATCGCCCGCGAAAGCGACGTGGTGATGCCGACCCTCGGCGGGCCGGAGATCGGCGTCGCGTCCACGAAAGCGTTCACGTGCCAGTTGGCCGTGCTCGCCTGTCTCGCCATCGCCGCCGGCCGCGCGCGCGGCGTGCTGAGCGAGGACGACGAGCGCAAGCTCGTGCGTGCGCTGATCGAGGTGCCGCGCCACGTCAGCGCGGCGCTCGCGCTCGAGCCGAAGATCGAGCACCTTGCGCGCGACCTCGCGAAATCGCGCGACGTGCTCTACCTCGGGCGCGGCACGAGCTTTCCCCTCGCGCTCGAAGGCGCACTCAAGCTCAAGGAAATTTCCTACATCCACGCCGAAGGCTACGCCGCCGGCGAGCTCAAGCACGGACCGATCGCGCTGATCGATGAGACCATGCCGGTGATCGTCATCGCGCCGTATGACCGCGTGTTCGACAAGACCGTCTCGAACATGCAGGAGGTGGCCGCGCGCGGCGGGCGGATCATCCTGATCACCGACCCGAAGGGTGCGCGCGAGGCGACGGTCGACTCGCTGGTGACGCTGACGCTGCCCGAGGTGCCGGCCACGGTGACGCCGCTCGTTTACGCCATCCCGGTGCAACTGATCGCCTATCACACCGCGGTGGTGATGGGGACCGACGTCGACCAGCCGCGCAATTTGGCCAAGTCGGTCACGGTCGAATAGACCGCCGGCATTCCGACAGCACCCTGACTTTTCATCAGCTTCCGGCCCGGTGAAAGCCGGGGCGCGCGTGCGCGTCGTGCACACGGCCTGCTCTATGTCTCTTGACATAGTGTACTAGAGACACTATCAATAGTGTAACAGTTACACTATTGGAGAGCGCCGTGTACCAATACGAATATCCGCACCCGTCCGTCACGGCGGACATCGTCATCTTCACGATCCGGGACCGGCAGCTGAAGCTCCTGCTGATCCGCCGCTCCGGCGAGCCCTATCGCGGCAAGTGGGCGCTGCCCGGCGGCTTCGTCAACATCGACGAGGACCTCGACGAGGCGGCGCGCCGCGAGCTGGAGGAGGAGACCGGCGTCACCGGCGTCTATCTCGAGCAGCTCTACACGTTCGGCAAGCCGGACCGCGATCCGCGCGAGCGCGTCATCACCGTCGCCTATTACGCGCTGATCCCGTCCGACAAGCTGCAGCTGCGCGCCGCGAGCGACGCCGAGGCGGTCGGCTGGTTCGCCATGGACGAGCTGCCCGACCTTGCCTTCGACCACGCCGAGATCGTCGCGATGGCGCACCGCCGGCTCGCCGCCAAGCTCGACTACTCGACCATCGCCTTCGCCTTCATGCCCGAGCAGTTCACCCTCTCGGAGCTGCAGGAGGTCTACGAGACCATCCTGCAGCAGAAGATGGACAAGCGGAACTTCCGCAAATGGGTGCTCGCGCTTGAGCAGATCGTCGAGACCGACGAGGAGCGCCGCGGCGGCGTGCATCGCCCGGCGCGGCTCTACCGGGTCAAGCAGCCGGGGACGGTCGCCATCATCAAGTGAACCAGCACGGAAGGGAGACACACATGCGTTACTTCAAGGGCGAGCCCAACATGCACGTGATCCGCTATCGCGGCGGCCGCGTGCGCGCCGACGGTCCCGGCCTCGCGTTCTGGTACTTCAAGTACAACACCTCGATCGCGCTCGTTCCGGTCAACACCCAGGACGCGCAGTTCATCTTCAACGAGACCACCCAGGATTTCCAGGCGATCGCCATCCAGGGCAATCTCGCCTATCGCTTCTCGGCACCGGTCGAGGCGGCGGCCGCGCTCGACTTCACCATCGACCTCAAGACCGGGCACTACCGCACCAAGGATCCGGACAAACTGATCCGCCGCCTGGTCAACATCGTGCAGGCGCACACCCGCGCCCACGTGATCGAGCTCGCGCTCGAGGCGGCGCTGACCAACGTGAAGGACCTCGCCTCGCGCATCCTCGCCAAGGTCAACGACGAGCCGCAGCTCGCCGCGCTCGGCGTCGTCATCGAGGCGCTGCACTTCACCTCGATTGCCGCGACGCCGGAGATGAAGAAGGCGCTCGAAGCCGACTACCGCGAGGCGCTGCAGCAGAAGGCCGACCAGGCGATCTATGCGCGCCGCGCCAACTCGGTCGAAGAGGAGCGCCGCATCAAGCAGCGCGAGATGGACACCGAGGTCGAGCTCGAGAACCAGCGCAAGGCCCTGGTCGAGATGCAGGCGCAGAACCGCGTCACGCTCGCCGAGGCTGAGGCGAAGGCCGAGCAGGCCAAGCTCGCGCCCTATGGCGAGCTCGCCCCGCAGGTGCTGGTTGGCCTCGCGCTCAAGGAATGGGCGGCCACCGGCGGCAATATCGGTAACCTGACGGTGACGCCGGACATGCTCGGCCAGATGGTCTCCTGGGTGGCGGGAGCGGGGGCGCGCAAATGAGCGCCGCACCCGCCACCGTCCGGGCCGCCGCGGTCTCGCGGACAGGCCGCGGCCGCGACAAGGTCGTGATCGTCACCCGCAAGACCGCGCTCGAGGAGCTCATCACCCGCTTCAACACGCCCGGGCAGGCGAAGTTCTACCTCGAGCACGCGGGCCAGGATTTCTCGCCGATCGAGGCCGCGCATGCGCGCTATCACGCCGTGCTCGACGACGTGAGGAGCCGCGTGCCGGCCGGCGTGAAGCGCCAGGTAATCGACCGGTCGTTTCTGCCGCAGTTCGCGTTCGGCGAGGCCGATCTCGTCGTCACCGTCGGGCCCGACGGTCTGGTGGTCAACACCGCGAAATATCTCGACGGCCAGCCCATCGTCGCGGTCAATCCCGATCCGGCGCATGTCGAAGGCGTGCTGCTGCCGTGGAACGTGCGTGACATTCCGGCCGTGCTCGAACATGCGATCTCCGGCGACACGCATCTGCAACAGGTCACCATGGCGCAGGCCGAGCTCAACGATGGCCAGCGCCTGCTCGCCTTCAACGACCTGTTCGTCGGCGTTCGCTCGCATGTCTCGGCGCGTTATCGCATTACGCAGGGCAAGCGCTCCGAGGAGCATTCGTCGAGCGGGATCCTGATCTCGACCGGGGCCGGCTCGACCGGCTGGCTGCGTTCGGTCTATGCCGGCGCGGTGCGCATCGTCGAAGGGTTCGGCGCCAAGGTGACGCCGCCGGAGGGGGGCGGGCGGTTTGCGTGGGATGCCGAACAACTCGTCTATGCGGTGCGCGAGCCGTGGCCGAGCAAGACCACCGGCGCCGGCATCGTCTACGGCACCATCACGGCGGGCAACCCGCTGGTCGTCGCCTCGGAGATGGCGGAGAACGGCACCATCTTCAGCGACGGCGTCGAGGCGGATTTTCTGAGCTTCACCGCCGGGCTCACCGCGACGATCAGCATCGCGCCGAAGAAGGCCAACTTGGTGGTGCCAATGGTGCGCGCCTAATCGGTGGTGGCGTCTGGCTCGCTATCGCGCCTCAACAGCGCAACGCCAAGATCGCCGAGGATCATTTGTTGTGCGAGAATTCCATCCATGTTTTTTCGCTTTGCATCGCCGGATTTGATGGCGTGATCGCGCATGATCTCGCTTGCGCGCTGACCCTTGCGAGCGTCGATGGCCGCAATCAGTCGCTCATGGTCGAGTTGCGCGGCCGCGAGCTGCTCGCGTGTTCGCACGCCGATTTCTTTCTCGAACACCATCGCTCGCGGCGAGACCAACGGCATCCGCTTGAGATGTTCGTACGCGTGAGCCAGTCCGACCTTTCCGGTGCCAAGGACCAGGGCATCGTGGAACTCCAGATTGAGCGCGGCCCATCGGGTTCTGACCTCGCTGGTCAAAGTCTCACGACCGACGAGCGATGCGCCCTCTGTACTCAAGGCGTCGAGTATCTTGCGGGTTTCTCCCACCCAACCCGTTTCGGCGTGAATGCGCGCGGCCATCGCTTCGAGCTCGCCGCGGACTTCGATCGCGTCGGCGATTTCGCTGATTGTGTACGACCTGACCCGGTAGCCGCGCCGGGGCAGGCGATGCAGCAAGCCTTCCTGTTCCAGCGCGCGGAGGGCGTGGCGGACCGGCGTCCGCGACACCCCGCGTTCGCGCGCAATCATCTCCTCGACCACGCGGCTGTCCTGAGCGAAACGGCCGGCGAGAATATCGGCGCGAAGCAACGCGACGAGGCGATCGCTCGTAGGGTCGGAGGCGCGCTCGTCCGACCATTTTGTATCCAAATCAGATGTCAAATGGATGCTCATCAATGATACTCAGGGCCAATCGTGTTGACACGGGTACAATATTGTACACAATCTGGCCCAAGAAACAATTCCAGGCGTCGCGGGGCGTCCGGCGAAAACAGGCGACAGGCAGGAGGAATACGCCATGCAGGAGCGCTCGCATCCGGTGCCGTTCGCACGTGCTATGGCCCCCAAGTACGAGTCGCCTCCGTTGATCGGTGTACGTCCGCCGCGCTGTCCGCCGTTCGTCGACATCACCACGTCCGACCAGCTCCTGCCTTATCTCGAGCACGTGGCACGGCGGCCGTACAACAATGGTCTCAATGCCTGCTGGGACCTCAAGCCGGGCGAACGCGTTCTGCTGCGCGTCGACAACTGGCACAGCGACCTTGTTGTCGAGGCCTGCAAGAAGATTCTCGAAAAGTACAAGGTGAGGTACGAGATCAAGCACATCCACCGCGGGCCGGTGAAGCAATGGGTCGGATCGGACGAGGTCGACTACTATCTGTTTCGCACCAAGGAATTGGCCGAATGGATGGACATGTGGGAGGAAGAAGAAAAGAAGGCCCAGTACGACAAGATCTTGATGGGTTATGGCGGGCCGGTGCTGGCGGAGCGGCTCATCAAGATTCAGCGGATGCCGTTCATCACGCCTGAGATTCTTGCCTCTCCGGCGCATGCGATGCCGATCGAGGTCATCAACGCGATCGACCGCTGGACCTGGGACCGCGTCAGGACGGCGAAGCGCATCAGGATTACCGACCCCGAAGGTACCGACCTCTCATTCACCAATCACGCCGAGTATTACGACAGCCGGCGCGAATTCTATGATCCCGATCTGACTGCGGCGACCTGGACCACCAACGAGCATTTCGGCAAGACCTATCTGCCCGGCCACATCACGGGTCGGCCGTGGATGTTTCATCCGTCAAAGGAAGACGGTTGTGGCGTCGTCGCCGGGACGACCAATCACATCGCACCGGTCGATTGGACCCAACTCGTCATCGAGAATTCCCGCGTCACACAGATCAATGCCGGCGGTTTGTTCGGCGAAAAGCTTCGCGGTGTGATGGATCGCACCAAGGACCTCCAATATCCGACGTTCCCCGGCAAAGGCATCATGTGGTGGTGGGAAGCGTCGATCGGCACCAACCCGCACATTCATCGCCCACGCAAAGACTTCCCATCCGGCTTCGTGAATTGTCTCTACGAGCGCGTTCGCTCCGGCGTCATCCATATCGGCTTCGGCACGATCATATCATCGATGGCCGAGCGGCAAGCGGCCCGCATGGGGCATCTGGTCGGTCACTGGCACGTACATCTCTATTTCCCGACCTACACCGTCGAACGCGGCGCGGGCGACAACGAGAATGTCATCGAGAATGGCCGGTTGCTGGCACTGGACGATCCGCAAATCCGCAAGCTCTGCGCGAAGTACGGCGATCCCGAGCTCTGGCTCGACGAGTCATGGAATCCCGCTATTCCGGGCATCAATATGGAAGGGGACTACTGGGATCACTACGCCAAGGATCCGCTGCACTGGGTCAAGACCGAGCTCGAGGTGTGCCGCAACTACCATCCGATGTTCATGAAGATGGTCGGCGCCGACGACAAATATTGCCACGGCCATGGCGCCGAGTGGTGGAAAGGCGGCTGCTGCAATCACAGCGGGGTCCACGCCCATGCGCTGCCGGGCAATTGCTGCGGCCACGATCGTTAGCCACGTACGACGGCGGGCGGCACGCCCGGCCACCAATCCAAGACGGACCCGATCCATGCGACAATCGACACCGATCAGCCGCAGACGCGCGGTCGGCATGCTGGCCGCTCTATCCGCCGCCGGCGCGATGCCCGCTAGTTCCTTTGCGCAGCACTATCCCGACAAGCCGCTGAAGCTGACTGTGCCTTTCCCTGCCGGAGGCGGCGGGGATGTTCTGGCCCGGATGGTGACCGCCAAGATGACGGAGACCCTGGGGCGGCAATTCATCATCGACAACCGCGCCGGTGCAGGCGGGAATATCGGGTCCGCGACCGCTGTGAAGGCCGATCCTGACGGATACAATCTTCTGTACGGGACCAACGGCACACTTGCCATCAACCACGCGCTGTACAAGTCGACGGGCTTCGATCCGTTTCGCGACCTGGAGCCGATTACGCGCCTGACCGAAATCGCGCTTGTTGTCGTTGTCCATCCATCCCTGCCGGTGAATTCGTTCAAGGAATTGATCGACTACGCCAAGGCTCACCCCGGCAAACTCAATGCGGCAACGGCCGGAAATGGTACGACGTCGCATCTCGCCGCGGAGCTGCTCAAGCAGCAGCTTGGTATCGACTGGGTGGTCGTTCATTACCGCGGCGGCGCACAAGCCATGACCGACATGATCAGCGGTCAGTCTCACGTCATGATCGAGGTCATGCCCAGCGCCATGCAGCACGTCAGGGCAAAAACCCTCAAGGGGCTGGCGGTGTCGACGCTGACGCGCTGGCCGGAGCTCGACCTTCCGACGATCGCCGAATCCGGGATCGACGGATTCAGTCTGACGGCATGGGATGCGCTGCTGATGCCCAAGGGCTCGCCGGCTGCGGCCATTGCCCGCATCAACGAGGCGGCCAGGCTTGCGCTCTCCGACCAGCGCTTGCAGACAGCGCTTCTCGACCGCGGCAGCAAGGCCGTCGCTGGCTCGCCGGACGACCTCAGGACGTTCATGGCGAGCGAGTACAGGCGTTGGGGCGACATTGTACGCGTCGCAGGCGCCAAGCTCGATTGAACGGCGGGCACGACGTTCTCATCCAAGATGCGGATGGTTTGGCCGACCAGGTCGATGGACATGATGGGCGGGACCGGGCGATCCAAGTGGAGCCGCGCTCACGCACTGAGCACGCCGCGCCGGATCTGATCTTCCTCGATCGATTCAAACAGGGCCTTGAAGTTGCCCTCGCCGAAGCCGTCGTCACCCTTGCGCTGGATGAACTCGAAGAAGATCGGCCCGATCACCGTCTTGGAGAAGATCTGCAGCAGGATGCGAGTCGTTCCGCCGTTCACGACACCTTCGCCGTCGATCAGGATCCCATGCTTCTTCATGCGACCGACCGGCTCGTCGTGGTTTTTCACGCGCCCGTGTGATCTCTCGTAATAGACGTCGGGCGGCCCGGGCATGAACGCGAGCCCGCGTTCGGCGATCGCGTCGGTGGCTGCATAGATGTCGTTCGTGCCTACTGCGATGTGCTGTATGCCTTCGCCCTTGTACCGCCTGAGGTACTCCTCGATCTGGCTCTTGTCGTCGGCGCTCTCGTTGATCGGGATGCGGATCTTGCCGCACGGGGAGGTGAGGGCGCGGCTGAACAGTCCGGTCATCTTGCCGCTGATGTCGAAGTACCGGATTTCGCGGAAGCCGAACGTCTGCGAATAGAACTTGTACCAGGTATCCATGTTGCCGCGCATGACGTTGTGCGTCAGATGGTCCAGGTAGTAGAAGCCGACCCCGTTCGGCTTGGGATCGATCTCGCCAAGCCACTCGAAGTCCTTGGCGTAGGGCGAGCCCTTGGCGCCGTACGTTTCGACGAAATACAGGAGCGAGCCGCCGATACCCACGACGGCGGGCGCATCGAGCGTCTTGTCCGCCCCGGTGTATTCAGTGGCCCCGAAGTCGAGGGCACGTTTCAGCGCATGGCGCGCGTCGACCACACGCCAGGCCATCGCCGGCGCGCAGGGGCCATGCTCGGCGACGAAGCGGGCCGCGTGGCTGCGAGGCTCCCGGTTGAGCACATAATTGATATTGCCTTGCCGATAGAGAGAGATTTCCTTGGTCCTGTGCCTCGCGACCTCGACGTAACCCATGCGCTCGAACAGCATGACGAGCGTATCGGGGTCCGGATGCGCGAACTCCACAAACTCGAACCCGTCCGTTCCAGCCGGGTTTGTGTCGCTGATGGTGGCCGGCGGAGCGTCGTGCGGAAATGGACCCATCTGGTTCCTCCTCAGGCGGATCGATCCACACGAACGTACGCGCGCGCGCCCACAAGGTGTTTGCAAAGCAAGCGCTTGGGCCGCTAAATTCGCACAAATCATGCGCAGAATGCGCCAACGAGCGAGAAATCGTGCATGGACGCCTTCGATGCTAAACTGCTGTCTGCACTTCAGCAGGACGGCAGGCTGACGAATTTCGAGCTTGCGGAAAAGGTCGGATTGTCGGCGTCGCAATGTTCGAGACGCCGGGCGGCGCTGGAAGCGAGCGGCGTGATCGAGAGCTACCATGCGCAGCTCTTGCCCGAGGCGCTCGGGCTCGGCGTGGTAGTTTTCGTCCAGGTCACGCTCGCGACACACTCGCCGAAAAATTCGGAACGCTTTCAGCGGCTGATCAGCGGCCTCGAAGAAGTGCAGGAGGCTTACTCCCTGACAGGCGAGGCCGACTACCTCATCAAGATGACGGTCACCGACCTCAAGGCCTTGTCGCGTATCCTGAACGACGTCTTCCTGCCGCATGAGAGCGTGGCGCACGTTCGCTCGTCGATCGTACTTGACCGCCTCAAGCAGACAACGGTGTTGCCGCTTGGTCAGCTCCGACATGCACATGAGGAGGAAAGGCGCATAACTCGGAGGGCTGCGACCTCAACGAGGATTCGTCCAAGGAAAGGAAGAATCGCACGGAATACCGCGGGCTGATATCTGCGTGTCGCAGTGGGTAGCATGTCCTGAATGATTTCATGTGCCGGGCACGCAGGCGGTTGCCGCGCGTGAAAGCGCAGACGCCGATGCGGACGGCCATGGTTGCTGACGGCACATACCCCACGCGACGAGAGCCCAGGCATCGGCGCCCTGGTCCGATGAGGAGATCAAGGCCGCCTTCGCCAGGGGATCAGCCGTGTCGGACGCAGGCTTCAATATCCGATGCGATGGGAGTATCTCACTCATCTGACGATGCCATCCGACGCTCTCGTGGCATGGGTCCGGACCCTGCCGCCGCGCGAATGAATATCAAAGGGAAGCTCATGAGTAATCTGCCGTCTGTCGTCGACATCGCCGAGGAAGGCCCGCGCGAAGGGTTCCAGATCGAGAAGGGCGCCATCAGCACGGCTGACAAGATCGCGCTGATCGACGCGCTGTCGCGGACCGGCGTCAAGCGCATCCAGGTCGCGTCGCTGGTCAATCCCAAGCTGGTGCCGAGCTGGGCCGATGCCGACGCGGTGATCGCCGGCTTCACGCCGGCGCCCGGCGTCGCCTATACGGCGCTGTGGTTCAACGAGCGGGGCCTCGAACGCGCGCTCGCGTTCCGCGACAGGCTCACGCTGAAAGGCTCGATCTCGCTCAGCGCCTCCGAGGCGTTCTGCCGCAAGAACCTCAACCGCGACCGCGCCGGCCAGACCGAGGCCATGCGCGGCCAGACGGAGCGGCATCTGGCGGCCGGCGTGCCCGTCACGCGCATCGGCGTGATGGCGGCGTTCGGCTGCAACTACAGCGGCGACGTCTCGCCGGCCAATGTCCTCGCCACCATCCAGGATGGTCTCGCCATCGCGGCGGAGGCGGGGGTCACGATCCGCGATCTGTCGCTGGCCGACACCATGGGCTGGGCGACGCCCGCGCGCGTCGAGCGCGTCGTCAGCGAGGTGCGCGGCCGCTGGCCCGAGCTCGTCATTTCGCTCCACCTGCACGACACGCGCGGCCTCGGCATCGCCAATGCGTTCGAAGGACTGCGTCTCGGCGTCGCTCGCTTCGACGCCGCCGTCGGCGGGCTCGGCGGCTGTCCGTTCGCTGGTCAGCCCGGCGCGCCCGGCAATATCGCGACCGAGGAACTGGTGCTGTTGTGCGAGGAGATGGGCATCGCCACCGGCATCGATCTCGAGGCGCTGATCGAGGCGGGCCGCCTGGCCGAGCGCATCGTCGGCCGCCAGCTGCCGAGCGCCGCGCTGCGCGCGGGGACGCTCACGGCATTCCGTCAAAACGCCGCGTGACCGCGCCGCGGTCGCGCGCTCGAGCGTCGATTTTCATGCATCTCCGTTCGGAACGCTATGCGTTCTAGGCCGTGTACTCATAAAATGGCATTGAGCAAACTCGCGCACTGATGTCGGCTTTTCCTCCAACTGCGGCGTTAGAGCGGACATCGCCGGAAGTCGGAGAAGGGGCCAATAGGCGACACCGCGCCGCGCTATTCCGGCAAGCCGGCCCTGCGCAGGCCATCCGTCAGCAAGGCCAGATCCTGCGGCCGATGCAGCGGCAGCAAATCGCGCAGATTGGAGATGCGCAGTGCGGGGTCGAGCTGCCGCAGACGATCCATCGCCCGGCGCGCCTCGTCCGCGCGACCGGCCAGTGCGTGGCTCGCCGCCATGGTGGCGACCACGATCAGGAAGCCCGGGAAATCCCGGAACGCCTTCTCCGCAGTTGACGAGGCGTCGTCGAAGCGGCCCGCCAGGAGATGCACTATCGCCACCCCGGCGTGCATGCGGAACATCTCCGGGTCGAGCGGGCTCAGACGCATCGCACGTTCGAAGCGCTTGATCGCGTCGTCATGCTCGCCGCGCCAGATTTGCAGGAAGCCGCCAAGAAACCAGCCGGCGGCGAAATTGGGATTGAGCGCCACCGCCTTGTCGATAAGCACAATGCCGCCGTCGAACTCGCCGGCGAGATGCGCCAGCGCGTGGCCGCTGCGCGCGAGCGCGACGGGATCGTCCTTGCAGACCTCGACGGCGCGCCGGGCCAGCGCCGCGCCTTCGGCGATCTCGCGCGGGCGGTCATCCATCCAGCCGTTGATCTCGCGCCAGAAGTAACACCAGGCCGCCATGGCGTAGGCGGATGCGAAATCGGGATCGAGCGCGATCGCCTTATTGAACAACGGCAGCGCCTCGCCCATCGCCTCTTTCGTTCCCTGATGAAAGTGGGTCATGCCGCGCAAGTAGTAATCGTAGGCGTCCAGGCTTTCCGTCGGCTTGCGCTTGGCGCGCTCGATCTCGGCGCGCTCGAGCTTCGGCGTCATCGCGCCGACCACGCGCTCGGCGACCTGGTCCTGCAACTCGAAGATGTCGTCGAGCGTGCCTTCGGAACGGTCGGCCCACAGATGCGCGCCGGTGGCCGCGTCGATGAGCTGCCCGGTGATGCGAACGCGGTTCGCGGCCTTGCGGACGCTGCCTTCCAGCACGTAGCGCACGCCGAGCTCGCGGCCGACCTGCTTCACGTCGACGGCGCGGCCCTTGTAGGTGAAGCTGGAGTTGCGCGCGATCACGAACAGCCAGCGGATGCGCGAAAGCGCGGCGATGATGTCCTCGACTACGCCGTCTGCGAAGTATTCCTGCTCTGGGTCGCCGCTCCAGTTCTGAAATGGCAAGACCGCAATGGAAGGGCTGTCGGGCAGGATCAGTGCCGGCGCAGACGCTTCATCAGGTTTCGCAGTGCTGGCGGCCGACGCGGCGCGCTCATCCGGCGCTTCCCTGACGTCGCCGACAAAGCGAAACCCCTTGCGCGCGAGGGTCCGGACCAAGCGCTGCTCTTCGCCATTGTCGCCGATCGCCTTGCGTACCGCGTTTATGTGGCTTGTGAGCGTCGACTCGGAGACGATGCGTCCAGTCCAGACCGCATCCAGAAGGGCATCCTTGCTGACGACGCGCTCGCGGTTCTGCACGAGGTAGAGCAGGAGATCGAAAACCTTCGGGCCGATCGCCACGACCTCGTTATTCCGGGTCAGCTCTCGCCGATCAGGGTCGAGCGCAAAGTCTCCGAACACATACTGCACTTCGGCGCTCCGCTGCCCCATCGCCCCGGGCGCATGAGCCTGCGGTTTCGGCTAAGCCCCTGATGGCACAGCCGTCATGGCTGGGCACGGACGGTTTGCCAAGCGGGCCAACGGCGGCTTGGACGAATATTCAGCGCAAATCCAGGGCCAAGACAAGATCACTGCAAAGTCTTTGGGCTCGGAGCCGGGCAAAACGTCCCCATCGCAACCCCGGCACAGGCCGTGGGTCAGACAGATCAGCAGGAGACAAACATGACCATGGTGCAGAGCTTGGACAACGCCTCACAACCCTTCAGACCGAGGCACGACGAGTTGGTTCCGTCGCGCTACGCGCTGAAGGTCGGCGAGATTGACGTGCTGGTGATCAGCGATGGGGTGCTGTCGCTGCCCACCACGGTATTGGTCGCCACTGCCGACCCAGCCGCCCGGGCCGCCGTGCTGAACAACTTGCTCCTGCCGCGAGAAATGCTCGATTGGCCGCTGAACGTCGTCGTGGTGCGGAGCGGCGGCCGGACCATCCTGGTCGACACCGGGGCGGGGGTGAACTCGAACCTGCCGAAGGCCGGGCAGTTGACCCATCGACTGGAGGCCGCCGGCATCGATCTTGCGGACCTGACCGACGTGGTGCTGACCCACTTGCACATGGACCACGTCGGCGGGCTGCTCGTTGACGGGGTGAAGGAGCAGCTGCGTCCGGACTTGCGGATCCACGTGGCCGCCGCCGAGGTCAAGTTCTGGGCGAAGCCCGATTTCTCCCTCGTCTCCATGCCGGAAGGTTTCCCGGAGGTGCTTGAATCGACCGCGCAGAAGTTCCTGCGCGAATACCGCAGTTATCTGCGGACGTTCGAGGACCGGGCCGAAATCGCGCCGGGCGTAGTCGCCCAGCGCACCGGTGGCCACACCCCCGGCCACTGTGTGGTCCGCCTCAACTCCGGCGGCGAGCGGCTGACGTTCGCCGGCGACGCCGTGTTCCAGGTCGGGTTCGACCACCCCGACGTGCACAACGGCTTCGAGCACGACCCCCAGGAGGCGGCCCGCGTCCGGGTCCGGCTTTTGCGGGAGATGGCGGAGACCGGCGAACTGCTGCTGGCCACTCACCTGTCGTTCCCATGCGTTTGCCATGTGAAGGCCGACGGCGACGTGTTTCGCTGTATGCCGGTCAACTGGGACTACTGACCGCTTGCTCTTAAACAACTGGCGCCTTCGTTCCTGACGAAGGCGCCGGCATGAACAGCAACAGAAACAGGCTAACAGAAGGAATTCAACAATGTCACAGCGGATGGATTACAACGCAGCCTCGCCGGCTGGAGCGAAGGCACTCGGCACCGTACACGCATACGTTTATCAGTCGGGACTGCCCGCACGGCTTATCAACCTCGCGTGTCTCCGCGTGTCCCAGATCAACGGATGCGCCTTCTGCATCGACTTTCATTCGCAGGACCTTCTCAAGGCCGGGTTATCTGTCGAACACCTCGTTCTGGTAGCTGCCTGGCGTGAGGCCGGCAGTGTGTTCGACGAGCAGGAAAAGGCAGCGCTGGCCTGGGCAGAGGCCGTGACCCGCCTCGGAGACCGTGGTGTTTCGGACGAGCCATTCGAAGCGGCTGCGGCTGTTTTCAACGAGAAGCAACTCGCCGACCTGACAATCGCGATTGGCCTGATGAATGCCTACAATCGGCTGGCCATCAGTTTCCGCACGACGCCTCTCGCGGTCGCCAAGCACAGCGGGTAACGGCGTTCGCCGGCGAGAACCACGCCATGATCGTCTGTTCGTGCAATGTGCTGAGCGATCAGGACGTCCGCTCCGCCGTCGAGGCGGAGCGGACGCGGTCGACCAGCCGGGTCTATGGCTGTCTCGGGTGCAGCGCACAGTGCGGCCGCTGCGCGCGCACCGTCCGCCGCCTCATGGACGAGACGCTCGGCAGCGCCCAGCCAAGCGGTGTTCGAAGGCATCGGGCCTCGCGGCAACTTCCACTTCCGGGCACTTTTTCGGACCTCTCGCGATGTCCGACGTGAGTCCGGAATGCGTATCAAAGCGGAAGTCCGCCAACCACTTTGGATCTATGGGTCCATAGCCGCCCGGTTCGGGCGAGGCGTGACGCGCCTCACGGTGCGGCGCGGCGGTGGCGTCCATGATGGCGTTGGATATCAGCCATCGGAGGGATGCCATGGATCAGGCAAGGCGATTGAAGCTCGGCGCCATTTTCTTCACCATCTTCTGGATCGGCGGGATGCTGTGGTGGAGCGGCGAGTATCATCCCGCCTACATCATCCTTCTTGCCGTTTGCGGGAGCATCGGAGGCTATCTCTGGTACCTCGCCATGCGCTGGGTGTTTCAGCACATGTGCATGCTTTCGCCGAACGGCGATCACGGTGCCGGCAGCGAGACGCCGTGATCGCGCGCGTGTTCGGCTGGGCGCTGCTGATGCTGTTCACCGGCCTTGTTCCGGGCAGCACGATCATCGGCCGGTTCGGTTACCGGGAATGTCCGCGCCAGTAGAAGTTCACGATCAACCTGCATCCCACTTCACCGGCAGTTTGAGCAATCCGCGAAACGCCCAGCCGCCGATCCGCACCGGTTCGTGCTCATCCAGCCGCAGGTCTTGCAGCCGCGCGAACGCACTCGGCAGTGCTACGTCGGCCACCATGGCGCGGGAGGCGAACGCACCCGCGCAATAATGCGGGCCGGCGCCAAAGGCGATGCTCTTCTGGGTGTCGCGGGTGATGTCGAACCGGTCCGGCTCGGCAAAGCAGGCCTCGTCGCGGTTGGCCGAGCCGAACATGAAGAACACACGGTCCTCCGGCTCGAAATCAATGCCGGCATAGCTCCACGGTTTTGCCACGCGGCGCGGCGACATCTGGATCGGCGCGATCCAGCGCGCATACTCCTCGAACACGTCGATCCATTTTGCTTTGCCGTCGCGCAGCAGCGTGAGCTGATCGGGATGCGTCAGCAGCGCCCAGA
>Ga0081540_1000384_pt1 | contig 44441 bp, 34 predicted proteins | sample TabmetS2T1R1_FD_71024 | JGI IMG/M metagenome (GOLD analysis project Ga0081540, IMG submission 71024) | Tabebuia heterophylla rhizosphere microbial communities from the University of Puerto Rico - S2T1R1 | ecosystem: Host-associated > Plants > Roots > Rhizosphere ...
TGCATCTTGTCCTTGTCGGTGCGGCCGATGCCGAGCGTACCATAGAGGCCCCAACCGCAGGCGCGGCGCCGCGCCAGATAGGGTTCGCGCCATTTTTCCGGATAGTAGTTGTACTCGCGTGGGGCCACCGCCCCTCGGTCGTAGCGCTCGGCCAGGTCGCGCGCCACCTCGGCTTTCACCGCGCCCTCGAGCACCCACACCTTCCATGGCTGCACGTTGCTGCCCGAAGGTGCGCGCCCGGCGATCTTGATGATCTGCAAGATCAGCTCGCGTGGCACGGGCTTCTCCAGGAAGGCGCGCACGCTGCGTCGTCCGCTGATCGCCTCTTGCACCGTAATCATGGGAGACGCCCTTCAAGGCCAGGCTTGCCGGTTACCGTGGGACCATGGCACGGCCTAGTTTTGTCGGTCAATCAATGGCCGCGCAGCGCGCTTGCGGAGAGAACCCATGCCCTTCGATGCCCGTTTTGCCGATGTCGTGATCGCAGTGGTTGGCACCGGTGCCTTGGGTAAGCGAACACGCAGGACGGGCGCAGGGCGGCCTGCGCGGCCTTGCTTTGACGAGAAGCTCGAGCTGCCAAGGCGGCACTGGTGCATGTCACCAAGATGATCGAGGCGCAGTCGAGAGGGGGCGACTTGCAGCCGTGGCCGGGCAAGTCGCGCTCGATCGCGTCGGCCGCGTCCACGACCTCGCTGCCCTCGCCAAGGCTACGGCAGCATCGAAGCATCCTCGAGCGGCTGGAGGTCAAACAGGCGCGGCGCCGCGCTTGCCGTGCCCGAGAAGCGCGGCTGAAGCTGGCGAGGCGGTGTCCCCTAACGGCAGCGCATCTGCCAAGGCATTGGGGTGCCCGTCGCCAGCAACACCCCGTCACGAACGGCGTACTCGTTGGCACTGATGAAACTATCAGCGAGGGTGCGCACCCGGCCGTCGGCGGCCTTGGTGATCGTGATCTGTCGGCTTTGCGCGGAAACGGGAAAAAAAACGACGAGATCGATGCCCCCGGCCGTCAAGCTGGCGCGCACCACCTCGCCGACGTTGCGCTGTGAGCCGAAGTCGCGATCGTGCGCGATGTTGCCGCCGGGCGTCGCCGCATACGTGAGATAGCCGTTGGCCAGGCTCGGCGGCAACCGGCAGTCGACCGCCCAGGTTCCCAACAGCCCGAAGGCGGCGGCTGTTTCCGCCGGCGTCTCGGCGTGCGCCTGGCCCAAACCCATCAGCAGGCCGACTACGGCGGCGGCGAACCGGTGCATACGAGTGGTCATGGCTGCTAAGCTCGGTCGTGTTCACGGTTCAATAGACAACGGCAATCTGCTATCTGCGGTTCCTCGGCGAGCGACGGGAGGCGGTAGGTGAGTTTTGAGGGCCTTTTTCATCCGCGCGGAGTGGCCATTATTGGCGCTTCATCCGATTTGAGCCGTATCGGCGGCCATCCGATCAAGGCCATGCAGAACGCGGGCTACACGGGGGGCATCTTTCTGGTCAATCCCAAGTACCAAGAGATGCATGGGCTCAAGTGCTATCCGGACGCCCAGTCGATCCGACAGCCCTGCGACCTCGCCATCATCGCCGTACCCGCGCCGGCTGTCGCCAATGCGGTGCGCGACTGCGGCGCGGCCAAAATCGCCTATGCCGTCGTCCTTACCGCGGGTTTCCGCGAAACCGGCGCCGAGGGGCGCGAGCTTGAGGCCGAGCTCAAGCGCGCGGTCAAGGAAAGTGGCGTACGCATCGTCGGGCCCAACTGCCAGGGCATGCTTTCGCTACAGGCGCGGGTCTGGGCGGCCTTCGGCAGCGTTGCCGACGAGACCGACTTTCGCCCGGGAAATGTCTCGTGCGCCTTCCAGTCGGGCGGCTTTGGCTATGCCATCGTCAACCTGGCGGAGGCGCAGGGCCTTGGCTTCCGTTACTGCGTGTCTTCAGGCAACGAGACCGACATCGATACCCCCGAGTTGCTGTCGGCTTTCCTCGACGACGCCGGCACCTCGGTGATCTTCGCCTACCTCGAAGGCACACCCGATGCACGCCGCTTGCTCGACGTCGGCCGTAAGTCGCTGCTGACCGGCAAGCCGGTGATGGTCTGGAAGGCCGCCACCACGGATGCGGGCATAAAGGCGGCGGCTTCGCATACCGCCAACATGACCGGCAGCTATGATCTTTACCGGGCCGCCCTCCGCCAGGCCGGCCTGATCGAGGTCGACGATGTCGAGCCGATCGTGGACATCGCCAAACTGTTTGCGCAGGGGCGCATGCCAAAAGGAAATTCTGTCGGTGTGCTGTCGATCTCGGGCGGCTCGGGCATCGTTTATGCCGATGCCGCCGTGCGTGTTGGCATGACGCTGCCGCCCTTTTCCGAGGCGACACTGGCCGCCTTGCGCAAGATTGTCCCCTCGTTCGGTTCGCCGGAAAACCCGGCCGACGTCACGGCCAGCTTCTTCAACGACGTGAACCTGTTCGCCAGCGCGCTCGATATCGTGCTGGCCGATCCGCGGCTCGATCAGCTGTCGATACTGCTTGCCTCGATTTCCGGGCCCTCGGCGCGCCGCGCGGCCGAAGCCATCGCCGCCGTGGCCAACCGCACCGATAAGCCGCTGCACGTGGCCTGGTCCGGACGGCACGCCAAGTCTGCCGAGACCATCGCGGCTTTGGGTGCTGCCGGTATTCCGTTCATCACCACGCCGGTTCGGCTGGCGCGCGCGGCCGCGGTGCTGGCACGCTTCGCCGCCGATCAGCGGCGGTTGCTGCCCCGGCGTCCGCCCGCGGTGACGACGCCGAAGGGCGTTGAGCTGCCGCCGGGACCCGCGAGCCTCAGCGAAACGGAAAGCAAAGCCCTGTTGCAGGCCTTCGGCATTGCGAGCGCCAAGGAAGTCTTCGTCCCTTCCGGTGCCGACGCTGCCGTCGCCGCGCGCGGGCTGGCGCCGCCCTATGCCGTCAAGATCGTCTCGCGCGACATCCCCCACAAGACCGAGGCCGGTGGCGTCAAGCTCGGCGTGGCGAAGGCTGGGCTCGCCGATGCCGTGCGCGGCGTCACCGACAATGCGCTGGCGGCGAAACCGGCGGCGAAAATCGACGGCGTGCTCGTCTCGGAAATGGCGCAGGGTATCGAGGTCCTGATCGGCGTCATCAATGATGAAAGCTTTGGTCCCACCATCGCGCTGGCGCTCGGTGGTGTGCTGACCGAAGTGTTGAAGGATGTGACCTACCGCATCGCTCCGTTCGATCTCGACACCGCGCGCGACATGATCGCCGATTTGCGCGGCGCCAGGCTGTTCGACGGCTATCGCGGCAAACCGCCCGCAGACAAGGAGGCGCTTGCGCAAGCCCTCGTGGCCGTCTCGAGCATGGCGACCGCGCTGGGTCCGCGCCTCAAGGAACTCGACATCAACCCGGTGTTCGTCGGAGCCGAAGGCGCGGGCGTGGTGGCGGCCGATGCCCTACTCGTTCTGAAAGCCTGAGGCGGCCCGAGCCTTAGGTAAGCGGCGCGGCGACGCCGGCGCCTCCTCGCCCCAGCAGCGCTGCCGGGATTGCTGGGCAAGGATCGGGGTTTAAGGATCGGTCCGGCTCAGGTCAGGAGCCCGATCGGCTTGCCGGTGAACCACGCCTCGATCGCGGCCAGCATGCCGCTATAGAAACTGCGATAGGTCTCGGCCGTAACGTACCCGAGGTGCGGGGTCAGGAGTGCGCGCGGTTCGCGGCGCAGCGGGTGGTCGGGGGACAGCGGTTCCGCATCGAAGGTATCGGCCGCGTAGCCGGCAATACGCGCCTCGCGCAAGGCGCCGATGAGGGCGGCTTCCTCGACGATTGGCCCGCGCGAGGTATTGACCAGCAAGGCGCTCTTTTTCATTAGGCTCAGTTCGTGCGCACCTACCAGGCCGCGCGTGCGTGCCGATAGCACGCTGTGGATGGACAGGATGTCGGCGCGCCGGAACAGCTCGTCCTTGCCAACGCGTTCGGTACCATGCTCTCGCGCGCGTTCCTCGGTCAGATTCTCGCTCCAGGCGATCGGCTTCATACCGATGCCGGCCCCGATCCTGGCGACCCTGGCGCCAAGATTACCGAGCCCAAGAATGCCCAGCGTCTTGCCGTCTAGATCGAAGCCGATCGTTTCCTGCCAGGCTCCGCCGGGTCGCATGGTGTGGAACTCCTGGCGCAGGTTGCGTGCGAACGCCAGCATCAGGGCAATGGCCAGCTCGGCCGTGGATAGGCCGCCACCGCCGGTGCCGCAGACGGCAACGCCGTGCGCCTTGGCGGCCTCGAGATCGATCGAGGCGTTGCGCTTGCCGGTGGTCACCAGCAGCTTGAGGTTCGGCAGCTTTTCGATGAGGGTGCGTGGAAACGGCGTGCGCTCGCGCATGATGCCGATCACCTCGAAGCTGGCGAGCGCACGCGCCAGCGCGTCGACATCGCCGATGCGCTCGTTGAAGACTTCGATCCGATGCGCTGCCTGCAACGCCGACCAGTCGGCCATGCGCAGTGCCACGTTTTGGTAATCGTCGAGAAGTGCGATGCTAGCCATGCGGCGGCTCCCCTCGTTGCAGACGTGAAAGTAGGCGTATGCCAATCGCGCCAAAGCGTTTAGGATAGCACGGCTTTGCTGGCCGGCGATGCTGGTGCCTGGTGGACGCCAAGTCTTGGTGGGAGCCAAGTCTCGGCTTGCCCTTCGCGATGCCGGTGCGGCACCCGCCCGCCGTCTTTGCCCCGGAGTTGTCCTGTGGCCGCAATGATGCTTTTGCTCGCCATGGTCTTCGGCCTCGCCGTGTTGCCGCAAATGTGGGTGCGCAAGACGATCGCGCGGCACTCGCGAGAGCGGGCCGACTTTCCGGGCACCGGTGGCGAGTTCGCCCGCCACATCCTTGACGAAATGAAGCTGACCCACGTGCGCGTCGAGGAGACCAAGCTCGGCGACCACTATGACCCTGAGAGCAAGACCGTGCGCTTGTTGCCTGAGCATTTCAACGGCCGGTCGCTGGCGGCGGTCGTCATCGCCGCCCATGAAGCGGGTCACGCCATGCAGGACGCCACCGGCTATCCGCCGCTCAAGGCGCGCACGCGGCTGGCCAAGCAGGCCATCCAGATGGAAAAAGTCGGAGCGGTGGTCATGCTGGCCGTGCCCGTCGTGCTGGCGCTTGCCAAGGCGCCACACCTGGTCCTGATCGAGGTGTGCTGCGGCGTTCTGATCTTTGCGATGGCAATCGTGCTGCACGCCGTGACGCTACCGGTGGAATTCGACGCCAGCTTCCGGAGGGCCCTGCCGGTGCTAAAGGCCGGTCGCTACATCAAACCGGAAGACATGGGCGCGGCGAGGCAAATCCTCCGCGCCGCCGCCTTCACCTATGTGGCTGCCGCAAGCATGAGCGTGCTCGACGTTATGCGCTGGTTGCGCGTCCTGCGCTTCTAGGCCGGCAAATCGAGGCGCGCTACGCTCTAAAGCCGGTCGTGCTTTCTGGTTCCGACCACGTTGTGGCCGAGGCTCGTGTGCGCTGCGCGCCGGGTCGCAGCCAGCCCAGCTTGGCCCGCCTCTTGCCCCCCATTCATCGCTTGAGCGTGCCAAGGAAGTGCAGCGCCACCTCGCGGTCTTGCCCGCGGTCGCGATGCTCGATCAAATAGATGGCCTGCCAGGTGCCCAACACCGCGTTGGCCGCCACCACCGGAATCGACAGCGAGGTCGTCGTCAGCATGGAACGGATATGGGCCGGCATATCGTCGGGACCCTCGCTGCTGTGATGATAGCGGGCGCTACGCGGGGCGGCGCGATCGAGCGCTGCCAGGAGATCGCGCTGCACGTCGGGATCGGCATTCTCCTGGATGGTGAGCGAGGCCGAGGTGTGCCGCACGAACAGGGTTACTAGACCGGCATCGGCGCCGATCTCATTGAGCCAGTGTGCGACCGGTCCTGTCAGGTCGGTGAAGCCCTGACCGCGCGTGGCAATAACAATGCGATCGTGCGCCTGCTTGAGCACGAGGCCTCCATAGCACGACGACGCCACTAGTTGCCGACAAAGTTCGGCACGCGGCGTTGGTTGACGGCGTTGACGCCTTCCTTGAAGTCGGCGGTTCGGCGCAGCCGCGTCTGTTTCTCCAGTTCGACGTCGGTCGCCGCGCGCACGCGGTCGGCGAGCCCGGCGCGCAGGGTGGCGCGCGTCTCGAGCACACCCAGGGGCGCGTTCTCCGCGATTTCGGCGGCGAGCTTCTGCGCCGCCGCGCGCACCTCGCTCTGCGGCACCAGCAGATCGGCAAGTCCGATCCGATGGGCCTCCTCGCCGGGTACCCGGCGGCTGGTATAAAACATCATCGCCGCCTTCGCCGGGCCAATCAGCGCCGGCAGCGTGTGCGTCAGACCGAAGCCCGGATGAAATCCTAGACGCGTGAAGTTGGCCGAGAAGCGCGCCTCGGGACAGGTGACGCGTAGATCGGGAACCAGCGCAAGCCCGAGTCCACCGCCGACCGCTGCGCCATGGATGGCTCCCACCATCGGCTTGGCGGTCCGAAACAGTCGCACGGCTTCGATGTAGAGGTGACCGGCCTGCCCGGTCTCGGATTTTTTGACAAGGACGTCCTGCACGTCGGCACCGTCGCCGAGTTTGGCCCCGGCGCAGAAGGCCGTTCCTTGCGCAGCCAACACAATGGCGCGGCAGTCGGCCGATCGGTCTAGCGCTTCGCAGGCATCGGCGATCTGGCGAATGAGCTCGATGTCAAAGAAGTTGTGCGGCGGCCGCTGAATTTCGATGGTTGCCACCCAACCGGCGTGCTCGACGCTGATGTCTTTGAAGGCGGGCATGTTTTTCTCCAGCAAAAATTAACGATTCGAGAACAAACTATCCCCTCAGACGTTCGGGTCGAGGAGGCTGAGAACGCGCCCCGTGCGCCGCTCCGTATCCGCCGAGAAAGGACGCTGAGAAGGCGCGAAGTTCGTGCCGCCCCGGTATCCAGCCAGAGGCCCCGGTCCTAGCCCCGGGGCCTTCTGCATTGCAGGCGCCTGTCGACGGCTCGCCATCGTTCTTACCTATCGCAGGCCCAGGCCGCGGGCGATGATGCCGCGCAGAATTTCGGTGGTACCGCCCTGGATCGTCAGCTTCGGCGCGATCAAGGTCGCAAAGCGGAGCTGCTCCTCAAAGCTGGCGCGATTGCTGGCGCCTTCCTCGATGAAGGCCGCCAGCTCGCGCGCGCGATGCGGCAAAGCCTGCTCCCAAATGGTGCCAACGTCCTTGACGATCGCCGCCTCCACCACCGGTTCCTTGCCCGCATGCAGCATGCCCGCCACCGATACCGACATGCGCCGCAAGGCATGGACCTGCGCGACCAGGCGACCCAGTCCCTCGGCACCGCGTACGTCGGGATTGGCGCCGAGCACGCGAACCAGTTCTTGCAACACGTAAAAGGTTTCGAGAAAACGCTCCGGTCCGCTGCGCTCGTAGGCCAGTTCGGACGTCGCCTGCTTCCAGGCGCCGTCGACTTCGCCCAGCACGTGGTCGTCGGGCATGAAGGCGTCCTGGAACACCACTTCGTTGAAATCGTGCTGCCCCGTCATTTGGTAGATTGGATTGATGGTGATGCCCGGCGTCTTCATGTCGACCAGGAATTGGGTCAGACCATGCCGGCGGTTGTCCTTGCTTGCCGGCGCGGTCCGAAACAGCCCGATCAGGTAGTCGGCGTGATGCGCGTTGCTGGTCCACACCTTGGTACCGTTAATGAGCCAGCCGCCCTTGCTCTTGCTCGCCCGCGTCGAGGCGGCAAACAGATCGGAACCCGATCCGGGCTCGCTCATGCCGATGGCAAAGCACACTTCGCCGCGACAGATGCGCGGCAGCACGTCCTGCTTGATGCGCTCGTCGGCGTACTTGAGAAGCACGGGGCCGCTCTGGCGGTCGGCGACGAAGTGCAGCCGAACCGGCGCGTTGGCGACCCGGAATTCCTCGGTGACGACGTAGCGCTCCAGAAAGCTGCGCTCATGCCCACCGTAGCGTTTGGGCCAGGTCATGCCGATCCAGCCCTTGGCCCCGACCTTGCGGCTGAAGGCGGGGCTGAAGCCGTGATCGTTTCCTGGCTCTTGTGGATCGTAGCTGCCGGCGGTGATTTCCTCGGCGAGAAAGGCGCGCACCTCCTCGCGTAGCCGATCGCACTCGGGTGGCAAGCGGATCGCATCAAAAGCCAGCGCGCTGCTCATATCCGCCTCCTCACCGCGATGCCAATAGTGGCCACAGGGCCTCGCTGCCACGCGCCGCAATCAGCGTTCCCAACCGCACCGCCCAGACGCTCTCGTTGTCGAAGTCGTCGCGCCAGGCCCATAGCCGTTGCGTGAAGCGATGCAGCACATGTTCGCGCGTAAAGCCGATCGCGCCCAAAACCTGGTGGGCAATGCCGGCACCGACGCCGGCGGCCTCCCCGACCCGAATCTTGGCGGCCGCCACCTCCAGCAACAGCGCGTCGTCGAAGTTGCGCCCCGCCAACGGTGCCCTGCCAAGCGGCGCCGCACCGACACTAGCAATGGCATTGGCCGCAGAGCCGGCCGCGGCCATGGCGGCGGCGGCTTCGCCGGCGAGCCGCGCCAGGTTGTGCTGCACGGCTTGGAACTTGGCAATCGGGCGCTCGAAGGCCACGCGTTCGTTGGCGTAGGCGACGGCGATATCGAGCACGGCCGCCAGCGCCCCGCTCATCTGCATGGCGCGCGCCGCGGCCCCCATGGCGAGCAGGCTTTCCGCGGCAACCCCCTCGGGGGCGTCGCGGGCCACGATCGGTCGCACCGCCTCTAGGCTGACCCAATTGAGCGCCTCACCCGCAATGCTTCGACCGTCGGCCACGCGGGCCTTGGCGAGTTCGATCAAGGCGATGGCGTCCCCCTTGCCGTCCTCGCGTTCCGCGAGCACGGCGAGGTGTTTGGCGACCTTGGCGAAGGGGACCGCGCGCAGTTGGCCGCTCAAGGTGCCCTCACGCGCGAGCCTCAATTTGTCGCCGCGCCGGGTCGGCGCGCAGGTCAGCATTCCCGGCGGCGGGGAAATCTCGCCCCGCGCCAGCAGCCAGCCCGCGAGCAGCGTCTCGGCGAGCGGCAGGGATACGGCGTAGCGGCCGGCGAGGCTCAACAGGGCGAAGCCATCCTCGAGGCTGACGCCGGCCCCGCCCAGCTGTTCCGGCACCCAGGCCAGCGGCAGGCCTGCCGCTTCCAATGCGGCCCAGACTGGTCCCTGCCACGCCTCGCCCGCGGAACGGTTCAGCGTTTGTGGGTCGCAGTGATGGCTGAGGAGGCGCGAGGCCGTCTCGGCGATCAGGCTCGTGCTCTCCATGTCTTCGCCCTCAGCATGCTATAAGTGGCCAAGGTTTGGCAGCGACGTGCGGCAACGTCAACTGCGCGCTGCCGCATGTCTTTGCTCCTGGGGTGGCAGGATGTCGGCCAGCAAAACGCTCCTGAGCTGGAGTACGGGCAAGGACGCGGCCTGGGCACTGCAATGCCTGCGCCAGGATGCCAGCGTCGAACTGGTCGGCTTGGTGACGACCATCAATGCGGTGGCCGATCGCGTCGCCATGCACGGGGTGCGCCGTGAGCTGCTCGAAGCGCAAGCCGCCGCCGCGGGCCTGCCCCTGTTCATACTGCCGCTTCCCTCCCCCTGCCCGAACCAGGTCTACGAGAGCATCATGGGGGCGTTTGTCGCCCGACAGGTGGCGGCCGGCGTGGCGGCGATGGCGTTCGGCGATCTCTTCCTGCAGGAGGTACGCCGCTATCGCGAAAGGGCGTTGGCCGGCAGTGGAATGCGCGCGATCTTTCCCCTCTGGGGTCGGGCAACCGCGGCGCTGGCTCGCGACATGCTCGGGGCGGGAATCGGCGCCTATCTTAGCTGTGTCGATAGCGCGCAGCTGCCGGTGCGGTTTGCCGGCCGAGCCTTCGATGCCGGCCTGTTGGCCGAACTACCCACGGGCGTCGATCCGTGCGGTGAGAACGGTGAGTTTCACACCTTTGTCTGGCGCGGTCCCATGTTCGAGCGGCCCCTAGCCGTCGAGCCCGGCGAGCTCGTTTGCCGCGATGGTTTCGTATTTTGCGACCTGAGGTCGGCCGAGGGGCGGCAAACCGTGGAGGGGCCATGACCAGCGAGGAGACCGAGATGCCGCCCTTGCGCGTCGTCAGCTTGATCGCCAGCGCGACGGAGATCGTCTGCGCGCTTGGCCGCGGCGACTGGTTGGTCGGGCGCAGCCACGAATGCGATTATCCCGCCGCCGTGGCGTGCTTGCCGGCGTTGACCGCGCCGAAGTTCAAGGTCGAGGGTTCGAGCGCAGAGATCGATCGCCGCGTGCGAAAGATCGTGCGCGACGGCCTCTCCGTTTATCGCGTCGACGCCGAGGCCTTGAGCGCGCTGAGGCCCGATCTGATCGTGACCCAAGACCACTGCGACGTCTGTGCCGTCAGTCTGCGCGACGTCGAGGAGGCCGTCTGCCGCTGGACCGATCGGCGCGTTGAGATCCTCTCGCTGCGGCCCGATTGCCTGGCCGACGCCTATGCCGATATCCGCCGCGTTGCCGGGGCGCTGGCGGCCGAGTCACAGGGCGCCGCGCTGGTTGCCGGGATGGAGCGGAGGTTGCGGGCGCTCGCCGCTGCACCCGTGCGTCGCCGCCGACCGCGCGTCGCCTTCATAGAGTGGGTCGAGCCGCTGATGGCCGGCGGTAACTGGATGCCGGAACTGATCGAGGCCGCGGGGGGCCATAATCTGTTTGGCGTTGCCGGCAAGCCGTCGGGCTGGATGTCCTGGGACGCGCTGGCTGCCGCCGATCCCGAGGTCATTATCGTTGCCCCCTGCGGCTTCGGCCTGCAGCGCTGCCTTGCCGAGCTGCCCTTGTTGCAGGCCAAGCCGGGCTGGACCAAGATCGATGCGGTGCGCAACGGCCGCGTCTTCTTTGCCGATGGCAACGCCTACTTCAATCGTCCTGGCCCACGCCTGGCCGACAGCGGCGAGATCCTGGCGCAGGTCCTGCATGGCGAACCGGCATCGTCGAACCACGAGGCGGTCGCCTGGGTGCGGCACACCCCGCAGACCCCGGCAGGGTCTTAAGCTCAAAACTGACGTCATAGGTCTGGCGCGCGAGGGTCGGGCGCGCGAGCCGCCGTGCGGAAAACGCCCCAGGGCCCACGCGCCCCGGCAAGTTCAAGCCACGTCGGCGCCGTAATAGAGCATGGCGACGTGCTCGGCCTCGGCAAAAAATAGCCAGCGCTCGATCAGGAGACCCGCCGCCAGGGCCAGCACGGCAATTGCCGCGCCGAGGCCTCCCAGTACAGGGAAAGGCGCAGTGGCGAGGCAGAGCAGGGTGGCGGCCATTGGCACGGCGAAGGCGAAGATCCCGACCCCGCGCCGCAGCGCCTTGGCGTGCTTGCGCGCGACCCTATAGCCCATCTCGCGCATGATGTAGTTGGGCTGCGTATGCGGCGGCTCCAAGGAACGCACCTTGCCCAGATGGCCGAGGCCCGTGGCCGCCTCCACCCTATAGGTTCGCAACTCCTCGTCGACGGCGCGCCAGTAGAACCATTTGAGAATGCCGGCGACGGCGAGGCAGGTGAATGCCAGCCAGGCCGGCCAAGGCTCAACCAGGCCGAAGGCGCGCCAAATGAGGTTGAGCAGCACGGCGCCGCTGGCAAGGCCCAGCGCGAGGTAGATCGGCGCCGTCAACGGCTGGTGCCATTGCCGGATGGTGCGCAAGGAGGCGTAGATCATGCCGGTGCTGAAAAGCGTCATCAGGGCGAAAGCGATGGTCGCAGCCCCAAGCAGCAGCCCGGCCGCACTGGTGCCCGCGAGGTTCGTCCACCCCAGCGCCAGCAGGCCGGCGGGAAAGTAGGTTGCGAGCGCCAAGACGCCTTCGCGCGACAGCCAGGATGTGCGCCATTGCGAGAAGGCACGCCAGGCACGCTCCGGCCGGCCAAGGTGCGCGGTCGAGCTGAGCAAGCCCACGGTGATCAAAGCGAAGGCGAGCCCGAACGCCACGACGGCAAAGGTGTGCCGGGCCGGTGCCAACGTCAAAGCCTTTGTGAGCGCCAGCCAAACGAGCAAGCCATAGCCCGCGCCGGAAGCGGTCGTGAAGATGATGACGGAGTAGGCGGGGTGCATGGCGGGGCTACCCTAACAAAACTCGGCGCCACGCCCGATCCTCCAGCCCATCACTGGCGGGGGAGAGGGTCGCGCGCGGCGGCGCGTTCGCCAGGCCGGAGCGAGCGAGCCTGGGGCACGCCTGCAGGCAGGGCGCGCCTGGCGCCAAAGCCGCTTGGCCGCACCGGGTCGACGAGCCCGGGGTGTTGCATCGGTCCACGACGGCCTACCGCGAGAGCATCTGGTCGATCCAGGCGAACAGCCGCTCGGCGGGGCCGGCCGCGCGCGCTAACTGTGCGCCTTCCCCGCTGGCCTCGAGCGCGGCCGTTGCATCGACGAGGGCGGCTGCGGCCGCCGGCGGGGTGGGATGGTGCCGCGGGCGCGGCGGCAGATACTTGTTGACCGGGCGTTAGCCGAGTTCGGGCAGTAGGTCGAAGCCGCCGCGCTCGACCACAAGCCGGGACACTGCACTGTTAGGGTCGCCCAGATCCCCGAAGTGTCGCGCCCCCGTCGGACAGGCGCGCACGCACGCCGGGATGCGGTCCTCGGCCGCAAGATGATCGTTGTAAATGCGATCGACGCACAAGGTGCATTTCTTCATGACACCGTGGCTGTAGTCGTACTCGCGCGCGCCGTAGGGGCAAGCCCAGGAGCAGAGCTTGCAGCCAATGCAGGTGTCCGGGTTGACCAGCACGATGCCATCTTCGGCGCGCTTGTAGGAGGCGCCGGTCGGACACACGGTAACGCAATCGGGCTCCGCGCAATGCAGACATGAACGTGGAAAATGCACCGTCCGACCCTCGGTACCCTCACCCGCCTCAAAGGCGTGCACGCGGTTCAGCCAGGCCCCGTGCGGATCGGCACCGTAGGGAGCCTGATCCGTTAGCGGCGCGGCATAACCGGCACTATTCCACTCCTTGCAGCTCGTGGCGCAGGCCTGGCAACCGACGCAGGTGTCGAGATCGATGACCAGGCCCAGCGCCTTGGCGGTGGCGGCGGGGAGCGCGGTCATTGCTCGTCTCCTCGGCGCGCCCACCGCCAAGCGCTGGGCGGCCGGGACTGTTGCGGCGCGCCCGGTCCGGCCAAGCGCGGTGGCGGTCGGAGCGGCGCCAGCCGCGGCGCGGTTGCCTGCGCTTCAGTAGCGCTCACCTTTTCAATCCGTACCCTGAGATCGTACCAGGCCGCCTGACCGGTGATGGGGTCGGAATTGCTATACCGGTAGCCGTCCGGGCGTTCCGGCTGCAGCTCGGCGATCAGGTGATTGAGGAGGAAGCCGCGCGTCGCTTCCGGCGCCTGGGGATCAAGGCCCCAGGCCCCGGCCCGCTTGCCGATCGCGTTCCAGGTCCACACGGTGTCGGGGTTGACCCCCTCCATCAGTTTCACCTGGGCCTTGACGCGGCCGCTGCGGCTTTCGATCCAGACCCAGTCATCGTCGCTAATGCCCAGCTTGGCGGCGCGCGACCGGGCGAGATATAGCCGGTTCGAGGCGTGGATCTGGCGCAGCCAGGCGTTTTGCGAACCCCAAGAGTGGTACATCGCCATCGGCCGCTGCGTGATGGCATGCAGCGGAAAATCGCGATCGCAGGCGTGCGCGTCCTCGAACGGTGCATACCAGAAGGGTAAGGGATCGAAGTAGGTCTCGAGCCGCCGACGATGCTGGCGTGGCGGCAGCACGGGTCCATGCCCCCGCGCCGCCAGGCGCATCTTTTGCATCGGTTCGCTGTAGAGCTGGAAGATTACCGGGGTTGGCGTGATACGAAAGCCCATGTCGACGGCCCAGTCGATGAAGGCGCGGTTGGCGTGCTTGAAATAGCGCATCTGTTCGGGCAGCTGGTGAACGTGGACACAGCCATTGGCAATATACTGCTCGAGCTGGCGTGGGTTGGGCTCGCCGCGGCCCCAGTCGGCCCCCGTCTTGCCGCGATGTCCCGCCAGCGGGCCGATGCCCGGCCGGCGCTCGTGATTGACGATGTAGTCGGCGTAGCCACCCGGGTATTTCGGCGAGCCGTCGCCATTGCTGAAGCCCGGTAGTCGCAGGCGCGCGCCGAGATCGATCAGCACGCTTTGGAATGGCCGCACGTCGCGATCGGTCGCCACGACCGGCTGGCGGATGGCGTCAGCCGGCGCGTTGGGCTCCGAAATGGGTCGGTCGAGAAGCGAGATGCAATCCCAGCGCTCGAGGTAGGTTGTGTCCGGCAGTATGAGGTCGGCGTAGGGCACCGTCTCGGAGAAGTAGGCATCCGAGTAGATGATTTTCGCAATCTTGTAGTCGCCCGTGGCGGCGTCCTTCGCGCTCAGCTGCGCCAACGTAGCCGGCGTGTTCATGGCCGAGTTCCAGCCCATATTGGCCATGTAGAGGAAGAGCACATCGATGGGGTAGGGGTCACCGCGCGCCGCATTGGCGATCACCGTGTGCATCAGCCCATGCGCGGCGAAGGGTGCCTCCCAGCTGTAGGCCTTGTCGATGCGCTGCGGGGTGCCCGCGCTATCCACCAGCAAATCCTCGGGCCCGGTCGGGAAGCCGAGGTGGGGTCCCTGCAAGGCTTGCATCGGCTTGACCTCGCCGGGTTTGCCTTTGGGTTTCAGGGTCGGAGGGGTCTGCTTTGGATAGGGCGTTTTGTAACGGAAGCCGCCGGGGCAATCGATCGAGCCCAGCAGGATTTGCAGCACGTGCAGGATGCGGCAGGTGTGAAAGCCGTTGGCGTGCGCCGAGATACCGCGCATGGCATGCATGCCCACCGGCCTGCCGATGGTCTTGTCGTGGCGGCGTCCGGCCCAGTCAATCCAGGGAATGTCGAGCACCACCGGCTGCGCAAAAGCCGCGTGCGCCAGTTCGCTGGCGATGCGGCGGATGGTGCCGGCGGCAATCCCGGTGGCGTCGGCGACGCGTTCGGGTGCGTAGTCGGGGGACAGAAAGCGCTCAACCAAGAGCTGGAACGCGGGCACCGCCTCGCGCGCGTCGGCGAGCCGGAAGGTGCCCGAGAACGCCGGGGCCACCTCGGGGTCCAGCGCGCTCGCGAGCCGACCGGAACGCTTGTCGAAAACGAGCGGTCTGCCCTCGCCGTCGCGCGCGATCAGCCCATCATCGGCCGCGCCTGGCGCCCTAATGACCAGCCAGCCGGCGTTCGTGTAGCGGCGCAAATAGTCGACGTCGATCTGCTGCCTGGCCAGCAGCTCGTGCACCAGGGCACCGGCGAACAGGCCATCCGTGCCCGGTTTGATGCCGATCCATTCGTCGGCGATGGCGCCGTAGCCGGTGCGCACGGGATTGATGCTCACCACCTTGACACCGCGCGCTTTCAACTTGCCAAGCTCGATCTTGAGAGGATTGGAGGCGTGATCCTCGGCCACACCCCACAGCATGAAATAGCGGGTGTGCTCCCAGTCGGTTTCACCAAACTCCCAAAAGGAGCCGCCGAACGTGTAAAGGCCGGCCGCCGCCATATTGACCGAGCAGAAGCCGCCATGCGCCGCGAAGTTGGGGGTGCCGAATTGCATGGCCCACCAGCCGGTCAGGGCCTGGCTCTGATCGCGTCCGGTGAAGAAGGCGAGCCGGCTTGGATCCTTGCGGCGCACCTCGCCGAGCCAGCCAGAGGCGAGCGTTAGCGCCTCGTCCCAGGAAATCTCTTTGAATTCTCCCGAGCCGCGTTCGCCCACCCGCAGCAGCGGTGCGCTCAGCCGGGCCGGCGAGTAGTGCTGCATGATCCCGGCCGCGCCTTTGCCGCACAGGACGCCTCGGTTTACCGGATGCTCGCGGTTGCCCTCGATGTAGCGGACCTTGCCGTCCTTCAGGTAGACGCGAATGCCGCAGCGGCATGCACACATGTAGCACGTGGTCGTCTTGATCTCATCGGCGGGCGAGACCGACAAGGCGATGGTGGGCTCAGTTATGGCTCGCAAGCAGAGGCCTCATCGAGCAAGGGGGCAAAGCGGCCGAACACGCCAGCGCGGCTGACGGGCCGGACGATACGGCCACACCGACAGGCGGCGAAATGCTTTTCTAGGGGAATGCGCTTGCGCGGCCTACGCCTATTGCCGCACGCCGCTCAACTGGCGGCCGCAAGCCTTCCCCTGCTGGTCCCGCTCAGCGCGTCGCCATGGCCGCCGCGGCGCGCCGGCCGGCGAGCGCCAGGAACAGAAAACCCCAGCCGGTCGAAATCAGGTTGATCCCGGCCAGCAGGCCGATCGCCCAGGCCGCCGAGCTGGGCAGCCCAAGCGCGATCAAGAGGCCAACGGCAACGGCAATGAGGCCGCTGACCAGCAGCCAGCCCCAGCCCTCGTGCGGGCGCACGCGCAGGGCCAGGCTGATCTCAAGCCCACCCTCGACGATGAACATGGCGGCCAGCAAGATTGTGAGCGTGATGATGCCGGTGAGGGGAAAGAATGCCAGATAGGCGCCGGCAACGGTGTAAAGCGTACCGAGCAGCACCTCCCAGATCAGGCCACGCCAGTGCGAGGCCGAGAAGGCGTGCACGATCATGACGATCCCACCGACAAGAAACACCCAACCCAAGGCGATTTTGACGGCAACCGTGGAGAACAAGGGAAAGGCAATGGCCGCGATGCCGGCGACGACCAAGACGAGGCCCAGCGCCAGGAACCAACCCCAATGCGCCGCGACTTGCCGGCGAATTTCGGCAAGGGCGCCTTGCAGATCGGCGCGCGAGACCTGGTCACTCATGGGTAACCTCCTGGGCCGGGTGCGTTTCCGGGGAGAAACGCCACCCCGCCAGAGTCCAAGGGCACTCATTAGCAGGAAATGAGCGTTAGCAGGAAATGAGCACCGCCGCCGTCGGCTCAGACGGGTGCGATCGAGCAGCTTTGAGCCCCACGCCTTCTCCGGGTGGCGCTACGCCTTCATCGCGCCGGCGAGCGGGGCTACTCGGCGGCGATGCGCACCTCCTGCGGCGGGCGCTCGGCAATTCGATGGCGCACGAGATCGATGTGCCCGCGCAAGTCGTAGAGTTGGCTGGAAAAATAAATGGGGACGCGCAACCGGCGGACGTGGCTGTCGATGCGCTCGACCTCGGCCTGATGCGCGGCCAGATCGTACTTGGCACCGCCGCTGTCGAGGCTGCGCTCCAGCGCTTTCAACTGCCGGTACCAATAAAGCAAGCGCCGCCGCACGTTCCAGGCGTAGGCCACCGGCAAAAACCGCATCAGCGGCACCAGTACGGCGAGCGCCGGGATTAACAAAACGAGCTTGGCGGCGTGCGCGCTGGTATAGGCGGTAATGTTGTAGGGCAGACCAATCCGCTTGTTGAAGGGTGCAATCAATCGCAAGAGGAAGGGCAGCTCGTTGGTCTTATAGATCTGGCGCGCCTCCTTGGGCACTTCGAATTCGGGATCGCTGGGCGAGGGGAATTCGCCGGCCTTGTAAAAAAGCACCGGATCGCCGTTTTTATCGAAGCCGGGCTTCGGATTGTTCATAATGGCCTGGGCGAGGAGGCTCGCCAAAGAGGCATCCAGTTCGGGCTTCACCACCAAAGCGACCGAGGTGGCGAGCAAGGTGATGTCCGCGGAGGGGATCAGCGGCTTGAATTCGACCGAGCCCGTTCGCAACACCAGCTTGGTCAGCGCCGGAAAACGGTTATCGTAGGCATCGGCCTCCTCGGAAAAGTCCATCAGGCGAATAGCGGGCACGTGCAACAGCGCCTGGATTTTGTCGTCGTCGGCCGGCAGGATCAGAATGGCCGCGTCCGTCTTGCCCTGCAACAGTGCCCCGGCATCCGCCGACAGCTCCTCGTTGATGAGCCTGGGATCGTCCCGGGCAAGGGTGATGCCGTTGGCGCGCAAAAGCTGGGTTGCAATCCGCCGCGAACCGCTGTCGCGGGTGCCGACCATGATGCGCTTACCGTCGAGATCTCTCAGGCTTTGCAGCGGCGTATCGGCGCGCGTGAACACCCAGATGGGCTCGTAAAACAGCCGGCCCAGCGACTGCAACTTAGCGTACTCGACGTGTCTTCCCTTGGCCTTTTCGGTGGCGAGCCGCCCCTGCATGCTGCCGACCAGTCCGCCCTTAACGAAACCCGCATTGATCTCGGATTTGCTGTCGACGAGGGCCTTAAGGGTGGCAAAACCTTCCATATCCCTGAATTCCAGGCGCACACCATTGCGCTCCAGTTCCGGGCGGTAGGCTTCGGCCAATTGCTGATAGTGCGGATTGCCCGTGGCCAGCACGATGCGCCCGTCGGTGTGCGAACCGGCCTGCAGCGTCACCGCATAGACGGCAAAGCCGAGGCCGCCGGCCAATACGGTTCCGATCGAGGCCTTGGCCGTGTTGGATTCCATCGCACCCCCACCTTCCCACACACTCGGCCCGACGGCCTCGTGAAGCAAAAGTCCAGCGATTGTAATGGACTGTTAACCATGCTGCCACATCTCGATGGCACACGTGTGGCAACAAACCCCCGCGGCCGGGGTGGTCCAGCGGGCGCGCCGGTGGCGGCTGGCCTTGAGGCCCCGGCGCGGGCGGCGGGGTGCCTTAGGCCGTCGTCTTGAGGGCCGCTGCCAGGCCAGGGACCGCCGCGGCCCCTTCCGGCACTTGGAATTTCGCCGCCGCGAAGTCGTTGCCGATGGGCTCGGCGCGGCCGCCCAGGTGGCTGACAAGAAAGGCTTCGGCGATGGCGAAGAAGGCGATGCGGTTGGCAGGCTCGGCAAAGCCGTGGCCTTCGTCGGGGTAGAGCACGTAGGTTACGGGTAGGCCTTTGGCACGCATGGCCGCGATGATCTGGTCCGACTCGGCCTGTTTGACGCGCGGGTCGTTGGCACCCTGACCAATCAGCAAGGGTTTTTTTATGTTGCCGGCCGCGTAGAGCGGCGAGCGCGCCTTAAGCAAGCGGCGACCGGCCTCGGTGCGTGGATCGCCGACCCGTCGGGCCAAGTTCTCAAAAAAGGCCGCCCAATAGGGCGGGATCGTCGCCAGCAGCGTCTCGAGGTTGGAGGGGCCAACGATATCGACCCCGCAACAGAACACCTCGGGCGTAAAGGCCAGTCCGGCCAGCGTCGCATAACCCCCGTAGGAGCCGCCCATGATGGCAACGCGGCCGGCATCGGCGATCCCCTCCTTGATGGCCCAGGCCACGGCATCGAGCAGATCGTCGTGCATCTTGCGGCCCCATTCCAGGTCGCCGGCGTTGACGAACGCCTTGCCAAATCCCGTGGAGGCGCGAAAGTTGACCGAAAGCACGGCACAGCCACGATTGGCAAGCCACTGATGCAGGGCGTTGAAGCCGTATTCGTCGCGCGCCCACGGACCGCCATGGACCAGGAGTACCAACGGCAGCGGCGCGGCGGGGCGCAGGATTTCGCCCACGGGCAAGGTGTAATAGGACGGCAGCTCGAGCCCGTCGCGGGAGCGAATGAGTTCGCTGCGCATGGGTGCAAGCGCATGGGCCTTCAATTCCGGCTGCGTCGTGAACAGCTCGCTGATCTCACCGGTATCGCGACGGTAGAGGTGGTAGGTCGTGGGGCTCTCGGCCGCGCTTGCCGCAACCACCCAACGCAGATCATCGAGGGCGCGGTCGGCGATCGACACCTCACCTGGCAGTGCACCGTGCAGTCGCTTGAGATCGGCGGCCATGCGCTCATCGAGCGCAATCCAATCGAGTGCCAAGTGCTTGGCGCCGACCGCCTCGACGACCCCGGTGACCGGATGGGAGATGACGCGGCTGATGTCCGCCTTGGGATGTTCGGCCAGCACGCGGGCGCTACCACTTGCCCAAGCCGTAGCCAATAGCGCCGCCTTATCGCGACCGATCGAGGAAATGCTGTAGAGCGTCGTCCCATCGCGAGTGAAGCCAATTGGATGGGTGGTGAGATCGTCTTCGTGCTCGACGAGGAGCAGCTCGTCGAGCCGCGCCCCGTCGATGCGATAGACGATCTTGCCGCCCTCGGCACCGCGCGGTTTGACGGCAAGCCGGGGAATGAGCTGCCGATCGGTGAGGATGCTGCCGAGCGCGGCGGTGTTTTCAAACAGCAGTTGCCGCTCGCCGGTATCTATGTCGATACGGTAAAGGTCGTGCCAGGCCTTATCGCGGTCGTTGATGCCCACGGCCAACGCCTTGGGGTGATCGAGGCTCAGCTGCTCGATGCGCGCGTTGACCCCAGCAAAGGGCGTGAGATCTCGGACCGGGCCGCCGTCGATCGGCACCGCGTAGATGTGCCAATCCTCGGTGCCGCCTTCATCCTGCAGGTAAAGAACGTGGCGGCTGGTGTAAGCCCAGGCGTAAAAACGGATGCCGCGTTTTTTGTCGGCGGTGATGACGCGGGCTGCACCGATGTCGTCGATCGGCGCCAGCCAAACGTTGAGGACGCCATCGCTCGGGGCAAGCCACGACAGGAAGCGGCCGTCGGGGGCGATCTGGCCTTGCGCACGCGCGGGGTTGCCGAACAGGGTTGCGCGCGGGATGAGCGGCGGCAGGGATAAGGGAAGGCTTGGCATGGGCGAGCGGCTCCTGCATAGGCTGGCGGCGGACCTTGGCTGTTGCGCGAGATGGGGGCATTGGTCGGCCCGATGCAAGCGGGATCCTTGCTGACCGGGCGCCCAGCGCGGCACCGCTCGCGCTCACTGCCGTCGCCCGGGGGCCGCCAGCGCAAGCGCCAAGCAGGTGGGGCCGGTCAGGTGTCGGCGGGTGGTGTTCGGTTTGGGCCGCGCTTGCGCGCGGCCGCCCGCAGCACACCGGCGATCGCCGGGTTGGCGGTTTTGAGGCGGTGAAAATCTTCGCGGAACAGCTTCAAGAGGCGACAGCGCGAGGTCGTCACGAAGCCGCCGCGGTTCGGTTCGCCCTCGAGCATGGCACCGATGCCGAAGAAGTCTCCGGTCTTGAACACCTCGTGCGACGGTTGGTCTTGCGGTGCACGGATCCGGAGGCGACGAAGTACATGGCATCGCTCAGCCCGCCCTCGGGGATTACTTCCACGTGCGGCGGCAGGTTGTGGGCGCGCAGCAGCGGCAACAGCTCGGCCACCTGTTGTGCGTCAAGTTCGGCCAGCACCGGGATGCGCGACATCAGCGACCAGGTGATGACAAAGTCACGCCGGTGCACCTCCTGGGCAAACCCACTCGAGATGATGGCGACCGGCAGCGCCAGCACGCACAGGCCCGACAGCATGGTCAGCATCGACCAGAGTTTGCCGAGCGGTGTCAGCGGCGTCGCGTCGCCGTAGCCGACGGTCGTCAGCGTGGTCATCGCCCAGTAGGCGGCCTGCGGCACGGAGCCGAATTTGTCGGGCTGGCGCTCGCCCTCGATATAGTACAAACCGGTGGCGCTCAGCAGCAGGGCAGTGCCGAGCAACAGCCCCGCCGCGCTCAGCGAGCGGCGCTCGTTGCGCAGTATGCGCAACAGCGTGTGCAGCGCCGGGGAGTAGCGCGACAGCTTGAAAAAGCGCAGCAACCGCAGGACGCGCAACACCCTAAGATCGAGGTTCAAGAGTGCGCCGAGGTAGAAGGCAAAATCGCCAGCAAATCGATGACGAGATAGGCGCGTGAGGCCCATCTCAAGCGCGCCTTCCACGCTGGCAACCGCGCCAAAAACGGCACCTCCACCGCGGTCCACAGGCGCGCGGCGTATTCGATGGTGAAGATCAACACCGAGAAGGCTTCGAACAGGTGGAACCAAACGCCGTAGCGCGACGCCAGCTCGGGTATCGTTTCGGCCACGAAAGCGGCGATGCTGACGAGGATAAGCGCCTTTATCCCCGCATCGACCATGCGGCTAAGGCGGTCCTCGCCTTGGCCGATCTCGATGATTTCGTAAACGCGACGGCGCCAGGCCAGGCGACGGAGGTGGCGCGGCAAGCGGCCGCCGTTTAACGCGCTCTCCACCCTCATTTATCGAGCAAGCAGGCTTCCCCGTCTTCCCCTCCCGCATGATGCAACGCCCGGGAAGCGTTGGCAAATTCGGAAAACCACGATAACGGCCGCAGGGCTTAGCGCGCCATAAAAAACAAAAGACAGCGGCGCCGGCGCGCGATATGCAGAAAAAAAAGCGAGCCCACGTCCAGGACCTGCCGCCGGCCGCCGCCATCCACAACGACCAGCCCATGCGCCGAGTTCCCCAATCCCCCCTCCACCAGCGCCGCAACGTGGCGCTGTTGGCCTTGGCCCAGGCGCTCTTCATGTCGGTGCAGGCCATGGGCACCTCGGCCACGCCCTTGGCCGGATACATGCTGTTGGCCGAGACGGAAAAGTGGCTGGCGACGACGCCGATCTTTTTGGTCCACCTTGCCATCATGGGCACCACGGTGCCCGCCTCCTTGCTGATGGCGCGTATCGGGCGCCGGGCGGGCTTCACGCTCGGCGCCGTCGCGGGCACCGGCGCCGGCTTGATCGGCACGCTCGCCCTTTTTCAGCAGAGCTTTCCGTTGCTTTGCCTTGCGACCGTGCTGCAGGGCATGCAAGCGGCATTTTTCTGGTATTTCCGGCTCGCCGCCGCCGATGTCTCCGAGCCAGCGTTCCGGCCCAAGGCCATTTCCCTCGTCATGGCGGGCGGTGTGCTCGCCGGCGTGCTCGGCCCGCAAACGGCGAAGTGGGCCGTTGACTGGCTGCAGCCCGTGACGTTTGCCGGCATCTACCTGGCGATGGCGCTGTTCTCCGTTGCCATCGGCGCTCTCGTGCAGTTCATTCGCATCCCACACTTGAGCGCCGCCGAGCGTGCTGCCGGGGGCCGACCAATGCTGTTGATCGCGCGGCAACCCGCCTATCGCGTGGCGCTGGCTGCCTCGGTGTTTGGCTACGCGGTCATGACGCTCACCATGTCGGCGACACCGTTGGCGATGCTGGCCTGTGGTTTCACGTTTAACGATAGCGCCAGCGTCATCCAGGCGCATATCGTCGGCATGTTCTTGCCGTCGTTTTTGACCGGACATCTGATCCAGCGCTTCGGTGTCCTGCGCATCATCGCCGCCGGCGGCTTGATCGAGCTTGGTTGCGCTATCGTCAACCTCTCCGGTGTCGGCTTTGGCAATTTCCTGCTGGCCAACGTGCTGGTGGGCATCGGTTGGAATTTTGCTTTCGTGGGCGGTTCCTCCCTGCTTACCACCACCTACGCGCCGAGCGAGCGTGCCAAGGTGCAAGCCAGTCATGATTTTACGGTCTACAGTGCCACGGCGATGGCCGCGGCCGTCTCGGGCGTGTTGGCCGCCAAGGCGGGTTGGGCCGTGATCAATCTGGCCGCGGTGCCGCTCATGTTTACGGTGAGCGGGGCCGCGCTCTGGCTCCTGAGCCAGCAGCGACGCGTTTCGCCCGCCGCGGCAAAGTAGGCGCCGCCATGGGTGACCGCTATGACAGGACCAGGAAGCGCGGGCTGCATCCGGCCTTGCGCGGTCTGCCAAAGCCGCCGCCCGAGATCATCGGCTGGGGTCTCTCCGCGCCGGCACGCATCGGCCATAACCAGGGTCCGCCCTTGGAGGAGCCGGTCGCCGATGCCTTCGTGCGCTACCGCTGGCGAAAGGCACACGCCGAAGTCTGGAAGAACCCGCCGCTGTCGATCCTGAAGTTGCGCGTGCAACGGGCCAAAGCCGCCGGCGTCAGCTATCGTGAGTACATGCTCGAGCTGTTGGATTCGGGGCGCCATCTGCAAGCCGGCGCCGTCGCCAAGCCACGCGCGCAGGCGGCCGCCTCCGCGCCGGCAAAGCCGCAGCCTTTAGCGCCAAGCGGCCGCGGGCGAGGCCGATGAGCGAAGCCTTCGATCCCGAGCGGCATCGCTTGGCGCCGAGCCGCTACTTTGACGAGTTTCAGCTGGGCGAGACCTTTCCTTTGCCCTCGCGCACGGTGACGGAGGCGCAATTTCTGGCCTTCCAGGCCGTCTCGGGCGACAACCATCCGATCCACTACGACCGCGAGTACTGCCGACGCCATGGACATCCGGAGCTGCTGGCGCACGGCTACCAGGTGCTGGTGCAGACGGCGGCGGGAGCGGGGCAGTTCCCGTTCCAGGTCGAAGGCTCGCTGATTGCCTTTATCGAGCAGTCATCGCGCTTTCTGGCCCCGGTCTATGCCGGGGACACCCTCTATCCCCGCTTGACCGTGACCGAGCTCAAGCCGCAGCGCACGACCGGCGTGCTGACGATGGCAACTAGTATCCACAACCAGCACCGCAGGCTGGTGCTGGACGGCCTGCAAAGATACCTGATCCGCCGCCGCCCCGCTGTCGGGGCCCCGGGCTAGGTTGGCCGTTTCACGTGGAACAAGCCCCCTCCTTTGTTGCAGGCGCCCGAAGATGCCGCGGGTACCACCCGGCGCGACGCGCGCCGGCGGCAGCCCCCGGCCAGCTCGCGCAGAAACCTGTTCGCTCCCGCATCGCAGCTGCCGTAAGATCGTGAGGAGCCCTTCGTCACGTGCATGGATCCAGATCCTGTGCCGATCATTGAGCCGGCGCCTTGGCGCCATCAGTTTTTCGACCATGTCGCCTGCCCGCAGGACCTGTTCATCCCGACCGACGACCCCGAGGCCTGGGAATGGAACCCGCGCCATCGCTGGGTATTCGACAAGCTGCAGGTGGCGCTCAGTCAGGGCCTGCCGGCCGGCCCTCACGGCACCAGGCCGCCGGGATTTCCGGTGTTTTCAAAACCGATCATGAATTTCCGCGGGCTCGGCGCCGGCAGCCGCGTTCTTAGCTCCGCCGAAGACTACGAGGCCAACCATGCGCCCGGCCATTTTTGGATGACCTTGCTGGAAGGTCGCCATGTGTCGACCGATGTGGCTGTGGTGGACGGCACGCCCCAATGGTGGCGCCACGTGACCGGCGTGGCCGTGGGGGAGGGGATGTTTGATATCTGGACCGTGCACGCGGCGCGCGATGCCGAGCTTGAGAGCTACTGTGGGCGCTGGATTGAGCAAAATTTGGCGGGCTACACGGGCATGCTCAACCTCGAAACGATCGGCGGGCGCATTATCGAGGCGCATCTGCGGCTCTCCGATCAATGGCCTGACCTTTATGGGGTAGGCTGGATCGACGCCTTCGTCGGCCTCTATCGTGACCGAATCTGGACCTATGCGGACGCGAATCGGCGCGACGGTTTCAGTTTGGTCCTGTTCGGCCCAGCGGGGCGGCAGTACCCTCAGCCGCCGCGCGAACTGGTGGCAACGGTCGTGGGCATGCCCGCTGTGTCGAGCGTGCAGATCACATTTCACGCCGAACGGCCGCCCGAGCGACATGCGATGCCGCCGGGTGGCTTTCGCGTGGCCGTGATCAACGCTTTCGATCGGGAACTTGGGGAGGCGGCGCGCGAGGTCCTGCGCGGCTTTTTTCTCGGCGCCGAGCCGGCGGTCAACATCCGGCGCGAGCCCTGACAAAAGCGTGGTCACGCGGCTTTGGCGCAAAAATCAAGGGTCGATCGTGAGACGGGGTGAGCTGATCGCAAGCCTTGCTGCCCTGGCCGTCTTGCTGCCGGTGGTGGCGTCGAGCCAGACAACATCCCCTGAGCTTGCCGCCAAACTGACCCCCGCCCAGCGCCAGATCTATGAAGACTATCGCCGCGCCCGCGAGGCCTTCGAGGCCAAGCTGCGCGCCTATTGGGCGCGCGTCGATGCCAAGCGTGATGCGCGCCGGGCCAAGCATATGCTGGTGCAACCCTTGAGCGCCGAGGACTACGTGGCCGAGCAGCCGCCGAAATACCCCGGGCCGGAGCTGCCTGCCGAGATCGCCAAGGTTCTGATCGAGGTGCTGCCGCCGGCTCCGGCGCGTCCCCTCCCGGACGTCAACGACTTTCTCGCCAACGCCAAAGCCCAATACGGTTTCGTGCCGACCCCGACCACGGAGCTCGACTTCAAGCGCCGCTATGCGCGCGAGGCGTTGGCGGTGGGCCTCAGCAAGGATCAAGTGCTGAGAGTCTATGCACTCGAAACCGGCGGGCAGGGCACCTATGACATGCAATCGGGGATCAACCCCGTCACCAAACAGGGCCGCCCGATCTCCTCCGCCCTCGGCTATGCCCAGCTCCTCAACGGCAATTCGGTGAGCGAGCTCGTCAAGCACGGCGCGAGTTTCGCCCACCGGCTCGTCAGCATGGCGGCACAGCCCGGCACGCCGCCCGCCAGGGCTGCCGGGCTGCGCGACAAGGCCACGATTGTTCGCCGCATGCTGCGCGCGGCGCGGAGTGTGCCCAACGAATGGGGCGCGCACGTGCGCTTCGGCGGCACGCCCGCCGGACTTGGCATTCACGCGCTCAATCTCGACGCCGACGTGGGCCCCTGGCTGCAGGTCCTTAAACTCAAGGGCTTGAAAGAAGCGGCCGAAGCCGCCGGGCGCGGCCAGCTCAGCGGCGCGGAGATCGAACTCATGAACCTGGCGGGTCCCCGCACCGGCCTTGAGATGATGACGCCGTTGGGGCGCACGATGCCGACCGCGAACTTTTTCAGCGAGGGCGGCTACTATCGCAACACCATCGTGCGCGAAAAGACCGCCGCCGAACTGCTGGCGGCGCTCGAGCAGCGCATGGACGTCAACCTCAAGAAGCCCGGCACCGTCGAGTTCGCGCAAGTGTTTGACGAGCTGGCGCGCCGTTAACTGCCACCCGTCGCATTGCGGCCGTGGCTTCCCTCGCACAAGAATTCGCGCTAGGCCTCGGCCCATGAGCACACGCCGAAGCGCCCGCCTTGCCGCCCCACCCTTTACCCAGGCGATGGCGGGGTGCCTATCGAGCGCCATTGGCGAGCATGGGTTGAGCGAAGAAGAGCTCGCGTCCTGGCTCAGCAAGCTGGCCGAGCCCCTCGCGGAGCTCAAGAGGAGGTATCACGATCGCACACTCGACCTGCTACGCATTGCCGAGGACACGGCGGACCTGGAGGCAGCCGAGCGGGCCTACGCCAAACTGGTGGCGGGGGCACGCGCCATTGTGTTTTTTGGCATCGGTGGGTCAAGCCTCGGCGGGCAGGCGCTGGCGCAGCTTGGTGGCTGGAGCATTCCCGGCACCGCCGATGCGGCGCAGAAGGCGCGCCCGCGCACGCGCTTTTACGACAACCTCGACGCGCATACGCTGGGTGCCGCGCTTGCCGCCTTTGATCTGGGCAGCGCTCGTTTTGTCGTGACCTCAAAATCCGGGGGCACTCCGGAGACGCTGGTGCAGGCGCTGGCGGCGCTCGATGCGGTAAAGCGGGCGGGTCTCGAGCGGCGCATACCAGACTTGTTCCTGGGCATCACCGAGCCCGCGCGCGAGGGCAAGGCCAATGGGCTGCGCCGGCTGTTCGAGGCGCATGGCATTGCGCTGCTCGATCATCATACCGGCATCGGCGGGCGCTTTTCCGTCTTGACCAACGTCGGTCTGCTGCCGGCCCTGGCGCGCGGCCTCGATATTCGTGCCCTGCGCGCCGGAGCGCAAAGCGTGGTCGAAGCGCTCTTGTCCGCGCCGGCGCCGCAAGACTGCGCGCCCGCCGTCGGTGCCGCTGTGGCGGTGGCGCTCGCGCGCGAGCGCGGCCTGCGCGTGCAGGTGATGATGCCCTATTCGGATCGGCTCAGTCGCTTCGCGCACTGGTTCGTGCAGCTGTGGGCCGAAAGTTTGGGGAAAAATGGCCGAGGAACCACGCCGCTCGCCTGCCTCGGCCCGGTCGACCAGCACAGTCAGCTGCAGCTTTTCATGGACGGGCCGCGCGAGCATCTGATCACGGTCGTGCGGACGCCGACCGCCGGCGAAGGACCACGGCTGTCCACAGCCCTGGCGGGCATGTCTGGCCTCGACTACCTCGGCGGCAAGGCCGTGGGCGATTTGGTTGCGGCTCAGGCCGTGGCCGTCCCGGAAGCACTCGCACGCGCCGGGCGGCCGGTGCGCGTCTTCGACCTCGAACGGCTTGACGAGGCAAGTTTGGGCGCGTTGATAATGCACCTGATGCTGGAAACGATTCTCGCCGGGCGGCTGCTGGGCGTCGATCCGTTCGATCAGCCGGCCGTCGAGTTGGCCAAGGTTCTGACGCGGGAACGGGTCGCCGCATCACGGGCGTAGCGGCGTTTGCAGTGCCGAGGAGGCAGCGCCAACCGTGCCGATCCGCCAGCTGAGCGCCGAGACGATCAACCGCATCGCCGCCGGCGAGGTGATCGAGCGGCCGGCGAGCGTGGTCAAGGAGTTGATCGAGAACGCCATCGACGCTGGGGCCGGAGCGATCGAGGTCGTGACCGTTGCCGGCGGCCTTTCCCTGATCCGGGTTAGCGATGATGGCGTCGGCATGAGCGCCTCCGATCTGGACTTGGCAGTCGAGCGGCATGCGACCTCGAAGCTCGCCGAGGAGGACTTGCTCAACATCGCCACGCTGGGTTTCCGGGGCGAGGCCTTGCCGTCGATCGGCGCCGTTGCCCATCTGGCGGTGGCATCGCGCATGCGCCAGGCGGGGGCGGCACACGAGATCGTGGTGGACCGCGGGGCCAAGCGCGCGGTGCGCCCCGCGGCCCTCGCCGGCGGCACCCGTGTGGAGGTGCGCGAGCTGTTCTCGGCCACACCCGCCAGGCTCAAGTTCCTGAAAAGCGAGCGGGCGGAGAACGCCGCCATTGCCGAGATCGTCAAGCGCATCGCCCTGGCACACCCCCAGATTGCCTTCGCGCTGGCGACCGGTGAGCGCACCGGCTTGAGGCTCCCGCAAGAGCCGGCGGGGCCGGACGGACATCTGGCGCGCCTCGGCCGCATCATGGGCCGGGACTTCCTGAACGATGCACTGGCGGTGGAGGCCGAGCGCGAGGGCGTGCGCATAAAAGGCTTCGCCGGCCTGCCAACCCTCAATCGGCCCGATAGCTCACAGCAGTATCTATTCGTCAACGGCCGGCCGGTCAGGGACCGCTTGCTCGTTGGGGCCGTGCGGGCGGCCTACGCCGACTTGATCCCGCGCGGACGCTCGCCGCTGCTTGCCCTGTTTGTAACGCTGCCGCCGCGTGAGGTCGACGTCAATGTGCATCCGAGCAAGGCCGAGGTCCGCTTCCGCAACGTCAACGGCGTACGCGGCCTGATGGTCGGCGCGCTGCGTGGGGCATTGGAAGCCGCGGGACATCGCGCCTCCGAACGCGGCGGGGCGGCGATGATCGCGGCATTGGCGTCGGGCCAGCACGGCGCTTCGGCCTCGGCTGCGGGTTGGTGGGCCACGCCGAGCTCCTCGGCCAAGGGTGTGCGCCTGCCACCGGCGCTCCTCGTGCACCTGCAGGCGCCGCTCACAGGGGTCAGTGCGCCGAGCGCGGATTTTAGCATCGCCGCCGCCCCTGCCGCGCCCGATGTTCTCGATCGTCCGCTCGGGGCCGCGCGCGCACAGCTGCACGAGACCTACATCGTCGCGCAAACCCGCGATTCGGTGGTGATTGTCGACCAGCACGCCGCGCACGAGCGGCTTGTTTATGAGCGCATCAAGGCTCAACTGGCTGACGGCGGCGTGGCACGCCAGGCGCTGCTCATGCCGGTGGTCGTCGAGTTGGACGATGAGGAGGTGGCTGCGCTCGCGCAAGCCGCCGATGCCCTGCTCGGGCTCGGATTGCGGCTGGAGAGCTTCGGGCCCGGCGCCGTCCTGGTACGGGAGGTGCCGGCGGTGCTTGGTGATGGCGACCTCACGGGTCTCGTCAAGGATCTGGCGCGCGAGGCCCTGCGCGAAAGCGCCGACACCCTCCTCAAGGGGCGCCTGACGGCGGTATGCTCGCGCATGGCCTGCCATGGTAGCGTCCGCGCCGGGCGGCGGCTGACGGGTGAGGAAATGAACGCGCTGTTGCGCGAAATGGAGCTCACCCCCCACTCGGGTCAGTGCAACCACGGCCGACCAACCTATGTGGAGCTCAAACTTGCCGACATCGAACGCCTGTTCGGTCGGCGTTAGCCCAAGGTCGGGCGCCAACGGGCGAGCCTACCAATAGCAAGAAATGGCCCGCCCCGCCCGCGCCGGGCCGGCTTGGGGTGCTTCCATCCGGAGCCGTCTGGCTCTATGAGTGCGCGCGAAGTCCACAACAGGGGTGAGCATCCTTGCCGCCGCCGGTGGTTCGGCCGGTACCGCATAGGGCTCGAGCGGGTCGCATGTCGTTTGTGGTCATGAAGTTCGGCGGCACTTCGGTTGCCAACCTGGAGCGCATTCGCAACGTGGCGCGCCATGTGAAACGCGAGTTCGAGGCGGGTAATCACGTGGCCGTCGTGGTCTCGGCCATGGCCGGCGTGACCAACCAGCTCGTGGCCTGGGTCAGGGAGGCCTCCCCGCTCCACGACGCGCGCGAGTATGATGCCGTCGTTGCCACCGGTGAACAGGTGACGGCAGGACTGCTCGCCATCGTGCTGCAATCGATGGCAATTCCGGCCCGCTCCTGGCAAGGCTGGCAGATCCCGATTCTGACCGACGATGCGCATGGCGTCGCGCGCATCAAGGATATTCCCGGCGACAAGATTCGAGGTCGCCTCGAACAGGGCGAAGTTGCAGTCATCACCGGCTTTCAGGGCATCGAACCCAATCGCAGTCGGATCTCGACGCTCGGGCGCGGTGGCTCCGACACCAGCGCGGTGGCCCTAGCGGTGGCGGTGCGAGCCGATCTTTGCGACATCTACACCGATGTCGACGGCGTCTTCACCACCGATCCACGCATCGTGCCGAGGGCACGACGGCTGGCCAAGATCTCCTATGAGGAGATGCTGGAAATGGCCTCTCTCGGTTCGAAGGTGTTGCAGACCCGATCGGTCGAACTCGCCATGGTGCATCGGATGCGCGTGCGCGTCTTGTCGAGTTTCGTGCCGCCCGAGAACCTGCGACCCGTCGAGGCAGAAGCGTGGGACGAGATCGGCACCATTATTTGCAGCGAGGATGAGATCGTGGAGCAGCACGTCGTCAGCGGCATCGCCTACGCCAAGGACGAGGCCAAGGTCTCGCTGATCAGGGTCGAGGACAAGCCGGGGGTCGCGGCCCGCGTCTTTGGCCCGCTGGCCGAGGCCAACATTAACGTGGACATGATCGTCCAGAATACCTCATCGGACGGCAAGCATACGGACATGACCTTTACCGTGCAGGGCTCCGACCTGGACCGGGCACTCGAGGTCCTGCGCGGGGCAAAGCAGGAGATCGGCTATTTTGAGGTGAAAAGTTCCTCCGACGTTGCCAAGGTCTCCGTGATCGGGGTCGGCATGCGCAGCCACGCCGGTGTCGCGGCCCAGATGTTCAAGGCCCTAGCCGAACGCGGTATCAATATCCTCGCCATAACCACTTCCGAGATTAAGATCAGCGTCTTGATCGATGCCGTCTATGCTGAGCTGGCGGTGCGAACGCTGCACAGCCTCTACGGCTTGGGCAAAGACTGACGCACGGCATCCCGCGGGACGGCGACGAGCCTACCCGGGGACCTTCAGGGCGGCGCTGCTGGGCGGGCCACGCAAAGGGCTCCCCATGGTTGCCACGCGGACGGAACAAGCGAGCGGAAATCGCGGCAGATCGCCGATGCAGAACCGAGGCGGGGACAGTCCAAGGCTATCTTCCTCAGAGCCGGCGCTCCGCATCATCATGCGCCGGCTCAGGGAGATCATGGCCGAGCCTTCCGACGGCCAGTCGCGGCTCGACAAGATCGTGCGTCAGATCGCCGGTTTGATGGTGGCGGAGGTGTGCTCGATCTACCTCAAGCGTCAGGACGGCTCGCTCGAGCTGTTTGCGACCGAAGGCCTTAACCCAGCTGCGGTTCACAACACGTTCATGCGGCGCGGCGAGGGTCTGGTCGGCCGCTGCGCCGAACTGGCCGTGCCGATCAATGAGCCGGACGCGCAAAACCATCCGGCGTTTTCCTATCGGCCGGAGACGGGCGAGGAAATTTACCATTCTCTCCTAGCCGTGCCGCTCTTGCGGGGTGGTGAGGTGCTGGGCGTACTGACTATTCAAAACAAGACCGAGCGCGAATACTCCGACGAAGACGTGGAAGTGCTGCAGACCACCGCCATGGTATTGGCCGAGCACCTGCTGTCGGGCGCGGTGGCAGGTGTCAACACGGCCGCCGAGTTTAGCCGCGCGGTGCCGCACGTCATTCGCGGCCAGCCCCTCTCCGAAGGCCTGGCGCTCGGCCATGCGGCTTTGCACGATTCTCGGGTGGTAGTGACCGAGCTCGAGGCCAAGGAGCCAAAGGAGGAGGAAAGACGCCTCGACGTTGCCGTGGACGACCTCAAGGCCTCGATCGACGAGATGCTCGACCAGGGCGAGCTGGCGGCCTCCGGCGAGCATCGCGATATTCTTGAGGCCTATCGCATGTTCGCGCACGACCGCGGCTGGCTTCGGCGCATGAAGGACGCCATCAAGCGCGGGATGACGGCGGAGGCCGCCGTCGAACGCGTGCAAAACGACACGCGTGTGCGCATGTTGCGTCAAGCCGAGGCCTATTGGCACGAACGGCTTCGCGACCTCGACGAACTGTCGAACCGCTTGCTGCGCATTCTGGCCGGCCGGCCCAGGTCTCACGCCGTGGCCGCCAAGCTGCCGCACGACACCATTTTGGTGGCGCGCAGCATGGGGCCCGCCGACCTGCTCGACTATGATCGTTCCAGGCTACGCGGTCTCATCATCGAAGAAACGGGCGGGCAAAGCCATGTCGCCATCGTCGCCAAAGCGTTGGGCATTGCCGCGATTGGCAACGCGCGCGGCGTCATGGAGCGGGTCGACCAGGGCGATCCGATTATTGTCGACGCCAACACGGGGGAGGTGCATATCCGCCCGCCCGGCAACGTCATCGGTGCCTATGCCGACAAGGCCCGCTTTCAGGCCAGGCGACACCGCAAATACCGGGCCCTGCGCGACAAGCCGGCGGTGACCAAGGATGGCAACCGCGTCTTGCTGCACATCAATGCCGGCCTGCTGGTGGACATGCCGCACCTTGCCGAATCGGGGGCCGACGGGGTCGGCCTGTTCCGCACCGAATTGCAGTTCATGATTTCGGCGACGTTGCCGCGTCTGGAGCAGCAGACACAGATGTACCGCTCAATCGCGACCGAGGCTGGCGGCAAGCCGGTCGTGTTCCGCACCTTGGACGTCGGCGGCGACAAGGTACTGCCGTACTTGCGCCAAGCGGCGGAAGAGAACCCTGCGCTGGGCTGGCGCGCCATCCGGCTCTCGCTCGACCGGCCGGGGCTGTTGCGCACCCAGGTGCGCGCCCTGCTCAGGGCCACGGCGGGCGCCGAGTTGCGGCTGCTGTTGCCCATGGTGACGGCCGTCGGCGAGATCGGCATGGCGCGTGCCCTGATCGACCGCGAGCTCGACCTCCTCAGGCGACGCGGCTCGCCGCTGCCGACCCACGTTCTTTTAGGGGTGATGATCGAGGTGCCCGCCCTCTTGTTCGAGCTCGACGCCTTGTTGCCGCTCGTCGATTTTGTCTCGGTCGGCAGCAACGATCTGCTGCAGTACTTCTTTGCCGCCGACCGCAACAATGCCCGCGTGGCCGGCAGATACGATCCCCTGTCGTCGGCAGCGCTGCGGGCACTGCGCGCGATCGCCCAGACCGCCGAGCGCCACGCAAAGCCGCTATCTTTATGTGGAGAAATGGCCGGCCGTCCCCTCGAAGCAATGGCCCTGATCGGCCTCGGCTACCGCGCCATCTCGATGGCTCCGGTCTCAATCGGGCCGGTCAAATCGATGGTCATGAGCCTCGACGTTTCGCTCTTGCAGCCGTGGCTGTTCAGGCTGCTCGAAGCGGGAGAGAGCAATCTGCGCGGCCAGCTCAAACGCTTCGCCGAGGAGCACGCTGTGGAAATCTAGGCCTTGTACCTGCCGCAATCTTCTACTCTTTGACAAATAGGCCGGTTTCCCCAAATGATTGTCGACCAAGTCGGGGTGGTGCGGGCGAGTAAAGCGTATGAAGAACGGCTTCGTAGGTGAACGCGATGTCCGCTTGGCCGGACCAACGTTCCCGCCGGTCACCGGGAGCCCCAGTGGCGAGCCGAGCGGCAACCGCGACGACCAGATCGGCAAGATTTTTCGTAACATGCGCTCAGCGCTCAAAGTCCCGCGCGACGCTTTGGCGCGTCGGCTTGCCACCAGCACGGCCGTGATCGATGCCTTCGAGGCGGGCGCGATCGGCGCGCTGCCACACTGGAAGGAAACAGAGCGTATCGTGCGCTCCTATTGTGACCTGCTTCGCTTCGATCCCGAACCCGTGCTGTGGCGCCTGCGCAGCCAGTTCCAGCTGGCCGCCAACTATGCGCGGTCGGCGCCGCAACCTCCGTCTCAGGCCCGCTCCGGCATCACCCGGCCCGGCTTGAGGGGAGAACGCTCGACGAGCGCCGCGCCGGCGGCCGGCGCCCGGCCGGCACGGCGTCGGCGCCGGGCCCGTACCCTCTTTGTGCTGAGCACGCCGATTGTATTTGCCGCCACACTCGTTTACTTGGGGCAGTCGGCATCGAGGCCCGTCTATCAGGCGATTGCGCTGCTGCCGTTGCCGATAGCAGGACCGGTACGGGCCGGCTTCGACTATTTTGTAGGCTTGACGATGCCGAGCCGGGACGGGCTGACCTGGATCGAGGTCAGCGATCCGCGGTCGCGCAAGACCGACAAGCTGCCGTCCCGCGCCCAGTAGCGGTCCTTGTGTTTGGGCGGCCGCTTGCCCCGGGGGGTGAGACCGTTGCCGTTTTTTGAGTCGATAGCTGTCGAGTTCACGCATGACCGCCATACCCGCCGAAAAGCTCGACAAGCTGGTGCAGCGCTGGGAGGCGATTCAAGCCGAGCTCAGCCGCGGCCCCAATCAAGCGAGCTATGTTGCGCTGGCGAAGGAATTCTCCGAGCTCAATCCGGTGGTCCAGACCATCGGCGAGCTGCGCAAGGTACAATCCGAGCGCGACCAGCTGGCCGAGCTCTTGACCGATCCGGCGGCCGACGCGGAGCTCACCGCGATCGCGCGCGATGAGCTCGCCGCGCTCGAACCCCGCGTGGCAACGCTCCAGCAGGCGCTGCGTGTGGCCCTGCTGCCAAAGGATGCTGCCGACGCAAGGAGCGCCATTCTCGAGGTGCGCGCGGGTACCGGCGGGGACGAAGCGGCGCTGTTCGCCGCCGATCTTTATCGCATGTATGCGCGCTATGCGGAGCAGCGCGGCTGGAAGGTCGAAATCATCAGCCTCTCGGAGAACGATCTTGGCGGCTACAAGGAAGTCGTGGCCTCGATTTCAGGTAAAGACGTCTTTGCACGTCTAAAATATGAGTCGGGCGTGCACAGGGTACAGCGCGTGCCGCTGACCGAGGCAAGCGGCCGCATCCATACCTCGGCGGCGACGGTGGCCATCATGCCCGAAGCCGAGGAGATCGATCTTGAGATCAAACCGGAAGACATACGCATCGACACCATGCGCGCCGGGGGCGCAGGTGGGCAACATGTCAACAAGACCGATTCGGCGGTACGGATCACGCATCTGCCGACCGGGCTCGTGGTGGTGTCGGCCGAGAAGTCGCAGCATCAGAACCGTCGGCTTGCCATGCAGGTTCTGCGCTCGCGCCTGTTCGAGCAGGAGCGCCAGAAGGCCGCCGAGGCGCGGGCGGCCCAGCGCAAGGATCAGGTCGGGTCCGGCGACCGTTCGCAGCGGATCCGTACCTACAACTTTCCCCAGGGCCGCGTCACCGACCATCGCATCGGCCTGACGTTGCACAAACTCGATCAGGTTTTGGAGGGAACGGCCCTCGATGAGCTGATCGACGCATTGGTGACGGATCAGCAGGCCACGCAGCTGGCGGCGATCAACGAAGATGCCCGGCCCTGACGGTCCTGCAGTCCCGCCCACCATCGCCGCGGCGCGGCGTTGGGGAGTGGCGGCCCTTCGCGCCGCCGGCATTGCCAATGCCGGCATCGACGTGCGCCGGCTGATGGCAGCTGCCCTTGGCCTGCCCGAGGCGCAGCTGTTGGTGCGGCCGCAGGCGCAGGTGCCGCCCGAGCGGGCTTTAATCTTTGCCAGCTATATCGAGCGGCGCTGCGGGCGCGAGCCGGTGTCGCGCATTTTGGGTGCGCGCGAATTTTATGGCCGAAGCTTTGCCGTTTCCGCCGCGACCCTCGACCCCAGACCCGATAGCGAGACCCTGATCGAGGCGGCCCTTGAGATCGTGGGCCTGGAGAACTGGTCGACGCTGCCGCTGCGGATCCTCGATATCGGAACCGGGACGGGCTGTCTGCTCCTCACCCTCTTAAGCGAGCTCCCGCAAGCCACCGGGGTGGGCACCGATCTCAGTGGCGCGGCGCTGGAGGTGGCGCGGGCCAATGCCGCGGCCTTGGGCCTGGCGCCACGGGTGGCCTGGCAGACAACCGACCTGCTTGAAAACATCGCGGGGCAATTCCATATCCTAGTTTCGAATCCGCCCTATGTGAGCTCCGCTGAGATAGCGAGGCTTGAGCCTGAGGTGAGCCGGTTTGATCCCCGGCTGGCGCTTGACGGCGGCACAGATGGTCTTGAAATTTTCCGCAGGCTCAGCACACGGCTGTCTCAGGTCGTTCCAAACGGTTGGATTGTGCTCGAGGTCGGGCACGATCAGGCCGACAAAGTGGCTCAGATGTTTGCACCGCGGGGCGCCGACCCGGTCAAATTCTACCGCGATGTTTCCGGGCGGCGACGCTGTGTTGCTGTGAGAACACGGAATTGAGCATACGCCCACAAACCCCTTGGAATCCCGTGTTGGGCGCGCTAGGCTGGGCGTCAGTGGAATCGTTCTCGTGTCCGGCTGTTCCTCCTCCTTTCGTGGAGGATGTTGGAGGCGAGGATCGACGCGAGGCAGGTTGATTTGCTCGCAACAGGGCGACCTATCGTCAGCACCACTTACCGTCCATAGAGAAGCACTGATGGCATAATTGCCGGGTAGGGACGCTCTCCCCCAGGCGTGGGGCTGAGGGCGCTGAAGAGGGCGAGGCCATCGTCGTTGGTTAGGCTGGAAGGCTCGAAACCGAACGGTTGCGGGCGCCAGTTGGGAGCGGGCCCGTGTTCGCACAAGCGAACGGCGCGCGCATGGTTTGGTCAAATCATATGGAGCGTTTAGCGCAGTGAGGCAGGGACAACAGAATAGACGCGGTCGCGGTCGCAATCGAAAAAGTCAAAATCCGCTATCGCGCAGCTTTGAATCGAACGGGCCGGACGTAAAGATTCGCGGTACGCCCGCCCATATCGCGGAAAAATATATCTCCCTTGCGCGCGACGCCCAATCCTCGGGTGATCCGGTGCTTGCTGAGAACTATCTCCAGCATGCGGAGCACTATAGCCGCATCATCATGGCGTACCGGGAGCAAATGCATCAGGCGGGCGAGGGCTACAACGGCAACGGCCAGCAGCGCCTGCGCGGGCCCAATGACGGCGCTGAGGCCGGCGACGATTTCGGCGAGGATGATGGCGATGATCTGCTCGACGAGGGTGGGTTCCCGCAGCCAAGCTTCCAAGCCCCGCCGCAGCATCCCCAGTCGCATTCGCAACCGCGCCAGCACGGCGGCTATGACAACAACCGCCATGAACGACCCTTCCGGCGCGATCATGGGCGCTTCCGCGATCGCGACCGCAACATGGATCGTGATCGCCACAACGATCGCGAGCGCGGCGAACGGCAAGCTTTCGATTCTCGCCCGCCGCAGCCCCAGCCGGAGCGCCCGGAGCCGGCGGCCGATGCCGGCCCGCCGCCACCACCCCAGGAGCCGCCGGCCCCGCGTCGCCGCGAGCGCTTCCAACCCCAGCAAACGCACGAGCAACCGGAGTTCTTGCGTCGCCCGGTGCGACGCGCGCGCAATGAGGAAGAGACGCCCCCCGACAGCAGCGCCAACGCCAAAGAAGATTCCTCGCGCGAGTGAGCGATCGCGCCTGATGGGCGCCGGGCACAGGTCAGCTTAGGGGGCGATCGCCACGCCCATTCCGGGGGTTAGTTCGCCGCCTGCGACCACCCGCGCATAGATGCCAAATTCGGTGTTGCCCCGGGTTTTAAGCAAGTGGGCCGGAATAGCGAGGTCGCGTGCGCCCGTGGCCGGGTCGACGTTGGTGGCCTCGCAGCGTCCGGTGGGCGCGAACGCGGCCAGCCGCACAGCTCCGAGCTCGATGTGCCTGTTGAGCCAGTCGCGCTCAGCCCAGGGCTCCAAACCGTCCAGATAAAGATTGGCGCGAAAACGCAATGGATCGACCGGACGCGAAAGCGTGCGCTCGAGCTCCCGGACGCTCGCCAGGTTGACAATATGCAGGCACTTGGCCGCCACGTCGGAGAAGCTGTGGCCCTGCGCATGCACAATCTTGGGCGGCCCGCGCAGCTCCGCCTTCATGTAGGCGGCGAAAAACTGCTCAATCAGCCGCCGGCCTAGCGACGTTGAGAGCTCACCGCGGGCCACCTGCTTGCCGTCGCGCAAGACCGTGAGCGTGTGAGTGCTGTCCTCGAACGTGCTCTTGAGCGTGGCCAAGCGCTCATCGCGCATTAACATCAGGAAGTGGATTTTCGGCAGATGGCGGGGTGCGATCGCGTCAAAGCGCCCGCCCCCATTTTCGATGGCGTAAAGCCGATCGCCGGGCACGGTGTCGCCTGGCGTCAGCGTGGCGCGCGCGAGCGCCTCCCCGCTCAGACCCTTGACCGGATAACGATAGAGCGCCTTGACCTCAGCACCGGGCAAACGCGTAAGCCCTGGCTCAGCACTTTCCGGTCGCGATGTCGGCATGTTGCCTCTTTTGCGGTTGCCAACCCGCACTATATCACTGCTCAAGGTCCGCGGAGACGCCAAGTAAGGGTCGCGCCGGGTCTTGGCTTATCCTGTCGTGAGACGGTGGCAATCCGTGCCCGTTTGGGGCGGGCTTTCCGTGCCGAGGAGGACAGATGGATTTTGAGAAGTTTACCGACCGCGCCAAAGGTTTCATCCAGGCCGCACAGAGCCTGGCCCTGCGCGAGGGGCATCAGCAGTTCGGCACCGACCATCTCCTGAAGGTTCTGATCGATGATCCGGAGGGGATGTCGGCCGGCCTGATGCAGCGTGCCGGCGGCCAGCCGGCCGAGGCACTGGCGGCGGTCGAGGCCCAGTTGGCCAAGCGGCCCAAGGTCTCCGGCGGCGGGGCGGGCCAGGTGTATCTGGCCCCCGAGCTCGCACGCGCGTTCGATGCAGCCCAGAAGATTGCCGACAAGGCTGGCGACAAATTCGTCACCGTCGAGCGCCTGTTGCTGGCGCTGGCCATGGACACTGCCAGCGACGCGGGCCGCGTCCTGAAGGCTGCCGGGGTAACGCCAACCTCACTTAATGCGGCGATCAACGATATCCGCAAAGGGCGAACCGCCGACAGCGCCTCCGCCGAACAGGCCTATGATGCCCTGAAGCGCTATGCGCGCGACCTCACGGCCGCTGCCGCCGAGGGTAAGGTCGATCCCGTCATTGGTCGCGACGAGGAGATTCGGCGCACCATTCAGGTGCTGTCGCGACGCACCAAGAACAATCCCGTGTTGATCGGTGATCCTGGGGTCGGCAAGACGGCAATTGCCGAAGGTTTGGCCCAGCGCATCGTCAAGGGCGACGTGCCCGAAAGCCTCAAGGACAAGAAGCTCCTGGCGCTCGACATGGGTGCCTTGATCGCTGGCGCCAAATATCGCGGCGAGTTCGAGGAGCGCCTGAAGGCCGTGCTCTCGGAAATTCAGGCCGAAGGAGGACGCATAATCCTGTTCATCGATGAGCTGCACACCATCGTCGGCGCCGGCAAGGCCGAAGGCGCAATGGATGCCGGCAATCTCTTGAAGCCGGCGCTGGCGCGGGGTGAGCTGCACTGTGTCGGCGCCACCACGCTCGATGAGTACCGCAAGCACATCGAAAAGGACGCGGCACTGGCGCGGCGTTTTCAGCCGGTCTTTATCGCCGAGCCGAGCGTGGAGGACACCATTTCAATCTTGCGCGGTCTGAAGGAGAAGTACGAGCTTCATCATGGCGTGCGCATCACCGACAGCGCGCTGGTGGCGGCGGCGACGCTCTCCAACCGCTACATCTCCGACCGCTTTCTGCCCGACAAAGCGATCGACCTCGTGGACGAGGCGGCTTCGCGTCTCAAGATGGAAGTCGATTCCAAGCCCGAGGAGCTCGACGCCCTCGATCGCGACCTGATGCAAATGAAGATCGAGCGCGAGGCTCTGCGCAAGGAAACGGATGCGGCCTCCAAAGACCGCTTGACGCGCCTCGACAAATCGATTGCCGAGCTCGAGGAGAAGAGCCGGGCGCTGACGCAGCGCTGGCAGGGCGAAAAAAAGAAGCTGGGTGAGGCGCAAAAGCTCAAAGAGGAGTTGGATCAGCGCCGCACCGAGCTCGAGCGCGCCCAGCGGCGCGGTGATCTCACGCGGGCCGGCGAGCTTGCCTATGGCGTCATTCCGGGCCTCGAAAAGAAGCTGAAAGCCATGGAGGCCGGCGACGGCAAAGTCGCCATGGTAGAGGAGGCCGTCACGCCCGACCACATCGCCCAGATCGTGTCGCGTTGGACCGGCATCCCGGTCGACCGCATGTTGGAGGGTGAGCGCGAGAAGCTTTTGCGCATGGAGGAGGTGTTGTCCAGGCGCGTCGTTGGTCAGCGCGAGGCCGTCGAAGCCGTCGCCACCGCCGTGCGGCGGGCCAGGGCGGGGCTGCAGGACCCAAATCGGCCGATCGGCTCCTTCATCTTCTTGGGTCCCACCGGGGTCGGCAAGACCGAGCTCACCAAGGCGCTAGCGGCCTTTCTGTTCGACGATGAAACGGCCATGGTGCGCATCGACATGAGCGAGTACATGGAGAAGCATTCCGTGGCCCGCCTGATCGGGGCGCCACCGGGCTACGTCGGCTACGAGGAGGGCGGGGCGCTGACTGAAGCCGTGCGCCGGCGGCCCTATCAGGTGGTATTGTTTGACGAAATCGAGAAGGCGCACCCCGACGTCTTCAATGTGTTGCTGCAGGTGCTCGACGATGGACGCTTGACCGACGGCCAAGGTCGCACGGTGGATTTCAAGAACACGCTGATCATCATGACCTCCAACATTGGCTCCGAGTTCCTGGCCAATCAGAAGGAGGGCGAGGATGTCGAGGCGGTGCGCCCCTACGTCATGGCGGAGATGAGAACCAAGTTCCGACCGGAGTTTCTCAATCGGATCGACGAAATCATCCTGTTCCATCGCCTCAAGCGTGAACAGATGGCCGCGATCGTGGACATTCAGATTGCTCGGTTGCAGAAACTGCTGGCCGATCGCAAGTTGACGCTGGTGCTTGACGAGCAGGCGCGCACCTGGCTTGCCAATCGGGGCTATGATCCGACCTATGGTGCCCGTCCGCTCAAGCGCGTGATCCAAAAGTCGGTGCAGGATCCGCTGGCCGAGCAATTGCTCGCCGGCCGCATCAAGGACGGCGAGACCGTCAAGCTCACCGTGCGCGACGGCGCGCTAGTGGTCAACGGGCAGCCTGTGAAGGCGGCCGCCTGAGCGCGGCGCCTTGCCCCGCGCGCGGCCAATGGCACTTCTGGCGCGACCACCGGCTATTGCGCCGCCACGCGCGTGGACACCGGGTTGCGGCGCGTCAGGTCATCAATGCGTGCGCGCTCCTTTTGGAAGTCGGCCAACTGCTTGCCGCTCAACTGCCGTTCGCGTGGTACCTGGATCGACATCGGATCGACGAAGCTGTTGTTGACCAGGACCTCGAAGTGCACGTGCGGGCCGGAGGACAAACCGGTGGTGCCGACGTAGCCGATAATCTGCCCCTGGCGCACTTTCACGCCTTCGCTGACCCCGGGCGCAAGGCGCGACATGTGTCCATAGGCCGTCTTGTAGCCGTTGGCATGACGAATGCGGATATAGTTGCCGTATTCGCCCTTGCGGCCGGCCTCTTCGATCACGCCGTTGCCGGCCGCCATGATCGGCGTCCCCGTGGCGCAGGCCCAATCGACGCCCGTATGCATCTTGGGGATCTGCAGGATCGGATGGCGGCGCACGCCGAAGCCTGAGGTGATGCGCACATCCTCGCCGCGCACCGGCCGCCGCATCAGGAACTTGCGCGAGGTGTTGCCCTGCTCGTCGTAGTAGTCGACCGATCCATCCGGACCACGGAAGCGATAGAACTTGTGCGTCTCGCCGCTGGCGGTCACGGACGTGGCCAGCAACTCGCCGAGCCCGCCTTCCATGGCCTTGTCATCCTCCTTCACGTCGAAAAAGAACTCAAAGCCATCGCCCGCGCGCACGCGTTGGCGAAAATCGGTTTCGTAGGCATGGATTTTCAGGATCTGCAAGATGATGTCGGCCGGCACGCCCTGTCGCTCGGCGGTGTAGTGCAAACTCGCATACAGGCTTGATGCCCTCGGCTGGTCGTCATCGACAATGGGGGCCCGGATGATGCGCTCATCGATCGGTGATGCGCTGGCCACGAACTCGCCGGCCGCGTCCCGGGCGATGGTGACCTTGTGGTCGTGCCCCTCGCCGAACACGCTGAAACGCACGGGTTCGACGCGGCCCGCCCGCGTCACCGATGGGACCAAGGTTACGTGCACCTCTTGACCAGGGACCACGGCATTGTCGGCAAAAATCGACTTGGCCGCATCGGCGATCGCGCGCGCCTGCCACGGCTCGGCGCCGAGCCGTAGCACGATGCGCGACAGCGTGTCGCCCTTTTGCGCCCGCACCACGCGCACCTCTCGGCCCTCCAGGTCTTCGCCGGTATCCTCCGCCTCAAACACGGTTTTCGCCAGCGCCGTGGTGTTGGGCGGCAGCACCTCGGACGCCGCCCGGACCGAGCGGCCGGCCAAGATTTCACCGGCAACCCGGCCGCTCTCCGAGCCGGGCAGCAAGCCGGCGGCCTCATCGTCGGCCGCCTGGTGGCGCGCCACCAGCTCCAGCACTTCCTGGTTGGTCAGCTCCTGCCCGTCCTCGGTCGGCAGGATGCCGCCGAGCAGCTCCACCAGCTTGGTGCTGGCGTCCTGCTGGCCGTCCTCGCGGCGCTCCCCGCCCTCGAGCGGGTCGGGGTTGGCGTAGAGCTTGAAGGGATTGAAGGGGGGGACCCGTTGCGCGTCCGCCTTGGCGAGCGGCGCCAGTCGGGCGGCAAGCCGGGCGTAGGGCTTGTTCATCATGTAATCGCGGTTGCCGCGGCGCTGGCGGATATGATCGAGGATCACGGACTTGGTCACCGAGGCGCCGCTGGCGATCAGCAGGCGATCGGTCTTGGGGATCGCCCAGCGCAGGCCGTCGACGCGTACCGAGGGCAAGCGCAACGAGGCCAGCGGAGCATCGCCGATGCGCGCGAGGGCGGAAAAGAGGCCACCCTCGGCTTCGCGCTGGTCCATGGATCCCACCAGCACCACCAGAATGGCGAGCATACCGACCGCCGCCGCCAGGCAGGTGCTAAACAGCCAGCGAAAGCGCCCGGCTTGGCGGATATCGAGGTGATCGCTGGTGTAAAGATCGTGCAGGCGGGTGCTGCGTCGGCGGTAGCCAGGCACCGTACGGCGCTGAGCGCTGACCATGACCTGGACGCGTCTGCGCCCGATCGGTGCATGACGCCTGGTGTCCATCCCCCTCACGATCCCTCGCCGCGTGCCTACCCCACCACGCGGCCGTCGGCCTACAGCGCTGGAAACGGGGCGCAGCGCGAATCACCGTCGCAACTCGGCGTAGCCATGGCCCCGTTCCAGCTTTATCCCTTGGTTCTTGGGCAACGACAACGGCCATTTTGCGGCGGCGCTTTCGTTTTGCGACGAGCCCAACATGCAAAAAATTTACGATGACCGTTGACAGCGAGGGGAGCAAAGGTTAGATACGGGCCTTCGCGCGCCGTGTTCGGGTGCGCGACAGTGGGCAGCAATCTCCGGATTGGACACGAGGGTGCTCTGGCTTGACCAGGCGGCACGCTTCGTTATCTCCACGACGGACCGGCGCAAGCCGGGCCGCCATTGTGGTCGAAGCCCCGGTGCTCTTTGACAAGTGGTTTGAAGAAAGGGAAACGCAGGCGGCGGAGTCCTGGCGGATCCAAGGGGTGTACCAATGCCCCGAAGGATCGCAATGAGACTCTGGCGATCTCTGCGTTTCAGCCATCACCATGGCGCGTCAAACACGGGGCAACCCGGGTTGGATGCGTCGCGTGTGAAGGTGCCCGTTACGCAGAAGATCCTTGGAGAGATTCCTTCCAAGCCGACCAGAATCAGAACTTTCAACTTGAGAGTTTGATCCTGGCTCAGAACGAACGCTGGCGGCAGGCCTAATACATGCAAGTCGAACGCTCCAGCAATGGAGAGTGGCAGACGGGTGAGTAACGCGTGGGAACCTTCCCAGTGGTACGGAATAGCTCAGGGAAACTTGAGGTAATACCGTATACGCCCTTCGGGGGAAAGATTTATCGCCATTGGATGGGCCCGCGTCGGATTAGCTAGTTGGTGGGGTAATGGCCTACCAAGGCGACGATCCGTAGCTGGTCTGAGAGGATGATCAGCCACACTGGGACTGAGACACGGCCCAGACTCCTACGGGAGGCAGCAGTAGGGAATATTGGACAATGGGCGAAAGCCTGATCCAGCCATGCC
>Ga0081540_1000385_pt1 | contig 44322 bp, 25 predicted proteins | sample TabmetS2T1R1_FD_71024 | JGI IMG/M metagenome (GOLD analysis project Ga0081540, IMG submission 71024) | Tabebuia heterophylla rhizosphere microbial communities from the University of Puerto Rico - S2T1R1 | ecosystem: Host-associated > Plants > Roots > Rhizosphere ...
CGCATCCTCTTCGTCTCTCGGCTGGTTTATTGGAAGGGAGGGGATCTGGCGCTTGCCGCGGTCGCGCGGCAGCCCTCCCCGAGGCGTCGCTGACCGTCGTCGGGCGGGGACCGGAGCGGCGACGTCTTTACCGTCGCGCCGAGGAACTGGGCATCGGCGCACGGGTGAGCTGGCGCCATGAGTGGATGGCCGCGCGCGATCTCGAGCGACTCTATGAGGAGCACGATGTCATGCTCTTTCCCAGCATGCACGAAGCCGGCGGCACCGTTGTCCTAGAGGCCTTCGCCAAAGCCATGCCCGTCATTTGTCTCGATATTGGCGGTCCCGGACAAATCGTCGGCGGCATCGGGGGCGATGTCGTTCTATCAAAAAGCGTGCCCATCGACAAGATCGTGGACGGGCTGGCGGAGGCGCTCGTCAGGCTTGCCTTCGAGCCGGAGATCTATCGCCAGCGATCGAAGGCGGCCTGGGAAGACGCTAGGCGTCGCGATTGGTGGAGCGAAGTTGAAACGGCTTACGGCTTCCTGGAGAATTGCAGGCGGCCGATCGTTCGCTCTAAACATCGAGGCACCAGCGCGCGTACGTTGAAGATTTCAATGCCAGAATTAGCAGCAGAACAGACCGTGCGCAGCATGAGCGCGACTACTTGCCCGGCGGGAGACACTTGATAACTTTGCGGAGTTTGGGGGCAGGTGCGGACGGCGGCTGGCAACGCACCAAGAATCAGCAATGCAAGGCGAAGCGTCGCGGCGGAAACCTTGCAGCATTTTGTGTGTGCGATTTCAGAATGACCGAAGTAGCACAAAGAGTAGACATTCTCTATCCGAGTAACCACCGAAGGTAATTCTATTTGAGTACCATTTTGCATGCTCATGTTCACAATTTCCGCACTATACTCCGGTACAGAAATTGCACTGCGAACGCAGTCTTCCGATTCGAAATTCTGACGTTTTGAGCGCCCGCAGCTCAAACAGTCTCGCTCCTTTCGTATCGGGTTTGCCCCGGAACTATCTCAGATCGCTTAGAAGTTCCTTTCTGATCTGTAGGATTTATCACGAAGGGTGCACAATGCTTTACTACGGGACACGCAGCTGTACCTTTCTCTGCGCCATTCTGTTTACCATTGCTTCGGTTTCAGGGTATCCAGGGATACAGCTGGAAGCGCAGACGGCTACGCCAGTAGACATAGTCACGTGGCGATACGATCTGACGCACCAAGGACAGAACACCCAGGAGACTCTTCTGACTCCGGCGAATGTGGCTCCGGGCTCGTTCGGCAAGCTTTTTTCGCAAGCTGTGGATGGGTATGTGTACGCGCAGCCGCTCTATGTGAATGGTTTGACAATGGGCGACGGGCAGGTACACAACGTACTCTTCGTGGCTACCGAGCATGACTCCGTTTACGCCTTTGACGCCGATACGAACGGCGGCGCGAATGCCTTGCCGCTGTGGAAGGCGAGCTTGCTTACCTCGGCTTATGGGGCGGCGGCGAGCGGAGTCAGCACAGTTCCCAGCGCGGACCTGGGCACGAACGATTTGGTTCCTGAGATTGGAGTCACCGGGACGCCCGCGATCAATCTGCCGACGCAGACGATGTATCTCGTGAGCGCAACCAAGGAGAACGGCGCCTACTATCAACGGCTGCATGCGATCAACATCATTACAGGCGCGGAGCAGCCCAACAGCCCGGTGGTGATTCAGGCCTCGGTGTCAGGAACGGGCAGCGGAAACGTGGGCGGCATGCTGCCGTTCAGTCCGCTGTGGCAGATGAACCGCGGCGCGTTGGATTTTTACAAGGGAAAGGTTTACATCCCCTTCGGTTCGCACGGCGATAACGGGCAGAACTGGCACGGATGGCTCTTCGCCTACGATGGAACGACGCTGGCACAGCAGGGCGTGATCTGCACATCGCCGAATGGGATTGGCAACGGTATTTGGGCAGCCGGCGCCGGGTTGCCGATCGACCAAGCGCCGAATTTCGATCGCCTCTTCTTCGTTACGGGGAACGGAACGTACAGCGGATTGCCGCCGATAACTCCGGCCTCGAACTTTGGCGATAGTGTGGTTGCCGTAAGTCTGGCCAATGGAGGTCTGACCGCCGCGGACGCTTTTACGGTATTCAACCAGGGGACCTTGAGCTCTGGTGATATGGACCAGGGCTCGGGCGGTCTGCTGATGCCGCCGGACCAGACCGGACCAAATCCGCACATTCTAATTCAAGTAGGAAAAGAAGGTCGCATTCTGGTGCTGAATCGCGACAACCTGGGTGGATATGCCCCAGGGGGTACATCGAACACGAATGCGCTGCAGGATATTCCAGGTCAAGTTGGCCGGCACTGGGGCACGCCGGCGTACTGGAATGGAAATGTGTACTTCTGGGGCACGAGCGATGCGGGCAAGCTGTTTTCTCTGCAAGCCGGGGTACTGGCGACAACGTACTCGAGCTCGACGCCGGTGAGGGCGGGTTTCCCTGCTCCAACGTTTGTGATCTCTTCAAACGGGAACCAGAACGGAATTGCGTGGGCTGTGCGGTCCGACGCTTATGGGACCAATGGCCCTGAGGTGTTGTACGCCTTCGACGCAACGAATCTAGGCAATCTGCTTTATGAGAGCGACAGGGCCTTGCGCGACGATGCCGGACCTGCGAACAAGTTTGTTGCGCCGGTAATTACGAACGGCAAGGTGTATGTGGGCGCCAGTCATCAGGTAAATGTGTATGGCTTATTGGGCTCGGTGCCGGTGGCGGGGACTCCAGTGGTTACGCCGAATGGCGGCACCTTTATCGGAAGCCAGCAGGTAAGCCTGAGCTCAACGACATCGACGGCGAGCATTTACTACACCCTGGACGGGTCACTTCCTACAGTTTCATCGAACCTGTACACAGCGCCGTTTACGATAACCTCAGCAACGACGGTGCGGGCGATTGCCAGCGCGCCCGGGTATCTGCAGAGTGCAGTGACAACAGTCTTCTTCCAGCCAAGCACTCAAGCTCCGCCGGTAACAGTATCACCCGCTGCCGGCACTTATAAAACTCTCCAGGTAGTGACGTTATCGGACGAGGATCCGAATGCCACGATTTATTACACGCTGGATGGATCTACGCCGTCGACTTCATCGACCCGATATACGAGGTCTATAACAATTTCATCTTCGAAGGTGATCAATGCATTTGCAGTCGATCCGGCGCTGCCCCAGGCGAGCAATGTGACGAGTGCTCCCTTTGTCATCTCCCCAAATGGGGTGTTTATCAATTTCGGGAGCGGATTTGCTTCCGTGGTGGGGCTTCAGCTGAATGGCTTTGCAAACAACTCCGATGACAGCCGGTTGCAACTGACGACGGGTGGGACGAATCAGGCCGGCAGCGCTTTTTATACCCAGCCGATCAACATCCAGGCCTTTACGACCAACTTCACGTTTCAGCTATCCGCCGCGAAGGCGGATGGCTTTACCTTTACGATCCAGAATGTAGGCCCGAAGGCGATGGGGTCCCTGGGCGGAGCGCTTGGGTACAGCAGCGCGATCACTAAGAGCGTAGCGGTGAAGTTCGACATTCACAATAATGCCGGCGAGGGCAGTGACTCGACAGGAGTGTTCACAAACGGCGCCATACCTACTATTCCCGCTGTAAACCTGGCTCCGTCAGGAATCATTCTGGCTAGCGGTGACATCATTGCGGCACAGATCAGTTACGACGGAACAACGTTGACATTGACGCTCAACGACGTGGTTGTGGGTAAGACCTTTACCTATTCGACGCCGATCAACATTCCGCAGGTCGTGGGCGGGAATACCGCGTATGTTGGATTTACGGGTGGCTCAGGCGGATCGGGTGCCAGCCAGAAAATCCTGACCTGGACCTACGCTGCGCAAACGGCGGCAAACACAACCGCTGCACCGCTCTTCTCAGAGCCTTCGGGGACCTATTCATCCCCACAGACGATTACCATGGGCAGCTCGACACCGCAGGCAGCTATTTACTACACAACTGATGGGACGACTCCCACGACGGCGTCGACGCTTTATTTGAGTCCGGTTACGCTGGACTACGGCAACACCACGCTGCAGGCGATTGCCGTAGCTCCCGGGCTGGCTCCAAGTTCGACGACCAGTGAGTCGTTCCTGATCATTCAACCGGTGACGCCGACGCCGAGCCTGTCGCCGGGCGGTGGGACATACAGCGCCGGGCAGACGGTGGCGATTACGGACTCGGATTCGTCTGCAGTGATTTACTACACGCTCGACGGATCGCAGCCTTCGAGTTCATCCACGGTCTATTCCGGGCCGTTGACGCTTAACAATTCTGTGGTGATCAAGGCAGTGGCGGTCGATCCTGCGGACGCGCCAAGTGCGGTGGTGACCGGCACGTACCAGATCTCTTCAGGTAACGGGACCATAGGATTCCCGAATGGCTTCACGTCATCGGTAGGAATGAAGTTGAATGGAAGCGCGACGGTGACCAACAACTTACTGCAATTGACGTCGCTGGTGAACCAGGCGGGAAGCGCGTTCTGGAGCACGCCAGTAAATATCCAAGCATTTAGTACGAGTTTCAACTTCCAACTTGTGAACGCAGTGGCGGATGGATTCACGTTTACCATCGAGGGGTTCGGTCCGACAGCGCTCGGGAGTCTTGGAAGTTCGCTGGGTTATGGCAGCACGAGCGCGAAGAGCGGGATGACAACATCGAGCTTGGCGGTGAAGTTCGATATTTATAACAATGCCGGTGAGGGAAACAACTCGACCGGAATGTACACAAATGGCGCAAAGCCCACCGTTCCAGCCGTCACGATTCCGACTTCGACGATAGTGCTGCGTAGCGGGGACGTGATACAGGCGCTGCTGACATACAACGGAACGACGCTTACACTCTCACTCACAGATACAGTGACGAACAAGAGCTTCACGCAGGCTTTCACGGTCAACATACCGCAAACCGTGGGAGGCAATACGGCATACGTGGGCTTTACCGGAGGTACGGGAGGGTCGGGCGCTACGCAGAACATCCTGAACTGGAGCTTTACACCTTCGCAAAACTAGCAGGCGCAGGCAGTTGCAGAGATGCATCAGACTGCTGAATGCGACGGCCGACGGGCCGGGAACAGAGCTGGCGTCCGGCGTCGCTGCGGGACTTCAGCAGAGAACATCAGAAATCCGTCAACGCTCGCCTTCGCCCCCGAACCATCGGGTACTCAGTCATTCTCCAGCGAAACGGCCGGGAACACGCGCGCGGAAGTGAGTTGCAGAGCCCGGCTTACCCAGCGCCAGGAAACGTCGCCGACGAGACTAGAGTACGTTGCCTGACGCGGTGATTCACTACACGGTAGACGGATCAACGAAGGGCCGGCTGACGAAAAATTGCAGTGTTACCGGCTACTACCACATGGCCAGGTAAGTAAAAGCCTGATGCGCTTGCCCGGGTCGAACACGCTGTATTACTATTTCATTACCAAAGTACCGTTAGAAGATCTCTGAAGTTTTGGTCCGTGTTCCAGGCCGTTAAGTCTTTTTCGCGGGTCTTTTCGAATCTCTTATGTTGCTTTGAATCAGAAATTTAGATATCTGCTCAAGATCCTTATCCTATCAAGGATTGCATGATAACAGCCCACCTGCCTTGGCTGTTTTTTATATTTCGCAAAAAAGGATATTTCAATACTCTAGTCTCCAACCAGCGCTGGTAACCTCTGCTGATTACTAAAGTCACGTTTTCCCCCCAGGCGAACGCGGCCGCTGAAGGTGTGCCAGCAAGACGCAATCTGTTCCAGAACCTGGCTTTTAGGAGTTGCAGTTATGTTCATACGTCCTTCCATGTGTTCCGCACTATTATTTATTACTGCATTATCGCCTCTTGCCCATGCCTCGACGAGTGCGGTACATGGCGCCCAGCTTACCTCCGGCACGATCGCATTCCCCGCCGGATTTATGCCATCTGTCAAGTCGTTTGGAGCCTATGGCGACGGAGTTCACGATGATACTGCGGCCATTCAGGCAGCTTTATCGCAGGGGCGTTCCAGCTCGACGGCGGATTACTTCGGTCATCCGAAAGCTCTTTATTTTCCACCGGGAGTTTACCTGGTGCACGACACCCTGCGGTGGAACGGCTGCTGCGTGACGTTGCAGGGTGCGGGACCACGCGCGACGACGATTCGCCTGGCTCCCGGCTCGGCTGGTTTCAGCAATCCGGCGAGTCCGAAACCGTTAATCATCACGCCGACTGGCAACCAGTCATTTCATCAGGAGATATGGGACCTCAAGTTGGATATTGGAACGAACAACCCGGGGGCCACGGCGTTGAGTTATTCCTCCAACAACATGGGATCGGTAAGCGACGTGCTCATCACCAGTGACGACGGGAAGGGATACGCGGGTATTGACCTGACAAGAAAATGGCCTGGTCCGTTAATGATCCGCAATACGGAAGTGGACGGGTTCAGCACGGGCATAACACTCGCCCAGGCGGAGTATGGTTCGACGTTCGAAAACATCACGCTTAAGAACCAGAGCGTGGTGGGCATTTACAACCTGCATCAGCCAATCGAGATCCACAATTTGAGCAGCACCAATAAAGTACCGGTGCTGAATAACAACGGCGGCTTCGTCGTGCTGCTGGATGCGACATTGAGCGGCGGCAGTTCAGCCAATGACGCTATCGTGACGAATGCGCCGATGTATCTCCGCAACGTTGATGCGAGCGGTTATGCTGCGACTCTTGAGGACTCAACCGGCAAGCAGCCCGTCATCACGACTGGGTCGATCGCAGAGCATCTGGTGGGCAAGCAGCAGACCCTTACCGGAAACCTGGGAAGCGGCAGCTTGAAACTGGATGTGGCAGACACGCCAACATATACGGGATCGAGCTCGGATAGCGCGCCAGTCGTTGCGAAGTCATTTTGTGATATGTCGGGGCTGCTACCCGCTTTTGCCAGCGGCAAGTCGCTGGTGTATTTCCCATTCGGAACGTATTGCTCGAACAACGAAATCGAAGTCGTAGTGCCGGACAATGTGAAGCGCATTTCGGGCTTCTCTTCGGCGATCTTCGGGAACGCGAGCGGGTATAACGGCGGGAGTATACGCCTTGTTGTCTCAAGCAACAGCACCACTCCGCTCGTAATTGATCAGATTACGGGCGTCAAGATCGACCATAGCGGCTCGCGCCCGGTAGTCATCAAAGACTCGGAGGTCTCCTACACCACCGAGCCTGGCGCCGGACCGTTGTACATCGATGACGTGATGATAATAAATGAGCTCGTTGTTCAGCGGTACCAGCAGGTATGGGCTCGGCAACTGGACGATGAGGTCACCGGCCAGAAGATCCAGAACAGCGGCGGATCGCTGTGGATTCTGGGATTGAAGACCGAAAACAGCGGAATGGTCATCAACACGACGAAAGGGGGACAGACGGAACTGTTGGGAGCACTAATTTATCCGGCTCATACGGTGCCGTCTACGGACGTGGCTTTCCGCTCGCAGGACTCTCAGGTGTCATACATCTACTCGGAGTCCGTATACGGCTCTAATAACGGATACGCGACCCAGATGTCGGAGATACGAAATGGATCAACGAAGAGGATCACGTCCTCGCAGTCCAGTCCTTATCGAATGCCGCTGTTTATCGGCTTTGATCATTAAGTAGGCCCGTACAAAAAAAAGTCGGTCCCGGCGTGAGGCAACTCATGCCGGGCTTTTTTGTGAGAGACCGTTGGGTTCGTTTCCCGTTTAGGGAGCGCCAATTCCATTGCATTTATCTGTCTCGTATCTCGGCATGGCGCCCTCAATGGCATGCGTCGGTCATGGAATTTCAAAACTGAACAAAAATGCTCGTGATATACGTGAGACAGCTACTGCAAATTGTGTATCTTCCGTTATTGCTGATATTCAGGTGATCGTTGGTCATACTCTCGGTTCACAATACATCGGACATTTACGGCGCGAGCCAAAGCATCCTGCGCGTGCTGCGTCGGCTGAAGCTCGACGGACACTCCGTGCATATGGTGCTCTCTGAATCTGGCCCTTTGGTGGAATTGCTCGAGATGCAGGGAGTTACCGTCCACATCTTTGAGTCGCTGGCGATCGTAGAGCGGGCGCAGCTTGGTTCGCTTGGGGGAAAGATAGCGTTTTGCTTCCGCTATCCATATTCGGCTTTATGGCTGAGCGCGCTGATTCTGCGGCTGAAGGTAGATGTGGTGCACACCAATACCGCCGTAATGCCTGCGCCAGCGATTGCAGCGTGGATGACCCGACGCCGGCATCTATGGCATCTTCGGGAATTCTTTTCTGAATTTCGCGGCGCGTGGAAGTATTACCAGCGGTACATCTGGAGGCTCTCGGAGAGGATCATAACCATTTCCGATGCGGTGCGAGATCAGTTTGACGTCGAGCTACGATCAAAGTGCATTACCGTTTACAACAGCCTTGGACCTGGAGCGGCTGACATTGATCTAGAGGCTGCGCGCCGTTTTCGGGAGAGCGTGGGCAATCCAGCGCTATTGATCGGAATGATTGGGCGAATCAAGTGGGTGCGAAAAGGACAGGAGGTCCTGATCAAAGCGGCGGCGCTGCTGGCCGAACAATATCCCGAGGCTCGCTACGTAGTAGTAGGCTCGGTTTCGTCTGGGAATGAGGATCATCTGGTCAGGTTGAAGGAGCTTATCGCGGAAGTGGGCCTGTCGGAAAGGGTGGTATTTACTGGCGACATTAAGAATCCACGCGATGTCTATGCTGCATTTGATGTGACGGTTGTTCCCTCGGTGCTTCCCGAGCCGTTTGGCCGCGTAGTAATGGAGTCCATGGCCGCGGGCACGCCGGTAGTTGGGAGTCGATGCGGCGGCATTCCGGAGCAGATATCAGACGGAGTGACTGGGCTTCTTTTTGAGCCGGGCAACGAGCGGGAGCTGGCGGCTGCGCTTCAAAAGCTGATGAGCGATAGCGAGCTAAGAGCGCGCATGGGCGGAGCTGGCCGTGAGCGAGCTCTGAGAATGTTTGACGACTCGGTGACGTATACCAGCATGGCTAAGGTGTTCGCCGGGCAGGCAGTCTGAGGAGCTTTTTAGTCAACTTCAACGTTCGCTAAAAATCGAGGAGGATGCTGATTTCCAAGCGGATCAACGTTCCGGTCTTGATGTCTTCGAGAGACTTCGATCCAGAAGTTCAGCGCCAGAACTCTCCTTGCGAACGCAGCCAAGACACTGTCTCTTTGATGCCTTCGGCGAGGCCGATGCGCGGGTTGCCGAGACGCTCGAAGGTCTTGTCCATTGGAGTCACATAGTCCTGGGTCATGCTCCGATAGCGCGAGGTAAAGATCGGAAATTTGCCGCCGGCGGCGATGATGCCGTCACCGACCTTCGCGATGGCGCGGACGACGGATCGAGGAACAACGCGGACAGGCTTGCCGACCAGTCCCATCGAGAAGGCGTTGGTCCAGTCGAGGAGATCGATAGGGGCGTCTCCGACGTAGAACACCTCACGGTTGACCTTGTCAGGCGGGGAGTTGAGGATGGTGTAGAGCTGCTCGATAACGTTGCCGATGTAGGCGTAAGAGCGGATGATCCCTTTGCCGCCTGGATGGAAGTAGCGCCCCTGCTTTAGAACACGCCAGAATTCATAGGGGTAGCGAGGGTGCCATTTTCCCCACACGTTGGTAGGACGGACGATGGTCCAGCAGCATGGGAGCTCTGCTTTGCGAATTACCTGCTCGGAGAGCACTTTGCTTTGGCCGTAGATGGTGTGCGGCCGAAAGTCGAACTCGCTGGAAGGTAGCTTGCCAGGCCCGACGACGAATTGACTAGAGGTAAAGATGACACGCTCGACCGAAGGTGCATTTCGAATGACAGCGACCATGTTTTCCGTGCCGATGTGGTTTGCGGCGTAGTCATTAACGGATTTACCCTCCATATCGGTCCGCCCGGCGAGATGGATGATGTGGGTTGCTCCGAAATCGCGTACAACTCGACAGAGATGCTCCTTATCGAGGAGATCGCATTGAGTCCACAGGTGCCGGTGATCGTGCACCTTGGGTGGATGAACATCGAGACCAAGCAACTTGGTATGTCCCCGCTTCAGCAGGTACTCGATCATATTGGTTCCGATGAATCCACTGCTGCCCGTTACCAGGATTTTGCTCATAGTGTTCTCCGCATTCGAGATTGCGCCGTGTTTGCCGGCGCGGATGAAAACATGTGCAGCGCCGATGTCGCACATGCGCGCAAAACTGCCAGATCGCTGGAACCATAGGTGAGGCAGATCCCGCGGTCGTTCTGCGCCAGCAGGACATTGGTGTGAAACAGACCGCCAGATTGCGACCCAGGAATCGCGGGAAAGCGAAGTGGGCGGTTATAGATCTGGCGGATGGGCATACCGGCGCGCAGAGCCTGGACATGAAGCCATGCGTCATCCTGCTTAGGACATAGATTGAGGAACTCACGGCCGGCGGCTTTTAGGTGTTTGAGGAAGAATGGCGGATATAGGACGCCTGAGACTCCCGTGGCAAAGTGGAGACAGCTGGGCATTATGCTGCGGCAGGGCTTCCAGCTCTCGTAAGGTGCCATTGCATCGTTGGCCATTTCGACGCGGTGAGCCCTGTAGCAACTAACGCTTGCCGGGTCTTGCTGGTAGGAGCGAAGCAGGCCCTCAAGCCACCAGTTCGGATATAGCTGATCGTCGTCAGCGGTTACGAGTGGGCAGGCAAAGGATTCCGTTTCGAGGAGATAGGGATAATATTTGGTATGAGGGCCGAGGTTTTCGGACAGACGCAACTCGAGACCGCGTTCGATTAGCCGCTTGAGTTCTTTGGATGGATTAGCGAAAGCTTCCTCGGTATCAACCCACAGAATGAGCCTCGATGGAAGAACAGAACCGGCCGCGATCGATTCGAGAGTGAGATGGACGGTCCTTAGGCGCTTTCCATAGCTTGTGACGGAGACGACTGCGCCACTTTGCGGAGACGTGACAGGCTTATTAGAGAGCTGGTGGATGCGGTTGAGCCTGGCTATCTGAATGCCTGTGATCTTGACCTCTTTGCGCAGGATGAACAGGAAGATTTGCCTACCCAGCACCGAGCCGGAGTCGTGGTAACTGTGTTGCTTTAGGTCAGTGTCCTTTCTAAGTGAAGTCGTGCCGCCGCGTAGGGCGTTTGCTATGCGGGTTGCGATTGACGGATGAATCGAAGTTATCTTCACGCTTTGCCTCCAGGATGGTGTTGCCGGCTTTCCTCCCGCTTGGCCGTTCTCTCTCCGCCAAAGGAATAGAAGATGTTGAGTTGATGCGAGGCATCCACGTTGGGCGTGGCAAGCGAGGCCGACTTTCCGTCCTGTTCTTCCAGGACCCAATTGGGGTGGCCGCGGCCTGCGGCGTCGACCTTTGCCCATCCGAAGGCAAACAGGCTTGAATCACTGAGGCGGATATGAGCTGTGCCAGGGCCGACAGGCGCGACATTCATGTAAAAGAAGAAGCCAAAGATCTCTGCGCGGGCGTGATCGGTGAGAACGACTGAGGATGGCGGCTGTTCCGTCTTATAGCCTAGAACCCAGAGGGTGCATCCTGAGCAGTGAAGCTTGTCGAAATTCTTCTGCTCTAGGTTGAGTTGCCGGGCCCAGATGTGTTGCGAGGGATAGAACTCCAGCGTGGGACCACCGCGCGGGCCCTCGTTGAGCATCGAGTCTTCGATGTAGAGATCGCCGGCCCCATCCCTGGCCTCGTAGCTGTTGAGGTAGGTGTCACGCAGCACGATGGCGCGGCTGCCGGAGTGGATGATCTGGCAAGACGTGTTGGGACACCTATCGATCACCAGCGGCGTGCGCGACGAGCCGGCAACAGTCAGAACGACCTGCGATGCGTTTGTGGGGAATTTGGATCCATAGAACTGGAGATGGTTGACCGAATCGGGGATGGTGATCTGGACGATGTGGACTGGAGGATATACGCCAGGTGGCGCGTACACTGTAGACGCAGTTTGACGGATTTGCTCCGGCCATCGCTCTGCATTTGCGTCGAGCCTCAACCATTGCGCTACGGGAGGATCGTTCGGTTCGGGTGTCTCGCGCACCGGAAGATGGAGTGAATCGGGCTGTTGGATGGAGTTGAAGATGCTTCGCCCCGATCCAGTCCAGGCCTGCGCGATGTCGCCCTTATGCTCGACCGGGGAACCTGCGCCGGAGTCGACCTCCGTCGGTTTATAGCCCGTGGCGTGCAGGTTCTCAACGTAAAGAGCACTACCTCGATCGACGAGGATGCCGGCGATTGTGGGGCCGTTGTTACGGATCTCGGAGTCAAGGAGAGCAACGTTGGCTGTCGTTGCGCCATAGACGTGCAGGGCCGGGACGAAATTGTCGCTAAGCCAGTGACGAATGCTCACCGTGAGATAGCGGTTGTCGAGGACGACTTCCGTCTGGGCTTCGGTCGTGAAGTTCTCGAATGTAATGCTGTATTCGTTCTGCGATGAGGAGTAGGCTGCCCGGCAGCCATAGACTGCGACGTGCTTGAAGAGCATGGGGCCGGGATATTCGTGATTAAAGCCGATGGCGGAGGGGCAGTTGGAATCGTCAGCCCAGATCTGCACGTTACGGACGGTGCCGGAATTGTTCTGTACAGTGCTGAAGGGAATGGCGTCCGGATTTCCCACGCCGATGTTAAAGCCGAGGTTGTCGACGTATTCGCGGAAGTTGACGTTCTTGGTAACGCTGTGCGGATTGAAGAAAGAAACCGGATGACCCGTATTGAATGCGGCGGAGTTGGGCAGCAGGCGGATGTAGGAGCGTTGCGGGCCGGCCCCCCAGAGCGACCAGGTGTTGCCGTAAATCGTGAGCGGCTCACTGGTGGCATAGCAACCGGGCGGGAAATACAAGAAGAGTGGAAACGTGCCGCCATTTGTTGAGGCTGACGTGCGTTGTCCTTGCTGCGACAGAAGTTGGCGAAAACCGGCCGCATTGTCCGTCTTGCAGTCGGGGATGAGGTTGGCGGTTGTATTGTGCGTGACATTCAAGACGGGATAGCTCGAAGGCCCATCGAAGAAACCAGGAGGATACTCGATGGAGTTGATCAGCCTGGCTCCCACCGGCCCAGGAGGTAGGACGGTGAGTGTGCCATCTTGAAAGACGGCGCGGTCAGCCGGATTGACGAGTTGAAGAGAACCCTGCGCAATGTGGATGGGATAATCGCCGGGAGGCGAGGCGGAGGTCGCGGTAGTGCTGCGAGCTGGCTCTCCACTGAAGATTCTGGCGTATGGCACAGAGTAGGGCGACACTCGGAAGATGAGTGGAGGCAGAGGATCGCCCGCGTGCATGGTGAGATGTGGAGCGGTGATGGTGTAAACAGAACCCGAGGCCGAGAGCGGGAGCAGCCATGGCAGGATGTGTCTGAGAATTTTCACGCGGATTCTCTTTGGACTGGTAATTCGCTGATCTGCGAATCGCCGCATTCCGTGTATTCCGAAGCAATCGCTACCTTTAAGGCGGCCTGCTTACGCAGCTTACTGATGCGCAGGTGAAGGGCCGTGCCCATGAAAGCGGCGTGTATGAACTGCACACAACACATGCCGAACAGTACTCCGTTCAGGCCGAAACCGCGCGCAAAGGTGCCGGCCAGACTGACCGAAAAGACAATGAGCACCGGATAGGAAAAGAGGACCGGCGCGGTGTGTTCCATTGCCTGCAGTCCCGCGCGCAGCGGCCCCAGCGTGAAGCTGAAGAGATAGAGCAGGGCGTAGAGACGCAGTACGTCACCGTCTTGCGAGTATTTGCCGCCATAGGTGATATGAAGCCAGAAACCAGGAAAGGCGGCGATAACACCGGCGAAGGCCACGGTGACTCCGCCCCAGCGAAGGAATATTCCTCGGAGATACCGCATCAGGCTGGTGGGTCCAGCTTGGCTGAAGCGGCGCGCGGCCTCCGCGGGAACGACGTTGTCCAGTCCGAGGAACCAGACGTGGGCCACACCAATGATGTTGTTGGCTGCCCGCAGTGCGCCTGAGGCCGCGGCGCCGTAAAAGACCGGCGCTGAGAGCAGGAAGAGATTGCCGGCTCCCCATTGCATGAAGACGGTGGGGGCGAGCCAACGGGAGATACTCCAGTGACGGAGGGCGACGGCTTTGAAGGCGGACCACCGCACGGTGACGGGCTCGAACCAGCGAATGCAGACCAGGAAGCCGGCGAGCGACGTTGCGGCGATGATCCACAGCGCGTTGGAGAGCGTGGCGACGTGGCGGCTGCCGATCCAGAAGATGATGGGGACCTGAGTGATGTAGCTTACGATGTCGGAGATCAGGGCGCGCTGGCCCTGCCGCGTGCAGAAGAAGTAGCGGCGCAGAAACTCCTGCAGCAGATAGGCGAACGTTGCTCCGCAGACGGGTAGCGCCAGCCCGGCAATCTTCCAATCCGGAAACAGGTGGTTAGAGTACCGGACTCCGATGAACATCCCCAAGGCCGCGATGCAGGCAAAGGAGAGCTGCTGGACGAGGACTGCGCCGAAGTAGGAAGGGCGGTCCTCCTCATCCTGCTTTGGGCCAACGCTCATCATAGGGGTTACGACGAGGGCGTATTGCAAGCTGTTGGCGAACAGAACGGCGATCCATGCCAGCGCAAAGACGCCGTATTCGCGGATGCCAAAGGCCCTGGCGAGCAGGACATTGGTCAGAAAGTTGGCTCCGCTGACCAGGCCCTGATCGAAAAGAGCCGCTAATGTCATTCCGACACCGGCCTTTTGCATCAGCCGAGCGATGATGGAAGGTTGAGGCAAGACTTGATCCTGTATCGGCGTTGGCAATGCCTGACTCCTGGTGTGTGTTCGAATTATTGATTCGGGCGCGGTCATTGGGCGTTTGTCAAAGTCAACGATGGCTCAGGTGGTCGAAGTTGCAAAGGAATGCTGCAGCGGCTTGGCGCTCTGTGAGCGCAGTTTCATACGGGCCGGGACGAGTGAAGAGTCGGCCAGCACCCCGATGCAGGTGAGCAGGAGCAAGCCTCCGGTGCCTACATACTGATAGCTGAATTCCGATCCGGTAACCGTGTTGAGGCAATATTGGCAGAAGACCAGAAACACGAACAGATGCATCGGACCGCGGTGTGCTGCCCGGAAGGATTTCCAGAAGACTAGTCCGTAGAGGAAGAGCAGGATCGCAAGCGCAATGAAGCCGCCGTCGAGGGCAATCTCGATGAACTCATTGTGGGCGTGCGGTGGAATCCAATGGGCGAAGTGCCAGTGATCACGGATTGCACCCCGCGCACCCACGCTGTACCCATAACCGATGAGCGGCCTCTGAAGGATGGCCTCGAAGCTCACATCCCAGATGCGCGTTCGGTCATTGAGGGTGGTCAAGCTATGCATGCTCTGCCCGCGACCCACAAACTTCATCACTCCGGAACTGAGCGATAGTCCAATGGGTAGCGCCACGATCGCCGTGAACAGTGTGCCCCAGCGAACGATCGGTTTGCGCGACAGAAGGATGGCATAGGCTAGAACAGCAAGCAGGAAGCCGGCCTGCTGTGCGCGCGCACCAGTGAGCACAAGGGTAATTACCGTGAAGATGCAGGCGGCCCATCTACGCGGTCCGTGCCGAAAGAAGAACAGTGCATAAAAAAAGGCGACGCTTGCGAGGAAAGCGACATGGGCAGGATGGAGGAGCTGACCGCCGAGCCTGCGGACGGAAGCTTCCAGCGGATCCTCGGAGCTGCCGTAGACCTGATTGGGCATGATGGGCAGGATCGTCCAGACGAGCGCCATCCATGTCCAGCTGACACGCCCCAGGAGCCGGACTACTAGGTCCGTGGCCTGCTCGGGCGGGGTTCGCGTATAGAGCGCCAAGATGAGACAGAAGGCTACCACCCATTGCCCAAGGCGGAAGCAGGAGAGAAGCGAGCCGATGGTTGAAGCGGGAGCGAGACGGGTGGCAGGATGCAAAACAATGCCTATTAGCAAGTCAATAAAGAGCAGCACCCATACCCAGAACTTGATATCGACTTTGCGTACCATGAGCGGCCTTCGGTCGAAGATCAAGAACATGATGAGCAGATAGCCCGCAATACAGGCCAACACGATGGTGCTGATGGAGGTTAGATTGAGCGCATTGCCAACTCGGCCGGTTACGTCGAAATGCACAAAATTCGGTACGCCCACCAAATAAGCGAAAGTGGTCCAGTAGAGCAGTGGATAACGCTTTTCTGTTGAGATGATGCTTTGTTTCATCCTTGTCTCTGCCCCGCTCGGGAGGATCTGCGGATTCCGAACAACGAGAACCGGGTTCAGCGGCCCCAGATGACCGCGGCTGCAACAGCGGTGTTGAGAAGCCCCGATGTAAGAACCAGCTTGGTTTTGCTGAGAGGAACGTAGACGACGTCCTCGGCTTGCAGGCGGAGCGGGGGGACCTTGCCCTTGACCATATCGCTATAGGCGATTGGCACCTCCGTCACGCCGCCGTCGTCTGTCTTGCGAATGATCCGCATGGAGCCGATTGCCGCGGGCATGGTGGTGCCGTAAGCGAGTGCGACTGCCTGTGTGACATTGAGGTCGCCGTCTTCCTGCATGACATATCCGCCGGGCCGGTTGACCGCGCCGAGGACATACACGATGCCTGCTCGTCTGACAGTAACGGTGTCACCCGGACGGACTATGGTTTCGCTAAGGATGTGGCTGTTTGAGTTGCGCGAGTATTCGATCAGGAGGCTGCGCGGTTCTGCTCCGGTCGCACGGCGGATTTCAATCTGCTTGCCTGCATACTGGGTTTCTCCGCCGGCCATAGCGATCACGTCGTCTAGATGTCTGGGTGCCAGCATTTCGATTCGGCCGGGGTTGTGGACTTCTCCGAGCACGGTGACCTGCGTGCCGGCATACTCTTCGACGTTGAGATTGACACGAGGATTATTGAGTATCTTCGAGTCGCGCAGAGCAGCGGCGAGCTTGCCCGACGCTCCGACCAACGTGAGATCCGCCACATGCACATTTCCAACCAGCGGAAGCTCCACGTCGCCGTTAGAGTCGACCCGCAACTCAAGCGAATACTCAGGAGTGTCAAAGACCTCCATGCTGAGGAGAAAGCCGGGAGCGATCTTGAGTGAGGAAAAGTCCTCGGGAACGGGAGCGATGAGGGGTACCCTGTGTTTCAGCGTTGGTGCATTTGAGGCGGGAGCGTTTGAGGCCGAATCAAAGCTGCCTTGCCCACCTACCCTCTGAGCGGGCAGATACTGCGCGGCAAGAGCCGCCGCGCCGACCAGGCTGATGGCCAGAACCGCGACCGCGTTAAAGCAACTTCTGTTTGCGAGATATTTATGCATTGGTTGCAAGTTGGCCCCCTTTCCCACGGGAGTAGCTGTATTCGTAGAAGCCATCAAGGCCCGGTTTGTCGACGTCGTTGAGCACGAAGCCCTGGACGGGCACTCGGGCTCTCTCGAGCGCTTGTGCGACAGCCGAGACTGCCAACCGCGTGGTGTTTCTTGAGCGAACAACGGCGACCACGGAATTTACTTTGGTGGCGATAATCGATGCGTCGGTTACCGCAAGAATGGGAGGACTGTCGATGAGCACATAGTCAAAAGACCTCGAGAGTCTGTTGAGCAGGCTCCCAAAGCCAGCCGATGCGAAGAGCTCTGAGGGAAGCTGTGGACGCTCACCGGCCGGCAGAAAAGAGAGGGTTCGCAGTACGGGGTGTTGCTGGATTCCGGCAACCTCGTCTGCGTCGGGCTGGGCGCAGGCTTCACGCAGACCTGGACTGAGCGACGTACTGAAGAAGTGGTGCAGGTCAGGGTTTCGCAGATCGGCATCGATCAGCAGCACCCTCGATCCCTGCTGCGCATAAGCAATCGCGAGGTTGTAGGCGACGGTGCTCTTGCCGGCGCTGCCGAGGGCGCTGGTGATGAGGATAGTGCGAGGCCACGTGCGGGCGACCATGAGGTCGATGGAAGTACGAAGCGAACGGAAAGCCTCGGAGAAAGGCGAGCCAGGTGTGGTGATCAGCTCGCCGCCGCCCGAAGGGATTTCATCGGAATCAAGCTTGAGCGAACGAGGGATGTAGCCAGGGAAAATACGTCCCTTGATTTCGGAAATGTCTTCCAGGGTACGCACTGTCTGGTCTTGGCTTTCGCGCAGAAACGTGACGGTGACCCCGACGAAGATGCTTGCCGCGGCGAGTGCGGCCAGATATATGGGGAGCTTGGGGAAGTTCGGAGAACCGGCCGGCATGGCGTCCGCCACGATCTCGATTCGCGTGGCGTGTGTCCCCGCGGACAGAGTCGCGGTTTGCAGTTTATAGAAGAGATTTTGGTACAGGCTCTGGTTGGAGAAGGCTTCCTGGGCCAGTAGCTGCAGCTTGACGCTCTTGTCGGCGAGGTCGTTGGCTGCGTCCTCCTGTTGCTGGAACTGCTGACGGATGGATGCCTCATTGATTTTGGCATACAACGAGGCGTTCGCTGCGCGCTTGCGCAGCCGCCCAAGCTCGGTGTTGATCTGCTGTTGCACCGAGGCGACTTGCGATTGGAGTTCTATACGTCGGGGATTGTTTTCGCCGTATTTGACTACGGCTGATGAGAGCTGGCGTTTGAGGTCTGTCTCCTGCGCGCGAAGCTGGCTGAGCAGGGTGATGCTCTCAGGTGTGATGGAGCTTGAGGGGCCGTTTGCATTGGAGACAGCCATGGGACCCAGTCCGATAACGAGATCGGGATCATTGGATTTGACCAGTCGATCGACGGCTTCAGTGGATATGCGATTGGCTTCAGCTGCGGTCAGCTCCTGGTTGAGCGTAAGCAGACGTTCGGTTACGGTGTTTTGCGGCGTGACGGTAACGGACGTATTGCCGTTGGCATTGGTGGCTCCGGTGAGCTCGATGCCCGCCAGTCCTGTCGTTCGTTCATAGTCGGCCAGTTTCTGCTGCGACTCCTGTGCCTTAGCCTTCAATTCGTTGAGCTCATGCTGCAGCCATGTCGAAGAGGTGACGATGGAGCGCCTGCGACGGGATACCGTGTCGTCGATGAAGGTGCGCGCGAGCGCGTTGGTTATGTTGGCGGACAAAGCGGCATTGTGACTCTTGAACGTGATTGTGATGAGCCGAGAATCTGGAGGAGCCTCGACCTTCAAATGCCGGTGGAAGATACTCAAGGCGTTGTCGCGGGTGCGCGGCGCGCGATCTAGAGGAAGACCCTTCTCACTTGAAACAATGGCCTTGCGGAAGAATGGCTCGTTCAGCAAATGGAGCCTCTCAATGACCGCGAGCGCCAAAGCATCGTCGGTCTGAAGAATGCTGACGTCGGTCTGCACTTCATCCTTGATCTCGTCGGAGTTTAAGACCGGTCCGTTAGATTGAGCGCCGTCGTTGTCGGTGGGATCGTCTTTGTTAACCTCGATGATCGTGGTTGCCGTATAAGAGGCGATCAGGAAATAAGTGGCGATGCCAAGAGCGAAGACCAGACCGGTAGCGAGTGCTGTCAGCTTCCAGCGGTGACGCAGTACATTGAGCAGCCCCGCAAGGCCCTCATAATGTCCGGGACCGCGCTGTTCCGGAGCAATTGGTTCGTCTACCAGCAAGGGGCCCGTAACGGACGATGGCCGTATGACTAGGTTTTGTTCAATCTCATTCATCGCGGTACTCCAACATCGATTGCAAGTTAGTCTCCTGATCGTGGCGCCGTCGCGGGGCATGCGCCACGCTTTCCTCTTTGGGCATGCTCAGCAGCTGCAACAACACCAAGCCAACAAATCGAGGGTTGTGTTTCAAATAGCGTCTAGCCAACCGTTTTGGCTCGGTTGCAAAACGGAAGATCCACTCCAAGCCATTCCGCATCATCCAGCGGGGAGCCTGAGGCTTTGTGCCAGCAATAAAGTCAAAGGCAGCTCCGACGGCCAGCATGACAGCAGGAACCTTGCCCAGGTGATCGGTTACCCATATCTCCTGCTTGGGGCACCCGAGGCCTACGAACAGCAATTGAACTCCGGAGGAGACGATACGCTCGATCACTGCCTCATCTTCCTCGGCGGTGAGTCGCCGAAAAGGCGGGCTCTCGACGTAGGCGATATTGAGGTTCGGATGGCGCGCTCCGACCACACGGACGAGGGTATCGAGCACCTGCTTGCTGCCGCCGTAGAACCCTACAGACAGATCGGCCTTTTCCGCGGCGGCGAGCAGAGCCACGGTGGCATCGGGTCCGTAGACGCGCTGCGCATTGCGTTTGCCAAGTGCGCGGAGCGTCCAGACGAGCGGTACGCCATCGGGGTTGACCATGTCCGCCGTATTGAGACGATCACGGAAGGCAGCATCGTCAGAGGCCTCCATGATGACGTGCACGTTGGCGAAAACCAGCGCGCGTGACTGGCGCTTTTCGCCCCACGCGAGACAATTGCGGACGGTCTCGTCGTAACTGCTGGCGGCGACATGAACGCCGAGTATAGATTGTGTGGCGGAAGGTTCCAGAAGCTCGGCCACAGTGCCCATTTTGGTATTCCTCAATCTTTTTGAGAGTTGACCGTTGTAATCCGCGATCATTCCAGCGTGCCTACCTGTTAATTGCCTATGAACGGACGAGCAGACCTCCGCTCATGATCATTTCCACCTCTTTCTTGAGGCCATCGCGCAGCCGCACTCGAGGCTCCCAACCCATGGCGCGCAGCTTGCTTACATCGAGAAGTTTTCTCGGGGTTCCATCGGGTTTGCTGAGGTCGAAGCGAAAGCTTCCTTCAAATCCGGCCAGTTCCGCGATCATCTCGGCGAGTTCGTGGATTGTTAGGTCTTCTCCCCAACCGACATTGAACAAAGGCGGTTCGAACTGCGAGCGAAGAATCGGCTCGAGCTCTTCGACGGGTCGATTCATTACGAAAAGGCATGCTTCGGCCATGTCATCGCTGTGCAGGAACTCGCGGCGCGGCGATCCACTTCCCCAGATGGTTACCACTTTCTCTCCATTAATCTTGGCGTCGCATATCCGGCGCAGAAGCGCGGGGATAACATGCGAGGTTTGCAGGTTGTAGTTGTCGTCAGGGCCATACAGATTGGTCGGCATGACGGCAAGGAAGTGGGTGCCGTATTGCAGGTTGTAAGCCCGGCACATCTCGAGGCCAGCAATCTTCGCGATAGCGTAGGCGCGATTCGTCTCCTCCAGGGGACCGGTCAACAGATACTCTTCTCTGAGGGGCTGGGCTGCATCTCGGGGATAAATGCAGCTTGATCCGAGAAAGAGAAGCCGGGTCACCGCGTAGCGATAGGCCGCATCAATCACATTGATCTCGATGGCGAGATTGTCACGCATGAACTCTGCCGGATAGGTGCTGTTAGCTAGGATTCCCCCTACTCTGGCCGCAGCCAGGAAGACATACTCCGGCTGCTCAACGCGAAAGAATTCTTCGACATGCTCCTGATTGGTCAGGTCAAGCTCGTTGTGCGTCCGGGTGATGAGATTTCTATAGCCAGCTCGTTCGAGCGACCGCATGAGCGCGGAGCCGACGAGCCCACTGTGACCGGCTACATAGATCCGGGCGTCTCTGTTCATTCCGCTACTCCTTGTATTCATACACTTCGAATCCAGAGCGCTTCATTAACGCATCGCGCTCAGCACTTCTTAAGTCGGACAGCATCATTTCGTTGACCAACTGTCCAAACGACACTTTTGGACGCCAGCCTAGCTGTTCGCGTGCCCGAGTGGCGTCGCCCAGCAACGTCTCGACTTCCGTGGGACGGAAGTAGCGCGGGTCGACTGCTACGATGCAGCGGCCTTCCTCGTCGTAGCCCTTTTCATCGACGCCGCACCCATCCCAAGTGATCCGCATGCCGGCATATTCAGCGGCGATGCTCACGAATTCGCGCACGCTGTGTTGCACGCCGGTGGCAATCACATAATCCGTCGCGTAATCTTGCTGGAGCATAAGCCACTGCATTTTGACGTAGTCGCGGGCATGACCCCAGTCGCGCAGGGCGTCCAGGTTGCCGAGGTACAGACGGTCTTGGAGTCCGTACTTGATGCGCGCCAGCGCGCGGGTAATCTTGCGGGTGACAAAGGTCTCGCCGCGTACCGGCGACTCGTGATTGAAGAGAATTCCGTTGCAGGCGTAGATGCCGTAAGCCTCGCGGTAATTCACCGTGATCCAATAAGCGTAGAGTTTTGCTACTGCGTAGGGCGAGCGGGGATAGAAGGGAGTCTGCTCACGTTGTGGAATCTCGATGGCCTCGCCGTACAGCTCCGAGGTCGACGCCTGGTAGAACCGGGTATGGCTCTCAAGCCCGCCCGTACGCACTGCTTCAAGAAGGCGCAAGGTTCCGAGCGCATCCACGTTGGCCGTGTATTCAGGCTGCTGAAAAGAAACTGCCACATGGCTCTGCGCGCCCAGGTTATAGATCTCATCCGGTCGGATCTGCTGCACGAGGCACGTCAGATTTCCCGAGTCGGTCAAATCACCGTAGTGCAGGACAAGTCTCGGCTTGTCTTCGTGCGGATCCTGATACAGGTGATCGATGCGAGCGGTAGTGATCAGAGATGTGCGGCGCTTGATGCCGTGCACCTCGTAACCGCGCTCGATAAGGAACTCGGCCAAATAAGATCCATCTTGTCCCGTAACTCCTGTAATGAGTGCTTTTTTCATACTTTCAATACCGGGTTTTCCCTCTTGGCATGGTTTGCTTCAGCTGTGAATTCATTGCTCATACGGCTCCTGAGCCGCGCAGCACGGCGGGTACAGTCTTGACGAGGATCTTGAGATCGAGCCAGATAGACCACTCGTCCATGTACTTCAGATCGAGGCGCATCCACTGCTCAAAAGTGACAGTGCTGCGGCCATTGACTTGCCAAAGACAGGTAATGCCAGGCTTTACGCTGAAGCGCCGGCGCTGCCAGTCTTCGTTAAATCCTTCATAGTCGCGAGTCGGAAGTGGCCTTGGACCCACCAGGCTCATGTCTCCCTTGAGGACGTTGAGCAACTGAGGTAACTCATCGATGCTCGTCTTTCGAAGGAACTTTCCAATGGGAGTGATGCGAGGGTCATTCTTCATCTTGAAGACTGGTCCGGCGACTTGGTTCTGTGCTTCGAGCTTGGGCATCAGCGTTTCCGCGTTCGGCACCATGGTGCGGAGCTTGAAGATCCTGAAGCGCCGTTTGTTGAGGCCGATACGCTCCTGGAGAAAAAAAATCGGACCTGGTGAAGTGAGCTTGATGGCGATTGCAGTGGCCAGCAGTACGGGGGAAGAAATGAGCAGTGCAAGGGTGGCTAATACAATGTCGATGCCTCTCTTGGCGATCTGCGGCACTGGGTCGCCAAGGCCCGTGTAGGTGGCGATGTATTGGGTACCTCCGAACTCTTCTGACCGCCAGCGCGAGGTCTCCAATCCGAAGAGATCGGAGTTGAAGCGCATGATAATGCCGTGCTCCTGACAGAGCATTGCGACCTCGGAGGAACGCTTGTAGAAGGACGCGAAAGGCAGGTAGAAGGCGACCTCGTCTACCACATTGTGGCGCAGATACTCAGCGAGGCCGGCGTAACTGCTCACAAGGCCGAGACCAGTCGGCTTAATCGCGTCCATACCGGGCCAAGGATCGTCGACAAACCCGAGCAGCCTGTACCCCCGGTCCGGGTGCGAGGCGATGCTCATCGCAAACGCAGCCGCTCGCTGATTGCTGCCCACAATGAGCATGTAGCGCTGGTCTTTGCCGTGGGCACGAAGCTGAGCTGCGAAGAGGCGGAGCGCCAGCCGTACGGCCGCGACGATGCATGTGCCGAGGGTCCAGAAGAGCACTAAAAATGGAACAGTGATCACTCGGATGGAAAAAATTACGCCCAGGATGGCAAAGCACGTACTGCTCAGAGTCATGGCTACCAGGACATCGACGAATTCAGTGCGCCGTCGGGAAAGCCTTCTCGAGCGGTAGAGTCCGCAAAGTCGGAAGACGATGTGGCAGAGAGCCAGCCCGGCGATAAAGATAACGAAATTGCCAATGCGGGTTCTCATGGCGACAAACCGCGCCAGAGAGATATCATGTCTGGCTTCCGCGAGGAACACTGCGGCCAGAACGAAAGCAACGGCTATGAGGAAAAGGTCACACAGCTGAAGCAGACCGATTGTCAGGCGACGTTTGTCATTCATCAGCATCTCCAAAAACACGCGTGCATCAGTCAACGTCGGTCGCCGGTTAGTGGAGGGCGAACTTTCCACACCGGCCAAAAAGGTGGTTCGCCGGCGAAATAAATTGTTGCCGCGAACGATCTGCGCGGAAGCAATCAGTCTGGTCCTTCAACGAAAGCTAACTGCAATTCAGCTCTCTTACTTGGCTTCAGAGCTGAGTGTCTCAGTGAGTCAAGCACAACAGGTTGTTGCGCTTGATCTCACGCTTTGAAGGGGGCTCCAGACGTGCGGAACGCGTGGGACACTAGCGCCTTCGCATTTGTAACTCGAAGAGTACGGCGGCGACGTTGACGCAAACAAGGAGTCGAGTATTTGAAAGTGCCAGAGAAGAATAGACCAAATGGAAGCCGTTCGGCCCGGGTTTCGGGCCAAAGCAGATGCAATGATACGGGGTTAGGCCTAGAGAAGAATTACTCTGACAGTACCAAAAAATGGCCAGGGCTATTACCAAAAGGGGATAGTTCGGGAACAGGTTTTTCCAATACCTTAGTTTCACGTTACTTTCACGTTGTCTTCACCTTCCGTACGAGCTCTCCGCACTGGCACTCGGCAACAAGAAGTCCTAGATAGTTCGCTCTACACTGTCAGTAGTGCCGCATTGAAGTAATTAACCAGGAAAGAAGTAACCAAAGAAGTCATAGCGCCGTCGAAGTCATCAAGTCCTTCATGTAGAGCTCAAATACCTCGACGAATGTAGAAGGCCGGGCACCATGGATAAGGCTGCACAAGCGCCGAACCCCCGAGGCAGAATACTGATTGTTGATAGTGATCGAATTGGTGGCGACCTCCTGGCCAATGTCCTGAAACGTGAGAGAGGCTACGAAGCTGATTCCGTGCCACCGGCCAGGCTTCTGCAGGAAGTCGGAAGCGCAAAGGTCGACTTGGTAGTGGTAGCGGCCGACCTCTTATCGCAGCCTGGCGCCGGACTGGAGCTTGCGCAGCAAGTGAATCGAGCATATCCGGAGATGCCGATTGTCATATTGCTGCACACATCGTCCCACGAGATGGTGATCCGTGCCTTTCGGGCCGGGGCGCGGGGAGTGTTCTCGCGACGACAGCCGATGTCGGAATTGCTCGATTGCGTTCAGCAGGTGAGCAAGGGATTCATCTGGGCCGGCCGCCAGGAGACAAACAATCTTCGCCAGGCCCTGCTGAGCATTCCTTCCCCGAACGCTGTACTGGCGAAAGACGGGCCGCCATTAACGCCGCGGGAAATGCAGGTAGTTCGGCTTGCGGCTACTGGCATGACGAACAGGGTGATTGCGCAGGAACTGTTGCTCAGTGAGCATACAGTGAAGAATTATCTCTGCCATGCATTTGACAAGCTGGGCGTTTCAAGTCGTATTGAGCTTCTCTTCTACCTAACTTCGAAAGGACAGACGGCAACGGATGAGAGCACCGATTTGGCTTCTTGAGAACAAGCTTGAACACAACAACACCGAGGGTTTGCTTAATCATATTGACAAGACCCTCCTTATTCTTGTATCTCAAGCGATAACTAAGTCGCTTCAGAACAGATGAACGGAAGCAAACAATCAACACTCCCTTCTTGTCACATAGTTGGTGCGTGACGATGAGAACTGCTGGCGAGCAGGGATAACTGCCTGGTATGGATGCGTCGGGTTATGAAAGCAGCGCACGACATGACTAAAAATCGAACTACTAACATTCTTTCTGTCGTACGTTGCAAGCTATCTATTGACAATACAATCGATGAGCTATCTGAGACATATCGGTCAGCTTTGCCATATCCCCATCTCATTCTAGACGGGCTATTCCCCACGTCGACCTTGAAATCAATGATCGAAGAATTGCCACCGCTTACGAGTGAAAAATGGTTTTATGAATCTAATGAACGGATGAGCAAATACTTTTTTAGATCGGCCGTTGATCTTGGCGATTCTGCGTTTCAGTTCATATCGATGGTGCATTCAGCAGGATTTCTACGATTTCTGTCTGAGATCACAGGCGTGGAAGCCCTCTTGCCAGATCCCTACCTTACCGGGGCCGGATACCAGGTATATCCATCGGGCGGGCAATTTGACGTGCATGCTGATCGCAATATGGATTTTTATTGTGGGCTCGAACGTCGGCTTGTCGTGTTGATTTATCTCAATCGAGATTGGAAGGAAAGTTTTGGTGGCCAACTCGAACTCTGGGACAAGGATGGAACTCGCTGCGAAAAGGTCATTGAACCTATGTTCAATCGGACTGTCATGTTTGAAATCGGTGATAAGAATTTTCACGGCGTAAGGCCGATAGTAGGACGCGATGTATTCCGTTCCTCCATGATCCTTTACTTCCACACAGCCAACCATAACTTAGTCCCACACGAATCCATCTTTACTCCTACCCAGCATCGAAATAAAAAGGGTGTTATTAAGCGTATTGGTAAAGAGATTACTCCACCGTTCATTACCAAACTCGCTCAACGATATGTTACCAAGCGACAGCACAGCCCACGCCGATATTGAACAGAGCTGCTAGAACCAAATCCGAATCGGTGACCCTGACAGGAAGGGAGAGGACTCGTTGAAAACGCCGAGCGCTCATCTGTGGGATTTCTGGACAGGATGGTGCTTACCTTGCCGAAACTTCTTCTGCGTAGGGAATACGAAGTGTGGAGCACATCCCGCGATGCAGAGATGGTGTCGTTTCATAACCTTGAACGTCGCGGAATTCGCAACCAGATCAACACCGTATCTCTCAATTTGCGTGATTCGGCACAAACGTTTCGACTGATTCAGCAACTGCGCCCCGGTGAGGTCTATAATCTCGCCGCGCAAAGCTCTGTTGGTCTCTCGTTCGAACAACCGGTGGAGACTATCGAGAGCATCATTCCCGCAGCGGTCAATCTTCTGGAGACAATTCGCCTTACCGGTGCTGAAACGCGTGTTTATAATGCGGGTTCAGCAGTGTTTTGGCGATACCTGCGGACGGGCTGCTGAACCAAGTATCAACGAAAAAGCGGCGCGCCAGCGCGCTTTTCCGAAGGAGCTGAACGAGATGAACATTCCAATCAATAGCCTGCTCGAACGCAAAATTGTCTCATCGCTTTCCACAGAGGAGCTTCTGCGTATTCCCGGAGAATTTACTTGTGAAGTCCGGCGAGCAGACGACGTGGTTGAGTACTTTTGTTCGGCAAATGGCGTTGCTCAACTGTTTTATGGAAGTTTCGATTCACACGTGTGCGTGGGCTCAACCGTGGACGAGGTACTCAAAACCTCCGGCCAGAATTGGTCTTGGGACTATGAAGCGCTGGGACAAATGGCAACATTCGGCCATTTAATTGGCAATCGCACGCTACATCGATTCGTCAAACGTTTGGGTGCGGGCGAGGTGCTTCGCAAGGACGCGCGGGGCTTTACGATTTCGAAGATTACCAACATCGTGGAATCGACTCCTGACGATTCGCATAATGAAGCGCTCAAAGCTTTGATTGCCTATGTCAAAGCGGAGGGCAGAGATGGCGACCTGTTGTCTTTTTCGGCTGGATTTGATTCACGAGTCATTCTTGCCGCATTCCTGAACCTTGGTATCCGTCCGACTCTTGTAGTCATGGGCGATGCCTCCTCAACTGATGTATTGATAGCAACACGCATAGCAGAAGAGCTTTCCCTACCCCGGGTATGGGTTCCCTTGGATTTCAGACGGATGATTCAAAAGCGTTCTGAAATTGTTTCTATGACGTCGGGGACTAAAACCGTCGAGCATTGGCACACATTTGACTATGTGCAGGCTTGCGAAGTCCCGGCTGGAGCTTCAATTTGGATCGGTACGAATGGAGAAATCGCAAGGACGCTCTTTTTTGACAGAGGACTGCAGTTTTATTTGGCAGAAGTTCTCAGTCCCGTAGCGATTCGTAAATTTTGGAGAGAAAAAATTCGTCGTTGCAGAGTTCCGGAACAGCTTAAGCCTCACCTTTGCCCCGAACTCAGATATTGGCTCGGCGTGGAACCGCAACTCTCGTACCTTACGCAGTTTTTCCCAGCGCGGCAGTTTGGCGAGCTGATCGATCTTTTGTACACTGAGCGAGTTCGACAGCTTCACTCTAATGGACTAAGGCTTGTATCGAGCAAATATACGCCAAAAACACCCTTCCTCGATCTAAATTGGATGGCCGCGATCCGCGCGATGGGGAGGCCATGGAAGCTCGGCAATCGATGGCATCGGTGGGCGCTAAGCAAACTTTATCCTTCCCTTCTCGATTTTCCGTCTGATGAAACAGGCGTAAATATGAGACAGGCACCGGGGTACAGGTATTGGCTAGGTCTAAGTGACCGTTTAGCAAGTCATTCTCACAATATCCCTTATATGAATTACGAGACAGCTTTTAAAACCGAGCTCTTTCAATCAACATACTCCAACGCGGTTAAGGGACTCGGCAGTCTGTTTGCCGATGGTGATCCATCGCTTATTGTGAAGCCGGAGCAAGTGACGGATAAAGCTCTCACGTTCTTTGGTGCATTGGGGTTCTTTATGGAAGAAGTGAACAAGAGCAGCCTGTCGTTAACAAACAACGGTAAGTCCGGCAGATGACATATGTTTTGCGGTCATCCAAAGAAACATCTATGAGCCTAGAGGACTGACTGGTAGTAGGCCGAGGCGTTTGCCCAGTTCGTGGGGGTAAGTCGAACGCCGCGATTGGTCGCCGAACAGATCTGGTTTTCCAACTGCAGTTGTATGGCGTTTTCGTCCTGTAGCTGCGGTGTGTTGCCCGCAACTTCAGAAGCCATTGTCCCGGCACACAGCAGCACATCCTGCGTGGAAGGCTTTTGCACGGCAAAGACCTCTCCAGCGTGGGCCGAAGACGGATTGACGTCCAGGTCAATGGAGACGGTAATGGCAATGTGACGGGTTATGCTGGCCCCAATCCTCAGAATCCAACCGATCTCAATGTCAATGCTGATAACAACCGGTGTTGTATAGTGCCGATCTCAATTGGCGATTTAATTGATCATTACATCCAAACGGAGTGGTCAGGCGATGCCAGTTGGCACTCCCATCCAACCAGGAGGATCTATAGTTACTTTCCACAGAAGTGGGTTCGTCCACATTGGGGCGAGGTTTCTCTTCGCACTGTTCGAACTATCGCTGTTGAGCACTGGTTGGGACGATTATCCCGAGTCGAGGCAGCCCCATGGCTGACTCTACAGAAGCCAAAGTCCTCAACATTTTGAAGTGTTCTGTTCAACCATGCGATCCCGTACGAATGGCTCGAACAAGGGAGGAATCCCATAGCGAGCCGCTAATACTGCATCAGCGTTCCTTCTCTTCGACCTTTTCGGACTGCCGCGGCAAACAATCCTAGACTGGCTGGCAGGAAAACTGCCACAATCCCCAGCAGCGTGGCGAGAGGCTTTGCCATCGTGACAACGGAATGTCCTTGGAGCATCGTCATGCGGAGAGCGTCGAGACAGTAGGTGATCGGATTTACCAGAGCGATCTTCTGCATCCAGGGGGGCATCATACTGACCGGAAAATAGGCTCCGCCGACGATCGTACCGAAACCCCCTAGGATCCACGTAATCGGATCTCCCTTCCTGAGCCAGACCACGGCCGCTGCCGAGAGAACACCGAAAGCAACAAAGATCGTGAGAGACAGGACGAGAACTAGTGCGGTTGCCGGAAGATCCAAGTGGGTCAAATCTAATCCGAACCCCACGACACCCGCCGCGAGAATCAGGATTAGTTGTACTCCCCCCGAAATGAGGCCGTAAAGTGAAGACATAAGAGCGACGGTGATGCATCCGGTCTGGCTGCTCATCATCGCCTCGAAGCATCCGGTCACCTGGGCCAGGCGGATGGATTCCGAAAACATGCGCAGCGTCAGGTCAAAGTAACGCGCGAATGCCAGACCGACGAGAGCGAAAGAGAAATAGCCGTATGCATGTCCCTTAGACTCGGGCAACGCATGCGGTGTGATGAGTTGGCTCAAAAAATAGAACAGAACCAGGATCATCATCGAGTCGATAATGCGCATCAGGAATGCCATCTTATAGCCGGATTCTATGCGGAAGTCCCGTACTACGAATGCACCGGCTTTGCGCAGCAACGAGGTCATACGCACCCCACTGCCAGCGCCCGACGGTAATACTGCGGGAGAGTAATTCGGTCCCGCTTCAGATCTGATATTGAATCGAAGGCCTGAATACGGCCCTTATCAATGACGAGTACCTTATTGCAGAGCTTGAGCGCTTCGTCCATCCGATGCGTGGCGATCAAAAGTGTTTTGCGGGTATCACTATATATGCGGCTAAGGATCAGATCGATCATCTCGTCAGCAGCTATCGGGTCGAGGGCACGCGTCGGTTCATCAAGAATCAGCACCCGAGGGTCGGCAATGAGCCCGCGAGCCAGCGCAAGGCGCTGTTTCATCCCTGAACTGTAGCCTTCCACAACGCGCCCCGCTCCTTCCTCCAGCCCCACCAAACTAATTAACTCGTCGATACGACTACGAAGATCCGCCCCACCGAGATTATCCAAGGCGCCGAAAAATTCGAGATTCTGAGCACCAGTCAAGCGCCAGAAGAAGCTTCGCTCCTCGTTGAGGACAAAGCCGACAGATTTTCGAGCGTCCGCACTATGATGGATTGTGCTGAACCCATTTACGACGATATCTCCCATGGTTGGGAGTATCAGACCGCCTATCAGTTTCAACAACGTTGTTTTACCCGCGCCGTTTGGTCCCATCACCGCGACACGGTCGCCCTCTTGGATTTTGATGGTAGCGCGGGACAATGCCGTGTGCATGCGCCGCGGATGGAAAGGGTGCAAAAGCATTTCACGATATCGCTTCACAAGGGGGAAGCACATCGTGACGTCGACTACCGAGATAATCGGCGCTTCTGGAACCGATTGTCCAACGACAGCAAAGCAGCTAGAGCTAGACAACTGTTTCATGATATTTGAGTCCCATCTGTTTCCGCGACGATCCAGGCAATGCGGCATCGACGCTGTCCGCCAGCAATCGTGCCAGTTCATCGGAATGCACAGTTAGAAGCGCCTGGTGATCGCCGGGCACTTTGTAAACACTCAGGCCACCCTTCGCAATACCTTGCCAACCCAGATACTGCTTGAAGAGGCGACGCCAGTCACTGGCAACGATCGGGTGGTACCACTTCTCACATACATAGAGACTGATTGGTCCCATGAACGGCTCGGGACGATATCGTAGGAGGAGCCGTCGATGCTGCTCAAAAAGAGCTTGTGGACTCATGGACGCGGAGTCAAAATCGGACTTCGGTCGAAGGTTTTTGAACTTGCGCGCCATGATCTCAGAAAGGCGATTTCTCCTGGAGCCGTTTCGGTCAGTCAGCAGATCCCAGATAACGTCGCCTATATGTCGCCCTCGTTGCCTGAGATAATCGCCGTAATTGATGAGGTTAATCAGGAACGTGTAGACAGGGTTGGGCCGCAGGCTATCGATGAGAGCGAGCAACCGTACATCTTCTCCTTCACGGAGCAGTTGCTGGGCGATTTCGATGGCCACGGCGCCAGCGAAGCAATATCCACCGATGAGGTAAGGACCTGCAGGTTGAACAGTTCGTATTTCTGTAAGACACTCACGCGCCATTTCCGCGATGCTCTGATAAGCGTCGGCGCCGCCGCGAACCCACCTAGGGCGCAGGCCATAAACGGGTTGATCACCGTCGAAGTGCGCTGCCACTCTTGCCAGGACCAGCGTGGTCTCGTTGAGGTCATAGCCATAGCCACAGGCGAAGAAAAGAGGTGCGCGGGTCCCACGCCGTTGAACCGGGACCAGACATTGCCCTAGAGCATCGTCGAACGCTTGGCCATCCGCCGCGCTGAGGAGATCGGCGATTGCTGCAACAGTTGGTGTCTCGAGCAATTGCGCCAGCGTGAGTTCTTTGCCGAAATGCTCGTGCAAACGTCGCTGTAGTCTCGCGGCGAGCAGTGAATGGCCGCCCAACTCGAAGAAGTTCTCCGTAATATCGACCCGTTCGATGCCGAGCAGGTCCTCAAAAATCTCGGCAACACTGCGCTCCATGGCAGTCCCTGCCGGCACGTGGTCTTCATGAACATTAAGATTCCGGTCGGGAGCCGGCAACGCGCGCCGATCAATTTTGCGATTACTAGTCAGCGGAAACGCGTCCATGATCATGAAAGCGGACGGCACCATATACGCGGGGACCTTAGTGGCGAGTGCACGCCGCAGCTCCGCAGTATTCACTTCCTGACCTTCCCATGCTGTAATGTATGCCACTAAACGCGGATCGCCGGCGATGTCTTCGCGTATGATTACGACGGCCTGACGAACTCCGGGTTGCTCCTCGAGAGCAGCTTCGATTTCGCCTAATTCGATGCGGAACCCGCGAAGCTTCACCTGATTGTCGATCCGTCGGAGGAATTCGATGCTGCCATCTGGCAGGTAAACCGCCATATCGCCCGTGCGATAGAGACGGCGGTCAGGGTCGAATGGGTTCGGGACAAACTTTTCGGCAGTCAGTTCCGGCCGATTCAGGTACCCCCGGGCAACGCCATCGCCGCCGATAAAGAGTTCCCCCGGCATTCCTACTGGGACGAGTTGCCGAACCGCGTCGAGCAGATAACAGGTGGTATTCGCGATAGGCTTGCCGATAGGAACGGCGCCTTCCCGGCGATCAACTTTGTGTATAGCCGACCATATAGTAGTTTCCGTCGGACCGTACAGGTTCCAGACCTCATCGCTGACGGTCAGAAGTTGATTGGCCAGTTCGCGCGAAAGTGCTTCGCCGCCACACAATATCCTCAAACCAGGGAACCCTGTCCATCCCGCTTCCAACAGCATGCGCCAAGTCGCCGGCGTTGCCTGCATCAGCGTTGGACGGGACTTCCTAATCAACCCAGCCAATGCTATTCCGTCTCTGACGGTATCCGTGGTTGCAAGGATGACATTCGCCCCGGAGGTAAGGGGCAGGTAGATCTCCAGCCCGGCGATGTCGAAGGACATCGTGGTGACGGCGAGCAAGTGGTCACTCGCGCAAATCCCAGGCTCTCTCTGCATGGAGGCAAGGAAGTTCACGACGGACCGATGCGTGATCTGAACACCCTTGGGTTTACCGGTTGAACCCGAGGTATATATCACGTACATCAGGTTATCTTGCGTCAAGCTGGATGACGGCACAGCAGAACTCTGCCGTTCAATTTGACTGCGATCCCGATCAACGCAGACGACTGTGGCCACCATCGTGGACAAATTAGGGAGAAACTGCTGCTCCGTTACCAATATCGTCGCGCCGGAGTCTCCTAACATAAATGCGATGCGATCTGGGGGATATTGAGGGTCTAGCGGTAGGTATGCCCCTCCAGCTTTCAAAATTCCCAACAATGCGACAACCAAGTCGATCGATCGTTCAAGGCAGAGTCCGACCAGAACTTCCGACCCGACACCCAGCGATCGAAGATAATTCGCGAGCCGGTTGGCCCGGCGGTCGAGATCCTCATAAGAGATCTGATCGCGACGACAGCTTACTGCGACAGCACGGGGCGTTGCGGAAGATTGCTGCTCGAAGAGGTCGTGGACACAGAGTTCGGAGCTATAGTCAACATGCAGCCCCTCGGCGTTCTCCAGAAGGCGCTCACGTTCCGATCTGCTGAGCATGGGCAATTCGGAAATCGGCTGGTCAGGATTTCGGATCGCAGCCGATAGCATGTTGACGAAATGTTCAGTCATGCGCTCAATGGTCGCGGGCTCATACAGATCTGAGCTGTACTTCAGTGACGCGGGCAGCGCTGAACCCGTATCCAGGAAGGTCAAATCGAGGTCGAATTGCCCCTCCTGTTGGTTCAGCGGATAAGCTTCGAAGCCGAGAGAGCCAGACTGGAGACGAGTGTTGGTGTGTGGTCGCAACATCTCTCCTGTTATGTCGACCTGCGTAGTTTTGATCAGATTCAACATAACCTGGAAGAGGGGCATCCGGCTTGGATCGCGCTCGGGTCGCAAACGCTTTACGAGTTCCGGAAACGGGAAGTCCCCGTAGCGTTGGGCCTCAATAGTAACCTCACGCATGGCCGCCAAATGCTGGCGGAATGTGGTGCCTCTTTCAATAGGTGCGCACACCACAACGGGGTTGACGAAGTAACCGACGATGTTCTCGAACTCTGAACGACTGCGTCCAATCAGTGGCGTTCCGATGGGCACCTCAGGTGCGCCCGAGTACCGGTGCAGGAGGGCGTGAAACGCGGTCAGGAGGACTGTGTATGTGGTGGCATTCTCTGCCTGAGCCAGCGCCCTGATCTGCATGGCAACATTGGCCGGCAGAGTGAAGTCGAACGTGGCACCTTGAAAGTTTTGGACGCTCGGACGGGGACGATCAGTGGGCAGATCAATGTTTGACAGATTGCTTAACCGGGAGCGCCAGTAACGCCAGGCTTCGAGTCCTTCGTCCGACTCAACTATATTTCTTTGCCACTTAACGTAATCTGCGTATGATCCGGGCGGACTCAAAGCTTTGGGATCGGTACCGTCGTAAAGCGATGTCAAATCGGAAAGAATAATTCCGAGCGACCACGCGTCGAAGACAATGTGGTGTGCAGAGATGAGCAGGACGTGACGTGCATCGGACCGGAGGAATAACGTACAGCGGAACAGTGGCCCACTGATGAGATCGAAAGGCCGCCGATAGAACGTGTCTATCTGGTGCCTGAGCTCTTCTTCGTTCCAGTTGAAGCCCTCCACCACTTCGAGAGGGTGTTCCGGAACCGGGCCGACGGATTGCTGGAGTCCATTTGGACCGAGCCCGAGTGTCGATCGCAACATCGAGTGGCGCTCGAGCAGCATTCGAACAGATCGCTCCAGTCGGTCACAGTTGACGTCGGACAGCAGGCGGACGCAGAAGGCGACGCTATACGCTGCGCTTTCGGGCGCAAGCTCATGCAAGAACCAAAGCGCCTCCTGCCCGAGAGAGAGTTTAAACGGCTCGTTTGCGGCATCTGCTGCCTTTCGAAGCAAGCGTGCAAGCAGCTCCCGCTTCGCAATGGCATCCATCCCGGCCAGTTTATTCAGATCGACGTGTTCACTCATGTTCAACGTTCCGTGCAGCTGTTAAGACCTCTCTGAAGCCTTTTGTTCGAAAGTCACCTTGTGCTGGAGGATTGTTAGCAAGGATCGGTATTTTGAGTGCAAGGTCCGCTTGGGGCTTTAGCTCCTACGTAACTCCTAATTGTCGATGGATTGGAGACCAACCGGGGGGAACTTCATTCTAGGAATATGCCGGGCGTTTGGCAAGCCAGAAATGAATAGATGAATTATTGTTTCTTCGGTGGGTAAAGTGCTGCAATGGTTTACTGCCCGAGCAATACGATTGACGCCGATTCTATTTCCGGCTGCGGTTGAAGCGGCAGCTGCGAAACATTTTTTTTACAAAACAAAATTCCAAGTTTAGTGGTAATGTTTTTGTTGACCCCCCAAAGTTAACCCCCAAGACAAGAAGATCAGACCAAGGATGCAGGTCAACTGACGTGGAATACGTATCTCTTCGATGCGACTATCGAACTGTTTCTCTATCGCGAAGATGCCCGGGAATTCTCCAAATACAAGAGATTCACGACGGTTCAGAGTGTTTGCGAGAGGCTTCGAGCGCGATCGGTGTCCACCGCTCAATTGGTACCTTCCCCCTCCTTGCCTTGCTGGTGTTTGCCGATAGCTCGAATGGTCATTGAAAAGCGGGTACCGGCTCCACACAGACAGTTTGATCCATAAGGGCGCCACAGCCCTGATTGCTGTGAGTAGTGGTGAAAGTTGCGTCAGATCGATTCAAGTTGGAAGTAAGCGGGGGAGATCGTAGAGATGGCCAGGGATCTTAGGGAGGACATGTCATTTGATGAAAAAGATTTCCGTGATAACACGAATGGCGCGTCCTGTCCTCCGATCGCGATTGTGGGCATTGGTTGCCGCTTTCCGGGGGGAGTGACCGGTCCGAAGTCCTTTTGGCGCATTCTGCGAGATGAGGTGGACGCGATCGCGGAAATCCCCTCTGACCGCATTGATATCGCTACCTACTACGATTCGCGTCCAGCCCTGCCGGGGAAAATGAGCACCCGATGGGGTGGCTTTCTAGACCAGATTGAGATGTTCGATGCGGCGTTTTTCGGAATCAGCCCGCGTGAGGCGGATCGGCTGGATCCGCAGCAGCGACTGCTGTTGGAGGTGACGTGGGAAGCGCTGGAGGATGCCGGTCAGCCCTTAGAACGCCTCGCGGGGAGTTCCACAGGAATTTTCGTAGGCTTGTGGTTGAACGATTATGAGGCCCGCCTTTTCGCCGACCCTGCGGCCGTAGATTTCTATATGACGACAGGAACGGGCCGCTATTCAGCCTCCGGTCGCCTGTCCTATGTTCTCGGATTTGAAGGCCCTAGCTTAACCATCGACACAGCCTGCTCCTCGTCTCTGGTAGCTGTCCATTTAGCTTGCCAGAGTCTGCGCAGAAATGAATGTTCTTTAGCGCTGGCGGGGGGAGCGAACATAATTCTGCAGCCCCACATATCCATCGCCTATTCCCAGTCAAGAATGATGGCGCCGGATGGCCGGTGCAAATTCGGAGACGCCCGGGCGAATGGCTATGTTCGCAGCGAGGGAGCCGGAATCGTCGTTCTGAAGCCGCTCTCTAATGCCTTGGCCGACGGCGACCCTGTCTACGCAGTAATTCGTGGTAGTGCCGTTAACAACGATGGCCGCACCGGCGATTACATGACGACTCCGTCCCAGACGGGTCAGGAGAGAATGCTGCGCCTGGCCTACCACGACGCCGGATTGTCTCCCGGCCAAGTGCAGTATGTCGAAGCTCACGGCACCGGGACGATTGCGGGTGATCCCGTTGAACTTACCGCGCTGGGCAATGTGCTATCGACCGACCGGGCACCAGGAAGAGCGTGTTACGTCGGGTCAGTGAAAACCAACTTCGGGCACACTGAAGGGGCCGCGGGAATCGCGGGACTGATCAAGACGGCGCTTGTGCTTAAGCATCGCATGGTTCCCGCAAACCTCCACCTGCAGGAGCTCAATCCGGCCATTGCCTGGAATGACTATCCGCTTGTCATCCCCCGCGAGTTGACGCACCTTGCGCAGGATTCCGGGCCGGCAATGGCGGGCGTGAGCGCTTTTGGTATTTCCGGCACCAATGCTCACGCCGTCCTCACCGAGGCGCCGCGCGGGGAACACCCGAATGAAGCGGCGCAACCGCATGCCGACCGGGTATGCGTTCTGGCTCTTTCGGCACGTTCACCCGAGGCGCTCACATCGCTGGCTCGCGCATACGTTTCCGCGCTTGAAGAAGAGCGCGGGCCTTCGCTCTACGACGTTTGCTACACCAGCGCCTTACGGCGCACTCATCACGAACACCGTCTCGCTGTCACTGCTGACAACCAGGCGGCGGCAAATGAGTCTTTGCGCGCTTTCCTGCGCGGGGAGAGCGTTTCGTGGCTGTGGACGGGGAAGGCGGAGCCGGAATCGAAGCCAAAAGTCGTATTTGTCTGCCCGGGACAAGGCTCGCAGTGGGTCGGGATGGGCCGCCGACTTCTGCGTGAAGAGGCAGTTTTCCGCGAATGGCTAGAGCGTTGCGAGCGCGCGTTGCAGCCTTATGTGGATTGGTCTCTCCAGGAACAATTGCATCTCGATCCCGGCATAGACGGATACCGGCTGAACGAAATTGACGTTATCCAGCCGGTGCTGTTCTCGATTCAGGTTGCGTTGGCCGCTTTGTGGCGTTCATGGGGTGTCGAGCCGGACGCTGTCGTGGGACACAGCATGGGCGAGGTGGCCGCAGCTTTCATTGCTCAGGCGCTCAGCCTGGAAGATGCCGCGCGCGTGATCTGCATGCGCGCTATGCTCCTGCGACGAATTAGCGGCAAGGGGGCGATGGCCATGGTGGCGCTCACAGTGGATCAAGCCCGTGAATGCCTGGCAGGCTTCGAGGACCGCGTGTCGGTCGCGGTGAGCAACAGCCCGCGCTCCACCGTCTTGTCGGGCGACCCCTCAGCACTGCACGAGATTATCGAAAAGCTCCAGGCTCGCGATGTTTTCTGTCGCGCTGTGAAGGTGGATGTCGCATCCCACAGCCCGCAAGTGGATGTTCTGACCGACGACCTGCTTCGCGAACTGGACACCATCCAGCCGCGCGAGACAGAAGGTCCGATGTATTCGACGGTGGCTGCGGAGCGGATCGAAGGACCTGGGCTCGACGCACGTTACTGGGTACGCAACCTACGTTGTCCGGTGCTCTTTTCGGGAACTATCCAAAAGCTCGCCGACGACGGGCACACCGCGTTTATCGAACTTAGCCCGCATCCTGTGCTGACGGCGGCCATCGAGGAGACCGTTGCCGGTGTGGGCAGAAAATTCCATGCCATTCCTTCCACGGAGAGGGAGAAGGATGAGCCGTTAACCTTAAGGAACTCGGTCGGTCGGCTCTATGCGATGGGATATCCAGTAGATTGGGCGCGGTTGTTTCCGTCTCCAGGCAAGGTTGTTTCGCTCCCGCTGTATCCGTGGCAGCGCCAGCGCTTCTGGCTACAGTCACAACCTCAGCATTCGAAAAACGTCGGCGCAGCTTTCCTGCCGACAGCAGGCCAGAACCACCCTCTGCTGGGCGTCCGCTTGCCGGAGGTGGCATCGCTGGCAGGCAGCATCGTTTGGCAGAATGAGACGGGCGAAGGTTCCTCGTTGCCTTGCGTGGAATGTATCGACATCGCTGCCGCAGCAGCAACCGAAGTATTTGGACCGAACCTGCATCGCATATCGGATCTCAATACAGATATGCCTCCCGGTCTGGCTGCGAAATCGGGAGCGCGGACACAGTTCATTCTGAATACTAACGGGCCGAATCCGACATCCTTCGAACTGTTTTGCCAAGGCTCTGAGCCAAGCGCCGAATGGATGAAGTATGCCTCCGGAAAGATTGAGCCGCGCGAGGCGAAAGCGGACTGGATATACGAGCTCATCTGGAAGGAGAAAGCCCTCGACCGCACAACGCCCGCAGCGCGGGGGGGACGTTGGCTGATCTTTGCCGATCGCGGTGGAATCGGCGCAGCTGCAGCGGGCGTGATGACATCACGCGGACTGGACTGCGTACTCGTCTTCGCCGGCGAGTCGTTTGAAGTTCAATCGCCGACTCGCTTTTGTGCCTCTCCGCAGCAACCGGAACACATTCAGCAATTGCTCAGACTGCTGGCGGAAGGTGGGCAACCATCTTGTCAGGGCATTCTCTATCTCTGGGGTTTGGATTCGCTGGCTGCCGGTTGCGACGGCGCTTTGTCATTGATCCAATCGCTCGCACGAACGGAATGGAATACCTCGTCGCGCCTCTGGGTGGCAACCGCGGGGGCGCAAGCGGTCGAGCCGACGGACGGCAAATCCCTTTCACTAGAGCAAGCTCCTTTGTGGGGCATGGGAAGAGTGATTGCTCTAGAGCAACCGAGCTTCTGGGGAGGGTTGATCGATCTGTCTCGCATCGGAAATCCTACCGCGGCGAGCGCGGAGATAGCTAAGCTCTGCGAAGAGCTACTCACTTCCGACGGCGAGGACCAGGTGGCTCTCCGCGGGAACCGGCGCTATGTTTTGCGCCTAGAGCGGTCTCGCCTCGCAGCCGTCAGCAAGCCATTCACGCTGTCGCCCGAAGCGACCTACCTGATCACAGGAGGCCTGGGTAGTCTAGGACTCCGTCTCGCCCGCTGGCTGGTTGAGCGAGGAGCACGGCATCTGGTGCTAACGGGCCGAACCGGTTTGCCAGAGCGCTCCACCTGGTCGTCGATTCCTGACGAGACGGAAATCGGAAAACGGGTGGCGGTGGTTCGGGCGCTGGAAGAGAGCGGCGCAACAATTCATATCGCCAAGGCCGACGTCGCCGATCGGCGAGAGATGTCGGAACTTTGGAACAAGCTGGATAAACACCACCCGCCCGTTCGCGGAATTTTGCACGCAGCCGGCATACTCCAGCCGCGCGAGCTGGTTCACATGGAGCCGGATGAATTTCATGCCGTCCTCCGGTCGAAGATGGATGGGGCTTCCTTGCTCCACGAATTTGTTCAGGCAACAACCTGCCGAGCGAACGCACTCGACTTCTTTGTCTTGTTTTCCTCTGGCGCGTCGGTATGGGGCTCGCAAAGCCTGGCGCATTACGCGGCAGCCAATCATTTCATGGATGCACTGGCCCAGCAGCGTGTGGCACTCGGCCTGCCCGCGCTGAGCGTGAATTGGGGATGGTGGGAAGGCTCAGAGATGGTATCGGAGGAGTTGGCCGCTCGTTTCCAAAGCGTAGGAATGAAGAGCCTCCCACCGGATGGAGCCATCGCGGCGCTCGCGTATCTGCTGGAGACTGGCGCAGCGCAGAAAACCGTCGTCGACATGGATTGGAGCATATTCCGACCCATTTTCGAGGCCAGAAGAAAACGGCCGCTGTTAGAGAGCCTGGCAGAGTTGCCAAAAGAGACCGAGCCGGTGAAGGCGCGGGAGAAGCGGCATGGGCTGCTTCAGGAGATTGAGCAGGCTTCGGCGATCGAACGACAGCCGCTCTTGCACGATTACATCCGCACGCAGGTGGCGGAGATCCTGGGGTTTCGCTCACCGGACCGCGTCGATCCGCGGCAAGGTTTTTTCAGAATGGGGATCGATTCCATCATGACGGTGCAATTGCGGGACCGCCTCGAAACCGCCTTGGGCCTTTCTCTGCCGCCGACCATTGCCTTCGAATATCCGACGGTCGATTCGCTGGTAGATTTCATCGCGAGGATGTTTCTGAAACCCGAGGCGTCCGCGATTCAGTCAGAGTGCACGCCAGATAAACAGGAATTGAGTGACGTGGACAACAGCAGCGAACAACTTTCCGAAGAGGAACTTGTTGCATTGCTTGCGCAGAGATTGGAACAGGTCAGATGAACAGCGGCGAAGAGAACGCATTGATGAACCACGCATCGGATTCCAAGGACCGGAGGGCAGTGCTGGAACGGGCGGTCCGGACGATAGGAGAAATGCAGGCCAAGCTGGACGCTCTTGAGCGTGAAAAGCGTGAGCCCATTGCGATCATCGGAATGGGCTGCAGGTTTCCGGGCCAAGCTACGAGTCCAGACGCTTACTGGAATCTCTTGCGGGACGGGGTGGATGCTATTCGCGAGGTGCCATCGGATCGCTGGGATATCGACGCTTTCTACGATCCCGACCCTGATTGCCCGGGGAAGATGTACACCCGCATGGGTGGCTTTCTGGAGGAGGTCGATAAGTTCGATTCGTATTTCTTCGGGATATCTGCACGCGAGATCCTGAAGACGGATCCGCAACAGCGGTTGGCAGCGGAAGTGAGTTGGGAGGCGGTGGAAAATGCCGGCATTAATCCCAAGGATTTGGCTGGCGCCCAGGTCGGCGTGTTTCTCGGTATCACTAATAATGACTATGCCCGGATTGTGGAGCGCGCGGGTCTCGAGTGCATCGATGCGTACCACCTTACTGGCAACTGCCTCAACTTCGCTGCGGGCAGGATTGCGTATCTCTTCGGATTCCATGGACCGGCTCTGGCACTGGATACGGCCTGCTCGAGTTCCGGGGTCAGCGTCCATCTTGCCTGTCAAAGCCTTCGCAACCGGGAATGCAATCTTGCGCTGGCAGGCGGCGTAAACCTGATCCTGTCGCCCGAAATCAGCATCACGTCCACCAAAGCGCGGACCCTTTCCCCCGATGGTCGCTGCAAGACCTTCGATGCGAGCGCCAACGGTTATGTTCGCGGCGAGGGCTGCGGAATTGTTGTTCTGAAGCGCCTCTCCGAAGCATTGGCGGACGGAGATCGCATTCATGGCGTAATTCGCGGTTCTGCGGTAAACCAGGACGGCGCAACCAGCGGGATTACAGTTCCCAACAAAGCGGCGCAGGCCGAGGTAATACGCCAAGCACTGGAGCGGGCGGGCATCGAACCGAACCAGGTGGATTATGTCGAGGCTCACGGAACCGGAACGCCACTGGGAGATCCCATCGAAGTGCGGGCTTTGGCTGCGGTCTACAGCAAAGGGCGATCTGCAGACCGGCCGTTAATCATCGGGACCGCGAAGACCAATGTTGGCCATCTCGAGTCCGCCGCTGGTATTGCGGGACTGATCAAAACCGTACTTTCGCTTCAACACCGGAGCATCCCTCCACATCTGCATTTCAAAAAACTGAACCCTGCGATTTCACTCGATGACATCCCTGCCGTAATACCCGTCCAGCCGACTCCCTGGCCCGAGACCGACAAGGCCCGTGTCGCCGCGGTCAGTTCTTTTGGTGGGAGCGGAACCATTGCCCACACGATTCTGGAGGAAGCTCCACAAGCATCATCCACAATTGGGCGCAACCTTCGAACCTCGCAGCTGTTCTGTGTGTCGGCAAAAGATCCGGCAGCATTGCGTACACTGGCCGAGCAACATGCATACTGTCTCGCAGATCTCCCTACGGATTCGCTTGCGGACGTTTGTTACACCGCGGACGTCGGGCGGGCGCACTTCAATCACCGGCTGGCAATCGTAAGCTCGACACACACGGAATTGCGGGAACGGCTGGCTGCGTATCGAGCCGGCGAGGACTGCGTGGGGCTGTCGCACAATGAGTATTCGGGATCTCAGAAGCCCAAAGTGGCGTTCCTCTTCACCGGGCAGGGCGGCCAGTACGTCAACATGGCTCGCAAGCTATACGACGGTGAGCCGGTATTCAGGGATATCGTCGACCGATGTGATGAATTGCTACGGCCGTACCTGCCGAGATCGTTGCGGTCGGTTTTGTATCCGGAGCAGGGTGAGTGTGCGCCGCTGCACGAAACCCAGTACACGCACGTGGCAATGTTTGCCGTTCAGTATGGGCTGGCAGCGTTGTGGCGTTCGTGGGGCGTGGAGCCGTCGCTGGTAATGGGCCACAGCGTGGGCGAGATCGTCGCCGCCACTGTGGCGGGGCAGATGAGCTTCGAGGACGGCCTCAAGCTGATGCGTGAGCGCGGCCGCCTGATGCAGAGCCTTCCCGCTACAGGAATGATGGCATCGCTCCTGGCGGACGAAGAACGTGTAGCGGCCGCCATCTCGCCTTTCCGCGATCGAGTATCGATTGCCGCCATCAACGGCCCCGAGAGCACTGTGATTTCAGGCGAGCGATTGGCGGTGGAGGCGATCCTAAGGCAACTGGAGAGCGCGGGCACCTCGATCAAAGTCCTGAAGGTGTCCAATGCCTTTCATTCGCCGCTGGTGGAACCCGTGCTGGCGGAGTTCGAGGCAGCGGCAAAGGAAGTGCGGTACTCATCTCCGCAGCTTCCGCTGTTTTCCAGCATGCGGCTGGAGTTGGTGGGCCAGAACAACCCGCTGGATGCCGCGTACTGGCGGCACAATCTCCGGAACACTGTGCGCTTTTCTGGCGCGATCAGAAAGCTTTACGAACAAGGCTATCGCGTGTTTGTGGAGATCGGACCGTCACCGATCCTGGTCAGAATGGGAAGCCAGTGTGTGCCGATCGGAGAAGGTACGTGGCTGCCTTCTCTTCGGGAGGACCGAGACGACTGGCAACAGCTGCTGGAAACGCTGGGGCAGCTCTATGTCAACGGCGTCGATGTAAGCTGGCCTGGTTTCTATAGAAATCGACGGGCCCGGAAGGTAACACTTCCGACATACCCTTTTCAGCGTGAGAGGCACTGGGTGGATTCTCCGCCCCCCTCTCAATCGCGTGCGGGCTCTGCAGCGGCGCAGGCCATGGCGACGGGACACCCGCTGCTGGGCCTCAGGTTGCGTTCCGCAGTTCCCGTCTTCGAACAGGAACTGAGCGTCGCGAGTGTTCCGTTTGTCGAGGAGCATCGCGTTTTCGGCAAGCCGGTACTTCCCGCTACGGCCTACCTGGAGCTGGCATTGGCCGCAGCAGCGGAGACGTTTGACAGCCGTCAGTGTGCGGTCAAAAACCTGGTTCTGGCGCGGCCCCTGACGCTGCCGGAAGGCGAGCGAAGGACGATCCAGGTGGTCATGGACGAAGCAGAGCCAGATGCGTCGACCTTCCGGATTTTCTGTCTCCAGGGAAAAGGTAAAAAGAACGACGGGGAATGGATGCTTCACGCCACCGGAGAGATTTCTCTGGTGGTCTCCGACGACAGGGTACCGGAGCCGGTCGACATCTCCGAAATTCAACGTCGATGCAAGCAAAAGATAGAGCCGCATGCATTCTATGAGTCGCTGCGCTTGCGAGGGTTGGAGTTCGGCGAAAATTTCAAGGGACTAGAAGAGTTGTGGAAGGGAGACGCGGAGGCAATCGGCTCGATTCA